>Ga0326721_10000532_pt1 | contig 11535 bp, 10 predicted proteins | sample SGPome_FD_203951 | JGI IMG/M metagenome (GOLD analysis project Ga0326721, IMG submission 203951) | Soil microbial communities from Southern Great Plains, Lamont, Oklahoma, United States - SGP_1_2016 | ecosystem: Engineered > Artificial ecosystem > Soil microcosm > Unclassified | place: USA...
GGCGCCCTCGGCCGCGCCCGCGCCGACCAGGGTGTGGATCTCGTCGATGAACATGATGATGTCGCCGCGGGTGCGGATCTCCTTGAGCACCTTCTTCAGGCGCTCCTCGAAGTCACCGCGGTAGCGCGAGCCGGCGACCAGCGAGCCGAGGTCGAGGGTGTAGAGCTGCTTGTCCTTCAGCGTCTCGGGCACCTCGCCCCGGACGATGGCCTGGGCCAGGCCCTCGACGACCGCGGTCTTGCCGACACCGGGCTCGCCGATCAGCACCGGGTTGTTCTTGGTGCGCCGGGACAGCACCTGCATCAGCCGCTCGATCTCCTTCTCGCGGCCGATGACCGGGTCGAGCTTGCCCTCGCGGGCGCCCTGGGTCAGGTTGCGCCCGAACTGGTCGAGGACGAGCGACGTCGAGGGGGCCCCTTCCTGGGCGGTGCCGCCGGCCGGCTCCTTCGACTGGTAGCCGTTGAGCAACTGGATGACCTGCTGGCGCACCCGGTTGAGGTCGGCGCCCAGCTTGACCAGCACCTGGGCCGCGACGCCTTCGCCCTCGCGGATCAGGCCGAGCAGGATGTGCTCGGTGCCGATGTAGTTGTGGCCGAGCTGCAGGGCCTCGCGCAACGAGAGCTCGAGGACCTTCTTGGCCCGGGGAGTGAATGGGATATGACCGGAAGGCGCCTGCTGGCCCTGTCCGATGATCTCTTCGACCTGCTGGCGGACAGCTTCCAGGGAGATGCCGAGCGACTCCATGGCCTTGGCGGCCACGCCCTCGCCCTCATGGATCAGGCCAAGCAGGATGTGCTCGGTGCCGATGTAGTTGTGGTTGAGCATCCGGGCCTCTTCTTGGGCCAGGACGACCACCCGGCGGGCTCGGTCGGTGAACCGTTCAAACATGTCGCTCTTCTCCTTACCGCTCGGCGGGCCGCTGGCTGGACCACCGTGCAGGCCTTCGACTCTAGTCGTCAGAATCGACCAGGGTCGCCCTTCATCGCCCGCGTCTGCTCTCAGCGAACGCGTCTTCAGCCTACGCCGATTTAACAAGATCGCTCGTTGAATTGGCGATCGTGCCAGGGTCGCATCCTCGGGATGGTCATAACAGTGCCGGAAGGGCGTTTATGCCAAGAAGCGCACGATCGCGGTGTCGGATTCAGTGCCGGTTGCGGGTGCCGGTTTCAGTGCCGATTGCGGGTGCCGGGCGCGGGTGCCGGGCGCGGGTTGCGGGCGCCGGCCACGGGAGTAATGCGAGGGAGATGCTGTGAACGCCGGGGGGCGGGCTGGCGAGCGGACGGCCAGGCCGCCAGTGGCGGGGCCACGCCGGCACCGGCCGGCACCCCGGAAACGCCAGTGCCCGCGACGCCGCCGAGCCGTGTTGGCTCGGCGGGGCGGCGGGCGGTCGTGCGGACCGGCGCGACTGAGCGCCGGCGGCGCTCAGTGGGAGGAGTTGTACGCCTCGAAAATGCTGGCCGGGATGCGGCCGCGCTCGGACACCTTGTGACCGTTCTTGCGCGCCCATTCCCGAATGGCCTGAGTTTGCTCGCGATCGATACGGGCCCCGCTGCGGGCCGGCCGGCCCGGCGTTCCCTGCCGGGCCGCGGTGACGCGGGAGGCCCGGCGGGCATGGCCTACAAATGGGGCCAGAACCTCACGCAATTTATCGGCATTCTCGGCGGAGAGATCGATCTCGTACCCAGAACCGTCGAGGCCGAAAGCGACCGTCTCGGTGGCGGTTCCGCCATCTAGGTCATCGACGAGTAGAACCTGGATCTTCTGGGCCATGGGACTTCCAATCTGAGGAGAGATGTTTGAAGGATATAGCGGGTGCCCTTCAACCATTAAAGCACTCACCGGCCCCGGATGAGATATCGAAACGCCACGCTGTGGACAACATCCGAGGAGCCGGCGAGCCGCGCAGTACTTACGAACGGCTACAGACTGGCTACAGAGGCTTGAGCAGCGGGAATAGGATGGTTTCCCTAATTCCCTTGCCTGTCAGCATAGCGATCAAACGGTCCACCCCGAGGCCCATTCCGCCACTCGGCGGCATGCCGTATTCAAGGGCCTGCAAGAAGTCCTCGTCCAGTTCCATGGCCTCCGGATCCCCGGCCGCCGCCGCCAGCGATTGCTCGACCAGCAGCCGGCGTTGCTCGACCGGGTCGGCCAATTCCGAGTACGCCGGAGCAATCTCGACGCCGCCGATGACCAGGTCCCACGCCTCAGCGAGCCGGGCATCGGATCGGTGCGGGCGCGCCAGCGGCCGGACCGAGCGGGGATAGTCGCAGACGAAGGTTGGCTGAATTAGCGTATGTTCCACCAACTTCTCATATAACTCCAGAACTATCTCCCCGGCATCCCACTCCGGCTTCAGGGCGACATTTCGGCGGGCGGCGAGCTGACGCAACCAGCACTTGTCCGAGTCCGGGGTAACCGATTCGTCAACCGCGGCGGACACTAGATCATAGATTGAGGCCCACCGCCACTCCGCGCCGAGGTCGATATCAGTGCCATCGGCGGTCCGGGGGGTTTCGAGGCCGACCGCGCCGGCCGCGTCCAGAATGATCTCGCGCGTCCAGTGGGCCATGGAGTTGTAATCGCCGTAGGCCTCATAGGCCTCGAGCATGGTGAATTCAGCCGAATGGGTGGAGTCGATGCCTTCGTTGCGGAACGTCTTGCCGATTTCGAAAATACGATCGATTCCGCCGACGAGCACCCGCTTGAGATATAACTCCAGCGCGATTCGCAGCGACATGGGCTGGTCGAATGCATTGAGATGGGTGTGGAATGGACGGGCCGCTGCCCCACCGTGGATGGACTGCAGAATCGGCGTCTCGACCTCGATAAAGCCGTGCCGGTTGAGCGTGCTTCGGATCGAGGCAAGCACCTGGGCCCGGATCAGCACCATCCGGCGGGCTTCCGATCGCACGATCAGGTCGACATAACGTTGCCGGACCCTGGTCTCCTCGCTCATCGGCTTGTGCGCCACCGGCAGCGGGCGCAACGCCTTCGCGGTCATCCGCCAGGAATCGGCGAGCACCGAGAGCTCGCCGCGGCGGGACGAGATGACCTCGCCCGTCACGAAGAGCTGATCGCCCAGATCGACATCGGCCTTCCAGGCAGCCAGCGGCTGCTCACCGATCCGGGCCGCCGAGAGCATCACCTGCAGTTCGACGCCGCCCTCGCGCAGCGTCGCGAAGCACAGCTTGCCGGTATCGCGGACGAAGATGACCCGCCCGGTGATCCCGACCTGCTTGCCGGTCTCGACGCCGGCGGCCAGGTCGGGGTAAGCCTGCCGAACCTCGGCCAGCGTGTGGGTACGCGGCACCGTCACCGGAAACGGCGCCCGGTCGGGGTCTTCCATCAACCGGTCGTACTTCGCGCGCCTGATCCTGACCTGTTCGGGCAGATCGTCGTTGGCGTCGGCGGCAATGCTGGGATCGGTCACTGTTTCACCCTATCGGCGCTCGAAACCCGGCCCGGCGCTGCCACGCAGGTCACGCCGTCGGGCCCGAGCCCGTCGGTCGCCGTTAAGGTCGCAGGCATGACCGAACCGCCCCCCGGCCCGATGACCGGGCAGGGAACGCGCCAGCCGACCCGGCCCGAGCTGCCCACCTCGGCGTTCGCCCGGTCGTTCGGGTCCGAGGCAGCTCGCTACGACCAGGCCCGGCCGTCCTATCCGGCTGCCGCGCTGGACCTGGTGCTGGCCGGCCGCGTTGCCGGCGCCGAGCAGGGCGCCCGCCGGCTCCTCGACATCGGCGCGGGCACCGGAAAGCTGACGGCGCTGCTGCTCGACCGGGGCGCTGAAGTGGTGGCCGTCGAGCCCGATCCGCAGATGCTGGCCGTGCTGGCCGGCCGGCTGCCGCAGGTGCGCGCGCTGCCCGGCCGGGCCGAGGACATCCCGCTACCGGACGGCTCGGTCGACGCGATCGTGGCCGGCCAAGCCTTCCACTGGTTCGCCCGTCCGGAGGTCGACGGGGAGTTCGCCCGGGTGCTGCGGCCGGGCGGGGTGGTCGGCCTGCTCTGGAACATCCCGGACCGCGGCCTCGAGTGGGTGGCCGAGCTCTACCGCGCGACCGGGCAGCCCCAGCTCGTCGGGTCCGGCCGCTTCGACCCGCTGGACGCCGAGCTGTTCGGCCCGCCCGAGCAGGCCTCCGTGCCGTCCGAGCACCGGCTCGCCGGCCCGGGCGGGCTGCGGGACCTGGTGCACACCTGGAGCTGGGTGATCACCCGGTCCGGCGCCGAGCGGGAGGCCATCGACCAGCGGCTGCGGATCCTGATCAGCCGCTACGCCGAGCTCCAGGGACCGGTGGTGCGGTTCCCGCAGCGCACCGAGGTGGTCTGGCAGCGCCGGCGCTGATCCGAGAGCCGTTACTGGTTGCGTTCGAAGATCAGCCGCAGCCCGAGCAGCGTCAGGTCAGGCTCGTGCCGGCGGACGGTCTCGGCATGCTCGACCACCAGCGAGGCCAGCCCGCCGGTGGCGATCACCGCCACCGAATCCGGCGCCTCGGGCACCAGGCTCGCCGCGATCCGGCGTACCAGACCGTCCACCTGGCCGGCGAAGCCGTACAGGATGCCCGACTGCAGCGCCTCGACGGTGTTCTTGCCGATCGGGGACCGGGGCGCGATCAGCTCCACCTTGCGCAGCTGGGCGGCGCGGGCCGCCAGGGCATCCAGCGAGATCTCGATGCCGGGGGCCAGCGCGCCACCGAGGAACTCGCCCTTGCCGCTGACCACGTCGAAGTTCGTCGAGGTGCCGAAATCCACCACGATCGCCGGGCCGTTGACCAGGTGGAAGGCTGCCAGGGTGTTGACGATCCGGTCGGCGCCGACCTCCTTGGGGTTGTCGAACAGCAACGCCACCCCGGTCTTGATCCCCGGCTCCACCAGCACGGTCGGCACCCCCGGCCAGTACCGGCTCAGCATCGCCCGCAGCTCCCGCAAGGCGGCCGGCACCGTAGAGCAGCCCGAGATCCCGGTCACCGGAACGTCCTGCAGCAGCCCGGTGAAGGTCAGCATCAGCTCGTCGGCGGTGTTGCGGGCATCGGTCTTCACCCGCCAGGAGTGCACCAGCTGATCGCCCTCGAAGATGCCCAGCACGGTGTTGGTGTTGCCGATGTCGATCGCCAGCAGCATCAGCCGTCAGCTCCAGCCGGGACCTGCTTGGCGGCCAAGCCGACCGAGCCGACCGAGCCGACCAGGTCCAGCCCGATGTCGAGCACCGGCGCCGAATGGGTCAGCGAGCCGACGGCGAGGTAGTCGACCCCGGTCCCGGCGACCGCGGCCGCGACCTGCAGGCTCAGCCCGCCGGAGGCCTCCAGCTTGACCCGGCCACCCGTCTCGGCGGCCAGCGCCACGCAGGTGCGCAGGTCGGCGAGGTTCATGTTGTCGAGCAGGATCAGCTCCGCGCCGGCGCCGATCGCCTCCTCGCACTGGGCGACGGTGTCGACCTCGACCTCCACCGGCAGCTGCGGAGCGGCCGCGCGGACCAGCTCGAACGCCTTGCTGACCGAGCCCGCGGCGGCGATGTGGTTGTCCTTGATCAGCGCCGCGTCCGACAGCGACATCCGGTGGTTGACGCCGCCACCGCAGCGCACCGCGTACTTCTCCAGGGCCCGAAGTCCGGGCGAGGTCTTGCGGGTGTCCCGGACGCTGGCGCCCGTGCCCCGGACGGTGTCGGTCCAGACCCGGGTGAGGGTGGCCACCCCGGACAGGTGGGTGAGAAGGTTCAGCGCCGTCCGCTCGGCGGTGAGCAGGTCCCGGACCGGCCCCGACGCGCTCAGCAGCACCTCCCCCGGCCGCACGATGCTGCCGTCGGTGGCCAGCAGCCGCACCCGGACCCGGCCCTGGCCGACCACCGCGAAGACGTAGCCGGCGACCGCGAGGCCCGCCAGCACCCCGGCCTCCCGAGGCACCGCGTCGGCCTGGCCTTCCTGATCCGCGGCGATGGTGGCCGCGGTGGTGACATCCGGGCCATCGGCCAGATCCTCGGCCAGCGCCCGGTCCACCACGTCGGCGACCATCGCCGGGTTCAGGCCCGCCGCCTCCAGGGCATCCAGTATCGCGGGATCGATCGAGTCGCTCATGGCGGGAGTCCTCATCGATGTAGTCCTCATGCGGGTAGCGGGTGGGAGTTCGGGAGGTAGTCGGTGGAGGATGGTGCCGTCGGGTCCGAGCCGCAGGTCCAGGTGACCGCACCAGTGCTGATCGTCGCGGCCGGGATGGTCCTGGCGCCAGTGCGAGCCGCGGGTCTCGGCCCGGCGGCTGGCCGCGGCCACCAGCGCGCTGGCCACCGTGAGCAGGTTGGTGGCCTCCCAGGATTCGGTGCGCGGGTCGCTGCTGCGTTGGGCCGCGAGCTTCTGCAGGCTGACCGCCGCCCGGGCCAGGCCGGCGGCGTCGCGGATCACCCCGGCGTCGGCCGACATCTCCTGCTGCAGCGACCGGCGGATCCCGGCCGCCGCGATGCCCATCCGGCGCACGTCGATCCCCAGGTCCTGCAGCGGCGTGCCGGCCGGCACGGCGCTCAGCACGTGCTCGGCGATCCGCCGGCCGAAGACCAGCCCCTCCAGCAGCGAGTTCGACGCCAGCCGGTTGGCGCCGTGCACCCCGGTGCAGGCGGCCTCTCCGCAGGCGTACAGCCCGGCCACCGAGGTGCGGCCGGTCAGGTCGGTGGCGATGCCCCCGGAGGCGTAATGGCAGGCCGGCGCGACCGGGATCAGGTCGGTCACCGGATCCAGGCCGAGCGAGGTGAGGGTGGCCAGGATGGTGGGGAACCGGACCCGCCACTTCTCGGCGCCGAAGTGCCTGGCGTCCAGCCACATGTGCTCGGCGCCGGTCTCGCGCATCCGGCGCAGGATGGCTTTGGCCACCACGTCGCGGGGCGCCAGGTCGGCGAGCTCGTGCTGGCCCTGCAGGAACCGGACTCCCTGGTCGTCCACCAGCACGGCGCCCTCGCCGCGGACCGCCTCGCTGACCAGCGGCTGCTGCCCGGCCGCGCTGCCGCCGAGCCACAGCACGGTCGGGTGGAACTGGACGAACTCCAGGTCGCGGACCACAGCCCCGGCCCGCAGCGCCGCGGCGACCCCGTCGCCGGTGGAGACCGGCGGGTTGGTGGTGGCGGCGTAGATCTGGCCGATGCCGCCGGTGGCCAGCACGAATGCCCGGGCCCGCACGGCGCCGACCCCGTCGAGCTGCCCCTCACCCATCACGTGCAGGGTCACCGCGCCGACCCCGCCGGTAGCGGTGGGAAGCAGGTCCAGCACCAGGGCGTGCTCGATCACCTCGATGCCGGGGGCGGCCAGCACCGCTGCCACCAGCGCGCGCTCGATCTCGGCGCCGGTGGCATCGCCGCCGGCGTGGGCGATCCGGTCGGCGTGGTGACCGCCCTCCCGGGTCAGCGACAGCTCGCCGGTGCTGGCGCGGTCGAAGCGGGCGCCGAGCTCGATCAGCTCCCGGACGGCCTGCGGCCCCTCGTCCACCAGCACCCGGACGGCGTCGACGTCGCAGATCCCGACGCCGGCCACCAGGGTGTCCTGCAAGTGCGCCTCGGCGGTGTCGTCGGGCCCGAGCGCCGCCGCGATGCCGCCCTGAGCCCACCGGGTGGAGCCGGCCGCCAGCACATCCTTGGTCACGACCAGCACCCGCAGGCCCGCGGCTGTGGGATCGCCCGGCCGCCCCGCGGCGATCCGCAGCGCGGTCGTGAGCCCGGCGATCCCGGAGCCCACCACCACCACATCGGTCTCGACGATCCAGCCCGGCGCCGGGGCGAGCAGCCGCTGCGGAAGGTTCATCGGACCAGCCCCGTCATCGGACCAGCCCCGTCATCGGACAGCTCCACGGCGACGTTGTCGATCAGCCGGATGGAGCCCACCCTGGCCGCGACCAGCAGCCTGGCGGGGCCGGCCGCCGGCGCCGGGCCTAGCTCGGGATCGCGCAACTCCAGGTAGTCCACATCCACTCCTTCGGCGCCGGCCAGCACCTCGCGGGCGGCTGCCAGCACCGCCGCGGCGGGCCCGGCGGCGTCGCGGCCGGCCCGCAGGGCGGCGCTGAGGCACCGGGCCCGGGCCCGTTCGGACGGCGAGAGCAGCAGGTTGCGGCTCGACAGCGCCAGCCCGTCGGGTTCCCGGACGGTCGGTGCCGAGATCACCTGCACCCCCTGGCCCAGGTCCTGGACCATCCGGCGGATCAGGATCAGCTGCTGGTAGTCCTTCTCGCCGAAGAACGCCCGGTCGGGCCGGACGGCGGCGAACAGCTTGGTCACCACGGTCAGCACGCCGTCGAAGTGGCCTGGCCGGTTGGGGCCTTCCAGCTGGGCGGCCAGCTCCCCGGCGGTGACCCAGACCTGCGCCGGGCCGCCCGGGTAGATCTCCTCGATCTCCGGGGCCCACACCAGGTCCACCCCGTGCTGCTCGCACAACGCGAGGTCCTCGTCCAGCCGGCGCGGATAGCGCTCCAGGTCACCCGGTTGGGAGAACTGCATGGGATTGACGAAGATGCTGGCCACCACCAGGTCACAACCGGCCCGGGCCGCATCGAACAGCGCCAGGTGGCCGGCGTGCAGGGCCCCCATCGTCGGCACCATCCCCACCGTCGCGTCCGGCCCGAGCTGCTCGATCAGCCCCGCCCGGGCGGCGGCAAGTTCGTCCCGGGTCCGGACCAGCCGGGTCACCGGCTGTCGCCTTCGGCCTGTTCGATGCCCTCGAGCAGGTCGGCGCACTGCAGCCGGGTCAGCCGGCCCGCCGCATGCGCGCGCTGCATGGTGCGCAGCGCCATCGCGAGGTAGGGCTGCAGGTAGGCCGTCCCGCGAAGGGCCAGGATGTGAGCCTCCAGGGTGCCGCGATCGCCTCGCGAGACCGGCCCGGTCAGCGCCTCGTCGGCCAGCCGCAGCGCGTTGTCCAGCGATGCCCCGAGCAGCGGGGCGAGCAACCGGGTGGGATCCTCGACGCCAGCCGCGGCGAGCACGTCGCGGGAGTCGTTGACCAGCGTGACCAGGTGGTTGGAGCCCATCGACAGCGCGGCGTGATAGCCGGGCCGAGCGGACTCGGGCACCCAGACCGGCTCGCCCCCGAGCTCGATCACCAGCGTCTCGGCGACGGGACGGAACTCCTCGGGCGCAGTCACCCCGTAGGCGGCGCCGTCCAGGCGTTGCAGGTCCTCCGGTCGTCCGGCGAAGGTCATCACCGGGTGCAGCGCCATGCCGACGACGCCGGCGCTGACCGCCGGGTCGAAGATCGCGACGCCATTGGCGCCGGAGGTATGCACCGCCAGCTGGCCGACCTGCCACGCCCTGGTGGCGGCCAGCCCCTGGATCAACCCGGCCAGCTCGGTGTCGGGCACCGTCAGCAACACCAGGTCGGCTTGGGCGACCGCCTCGTCGGCGGGGATCAGCGGCACGCCGGGCAGCAGCCGGTCAGCCCGCCGCTGGGATTCGGCGCTGACGCCGGCGCCGGCGACCACCTGATGGCCGACCCGGGCGAGCGCCGCGCCCAGCACCGAGCCGACCCGGCCGACTCCGATGACGGCAACCCGCAACCGCGGGGCGTCGCCGGACTGGATCACACCTCAAGCCTAGTAGGCCGGGTAGCGCGGTTGGTGGCCGCGTCAGCACGCGGATCGGCGCTGCGTCGGCTAGGTTCAGCGGCTGTGAACGACCTGCAGACCGCTGTCGCCAGAGCCGCTGACCGATCCGGTTCGCACAGCACCGCTCCGGCGCTGCTGCTGCAAACTCTCGCCGCCCTGGGCAAGTTGTCCGAGCTGGCGAACGCCGCGACCGAGGGTGGCCGGCGGCCGTTCCGGATCCCGCCGAACTGGGAACCGGAGCTGTCCGAACTCGCCTACCTGGTGTACCTGCTCGCCGACCAGACAGCGGTAGACATCGACGCGACGGTCCGGGCGCTGGCCGGCCGGGTCAGCGACGCGGCCATCGACCGCCGGGCGCACGCCGCTGCCGACGAGCGCGAGAGCAGCTGGTTGACCTAGCGCTCGGCCTGGACGAACCGGGCCGCCGGATCGTTGTCGGCTCGGCGCCTGCCCTGGTAGCGGGTCTCGGCCTGGTCGGCCTCCGGGGCGCGGCGCCGCCCGGCCCGCTGCTCGGCGCCGATCCGGGCATCGGGTAGTTCGACGGCCGGCGGCGGGAACTCGACCAGCTCGGCGTCGACGATGTCGGCAGGCCGCCGCTGGAAACCCTGGCTGAGGACGGTCGGGGCGGGAGCGGCGATGCTCTCCTGGCTGGCGGCGGCCAGCCGGCGGATCTCGTGCTGCAGCGCCTCCAGGTCCGAGCCGATCACCCGGGTGGTCTCGATCCGTTCCAGGCGCAGCTGGCCACCCAGCTTGTCGAACACCTCGGCACGCAGCGCAGCGACCTCCTCGCGCAGCGAGCCCAGCTGTTCGACCAGCACCTGCTCGATCTCGCGCCGCAGCGAGATCTCCAGGTTCCGTTCCGCTTCCCGCCGAGCCTGCGCTTCGCGCGCCAGCTGGAGCTCGCCGAACTGGCGCAGCTCGATCTCTTGGGAGAAGGTGGCCTGCCTGGCTGCCGCGAGCTGGTCGCGCTGCTCGGCGACCACCTTGAGCTGGGCCTTGTGCAGCTCCGCCGCCCGGGACCGGGCCTCGGCAAGCTCGGCTTCAGCCGCCTGGCCGGACCGGCCGCCCTGGTTCCCGAACACCAGGCAGGCAGCGATCAGGGCCGACCACAACCCGAGCAGCACTCCGAGCTGCAGCTGCCGCTGGCTCTCGCCGAATACGACCAGGAATACGGCCGCGATGCCGAGGGCGGCCGAGGCCGCGACAGCCAATGCCCGCGGCAGGCCCGCGTACGTCCCGGACCCGGCGACGCGCTGCATATGCGGAGTGTAGGCCAGCCGACACGGACCGCAATCGCGATGTCGTCCGTGCCCGGCCAGGCCTGCGGACGGCCGCCGACCGGGTCAGCGGCGGTCGTGCTGCGGGTCGATGCCGGCCCGTTCCAGCAGCAGCCCGGCCACCAGCAACGCCGCGGTGACCAGCAGCAGCAGGTAGCCGACCAGCAGGTCATGCCCGGCGGTGTTGGCCTCCCCCGACGAGGGCAGCAGCTTCAGCACCAGGGCAGCGGCGGCCCCGCCCACCACCGCCGCGACCAGCGCGCTGGCCTTGCCCAGGGCGACCGCGCGAGCCACCGCCAGCGCGGTCATCGGCCTGGCCAGGGGCTGGTGGCGCACCACCGCGCGCACCCGGCGGGCGATCACGAGCTCGGCCAGGGCCAGGGCCGCGATCGGCAGCACGATGAACCACTGGAACGGCGGCAGCGACTCGTAGCCGAGCCGCAGCAGCGCATAGCTCAGGCTGCCGGCCAGCACGAAGGGGATCAGCAGGTCGGCCACCCCGGTCCGGCGCGTCATGGCCGCAACTCCGCTGCCGGCAGCAGCTGCACGGCCGCCACCTCGTCGGCGGGCAAGGCCTGCATCAGCTCCAGCACCGAGCCCCGGCCGGGCAGCTGGGCCTCCGCGTCCACCGACCACCACGGCACCAGGACGAACGCGCGTTCGGCTGCCCGGGGGTGCGGCAAGGTCAGCTCCG
>Ga0326721_10000533_pt1 | contig 11533 bp, 9 predicted proteins | sample SGPome_FD_203951 | JGI IMG/M metagenome (GOLD analysis project Ga0326721, IMG submission 203951) | Soil microbial communities from Southern Great Plains, Lamont, Oklahoma, United States - SGP_1_2016 | ecosystem: Engineered > Artificial ecosystem > Soil microcosm > Unclassified | place: USA...
GCGTGCACGGCCGAGCGCACGGACTCCTCGTCGGCGTTGCCGCGGATCAGCATCTCCGCCACCGTGTCCAGCAGCCGGTCCCGCTCGCCCGCCCGCTCGGACTGCTCCAGGGCGTAGCCCTCGGCGCTGGCGGCGGAGAGCTCCTCGATGTAGGCGAACACCGACTCCGCCAGGCCGATCAGCACGGAGGCCTCGAAGCCGGCCTCCATGGCCACGCGGGACAGCGAGCGCAGGGTGGTGCGGGCGCCCGAGCGGTAGGCCGCGAACAGGGCGTCCATGGGCCGGCCCTCGCGCACCTCGCCGCGGCCCAGTCCCTCGTAGACCCGCCGGTCCTCGTCCTGCAGCGCCGGCTGGTGCGTGCCGGGCAGGTGCAGGAAGCGGGTCAGGGCGACGTCGACGCCCTGGCGGATGCCGTCCCCGAACAGGCCCTCGAGCGGGCGGGCGTAGACCGGCACGTCCTCGCGCACGGCGTCCAGCAGCTCCTGCGTGACCTCGGCCAGGTGCGGCATGAGCAGCGGGGTCAGCGACGGCGGCAGCGACGTCCACGGCTGTTCTCGGTCCACCTGCTGCACCGTCTCCCTCTTTCATGCCCGCACGACAGTTGTTCGGCTGAAAGAGTACGCGAGACCACGAGAAATCTCCTGAGAATTGCGGGAGAGTGATCACGTGGCCCCGATACGACTGATTTCCCGCCTGGCTTCGGCCTTCACGACCCCGTTCTCGCCGGAGGACTTCCTCCGCCTCGTCGACCCCCTCGCCAGCGCCCGCCAGCTGCGGGCCCTGGTCACGGCCGTCGAGCCCGAGACGGCGGACTCGGTGACCATCCGCTTCCGCCCCGGCAAGGGCTGGAACCCGCACGAGGCCGGCCAGTGGGCGCGCATCGGCGTGGAGATCGACGGCGTGCGCCACTGGCGCTCCTACTCCCTGAGCACCGGCGCCGGCCAGGACCCCGCCATCACCGTGAAGGCGATGGGCACCGTCTCGGGCGCCCTGGTCCGCGGCACGCGGGTGGGGGACGTCCTGTTCCTCGCCCCGCCCGAGGGCGACTTCGTCCTGCCCGCGCACCCGCGGCCCCTGCTCATGCTCACCGCCGGCAGCGGGCTCACCCCCGTCATGTCGATGATCCGCACGCTGGTGCCCCGCCGCGCGGACGCCGACGTGGTGCTCGTGCACTCCTCCCGTGCCCCGCAGGACGCGCTCTTCGCCGAGGAGCTGCTGGAGCTGGCGGACCAGTTCCCCGGCTTCCGCCTCGTCCACTGGTTCACCGCCGAGCGGGGCCGCCGCCTCGACCTCACGAGCACCTCCGACCTCGACGCCGCCTGCCCGGACTGGCGCGACCGGGCCGCCTACGCCTGCGGGCCCGCCGACTTCCTCGACGCCGCCGAGTCCCTCTGGGACCGGGAGGAGGGGCAGCTGCGGGTCGAGCGCTTCGCCCCCGTCGTCGCCCCCGGCCCCGCCGGCGAGGGCGGCCAGGTGACGTTCGAGAAGTCCGACAAGGACGTGGACGCCGACGGCGCCACGACCCTGCTCGAGGCCGGCGAGGCCGCCGGCGTGCTGCTGCCCAGTGGGTGCCGCATGGGCATCTGCCACTCCTGCGTGAAGCCCCTCGTCTCCGGGCGGGTCCGCGACACCCGCACCGGCGAGGTGCACGGCGAGCCCGGGCACCTGGTCCAGACCTGCGTGTCGACCGCCGCGGGGCCCGTGAGCCTCGACGCCTGACCCGCACCCCTGCCGTCCCCCACTTCCCCGTCCCCGTTCCCGAAGGAGCGACCATGACCGTCATCACCCCCTTCCTCGTCGACGGCTCGCGCCGGCCCCGCCCGCCGAAGCCCGAGACCGCCGCCCACCTCACCGACGCGCAGATCGAGGAGCTCGGCCGCGAGCTCGACGCCGTCCGCGCCGCCGTCATCGAGGTGCGCGGCGCGGAGGACGCCGCCTACATCCGCCGCGTCATCGCCGTGCAGCGCTCCCTCGAGCTCGCCGGGCGCACCGCGCTGCTGTTCTCGAAGCACAAGCCCGCCTGGGTCGCGGGCACCGGGATGCTGACCCTCGCCAAGATCCTCGAGAACATGGAGATCGGCCACAACGTCCTGCACGGGCAGTGGGACTGGATGCGCGACCCCGACATCCACTCCACCACCTGGGAGTGGGACTTCGTGACCCCCGCCAAGGCGTGGCAGCACACCCACAACGACCTCCACCACACGTGGACGAACGTGCTCGGCAAGGACCGCGACGTCGGGTACAACATCTTCCGCGTGGACAAGGACCAGCCGTGGCAGTGGTGGAACCTCGGCAACCCGCTCTACAACGCGCTGCTCGCCCCGGTCTTCGAGTGGGGCATCGCGATCTACGACCTCGAGCTGGACGAGTACCGGGCGGGCAAGAAGCCGAAGGCCGAGCTGGTCCGGGGCCTCAAGGCCCTCGGGGCGAAGTTCGTGAAGCAGGCCGCCAAGGACTACGTGGCCACCCCGGCCGCCGCGTCCCTCACCGGCTCCGGCAGGCAGGCGCTCGCCGCGACGCTCACCGCCAACGCGGTCCGCAACGTGTGGGCCCACGCCGTCATCTTCTGCGGGCACTTCCCCGAGGGGGCGGACACGTTCACCGAGGAGCAGATCGAGGGCGAGACCCGCGGGGACTGGTACCTGCGCCAGATGCTGGGCTCCGCGAACATCTCGGGCTCCAAGCTCATGCACCTGATGACCGGCAACCTCTCCCACCAGATCGAGCACCACCTGTTCCCGGACCTGCCCTCGAGCCGCTACGCCGAGGTCGCCGTGAAGGTGCGCGAGATCTGCGGGCGCTACGGCCTGCCCTACACCACCGGCCCGCTGCCCAAGCAGGTCGGCTCCGCCTGGGCGAAGATCTTCCGCCTCGCGCTGCCCTGATCCGCCTCCCCCGCGGACGCACGCGCGAGGCCCGCACCCGAGCCGGGTGCGGGCCTCGCGCGTGCCGCCCCCGGACGGGGACGGTGTCGGTGGGCGTTGGTAGGCTCGGCGCAACCGCACGAAAGGCCGGCCCGTGACCTCCTCCCCGCGCGTCCTCATCACCGGTGCGACCGGCTACGTCGGCGGGCGCCTCGTGCCCCGCATGCTGGACGCCGGCCATCCCGTGCGGGTGGCCGTCCGCTCCCCGCAGAAGCTGCGCTCCGTGCCGTGGCGGGACGACGTCGAGATCGCCGCGACCGACCTCGGGGACCTCGAGGCCGTGACGGCCGCGTGCCGGGACGTGCACACCCTCTACTACCTCGTGCACTCCATGGGCAGCTCCCAGCACTTCGAGGAGCAGGAGGCCGCGATGGCCCGCACCGTGGCCGAGGCCGCCGCGCGGGCCGGGGTGCGCCGCATCGTCTATCTCTCCGGCCTGCACCCGCAGGGCGTGGAGCTGTCCCAGCACATGCGCTCGCGGGTGCGGGTCGGCGAGATCCTCCGGGCCGGGGAGGTCCCGGCCGTCGTGTTCCAGGCCGGGGTGGTCATCGGCTCCGGCTCGGCGTCCTTCGAGATGATCCGCCACCTCGGCGACACCCTGCCCGTGATGCCCGCGCCCGCCTGGGTGACCAACCGGATCGAGCCCATCGCCGTCCGCGACGTCCTCCACTACCTGGTCCACGCCATGGACCTCCCGGAGGGCCTGGACCGCACCTTCGACATCGGCTCCCGCGACGTGATGACGTACGCGGACGCCATGCGCCAGTACGCCCGGGTCGCCGGGCTGCGCCGGCGCGTCGTGTTCCACCTGCCCCTGCCCGCCCCGCGGCTGTCGGGCTACTGGATCGGGCTGGTGACGCCCATCCCCCTCGGGCTGGCCGTCCCGCTCGTGCAGTCGCTGCAGCACGAGGCCGTCGCGGCCGAGCACGACATCGACGCCTACATCCCGCCGCCGCCCGAGGGGCTCACCGGGTACCGGCGCGCCGTCGCCCTGGCCCTGAAGAAGATCGAGGACAACAACGTCGAGACCACGTGGGACGTCCACGCCGACCCGGCCACGACGGCCGCCGACCCCCTCCCCTCGGACCCCGACTGGGCCGGGCGCACCGTCTACGTCGACGAGCGCAGCCGGGCCGGGAGCGCGCGCCCGGAGCAGGTGTGGCAGGTGATCGAGTCCATCGGCGGGCGCAACGGCTGGTACTCCCTGCCGCTCGCGTGGCGGATCCGCGGCGCCATGGACAAGCTCGCGGGCGGGGCCGGGCTCAACCGCGGCCGCCGCGACCACACCGACCTGCAGGTGGGCGAGTACGTCGACTGGTGGCGCGTGGAGGACATGGAGGAGGGGCACAAGCTGCTCCTGCACGCCGAGATGAAGGCCCCGGGACGGGCCTGGCTCGAGCTGTCCGTGGAACCCGAGGGCGAGGGCAGCCGGTACCGGCAGCGGGCCATCTTCTTCCCGCGGGGCCTGCCCGGGCGGCTCTACTGGTGGGGCGTGTGGCCCTTCCACGGGTTCATCTTCCCGTCCATGGCCCGCAACGTCCTGGCCCGCGCGGCCACGCTCGAGGTGCCGGAGGGCACGCCCGCGGCGGGGACCGCCGCGGGCCGGGTCCCGGACCCGCGCAGCTGATCAGGCGGGGCCCTCCACCGGCCGCGGCCCCGGGCGCCCCCACTCGCTCCACGAGCCGTCGTAGACCGCGACGTCCTCCCGCCCCGCCAGGTGGGCGCCCAGCGCGAGCACGCACGCCGTGAGCCCCGACCCGCACGTGGTCACGATCCGCCGCCCCTCCGGGGCGGCCGCGGCGACCCGCTCCCGCAGCAGCGCCGGCGGCAGCAGGTGCCCGTCCGGGCGCTGCAGCTCCGTGTAGGGCAGGCTGACCGCCCCGGGCATGTGCCCGGGGCGCAGGCCGGGCCGCGGCTCGGGCTCCGTGCCGGCGAACCGGCCGGCGGAGCGGGCGTCGAGGACGGCCGCCCCCGGGTCCTCGAGGGCGCGGGCGACGTCGTCGGCGCCCACGAAGAACCCCTCCCGGGGGACGAGCTCGACGTCGCCGGGCTCGGCGGGCGGGTCCGCGTGCGGTCCCGCGGGCCGCCCCTCGGCGGTCCAGGCGGGCAGTCCGCCGTCGAGCACCGCGACCCGCTCGAAGCCCGCCGCGCGCAGCATCCACCACACGCGCGCGGCGGCGAAGAGGCCCTTGCCGTCGTAGGCGACCACGGTGCTGGTGCGCGAGATGCCCAGCGCCCGGGCCGCCGCGGTGAGCCGGCCGGCCGGCGGCATCGTGTGCGGCAGCCCCGAGGACGGGTCGGCGAAGGGCCCGTCGAGGTCCAGGAGCAGGGCGCCCGGGATGGCCTCGTCGGTGCGGTTGAGCGTGGAGCTGGCGTCCACCAGCACGAGCCGGGGGTCGCCGAGGTGCTCGGCCAGCCACTCGGTGCCCACCACCGGGCCGGGCGGCCCGAGCGGGGCGGGGACGTCGTCGTGCTCGTGCGGGTGCGCCATGCGTCCCAGGCTAGTGCGGACGGGCCCGGCCTACGAGGAGGCGGCGAGCGCCCGCTCGAGGTCGTCGAGCTGGTCCTCCACGTCCTCGATCCCCACCGACAGCCGCACGAGGTCGGTGGGCACCGCGAGCGGGGTGCCCTTGACCGAGGCGTGCGTCATCTCGGACGGGTAGCAGATCAGGGACTCGACCCCGCCGAGGCTCACGGACAGCGAGTACAGCTCGGTGGACTCCGCGACCGTGCGCGCGGCGGCCTCGCCGCCGGCGAGCCGGAACGAGACCATGCCGCCGAACCCGCGCATCTGCGCGGCCGCGAGGGCGTGGCCGGGGTGGTCGGGCAGGCCCGGGTAGAGGACGCGGGCGACCTCCGGGCGCTCGAGCAGCCACTCGGCGACGGCCTGCGCGTTGGCCTGGTGGCGCTCCATCCGCAGGCTCAGGGTCTTGAGCCCCCGCGCCGCGAGGTAGCTGTCCTGCGGCCCGGCCACGGCGCCCGCGGCGAACTGCTGGAAGCCCACGGCCTCGGCGAGGGGGGCGTCGCGCCACTCGGCCGTCCCCACGACCACGGCGCCGCCGAGGACGTCGGAGTGCCCGCCGATGTACTTGGTGGTGGAGTGCACCACCGCGTGGGCGCCGAGGGCCAGCGGGTTCTGCAGGTACGGGGACGCGAAGGTGTTGTCGACGACGAGCAGCGCCCCGGCGTCGGCGGCGACCTGCGCCCAGCCGGCGACGTCGGCGATGCCGAGCAGCGGGTTGGACGGCGTCTCCAACCACAGCACCTTGGTGGTCCCGGGCCGCACGGCCGCCCGGACCGCGCCGAGGTCGGTGATGTCCACCGGCGTGTGTGCGATCTCCCACGGGGCGAGGACCTTGGTGATCAGCCGGTTCGTGCCGCCGTAGCCGTCGGCGCCGAGCACGACGTGGTCGCCCGGGCGCAGCACGGCCCGGAGCAGGGCGTCCTCCGCGGCGATCCCGGAGGCGAACGCGAAGCCGCGCTCCCCGCCCTCGAGGGCCGCGAGCTGGTGCTCGAAGCCGCTGCGGGTGGGGTTGGAGCCCCGGCTGTACTCGTGGCCGGCCCGCAGGACGTTGATCCCGTCCTGGGCGAAGGTCGAGGTCTGGTAGATCGGCGGGATGACGGCGCCGGTCAGCGGGTCGGGCTCCTGCCCGGCGTGGACGGCGGCGGTGGTGAAGCCCCGGTGACGGGTGCTGGTGGTGACGGGCTGGGTCATCGTGGGCTCACTTCCCGGGGGTCTGGACGGTCTCGAGGACGCCGTCGAGGGCCTGGCGCAGGTCGGCGACGAGGTCCTCGGGGGACTCGAGGCCGATCGAGAGCCGGATCGTGGTCTCGGCGATCCCGCCGGCGGCCCGCTGCTCGGGGGTCAGCCGGCAGTGGGTCATCGCGGCGGGGTGGGCCACGAGGCTGCGGGTGTCCCCGATGTTGGCCACCAGCTTGAACAGCCGGAGGCTGTCGATGAACGGGCCCACGGCGTCGCCGGGGGCGGCGAGGTCGAAGGAGAACACGGATCCGGTGCCGCGGGGGAAGTCCCGGGCCGCGATCCCCGCGCCGGGATCCCCGGGCACCGCGGGGTGGTGGACGCGGGCGACGGCGGGGTGGCCGCTCAGGAACTCCGCCACCGCCACGGCGGAGGCCGTGTGGCGGGCGACGCGCAGGTCGAGGGTCTCGGTGCCCTGCAGGATCTGGCTGGCGTTGAACGGGGAGAGGGTCGTGCCGAGGTCGTGCACGTACTTCGCCCGCACGAGGTGCAGGTAGGGGCTGGCGCCGGCGCACTTGTCGACCAGGCTCTGCCCGCCCCAGCGGGCCCGGGCCGCGGTGAACTGCGGCCACCTCCCCGGCTCGGCGGACCAGTCGAACGTCCCGCCGTCCACGACCGCCCCGGCCAGCGCGTTGCCGTGCCCGCCGAAGAACTTGGTGGCCGAGTGCACGACGATGTCCGCGCCCTTCTCCAGCGGCCGGTACAGCGCCGGGGAGGCGAGGGTGTTGTCGACGACGACGGGCACGCGCGCGGCCCGGGCGACGTCGGCGATCCCGGGCAGGTCGGGGAGGGTGGCCAGCGGGTTGCCGATGGACTCCAGCAGGAACGCCCGGGTGTCCGGGCGCACGGCCGCAGCCCACGCGCCGGGGGTGGTCGGGTCCACGAACGCCACCTCGACGCCGAGGTCGGCGAGGGAGTCGGTGAGCAGGTCCACGGTCCCGCCGTAGAGCTTCTCCGAGGCGACCACGTGCTTGCCGGAGCCCTGGCCGAGCAGGGCCAGCAGGGCGACGGCCACGGCGGACTGGCCCGAGCCGGTCGCGACGGCGCCCGCGCCGCCCTCGAGGTCGGCGATGCGCTGCTCGAGGACGGCGACCGTCGGGTTGCCGGTGCGCGTGTAGGTGAAGCCCGGCCGGGTCTGCGCGAACATCTGCTTCGCGGCCTCGTAGTCGGGGAACTCGAACGCCGCCGACTGGTAGATGGGCACCGTCAGGGTGCGCTGGGTCAGGTCGTTCTCGGTGCCGGCGTGGATCTGCCGGGTGGAGAGGTCGTGGTCGGTCACGGGGACGGACATGGCGATGCTCCTCGCACTTGCTCTTACCCGCATCGGTCACCGGCGGTGCCACCACCGGGATGCGGGCCGCTTCCTCATCCGAACCACCCAATGAGCATGGGGTTGGTGCGCGACCAAGTCGGAGCTTGGCGGTCACGTCTCGTGAAGCTGGGACAACACTATGCGCAGAGGTAATCGGCGTCGTTCCGTGACGGAAGATGACGAAGATGACGCACGCCGCCGTCATGTTCCGTCCCGTCCCCGCCCGTCCTCCCCGCGGGGCGGGTCAGGACCGCGTGTCGACGTCCTCGAAGATCAGGAACGTCTGGGTGTCGACGACGCCGGGCAGCTGCTGGATCTGCTCGAAGATGACCTGGCGCAGGTGCACGGTGTCCACGGCGCGCACGAGCAGCATGACGTCGAAGTTCCCGCCCACCAGGGCGATGTGGTGCACGTCCGGGATCGCCCGCAGCTGCCCGCACAGCTCCCGCCAGGTGTTCTGCCGCAGCTTGAGCGTCACGTAGGCCGAGGCCTGCAGCCCGGCCCGCACCGGGTCGATCACGGCGCTGAAGCGCAGGATCACCCCCTCCTCCCGGAGCCGGTTGATCCGGGCGTAGGCGTGGGCCCGGGACACGTGCACGGCGGCGGCCACCGCGGTCACCGACTGCCGGCAGTCGCGGGAGAGCTCCGCGAGGATCTTGCGGTCGGTCTCGTCCAGCGGCACGGGGGTCGAGGGCACGGGAGCTCCTGGGCGGATCGGGGCGGCCGTGGCCGCCGGGAGGTGTCGGACGAATCCGTGTGTTGCACCTCACATTAGTCGATTTCGTCCACGCGGATCGGGCTTCTGTGACCACTCTTCTGCACTTCTCCCGGAACCTGGATACGAACGTTCGCGGTTTCCCATACTTGGCGGACAGAACACCTCCAGCCTTTCCGCCTCCCCGGGCCGCAGCCGGTCCGGGGGACCACCGAGGGGGAACCCATGAGCCAGACCGTCGAGAACGCGGAGAACCCGATCCTGCGGGCGTGCCGGAGCTTCGGCATCACCCCGGAGCAGTACATGCTCCCCGCGCGCGGCGAGATCCGGATGGTGGACCCCGGCGGCCGCCTGCGGCCGCCGGAGGAGCAGGGCACCGGGCCCGGCCACGAGTACCCGCTGCCGCCCCGGGACGTCCTGCTGTCCGCCTACGAGAAGCTCGTGGTGGGCCGCCGGGTCAACGACCAGAACTCGGCCCTGGTGCGCCAGGGCCGGATGGCGGTCTACCCGTCCAGCCACGGCCAGGAGGCCTGCCAGGTCGCGGCGGCACTGTGCCTGGCGGAGGGCGACTGGCTGTTCCCGACCTACCGGGACACCGTGGCCGTGATGACCCGGGGCGTGGACCCCCTGCAGGTCATGTCGATCTTCCGCGGCGAGTGGCACGGCGGCTACGACCCGTACGAGCGCCGGGTGGGCATCCAGGCCACGCCGCTGACCACCCAGCTGCTGCACGCGGTGGGCGTGGCCCACGCGGCGAAGCTGCGCGGCGAGGACACCGTGGTCCTGGCCATGTGCGGCGACGGCGCCACGAGCGAGGGCGACTTCCACGAGGCCCTCAACTTCGCGGCCGTGTTCAAGCTGCCGGTCGTGTTCTTCGTGCAGAACAACGGCTATGCGATCTCCGTGCCCCTGTCCCAGCAGTCCGCCGCGCCGACCCTCGCCCACAAGGCGGTCGGCTACGGGATGGCCGGCGAGCGCGTGGACGGCAACGACCTCGTGGCCCTGCTCGCGACCCTGGGCCGGGCCGTCGACCTCGCCCGCACCGAGTCCGAGCCCCTGCTCGTGGAGGCCCACACCTACCGCATGCAGGCGCACACCAACGCCGACGACGCCACGCGCTACCGCGACGACGCCGAGGTCCAGGAGTGGATCGCGAAGGACCCCGTGACCCGGATGCGCGCGTGGCTGCGCGGCGAGGGCCTGCTCGACGACGCGGCCGAGGCGCGCATCGCCGCCGCCGCCGAGGACGTCGCCGCGGCCCTGCGGGACGGCATGAACGCCGAGGTGAGCGTCGACCCGCTGGAGCTCTTCCGCCACGTCTACGTCGAGCGGACCCCGCAGCTGGCCGAGCAGGAACAGCTCCTCGCGGCCGAGCTCGCCCGAGAGGAGACCGACCAGTGAGCACCCTCGAAGCCCCCGCCCCGGCCGCCGAGGTCCCGGCGCAGCGGCCCGTGACCTTCGCCCAGGCGCTCAACTGCGCACTGGCCGACGCGCTGGCCGCCGACGACGCCGTCGTCGTCTTCGGCGAGGACGTCGGCACCCTCGGCGGCGTCTTCCGCATCACCGACGGGCTGACCCGGCGCTTCGGCCGCACCCGGTGCTTCGACACCCCGCTGGCGGAGTCCGGGATCGCCGGGATGGCCGTGGGCATGGCGATGAACCGGATGCGCCCGGTGATCGAGATGCAGTTCGACGCGTTCGCCTACCCGGCGTTCGAGCAGATCGCCTCCCACCTCGCGAAGATGCACAACCGCACCCGCGGCGCCGTGCGCCTGCCCGTCGTCGTCCGCATCCCCTACGCCGGCGGCATCGGCGGCGTGGAGCACCACTGCGACTCCTCCGAGGCCTACTACGCCCACACCCCGGGGCTGAAGGTCTTCACCCCGGCCACCGTCGAGGACGCCTACCTGATGCTGCGCGAGGCCATCGACTCGGACGACCCGGTCGTGTTCTTCGAGCCCAAGAAGCTCTACTGGTCCAAGGCGCCGGTGGACCTCGCCGAGCTCAAGGAGCGCTACGAGCACCGGGCGCCGGAACGGCGGGAGGGCCGCGCCGTCGTGGCCCGCACCGGGGAGGACGCGACCATCCTCACCTACGGTCCCTCCGTGCCGACCGCCCTCGCCGCCGCCGCGACCGCCGCGGCCGAGGGGCGCTCGCTGGAGGTCGTGGACCTGCGCAGCATCGTGCCCTTCGACGACGAGACCGTGGCGGCGTCGGTGCGCAAGACCGGCCGCGTGGTCGTCGTCGCCGAGGCCCCGGGCTTCGCGTCCGTGGCGGCCGAGATCGTGGCCCGCGTCCAGGAGCGCTGCTTCCACTCGCTGGCCGCGCCCGTGCGCCGCGTGACGGGCTTCGACATCCCCTACCCCGCTCCCAAGCTCGAGGAGCACTACCTGCCGAGCGTCGACCGCATCCTCGACGCCGTGGACGACCTGCAGTGGGAGGACCGGCCATGACCGTGAAGACGTTCGCCCTGCCCGATCTCGGCGAGGGCCTGACCGAGGCCGAGCTCGTCACTTGGCTCGTGCGGGTGGGCGACACCGTCGCCGTGGACCAGCCGATCGCCGAGGTGGAGACCGCCAAGTCCGCCGTGGAGGTGCCCTGCCCCTTCGCCGGGACCGTGCAGCAGCTGCACGGCACCTCCGGGCAGACCATCGACGTGGGCGCGCCGCTGATCTCGGTGGACACCGCCGCCGACGGCGGCACGCCCGCACCGCAGGGCGGGGGGCCCCGCGGCGGGCAGTCCTACCGCGAGGAGGAGCGCGCGGGGGCGGATCCCGCGACGGCCGCCGAGGCCGGGACCGTGGCCGCGGGCTCCGCCG
>Ga0326721_10000534_pt1 | contig 11532 bp, 11 predicted proteins | sample SGPome_FD_203951 | JGI IMG/M metagenome (GOLD analysis project Ga0326721, IMG submission 203951) | Soil microbial communities from Southern Great Plains, Lamont, Oklahoma, United States - SGP_1_2016 | ecosystem: Engineered > Artificial ecosystem > Soil microcosm > Unclassified | place: USA...
CGGTCCAGGTCCGCAGGTCGTGCACGCCCACCCGGACCTGGCCCCGCTCGATCGCCTTGCCGAGCAGCGATTCACGCAGCGGGCTGAGGTAACCGGGGAAGATGGTCACCACGTCGACGGACAGGGCGGGAGCCTCCCGCCGGCTGGTCCCGAAGCCGTCCGGGGGGCCGCTCACAGCTCCAGCAGCCCGTCCGGCGGGTCGATCTCGGCGATGCCGGCGGCCAGGTCCACGACCGGCACGAACTCGGTCCGGAACGGCACCAACACCTCCCGGCCGTCGACATCGATGGCCAGCAGGCTGCCAGCCGGCGAGTGCAGCACGTCGGTGACCGCGCCGAGCTGGCGGCCCTGCACGGTCCGCACGGCCAGCCCGATCAGGTCGGTGTCGTAGAACTCGTCCGGATCCTCGATCACCGGCCGCGCCCGGGCCGGCACCAGCAGCACGGTGCCGCGCAGCGCCTCGATGGCGTTGCGGTCGTCCACACCGGCGAAATGCACCACCAGCTTGCCAGAATGGTCCCGAGCCGATTCGACGGTCAGCGGGCCGCGATCGGCCGGGTCGGTAGTCAACCGCGAGCCGGGGCTGAAGCGCTCGTCCGGCGCGTCGGTCCACGGCTCGACGAAGGCGTCGCCCCGGACGCCGTGCGCCTTGCCCACCCGGCCGACAGCGACGACCACCCCATCGGGGTGGCCGCCGCTGGTCTGCTCCGTCACGTGTGGACCTGCTTCGCCGAAGGCGGAAGCCGGGCGGTCAGCGGCCTTCGTCCGTGTCGACCACGTCGACCCGGATGCCCTTGCCGCCCACCCCGTTGACGACCTGGCGCAGCGCCTTGGCGGTGCGGCCATTGCGGCCGATCACCCGGCCGAGGTCATCGGGGTGCACCCGGACCTCGAGCCGGCGGCCGCGTCGGTTGTCGATCAGGTCGACCACCACGTCATCGGGGTGATCGACGATGCCACGAACCAGGTGCTCGAGGGCTTCTTCGAGCACCTAGCTGCCCGCCTCGGCAGGAGCGTCGGTGGCGGCACCGGCGTCCGCGGCAGGAGCGGCAGCCGGAGCAGCCTCGGCAGCGGGCGCCGTCTCGGCGGTCTCGGCCTGCTCGCGCCGCGGAGCGGCCTTCTTGCGCGGGGTGGTGGCGTCGGCCGACGGCTCGCCCTCGGAGTCGCGCAGCGCGGCGTCGAACAGCGCGCGCTTGTCCGGCTTGGGCGCCGCGACCCGCATCGGCTCGGGCGCCGGCAGGCCCTTGAACTTCTGCCAGTCGCCGGTCACCTTCAGGATGGCGGTCACCGCCTCGGTGGGCTGGGCGCCGACGCCGAGCCAGTAGGCGGCCCGATCGGCGTCGATGCGGATCACCGACGGGTCGTTCTTCGGGTGGTACTCGCCGATGGTCTCGATGGACCGGCCGTCACGCTTGGTGCGGGCATCGGCGACGACGACGCGGTAATGCGGCTCGCGCATCTTGCCGATGCGGGTGAGCTTGATCTTGGTTGCCACGGGTGTCGTTCACTCCAGTATGTGCAGGGACGGGCCAGAGCGCCGGTGGGTGGGGAACACCGCGGCGGGTAGTCCTGATGGACTGGCCTGCGCTCGGCGAGAGGGTCCGAAGGCTGGCCGGTACTCGACCAGCCATTCTGCCAGACGATCCCGCCCGTGCTGACCGCGGCTACGCCCCGGGTGAGACGAAGTAGCCGTAGGCGTCGGAGATGACGTTGGACGCGCCGAACCGGTCCACCGTGCTGAACGCCGGCGGCGCGGTCGCGGTCCGGGCCGACAGCGTCGCGATGCCGGCATTGGGCACGGTCTGGCCCACGGTGAAATTCAGGTCCACCGCGTGCGGAGCGCTGGTCCCCTTGGGATAGATCGTCAGGTAGCCGTCGCCGGAGGCGAGCGCCGTCATCCCGAGCCACAGGCCGGTCGCGGTGTAGGGCACGCCGTACAGGCCGCCGGCGTCGAGGGTGAGCACCGCGTTGGGGCCCATGGTCCCGTACCGGCCGCCGGTGCCGGTGCGGGTGTCGGCGATCCGCCGCGGATTGGCCAGCGTCACGAACCGGGCGGTCGCGGTCGGGCTGAAGTAGCCGACGATGTCGATCATCAGGTCGGTGCTGGCGCTCCGGTTCTGCAGGACGAACCTGCCCTGGGTCAGCGGGACGACCACCAAGCTCGACTTGGGAAGGTGCCGGTAGTCCAGCGAGACCAGCGCCGGCGAGGCGCTCGGATAGGCGGTCAGGTACCCCGCCCCGGTGCGGTTCAGGGCGGTCATGCTCACCACCGCCGCCGTGGCGGTGGTCGGCACGCCGGTGGCGACCGTCACCGTCTGGTTCGGCGCCAGCTTGGCCTTCTTGGCGATGCCGGTCGGGATCCGGGTGTCCAGCAGCCGTCGGGACGGCAGGGCCAGGTAACCCAGCCCCCCGGCGGCCGTGGGCGCGCCGAAGTAGCCCAGGACGTTGATGACCGCGTGCACCGCGGCGCCGGAGTTGCGCAGCATGAACCCGTGGCTGGAGTTCAGCTTCACCACCGCGATGACGGTGTCGTCGGGGACTTTCTGGCTCAGGTTGAGCGTGGAGTTGCCACTGACCGCCTTGCTGTACACGGCGAGGTAGGTGCTGCCCTGCGCGCCGGCGCCGGACAGGCTGATCACCGCCGAGGTGGCGTCCGCGGGCACCAGGTTGGCGCCGGTGGTCGGCACCGGAACGGCCAGCACGGCGCCGGCGCCCAGCAGGCCCTTGCGCACCCCGAGCCCGCTGCGGGTGTCGGCGATCCGCCTCGGCGCGCTCAGCCGGAAGTACCGGGAGCCGGCCGCCGGCTGGATGTCGCTCGGGGCGCCGAGGGATAGCAGGCCGTAGCCAGCCGTGTTGGTAGGCGGCGTGCCCAGGGGATCGGCGCGTCGCTGCAGGAAGGCCTCCAGGTCGGAGGCGTCCATCGCGGGGTTTGCGGCCGCCACCAGGGCGGCTGCGCCGGCGACGTGCGGCGCGGCGGCCGACGTGCCGTAGAACCCGGTGGTACCGGCGATGACGTTGCCCTGGTCGTCGAACTGCGAGGACTGGACCTCGCTGATGTTGCTGGTCACCCCGTCGTAGCCGAGCAGGTCGGGCTTGGTCCTGCCGTCGATGGTGGGCCCGCGGGAGGAGAAGGTCTCCAGGGCGTGTCCGCTGCCCTGATAGGCCGCGCCGACCGCCAGCACCCAGGGCGAGCTGGCTGGTTCGAGCACGCTGCCGGTGGCGGCTCGCGCCGGGTTCCGACCGCTCAGGTACGAGGGGTAGACATCGCCGCCGTAGGACAGGTCATAGCGCACCGCGGGGGTGCCGTCCGCGAGCAGCACCACCAGGTCGAAGTACCGGACGCCCCCGGTGTAACCGGGGTCGGTCGCCACGTTGCTGATGTCGGCCGCCAACACCGGCGGGGCCCCGGGCGTCTGGTCATAGATCGCGGTGTTTCCGATCTGGTGGCTGTGCTGGTTGTCATCCATCTCGAACTCGGCGACGGCAAGGCTGACACCCAGGGAGGAGGTCGGCCACTTATCCCAGCTCAGCACGATGTAGCCGGTGTCGCCAGCGTCCAGCGGCACCTCGTCGGCCTGGCTGCCGACGCTCTCCAGGTCCAGCAGGCCGTCGGTGTCGCTGTCGGCGAAGCGGCCGGACCAGTGATCCTGGGCGCTGTTTCCGCTGGCCTGGATCCACAGCACCCCGGCCTCGCGAGCGGCCTTGACCGCCCGCGTCGGCGAACCCGCCGCGCCGAAGCCGTCGCCCCGGCTCTCACCGGCGAAGGCCAGCGAGCTGTTGACGATCTTGACCCCGCTTGAGACCACCTGGCTGGCCGCGGTGGAGAAGCCGACGTAGTCGTCGATGCAGTACAGGTACACGGTGGCCCGAGGCGCCATCTGGTGCACGATCTCGCTGACCGCGGTGCCATGGGCGGTGGTGGTGTCGTCGAAGCAGTGGTTCTGGCCGGCCGGGTACACCACGCTCACCGGGTTGCCCTCGGGGTCGTTGAAGTTGCCGGCGGCGATCTCGGCCTGCAGGTCCTTGAAGCCCATATCGACGATGCCGACCTTGACGCCGGCGCCGCCGTTGCCGACATCACCGGTCTGTGCCCAGTTCTGGGCGCCCGAGTCCGCCACTCCCTCGCTGATGCCCTGTGGCATCGGCCGGACGGCCGGAGCGACCGTGCTGACGCCGGGCTGGCCCGCCAGGCTGCGCAGCTTGGCCGGCGCGAGCACCACCGTGCTCGACCCGTCGAAGCTGGCCAGCACCCGGGCGCCCACCGCCTTGGCCGCGGCGAGAGCGGCCGGCCCGGTGACGGTCACCGTGACCGTGCCGTCGCGCTCCAGCCGCACGCCGGAGTTGGCCGCCGGCGAGCCGGCGACGCCGGCGAGCCGGTTCAGCTGCGGCGCCAGGTGCGCGATTGCCGGACGAGCCGGATGGGCCTGCCGGTTGCGGAGTTCGGCGACCATGGGCGAGCTCGCCGCCCAGCGGCCCGCCGGGATGCTCGCCGGCCGGCGCTTGAGCAAGGCATGGGCCGGCGCCGATGCGGTCGACGCGGTCGGGGTGGCCGGCTGAGCCGTGGCCACGGCGCTCAGCGAGCCGATGACCAGGCAACCTGCGATAGAGATGGCGGCGACCGCCGGGACGACTAGCCGTGCTGGCTTCATGTGTGCCCTTTGTGAGGTTACGAAACTTGCGCAGCGTACCCGGGCGATTACGCACTGTCGACGTGAACCGCTTTACCGCCGTCCAGGCGTTATCGGTCCGTGCCCTGATTTCCCCGCTTGGGCGCGTACGTCGACGGCCGCGCCGGCCCCGGACAGCCTGGAATCGACCGCTCGCTGGGGCCGCCCGCGAACCAGCCCGGTACCCCCGTGCCCCGTCGTCGAATGTCCCGAATTCATCGGGATCACCTATGTGCAGCCGGGTGTGACGTCCTTGACAGTGTCTGCAAGGACGGCGAGGATTCGCACGTCCTGCTCGTCCTATCCAAAGGAGTACGGGTATGAGAACCCTCGTCCGGATCAGCAACGCGCTGGCCACCAAGGCCTTGGGGTCGGTAGACGCCGGCGCGTGCGACGCGCTGCGCGGCTGCTGCTGCAACGCCGCTCACACCTACGGCCTGAACTGCTACGCCAACTGCGTCAAGATGTCCTGCACCGTCCAGTACAGCGCGTACCGCCAGCCCTGCTCGGGAGTGTGATCTGATGCCGCCGATCAGCTATCGCCGGGCACGCTGAAGGAACCGGCGATGTCGGTGATAGCTGATTGGGCGGCGACCGCGATGCTCGTCGTGTTCGTCGTCGCGTTTCTGGCCAAGATCCGGTCGGCCCGGGCCTTTGACGACTTCGCCGCGTCGCTGAGCCAGTTCGGTATCTCCTCGATATCCGGGCAGCGGCTGGCAGCCGCCGCGGTGCTGCTGCTCGAGGCGCTTGCCAGCGCCGGCCTGTTGCTGCTGGCCCAGCATCCGGTTGCCCGCTTCACCCTTCCGGTCGCGCTACTCGTCGGCTTTGGCGCCGGTGTCGCGCTCGGCGCCCGCAGCGGCCGGCTGAGCGCGTGTCACTGTTTCGGCACCTCCACCGAGCTGCCCACCGGACCTCACCTGGCGCTCAACGGCTCGCTCGCCGCGCTGGGGTGCGTGGCCGTAGTCGCCGGCCCGCCGGCCGGCTCGACCGGAGACAGGGTGCTCGGCGTGGGGTTGGGAATCATCACCGGCGTCCTGTTCGTCTGCGCCGCGGACCTGTACACCGCGCTCTCGACCGCCGGCCCAGCGGCCGGCCGGAGCGCCGTCGCCGGAAAGGTTGGTTGACGTGGCCGTCCTGACCGCTGTCTGCATCCTGCTTGCCGTGCTGGTAGCCGTCGACCTGCTGCTCACGGTGGGCATCCTGCGGCGGCTGCGCAACGGCGCCGACGGCATGCCGGCCCGGCCGGCGGCCACCCCGGCCGCAGGTCATCGCATCGAGCTGGGCCTGGACCGGCAACCCTGGCCTCCCGAAGCCGAACAACTGCTCAGCGGCACCGCGCTGGTGGCCATGGTGGTGCTCGGCTGCTCCACCTGCGAGCGCCTGCACCGGGCGATCGACGAGCTCGACTACGGCGTGCCGATCCCCTTCGTGGTGCTCGGGCAATCCGAACCGGAGGAGGTGGAGGCCACCACCGCCTACCTGGCCACCTGGCAGGGGGCCACGCCGCTGCTGGCGCCGCTGGCCTTCGACGAGCTGGACTCGTTCGGCCGGCCGGACACCTACCCGGTCATCCTGGTCGTCGAGAACGGCCGGGTGACGGCCAGCGGGCACCGGCTGCATGACGTGACAGCGGCGATGTACAAGGCAGCGGACCGCCTCGATGCCGTCTCGCGCCCGCGCTGACCGACCTTCCTGGCGCGCGTTCCTCGCTGCCTCCCGGCTGGCGTTTCGCACCTCGCCGGTGAGCTTTCTGGTCATCGTCCTGGCGGGCATCCTGGCCGGCTCGGTGCTGGCACCGGCCGCCGTGCTGACCAAGCACCTGGTCAACGATCTCGGCGACGACCAGGCTCGCCAGCACGTCGCGACGCTGCTGCTGTGGGCCGTCCTGATCACCATGCTGACCGGGCTCGCGGCAGCGACCAACTCCCTCGCCGGGATCCCGGCCTACCGGCTCGCCGGGCGGCTCCGGGTGGTCACCGAAACCGAACTGGCTCGGGCCTGTGCCCGCTTCCCGGGCACCGAGGTTCTCGATGACGCGACGCTGCAGGATCGGCTCGGCCTGGCTCGGGAGGGAGCACATGACGGGCCGTCGATGGTGGCCAGCACCATCGTCGGGGTCTTCAGCGCCGTCTCCCAGCTCAGCGCGTTCGTCGGGGTGCTCTGGGCCACCTCACCGGCGATGCTGGCCGTCCTGCTGGCCACCGTCATCCCGCTGGTGCTGCTGCGCCGGGCGACGGTCGCACGCTCCATCCAGTACGCGGAGCTGGCCAGCACCGCCTACCGCTGGCGGGACTACTTCACCGAGCTCTTCAGCACGCCGGCCGCCGCGCGCGACCTGCGCCTCTACGGCGCCCAGGAGGACCTGCTCGGACGGCTACGGCATCACCTGCAGGTCGCCGTCCGGCTCGACGTGCGCCGCTCGACCCTGCAATCACTGAGCCAGCTCCTGTTCGCGCTGCTCAACGCGGCGATCGCCGGAGCCGGATCTGCCTGGGTGGTCTGGCAGATCGCGACCGGCCGGCTCAGCGTCGGCGATTTCCTGCTGTTCACCGCCGCGGTGGCAGCCGTTCAGAACGCGATAGCCGGTGTGCTGTACGCGATGGTGGAGATCGAGACCTACGGCGCCATCTTCGCCCGCTACCTCGATCTGGTGGCGCAGTGCCAGGCCGCGCAGGCGGGCGGCGGCAGCCTGCCCACGCCGCCGTTGCGCTCGGGAGTCCAGTTCCACGACGTGTGGTTCCGCTACCCCGGCTCCGCCGACTGGGTGCTGCGCGGGGTGAACCTGACGCTGGCAGCCGGTAAGTTCACCGCCCTGGTCGGGCTCAACGGCGCCGGCAAGTCGAGCATCGTCAACCTGCTGCTGCGCTTCTACGAACCGCAGCGCGGCCAGATCCGCTGGGACGGCATCGACATCCGCACACTCGAGCCCGACTCGCTGCGGTCCCGCATCGCCGGAGTGCTGCAGGATCACACCAGCTTCGAGCTGACGGCCCTGGACAACGTGCTGATCGGCGACACCGGAGCGACCCCGGAGCAGGCCCGGCAGGCGGCTGCCGCGGCCGGTGTGCTGGAGGCGATCGACCGGTTGCCGCAGGGCATGCAGACGATGCTCAGCCCGCGCCGGGCGAACGAGGACGGGGCGGGCGGGTCCTCGCTGTCCGGCGGCCAGTGGCAACGGATCGCGCTGGCCCGGGCGTTGCTGCGCGCTGACCGCGACCTGCTGGTCTTCGACGAGGCGAACTCCCGGCTCGACGTCACCGCGGACGCGGCGCTAAACCGGCTGCTGCACTCGCTCGGCGGCACCCGGGTGGTCATCAGCCACCGGCTGCACGGGGTGCGCGACGCCGATGAGATCTACCTGATCGCCGACGGAGTGGTCGCCGAGCACGGCAGCCACCAGCAGCTGGTGGCCAACGACGCCGGGTACGCCCGGCTGGCCGCTGGCGACCGCAGCTCGGCGGCGTTGCCGTGAACAGCCGGCTGGGTTGGCTGGGCCTCGCTGCCGGCCTGCCCGTCGCCGGAGTGCTGCTGGCACGCCGGTGGTGCACCGTGGTGATCGTCCGCGGTCACAGCATGAGCCCGACCCTGGCTGATGGGCAGCGAGTGCTGGCGGTCCGCCGCCGGAGCTATCGGACCGGCGATGTGGTCGTGTTCTGGACGCCGGGCGGCTCAGGCGCCCCCGGTGATCCTGACTACCGGGTCAAGCGGGTGATCGCGGTCGGTGGCGAGCCCCGGCCGGATGCCCTGGCCGGCTCGGCGCTGGCGGACGTGGTGCCGGGCGGTCAGCTGGCCGTCGCCGGGGACAACGCCGAGCGGAGCCAGGATTCCCGACACCTCGGTTACGTCGCGGTGTCCGATGTCCGCGGCCGGGTGCGTTTCGGGCGACGCTAGCCGGCGGCGCTAGCCGGTGCGGTACGGATTGCTCACGATGCGCTGGCCGCCGGCGTAGCGGTACACCTCGTGGCCGGAGATGAATACCCGCTCGGCCCGGTGCAGCACGTCCAGCGGGTCCCCGGACCAGATCACCACGTCGCCGTCCTTGCCCTCGGCCAGCGAGCCCACCCGGTCGGCGAAGCCGAGGATGCTGGCCGGGTTGATGGTGATCGAGCGCAGCGCGTCCTCGCGCGACATTCCCTCCCGGACCGCGAAGGTCGCCTGGTGCACCAGAAAGTCGATCGCCACCACCGGATGGTCGGTGGTCAGGGCCACCATGACTCCGGCGTTGGCCAGCTTGCCGGCAGTGGCCAGGCTGCGGTTGCGCACCTCGACCTTGCTCCTGGTGTGGAACAGCGGCCCGACGATGCAGGGGATGCCCCGCTCGGCGATCACGTCGGCCAGCAGGTATGCCTCGGTGGCGTGGTTGATCACCAGCCGGTAGCCGAACTCGTCGGCCAGCCGGATGGCGGTGGCGATGTCGTCGGCGCGGTGGGTGTGCTGGCACCAGGGCAGCTCACCCTGCAGCACCCTGACCAGCACCTCCGACGACGGATCGCGCTCGAAGGGCTCCTGCGAGGCCTGCGCCGCGTCGCGTCTGGCCTGGTAATCCTGGGCTTTGGTCAGCTCGTCCCGGATCACCGCGGCGACCCCCAGCCGGGTGGAGGGCAGCTTGCCCTTGTCGCCGTACACCCGTTTCGGGTTCTCGCCCAGCGCGCTCTTCACGCTGGCCGGCGATTTGATCACCATCTCATCGACCATCCGGCCCCAGGTCTTGATCGCGACTGTCTGCCCGCCGATCGGGTTCCCGCTGCCCGGCTTGATCACGCACGAGGTGACGCCCCCGGCCAGGGCGTCGGAGAAGCCTTCATCGGCGGGATTGATCGCGTCCAGGGCTCGCAGCCGGGCGCCGTTCGGATGGGTCATCTCGTTGACGTCCGCGCCGGCCCAGCCCTCGCCCTCCTCCCAGACGCCGAGGTGGGCGTGGGCGTCGATGAAGCCGGGCAGCACCCACTTGCCGCTGGCATCGACGACCTCGAGGCCGTCGTCGAGCCGCACGTCGGCGCCGACGGCGGTGATGACCCCGTGCTCGATCAGCACCGTGCCGTTCGGCACCGGCGGGCCGTCGATCGGGACGACGTAACCACCGATGATCGCGACACTGCCGGTCTGCTGGGTCATGACCGGACCCTATCGCCAGCCCCTGCACCAGAGCCCAGGTCCCAGCGGTGCCGCACGATGGGGACCGGAATGGCCTGCCCCTCCTCCAGGGCACGCAGCAGCCCGCGCCGGGCGAGCAGCCACCAGCGCACCATCTGAGCCAATCCCAGGGTCTGCACGGTGACCGCCACCGCGAAGGCCAGCCGGTAGCTGCTCAGGGTCTGCGAGCCCAGCAGGTCAAGCGTCCAGCCCAGGCTCAGGCAGGCCACGATCGAGGCGACGAATCCGGCGACGTTGACCACCCCGGTCGCGGTGCCGACGATCGCCGGCCCGTTGTAGTCACGCGCCAGCGCGAACCCGATCGAGGACACCGGCCCGCCGGTGGTGGTCACCAGCACCAGCGTCACCAGCAGCCAGTACGGCATCGGCCCGGAGAACCCGGCCAACACCACGTACCAGCCCAGCACGGTAACCACGTTGACGCCGATCGCGATCGGCACCCGGGTCGCCGGGTAGCGGCCGGTCAGGTAGCCGATCGGCGGCCCGACCAGGATGGCCAGCAGGACGCTCAGCAGCAGCACGGCGCTGGCGCCGTTGCGGCTCATCCGCTGGCCCTCCACCATGAACGGCACGCCCCAGAGCACCGCGAAGGCCAGCGAGGTCGACATCGAGGCGAAGTGCACCCAGAAGCCGACCCGGGTGCCGGCCAGCGACCAGGCGGTGTGCACCCGGCGCCCGACGCCGCGCAGGGACTCCAGCAGCGCCGCAGCCTCCCGGGGCCTGCGCTGCAGCCGGGGCGAGCGGGGCAGCAGCAGGTACACCGCGGCGCCGCTGACCAGCGACAGCACGCCGGCGCTGAGAAAGGTCGGCGTCCAGCCGGCCCCGTGCAGCAACGCGGTAAGTGGCAGGGTCGCGACCAGGTTGCCGAGCTGGCCCAGGGTGCCGGTCAGCGACACCACGACCGGGTAGCGGCTGGGCGCGAACTGCCCGGCGGCGAAGCGCAGCACGCTCACGAACGTCAGCGCGTCGCCGAGGCCGAGCACCGCCCGGGCGAGCAGTGCCAGCGGGTAGCTGTCGGCCACCGCGAACAGCAGCTGGGCAATCCCCATGGTGCAGGCCGCCACCACCAGCAGCCGGCGCGGGCCGTACCGGTCGACGAGGATCCCGGTCGGGATCTGCATCCCGGCGTAGATCCCCAGCTGCAGCAGGATGAAGATGCTGAGCTGGCTGGGGCTGATCCCGAACCGGCTGGTCGCCTGCAGGCCTGCCACGCCGAGCGAGGTGCGGTGGAAGACCGCTCCCAGGTAGACGGCCACCGCGATACCCCAGCGCCACAGGGCGATGGCGCGGCGTCCGCGCATGGTGGCACACCCCTGCCTCTCGGGTTGGCTTGCCGCCCCAGCCTAATGAAGCTCGGAGTGCCGCCGTCCGACGCGTAGGGGTTCACCGCCACCGCCTGCATCGGGTAATCCGCAGGCAGATCCTGTTGTGGCGGCGGATCATTCGGATTGCCCGAGTACCTCCCACAAGACGGCTTTGCAGTGTTCGTTCACCAGACGGCGCCGGGTCGCAGGCCATCCGGAAGCCCGGTCGTGTCGCCGCGGCGCCGCCGTTGGTTCCCCAGAAGAGCTGGCCGGGCTACCGGGTGCTGCCGGTCCGCCACGCCGGTGGCGTGCGGGCGGGACCGGCCAGCCGCGAGGCGCTCCTCGTGGCCAGCAGCGCCGGGTTGACATCAGACGGGCTGCCCGCGGCGAACGCGACCACATCCAGC
>Ga0326721_10000535_pt1 | contig 11494 bp, 15 predicted proteins | sample SGPome_FD_203951 | JGI IMG/M metagenome (GOLD analysis project Ga0326721, IMG submission 203951) | Soil microbial communities from Southern Great Plains, Lamont, Oklahoma, United States - SGP_1_2016 | ecosystem: Engineered > Artificial ecosystem > Soil microcosm > Unclassified | place: USA...
ATCATCCCCAACACCACGCACGGCGTCTCGCGCGGCAGCGCCTGCGCCCGCAAGATGATCCGCGGCTTCCTGGCCGACCCGGCCGCCCCGATCGACCAGAGCTGCCTGCATCCCGAGCACGACCGGTTCGAGTTCGACCTGAACTAGCAGGATCACCTGCCCCCTACGGACGCCGTCGGATGGTCCTCCCCCCGTGGGGGAGGCGGCCGAAGGCCGGTGGGGGGAGTGTTGGGATCGACGATCCGGATTGTGGTCGCCTGCCGATCACTCCCCCCACCGTCGGCTTCGCCGACACCTCCCCCGCAGGAGGAGGATCTGGTTGGCGCGACTGAGCTATCCGGAAGGAACGCGCGTCCCCGCCCTCCTACTCCACCACCCAATACCGATAGCCATAGGCCGGCACGAACCCCAGGCCGCTGTAGAGCCCGATGGCCGGAGCGTTGTCGGCCTCGACCTGAAGGTAGGCGCGGCGAGCGCCCAGCGCCTGGGCCTCGCCCAGCAGGGCCGCCAGGATCCGGCGGGCCAGGCCTTTGCGGCGATGACCGGGCAAGGTGCGCATGCCGAAGATCCCCGCCCATTCGCCATCGACCGCCGTCGCCCCCAGGCACGCGACCTCGCCGTCGACCTCCAGCCGCGCGAAGCGGGCCGGCGCGGGGATGCGGGCCAGGGCGTCCAGGCGCTCGCGGGCGTCGGCGGCGTTGCCGGCCGCGCTGGCGGTCAGCACCGCCTCGAAGGCCGGATCCGGCGTATCGGACAGGGTCACGGCCGCGTCCGTCGCGCCCGCGATCGCACTGGAGGCCTCGCCCACCATCACCACCGTGCCGTGGGTGGGCCGGTAGCCGCGGGCCCGCAGGTGCTCGGACAGGTTGGCCGGGACCACCGCCCCGTCCGACAGCTTGAAGCGGGCGGGCAGGCCGCGGCCGGCGTAGAAGGCCTCGGCCGCGGCGATGGCCTCGTCGATCGGCCGGTCGGGCTCGCCCAGGGGCCAACAGGCGTTGATCCGCAGCGACCAGCCGTCCGAGGCGTTCAGCCGCCAGCCGCCCAGCGCCCCGCTCTGGCGGGCCGGCCAGGCGCGGTCGGCGACGATTTCGAGAAGGCGGGGATCGACGGTCATGGGTCTTCCATAGCAGACGGCGCCCCATAGCGGACGGGCGCCGGCTCGTTGGAACCGACGCCCGCGAAGCTCGCGTATCAAACGAAGGCTGTAAGCCTAGAGCGGCTTCAGGTTGGCCGCCGCGATCTTGCCGCGCTCCTCGGCGGTGTCGAAGCTGACCTTCTGGCCTTCGTCCAGGCTGCGCAGGCCCGCGCGTTCGACGGCGCTGATGTGGACGAACACGTCCTTGCCGCCGTCATCGGGCTGGATGAAGCCGAAGCCCTTGGTGCCGTTGAACCATTTCACTACGCCGGTCGCCATGGCGTGTCTCCTAGAGATGCCGAGCCAATGCCCGGACAAACGGGCGGGTAACAATCTCAGTCGTCCGGGTAGCGTTGGCAGCCCAAATCCAGGATTGCAGGCCAGAGTGGACACGCGATCGTTGAGGGGTCAATTCAAAAAACAGCGATATCCTTCGACATGCGCCGCGTTTCTTTTCAACCCGGGGCGTCAATGCTCGCGCAGGAGGGCCTCGACCAGGGCGCGGGCCTCGGGGCTGGACCAGTCAGCCTCGCCCGACATCCGCGCCCGCTCGCGACCCTGCTTGTCGTAGACGACCGTGGTCGGATAGCCGGCGGCGCGCGGCTCCAGGTCGAATGACATCTTGTAGTTCTTGTCGCGATAGACCTGCAGCGGCGGGTTGGCGGCCATCTCGGCCTGGACGAGGTTCAGGTCGACGTCCTTGTCGACGCTGATCGGCAGCACCTTCAGCGGCTGGGTGGCGTAGGCGGCCTGCAGCTTGCCCAGGGTGGGCATCTCCTTCTTGCAGGGCGCGCACCAGGTGGCCCACAGGTTCATCACCACCACTTGGCCCTTGAAATCGGCCAGGGTCAGTTCCTTGCCGGCCCCATCGGTGAACACCGTCAGCGGCGCGGCGCGCGGCTGGGCCGGCACGTCCAGCTTCTCTAAGGACGCTTTCTTGAATTCCTTGAGGTCGACCACGCCTGCGGGTTTGAACGAAGCCTGAGCGATGACGTATAGAACCGCCGCGACGCCGATCAGCAGAACGGCGCCGATCACCCACTTCAGCGGGCCGAGCTTGCGCGCGGCTTCTTCCCTGTCCGACTGGAATTCGCTCATATGACCGACAACGCCTCTGATAAGCCCGCCGCGAACGGCCAGGGCCAAGCCATGTGGGGCGGCAGGTTCTCGGCCAAGCCGGCGGAGCTGATGCAGGCGATCAATGTCAGCATCGGCTTCGACAAGCGCCTGTGGGCGCAGGACTTGGCGGGCTCCCGCGCCCATGCGCGGATGTTGATCAGCCAAGGCGTGATTGCAAGGGAGGACGGCGAGGAAATCCTCAAGGGGCTCGACGCGGTCGAGGGCGAGATCGTCGCCGGGGCCTTCCCGTTCCGCGACGAATACGAAGACATCCACATGAACATCGAGGCGCGGCTGCGCGAGCTGATCGGCCCGACGGCCGGCCGGCTGCACACCGCCCGCTCGCGCAACGACCAAGTGGCCGTCGACTTCCGCCTGTGGGTGCGCGAGGCCTGCGATCGTTCTGCAGCCCAGCTGGAAGCTTTGCAAAAGGCGCTGGTCGCCCAGGCCGAGGCCCACGCCGACGCCCTGATGCCGGGCTTCACCCACCTGCAGCCGGCCCAGCCGGTGACCTTTGGCCACCACCTGATGGCCTATGTCGAGATGTTCGGCCGCGACGCCAGCCGCTTCCGCGACGCCCGGGCCCGGATGAACGAGTGCCCGCTGGGCGCGGCGGCCCTGGCCGGCTCGCCGTTCCCGATCGACCGCCACCAGACCGCGGCCAGCCTGGGCTTCGATCGGCCGACCGCCAATTCGCTGGACAGCGTCTCGGCCCGCGACTTTGCCCTGGAGGCCCTGTCGGCCGCCTCGATCACCGCCACCCACCTGTCGCGCCTGGCCGAGGAGATCGTGCTGTGGACGACGCCGATGTTCGGCTTCATCAAGCTGACCGACGCCTTCACCACCGGCAGCTCGATCATGCCGCAGAAGAAGAACCCCGACGCCGCCGAGCTGATCCGCGCCAAGGTCGGCCGGATCCTGGGCAGCCTGACCACCCTGACCGTGGTGATGAAGGGCCTGCCGCTGGCCTATTCCAAGGACATGCAGGAGGACAAGGTCCCGACCTTCGAGGCCTTCGACGCGCTCGAACTGAGCTTGCTGGCCATGGCCGGCATGGTGTCGGACCTGACGCCGAACACCGAGAAGATGGCCGCCGCCGCCGGCGCGGGCTTCTCGACGGCCACGGACCTGGCCGACTGGCTGGTCCGCGAGCTGAACATGCCTTTCCGTGACGCCCACCACGTGACAGGCTCGGCCGTCAAGGCGGCGGAGACGCGGGGTCTCGACCTGGCGCAGCTGTCGCTGGCGGAGTTCCGGGCCATCGAGCCGCGGATCACCGACGCGGTCTACGCCGTGCTGACCCCGGCCGCCTCGGCGGCCAGCCGGATGAGTTATGGCGGGACCGCTCCCGCCCAGGTTCGCGCCCAGATCGCGCGTTGGAAGGAACTGCTCGGATGATCCGTCGCCCTCTCACCCTCGTCGTCCTGGCCGCCGTGGCCCTGTCGGCGGCCGCCTGCGGCAAGCAGGCCGAGCTTGAACGCCCCGCGCCGCTGTGGAACGCCCAGAAGAAGGCCGCCTACGAGGCCGAACGGCGCAAGGGCTCGGCCACCGCCAACCAGCCCGCCCGCGCCAACGGCACGCAGGAGAACATCGACCCGGCCTCGAGCAACCGCACGACCCGGGCCGCGCCGCTGGCCGGCACGCACGACCCGTTCGGCGGCCCCTCCGGCGCCGGCTTCCCCAGCGCCCAGGGCAACTGACCACCGCATGCGTCCTTCGAGGCTCGCCTGAGGCTCGCACCTCAGGATGAGGAATTCAGTACAGCGTTCCTCATCCTGAGGCGCCCTCCGCAGGAGGGCCTCGAAGGACGCAAGGCGCATCGGCGAACAGCCGCCTAGAAAGCATTCAACGTGAACCATTTCGAATACGGCCCCGAGGGCCTGGCCTGCGAAGGCGTCCCGCTGGCGCGCATCGCGGCCGAGGTCGGCACGCCGGTCTATGTCTATTCCCGCGCCACGCTGGAGCGGCACTTCACGGTGTTCCGCGACGCCCTGGTCGGCGCCGGGATCGTCGATCCGCTGGTCGCCTATGCGGTGAAGGCCAATTCCAATGTCGCGGTGCTGAAGGTGCTGGGCGAACTGGGGGCCGGGGCCGACACGGTGTCGGAGGGCGAGGTGCGCCGCGCCCTGGCCGCCGGCATCCCCGGCGAGCGGATCGTATTTTCGGGCGTGGGCAAGAAGCGCGGCGAGATCGCCTTCGCGCTGCGGGCCGGCGTGGCCGAGATCAACGTCGAGTCCGAGCCCGAGCTGAACCTGATCGCCGAAGTCGCCGCCGAGTTGGGCGTCAAGGCCAAGGTGGCGTTCCGGGTCAATCCCGACGTCGCGGCCGGCGGCCACGCCAAGATCGCCACCGGCAAGTCCGAGAACAAGTTCGGAGTGTCGTTCGCCGAGGCCGCCCGCCTCTACGCCAACGCCAGCAACCACGCCCATCTCGAGCCGATCGGCGTGGCCTGCCACATCGGCAGCCAGATCACCGACCTGACGCCGATGCGGGCGGCCTTCGCCAAGATGCGGGGCCTGGTCGAGCAACTGCTGGGCGAAGGCCTGCACGTCGAGCGCCTGGACCTGGGCGGCGGTCTGGGCGTGCCCTATTTCGACATGCCCGAACCACCCTCGCCGGCCGAGTTCGCGGTCATGGTCGCCGAGGCGATCCAGGACCTGCCCGTCAAGCTGGCCTTCGAGCCCGGCCGGGTGATCGCCGCCAACGCCGGGGTGCTGGTCAGCGAGGTGATCCACGTCCACGAACGGCCGGAGGGCAAGCGCTTCCTGGTCATCGACGCGGCCATGAACGACCTGATCCGCCCGGCCATGTACGACGCCTTCCACGACATCCGCCCGGTGATCCCACGGGCCGGCGAGACGACCTACGACGTGGTCGGCCCGATCTGCGAGACCGGCGACACTTTCACCCGTGAGCGTCTGTTGCCGCCGCTGGCGGCGGGCGAACTGGTGGCCTTCATGTCGGCCGGGGCCTACGGCGCGGCCATGGCCAGCGAGTACAACACCCGCCCCCTGGTCCCCGAGGTGCTGGTCGACGGCGACCGGTTCGCGGTGATCCGCGCGCGGCCGTCATACGAGGAGATGCTGGCGCGGGACGTGACGCCGGACTGGGTTTAGGCAGGGTTTGGCGCTTGAGCCCATTTGGCCTATGCTAAGGCCTATGCCGGAGCATACGTCCATGGGCTATGAGAAGCACGTTAAGCTGTTCCGCAACGGCCGCAATCAGGCCGTGCGGATTCCGCGTGAGCTAGAGCTTCCTGGCGACGAAGCGATCCTGCGCAAGGACGGCGACCGGCTGATCCTCGAACCCGCCCCGCCGCGGTCCTTGCTGGCGGTCCTGGCTTCGTTGCAGCCGATCGATGACGACTTCGGCGCGATCGACGATCCTGAGCCGGAGCCCGTCGACCTTTGAGCCAGGGTTGGCTGCTCGACACCAATATCCTGTCGGACTTGGTTCGCAACCCGTCCGGCCGAGTGGCCGAGCAAATCCGCCGGTGCGGCGAGAGCCATGTCCGAACCAGCATTGTAGTGGCGGCAGAACTTCGGTTTGGTGCGGCCAAGAAGGGCTCTGAGCGCCTGACCAACCAGCTCGAGACCATTCTGGGGGCTATTGAAGTCCTGCCCTTCACAGCGCCAGCCGATCATCTCTACGGCGAACTTCGCACAAAGCTGGAGAAGGCCGGCAAGCCAATCGGCGGTAATGACATGCTGATCGCCGCCCACGCCCTGGCCAGCGACCACATTCTCGTCACCGACAATGAGCGCGAGTTCTCGCGTATCGAAGGCCTGACGATCGAGAACTGGCTGCGCTAGTCCATCGCCCCGATATAGGGCAGGCCGCGGCTCTTGCCCTCGTCGTCCAGGCCGTAGCCGACCAGGTAGCGGGCCGGGGCTTCCCAGGCCACGAAGTCGGGCTCGATGCGCGGCTTGTCCCAGGGCTTGCGAGCGAAGACGGCGGTCAGAACCTCGCTGGCGCCGGCGTCCTTGACCAGGCGGGCGGCCTCGCCCAGCGACAGGCCGGTGTCGAGCACGTCGTCCACCACCAGGGCGCGGCGGCCGATCAGCGGGCGCTGCAGGTCGGCGCGGACCTCGCAACGGCCCGAGCTCTTGCGCTCGTCATGATAGGAAGCCAGCCACAGGGCGTCGAAACGCACGTCGCGGCCGGCGCGCCACAGGGCGCGGGTCAGGTCGGCGGCGAACCACAGGCCGCCGGTCAGCAGGCAGACGGCGACGGTGTCGTTGTCGATGCGCGGGGCGATGACCTGGGCCAGGGCTTCCACCCGCTCGGCGATTTCTTCCTGGGAAATCAGGACTTCGGGGGCGGCGCGATCGGTCATGTCAGGTTTTCTGGGTCAATGATGGTCGGCCGGGGCCGGTTCGACCGCTCCGGTCTCATGACCCGGGGGCTCATGTCCAGTGTCTTGCGTGTCTTCCATCGGCGGCGGCGCCCCCGCCGCCAGCTCGGCCGGCTGGTCCTGGACGCCCCGCAGCGAAGGGGCCTCCGGGTTGGCGACCTTCTCGACATGGCCGGCCGGACCGGCGTGCTTGGCCGCGCCCGGCTCCAGGGCGAAGCCGATCTCCAGGGTGTTGGCGGTGCGCGGCGGGTCCAGCAGGGTCACCGAGAAGTGCCGGGTCTGGCTGGGCGGGATCAGTGGATCGGCGGCGGCGGCCAGCTTTCCGGCCACCCGCTTCTCGTGCTTGTTCAGCAGGGCCACCCGCAGCGGCGGCGTGGTCACGGCGTGGTCGGTGATGTTGCGAATGACGCCGGTGACGGTGATGGCGGCGTGGCCGTCCTGCATCGAGGGCTCGGCCTTCAGGTCCTCGACCACCAGGCCGACCGTGTTGACGGGATGGTTTACGAACGCGTAGGCCCCCGCCGTGCTTGGCCACAGCTTGGCGACGCTCATGTTGTTGAACCACGCACCGCCCAGCAGCAGCAGCATGACGACGACCATGCCGCCCCAGACCAGACCCGTGGTCTTGGCTTCCTTCAGGCGGCGCTCGGCGTCGGCGCGGGCCCGGAACACCTTGGGCAGTTCCTCGCCCGGCAGTTGGTCGACGGGGGTCTCGAAATCGTCGGCGGCATGGGCCGCGCCGTCCAGGGCGGTCAGGTTCGGCTCGCCCGCCAGGTCGGCGGCCGAGGGCTCTTCGAACAGATCCAGGGCGTCTTCGTTGCGGGCCGTCCAGCGGGTCCCGCAGGCCGCGCAACGCACGACACGACCAGCCGCGCCGACCTTGGAGTCATCGACGAAATAGCGGCTGGCGCACTCGGGACAGGTCAGTATCATGGCCGCGAATCGGACGCTCCCCGCTCCTACACACGAGGTCGCCGATTTTGCCAGCCATGTCCACACGACCCAGCGACACACCCTTGCGCACCGCAGACGTCCAGGATGGCGACACCGTCCCCGTCGTGCGCTTCGAGGGGGTCTCGATGCGGTATGGACGGGGGCCGGAAACGCTCAGCGATCTCAGGTTCACCCTACACCCAGGGTCTTTCCATTTCCTCACCGGACCGTCGGGAGCGGGCAAGAGTTCGCTTCTGAAGCTGATCTACCTGGCCCACCGTGCGTCAAGGGGCCGCGTCGAGCTGTTCGGCCGCGACATCAGCCTGACCCGGCCGGAGGACCTGCCGTTCGTGCGCCGCCGGATCGGGGTGGTGTTCCAGGACTTTCGCCTGCTGGACCACCTGCCGGTGTTCGACAACGCCGCCCTGCCCCTGCGCATCGCCGGCCGCAAGCCGGCCAGCTACCGCGACGACGTGGCCGAGCTGCTGCAATGGGTGGGGCTGGGCGAGCGCATGCACGCCCTGCCCGCCACCCTCTCGGGCGGCGAGAAGCAGCGCCTGGCCATCGCCCGCGCCGTGGTCGACCGTCCCGACGTGCTGCTGGCCGACGAGCCGACCGGCAATGTCGATCCGGCCATGTCGCTGCGCCTGCTGCGGCTGTTCGTCGAGCTGAACCGCCTGGGCACCACGGTGCTGATCGCCACCCATGACGAGGATCTGGTCGCCCGCGCCAACCGCCCGACCCTGCACCTGGAGAACGGCCGCCTGGTCGATGTCGCCGACACGTCGCCGGAGCCCGACTATGACCGGGGCTATGACGACGAGGACGACGCGGAGGACGAGGCATGAGCGCCTTCTCCGTCGCCCGCTGGAAGCCGGGACAGCTGCTGCCGCCGCGCGACGCCCGCGACGGCTCGCTGGTGTTCGTGGTCGCGGTGCTGTGCTTCCTGGCCTGCCTGACGGCCCTGGCGGCCCTGGCCTCGACCCGCGCGGCCACCGGCTGGACCGCCCAGCTGACCGGCTCGGCCACGGTGGTGGTCCGCCCCCGCGCCAGCGAGAGCCCCGACAGCGCCGCCGCCCGCGCCGCCGAGACCCTGTCGGGCGTCAAGGGCGTGACCGAGGCCCGCGCCCTGTCCAAGGACAAGGCCGAGGCCCTGCTCGAGCCCTGGATCGGCCGCGAAGCGCTGATCGCCGACCTGCCCGTGCCGCGCCTGGTGACCCTGGACCTGGACCCCAAGGCGCCCGCCACGGCCGCGGTGCTGAACAAGGCCCTGAAGGACGCCAATGTCGACGCCGTGGTCGACGACCACAGCCGCTGGATCGCCGACATCGAGCGCGCGGCGCGCCTGGCCGGCTGGGCGGCCATCGGCGTGTTCGGCTTGATCGCCACGGCGGCGGGGGCCGTGATCGTGTTCGCCACCCGCGCCGCCCTGACCGCGCGTCATGACATCGTCGAGGTGCTGCACCTGTCGGGAGCCGAGGACGGCTTCATCGCCAACCTGTTCCAGAACCGCTTCGCCGGCATGGCCTTCTTCGCCGGCTTGCTGGGCGGGGCGGGCGCGGCCATGATCGGGGCGGCGGCGCGGCTCGTGGGGGGCGGCCAGGGCCTGACGCCGGTCCTGCCGCTGGCCTGGATCGACCTCCTGGCGCCCCTGCCCTGCCCGCTGGTGGCGGCGCTGGTGGCCGGGATCGCCGCGCGCGCGGCCTCCCTGCGCCTGTTGAGAGGCATGCCGTGAAAAGCTTCGCCGCACTGCTGATCCTGGTGATGATCTGGTTCGTGGGCCTGCTGGCCTTCACCAGCCGGGTCGACCAGTCGACCCCTGCTCAGGAACCGCCCGTGGCGGACGGGGTGGTGGTGCTGACCGGGGCCTCGAACGTGCGGCTGGAACAGGCGACCAAGCTGCTGGAGGCCGGCAAGGGCAAGCGCCTGCTGATCTCGGGCGTCAACCGAGAGGCCTCGCGCGACGACGTGCTGGGCGTGACCAAGGCGGTGCGGCCGATCTACGACTGCTGCGTCGACCTGGGCTACGCGGCCGCCGACACCATCGGCAACGCCAGCGAAAGCGCCGAATGGGCCAAGGCCAAGGACTATCACAGCCTGATCGTGGTCACCGCCGACTACCACATGCCGCGCTCGATGCTGGAACTGCACGCGGCCATGCCCGACGTGACCCTGCACCCCTACCCCGTCGTAACCGAGAGCCTGAACGCCCACCGCTGGTGGAAAGGCGGCACGAGCGCCCGGCGGATGATCGTGGAATACTGCAAGTACCTGGCGATCCTGGGCCGCGAGGCGTTCCTCAAGCTGGGTCCCCAGGACAAGGCCGATCCGAAACCGGCGAAGGAAGCCTCTTGATCTATCTGCGCTCGTTCCTGTTCCAGCTGTTCTTCTGGCTATGGTCGGTGGTCTGGGCGATCGGCATGATCGTCACCTACCCCCTGCCGCGCCGCGCCAACACCTGGTCGCTGTCGACCTGGTCCAAGGGCCTGATCTGGGCCCTGCGCTGGCTGGCCGACATCAAGGTCGAGGTGCGCGGCGAGCCGTACCGGCCCACCGGCCCGGCCCTGGTGGCGGCCAAGCACCAGTCGATGTTCGACGTCTTCAGCCAGTTCGCCCTGCTGCCCGACGCCTGCTTCGTGATGAAGAAGGAATTGCTGATGGTGCCGCTGTTCGGCTGGCACGGGCTGAAGGCCCGGATGATCGTCGTCGATCGCGACGGCCATTCGGCGGCGCTGAAGAAGCTGGTGCGCGACGCGGTCGACCGCATGAGGGAGACCCGCCAGGTCGTGATCTTCCCGGAAGGCACGCGCGGCGAGGTCGGCGTCCCCGGCGACTACAAGCCCGGCATCGCGGCGCTGTACCGGGAGATGAACCTGCCGGTCACGCCCCTGGCCCTGAACTGCGGCGTGCACTGGCCGCGCGGCTGGCTGCGCCCGCCGGGCACGATCGTCTTCGAATACCTGCCGCCGATCCCCGCCGGCCTCAAGCGCGGCGAATTCATGCGCGAGCTGCAGACCCGGATCGACACCGCCACCAAGGCCCTGGAGGACGAGGGGCTGTAGAGTCGGGGACATGCCCTTGCGGCATGCCCCCATCGACAGCTCGACGCCCGGTCAGGGGACACGCCGCAAGGGCATGTCCCCGGCGGAAGGCTCGAAAAACCCTCGCAGCCAGTCGTCCGCCACCAGGTCCAGCACCAGGTGCACGCGGTCGCCGGCTCCGCGATTGGCCACGGCGTGAGGGTCGCTGAGGCGCAGGTACCAGGCCTGGCCCGCCGCCATTTCGATCCGCGAGCCATTGAGCTGGAAATCGACATCGGGATTGGTGACCACCGGCACATGGATGCGGGCCGCGCCGGACTCGATGTCCAGGTCCAGGTCCGTATGCGCCTTAATCACCGAGCCCGGCCCCAACCGCATCAGCCGCACGGCGCGCACCTCGCAGACGAAGGCGGCGATGACGTCCTGGAAGTAGGAACAGGCCGCCAGCATCGGCGTGTCGACAAAGGCCGTGGCGGTCGGGTCCGAATAGATCATCCGGATCGGGTGGGTCTCGCCCGCCGCGCAGCGCAGCGGGATCACGCTCCAGTCGCCCTCGTAGTTCTGCTGGACGTAGTGGGCGGTCCAGGGCGCGGCGGCCAGGGCGTCGAGGTCGCAGGCCAGCCGGGCCGGGTCGAAGCTCAGCGGCAGTTGCAATCTGTCCGGGAACGCCATCCAGTGACACTATCGGGCCGCGAGCGGCCTCACAAGTCCCGACGGGAGACCCAATGCCGGCCAGGCTGGAGACCACGACGTCGACTGCGGATCCTCTGACGACGCTGCGGGCCTTGGTCCTGCGCGACGTCGCCTTGCAGGACGCGCTGGGCGACATCAACGACTTCACGGTCTTCGCCGAGCGCGCGGCCGAGGCGGCGCAGGCCCGAGGCCTCGACCTCAACGCCGAGACGGTGCGCG
>Ga0326721_10000536_pt1 | contig 11491 bp, 9 predicted proteins | sample SGPome_FD_203951 | JGI IMG/M metagenome (GOLD analysis project Ga0326721, IMG submission 203951) | Soil microbial communities from Southern Great Plains, Lamont, Oklahoma, United States - SGP_1_2016 | ecosystem: Engineered > Artificial ecosystem > Soil microcosm > Unclassified | place: USA...
CCTTCACACCCGACACCGGCAAAACGCATGCTCGCCAACCCCAAGGCGGCAGTCAGGCTACGAGCCAGGCACCGAGTGCTCAGGATCCAACCAGCCGCGATAGCGGCAGCCCCACCCTGACACTGAGTTCAGGCTAAGCGTTGGCCTGGCTCTCCCGGCCGAGTGCCGCCAGCAACTCGGCCACCGTGCCGGCCGGACGCTCGCAGACGAAGCCACGGCAGACGTAGGCGGCGGCCTCCCCCGCCAGCAAAGGCCGGTTGGCAAGCAGCGGCAGGCCCGGCGTATCAGGCTGGCCGAACGCCAGCACCAAGCCCGGTGAGGTGCTGTTGCGGGCGGCCGTCAGCATGCCGTGGGCTACCGGGCCCGACCCGACTACCGCGACCTGCAACGGCCCGGCGCAGGCCGCCTCGGCGACTGCCAGGGTCCAGCCGGCGAACCTGGGCTCCCGCACGGCGAGTTCGCCGGCCGCAGCCAGCGCAGCCTCGGCAGCTTCCCGATGCCGGGTCGAGCCGGTGAGGGCGGAATAGCTGAGCAGGGCGCCGGCCAAGGCCGACTGGCCGGACGGCGAGGCGTTGTCCGATGCGTCGCGAGGCCGGCTGAACAGCGCCTCGGCGTCATCGGCGGTGTCGAAGAAGCCGCCCGCGCCGTCGGCGAATCGAGTCAGCGCCACCTCCAGCAGGCGCCCGGCCGACTCCAGCCAGCGCGGTTCGGCGGTGGCCTGGTGCAGTGCCAGCAATCCCTCGGCCAGATCGCCGTAGTCCTCGGCCACGCCCATCGCGTCGCTGATCGACCCTGCCAGCGACGACCGGCGCAACCGCCCGTCGACCAGGTGCCGGTCGAGCAGGAAGTCGGCGCAGCGCTGGGCCGCGGCAAGGTAGTCCGGCTGCTCCAGCAGCACGCCGGCCTCGGCGAGCGCGGCGATCGCCAGGCCGTTCCAGGCGGTGATCGCCTTGTCGTCGCGGGCCGGTTGCGGACGCTTGTCGCGGGCGGCGAGCAGCCGGTCGCGCACCCCGGCCCACCATCGGCGGTCGCGCGGTTCGGTACGCAGCTGCAGCGTCGAGCTGCCCAGCTCGAAGGTGCCCTGAGCGGTGACGCCAAGCAGCCCAGCCGCCGCCGGGCCATCGGTGTCGCCGAGCACCTCGGCCAGCTGCTCGGGCGTCCAGACGTAGGTCAGGCCCTCGACGCCCTCGGTGTCGGCGTCCAGCGCGGACGCGAACACACCCTCGTCGGTGCCCAGGTCGCGCAGCAGGAACCGGGCGGTGTCGTGCGCGATCCGTTCAGCCAGCGGTGATCGGGTGGCCCGCCACAGGTGCAGGTAGACCCGTAGCAGCTGGGCATTGTCGTAGAGCATTTTCTCGAAGTGCGGCACGATCCACTCGGCGTCGACGGAGTAGCGGGCGAAGCCGCCGGCCAGCTGGTCGTAGATCCCGCCGCGGGCCATCGCCTCGCAAGTCCCCTTGACCTGCTCCAGCGCCTCCGCGGCGCCGGTGCGGGCGTGGTGGCGCAGCAGGAACTCCAGCACCATGGACGGTGGAAACTTCGGCGCGACGCCGTAGCCACCGTGGGCGCGGTCGTAGCGCTGGCCCAGCCGGGCCGCGGCCTGCTGCAGGTCGGCCGGGCCCAGACCTCGCGGGTCACCGGATGTCAGCGCCGCCTGCAGCGCCTGCACGATCCTTGCGCTGGTGGCCAGCACCTCCTCCTGCCGCTCGGTCCAGGCTTGGGTGACCGCGTCCAGCAGCCGCAGGAACCCTTCCCTGGGGAAGTAGGTGCCGCAGAAGAACGGCTCGCCAGACGGGGTCAGCAGGCAGGTCATCGGCCAACCGCCGTGCCCGGTCATCGCGGCGGTCGCGGCCATGTAGATCGCATCGATGTCCGGCCGCTCCTCGCGGTCGACCTTGATGGGCACGAACCGGTCGTTGAGCACCCGCGCCACCTCGTCGTCCTCGAAGGACTCGTGCGCCATCACGTGGCACCAGTGGCAGGCGGAGTAGCCGACGCTCAGCAGCACCGGGACGTTACGGCGGCGCGCTTCGGCGAAGGCCTCCTCGCACCAGGGCCACCAGTCCACCGGGTTGTCGGCGTGCTGGGCCAGGTAAGGGCTAGTCGCGCTAGCCAGCCGGTTGCTCACGTCGGTCCTCCTTCGTGCCGGTTCGAGCGGCACGTGCTCCACGCTATGCCAGCGAGCGGGCCGGTCCCAACACTCCGCGGCTGCGGGCAGTGATCGCGCCGGGACGCAGCGTCGGTGCAGACGGCCACCCGGCGCTCAGCCGAGCAGGGGCCGAATACCCTGGAACCAGGTCGCCGTGCACCGGCTTTTCTTCGGCGGCTGGAGTAGCGACCCGGCCCTGATCTGGGCTGCCCTGCACGATCTCGACCCGGCTTCGGCCCCGGGCGGCCCCGACCTGTTCGGCGATGCCGGGGACGAGGGCACCGATCCCGAGGAGCCGGTGTGGCCCGATCTGCACCTTTCGGCTATGTGTCGAAGGATCCGAACACGGCCGCGCTCCGATGAGCGATTCGGGTTAGCCTCAGCATCACGGTCCCGTCGGTAGGCTGGAGTTGGTAGGGATCACGCCAGTTGGCTGGCGACCCACCTGCGGAAGGGGGAACCGCGTCGTGGGTACTGGTCATAGCACTGGCGGCGACACGGACCTCTACCGACCTGATGAAGATTGGCTGGCTTCGATCGCGCGCAGTGCCGCGGTGGAGACCGGGGCTCCCGCGGAGTTGCTCGGTGGCTACCTCGGCCTGCTGGCAGACGCGGCGCTGACAGGCCGGCGCCCCCAGCGACACGAGTTGAGTGACGTCCGCGCGCTTGGCTGCCAAGCGGCAGAACGCGGTGTCGGTGCCAGCCGGGTAGTCGATCTGTTTCTCTCCGCGGCGTGGCGGTTGTGGTCCGATCTCCCGAGCGAGGTGCGCAAGCGAGACCCAGACGCCGCGGCCGCGGCCGCGGCCGCGGTGTTACGCGTCGTAGGCGACGCGGTCGCTGTTCTGGTCGAGGGCCATCAAGCGGAACGCCGACTCATGGTCCGTCGCGAAGAGTCGATGCGGCGCGAGGTCATCGACGATCTGCTCCGCGGAGACTCGGATGTCGCGAGGATGGTCGAACGCGCCGAGCCGTTCGGACTCGACTTGGGTCGGCCGCATTCCCTTGTCCTGGCCGCCCCTGGCAAGCGCCTGGTCGACTCCAGCGCTGTCGCTGCCCTTCTGGAGCGGGCGGTCATCGGCAGGTTCGGCGATCGAGATGTGCTCGCCGCCGACAAGGATGGCCAGATCGTGATCATGGTGCCGTACCAGACAACTGGTATCGACGCGCGGACCGCGCCCAACGACGTCGGGGTGTTCGTGCACTCTGAACTATGCCGCATCCGAAAGGGTGATTCATGGCGGGTGGCGACCGGTCGTGCGTACCCCGGGGCGTATGGGATCGCACGCTCGTACGAAGAAGCTCGTGAGGCGCTGTCGCTGTCCGAGAATCTGCGCCTGAATGACAAGGTCGTGCATGCCCAGGATCTGCTCGTGTACCGGGTCCTCGTTCGCGACCAGGTCGCGATTGTCGACCTCGTCCAGGCGGTGCTCGGCCCACTCACCCAGGCCCGCGGCGGAGCCGGCCCCCTGCTCCTGACGTTGCAGACGTATCTCGACAGCGGCGGGGTAGCCACACAGACCGCACGTCGTCTCCACATGTCGGTACGGACGGTTGCCTACCGGTTGGGGAAGATAGCAACGTTGACCGGGCATGACCCGACCGATCCCGAACAGCGACTTGCCCTGCATGTCGCCGCGGTGGGCGCCGGGCTACTCGGCTGGCCAGACAGCGTAGCTTCGCTCAGCAGTTGGATCCGCTGACGCAGACTCGCGCCTCATGGACCGGCGTCGTGCCAGTCCACCAGGGCGATGTCCATGGGTTGGTGGGTCAGCCCCCGGTAATCCTCCGGGCCACCGCACGCCGACCAGCCGAGCCGTTGGAAGAATCGAACATTCGCTACCTGGATCAGGGCAACCATGCGCCGGCCGCCGTGCGCGCCGGCGTAGGCCACCGCGAAGCGCACCAACGGCCCGCCAGCGCCGCAGGTGCGGTAGTCCGGAAGGACAGCCAGCCGGTCGCCCTTCCACAGTCCGAGCCGGTCATCGAGGGGATACAGGCGCACGGCGCCAACTGGCTCGATGCCCCGTAGCGCCAGCACTAGGACAACGTCATCGCGCACATCGTGGCCGTCGATATCGGAGTCGGCGAAGATCGCCTGTTCGTCGACGAAGACCGCGTGCCGGATCCGGTAGTGCAGTTCGCGCTGTGCCGCGGTGCGCGCCTCGACGCACACCACTGGCGCCGACGCATGAATCCCCAGGTCGCCGGTTTCGGCAACGGCCCGCTGCACGTGGCCGGGAGCCATCACGATCCACGCACGGTCGGTGCCTGCAGCACCGATTGCAGGCTGTTGATCGCCGAGCAGGCCTGGCAGCGCGCGCATCCGGCCGAGGCCATGCTGGCGTTCATCCCGCGCAACGCCATGTACGACGCCACCCGTTGATAGACGCTGTTGGTGTACGCCGCCGACGGCGGTTGCTGATCCCCCATCAAGCTCCCGGCAACCGGGCGCAACGGCACGACGAACGGGTACACGCCCATGTCGATCGCCCGACGGCAGCCGGCCACCGTGAGCTCCACGTCCTCACCCATCCCGAGGATGACGTAGGTGGAGACCTGACCCGCGCCGAACAGCGACACGGCCCGCTCCCACGCGGCGAAGTACCGCTCGATCCCGGTGCGGGCCTTGCCTGGCGCCACCCGGGCCAGCACCTGCGGATCGAAGGTCTCCACGTGGATGCCGACCGAGTCGATCCCCAGGCCATGAACCTCGTTGATGACGTCGAGGTCACGCGGCGGTTCGAACTGGACCTCCACCGCAAGCCCCGAGCTCTCCTTGACCGCGTTACCGCACTTGGCCACGTATCGCGCGCCGCGGTCCACGCCGTTCGAACTGCCAGTGGTGAGCGTGGCGTCGACCGCACCGTCGAGCGTTCGGGCCGCGACGGCCACCTCGGCGAGCTGGGCCGGCGACTTCTTGACGATGGTGCGGCCGGCTTCGAGCGAGAGTTCGATGCCGCAAAACGCGCACTGGTCAGGCGTGGCCCAGTAGGAGCACGTCTGCACCACGGTGCTGGCGAACGAATCTAGATGCATGAGCCCGATCTGCCAGTACGGTACGCCGTCGGCCGTGGTCATGTCGTAGAACCTGGGGCGCGGAGCGCCGGTGGCTTCTGCCATTCGCACACCGTCGCGGTAGATCCCGTAGCCGGCGTCCTCCGACTTCAACACGTAGGGCGAGGCGTGGGCTTGCTTGCTCAGCGTCGGCACCGTGACGGCCACACCCTCGATCCAGAGCATGCCGGAATCGCTCGGGCCGGCTCCCCCTTTTCGGGTTTCCAGCTTCGCCTCTACCCGCAGCCCCACGCTCTGCAGTTCGATGATCAATTCAGCCACGTCTCTCGGCACCGGTTGCAGCCGCGTCGCGCCGTACGGTTCGAGCTCAATCGGCGTGCGAGTTTCACTGGTCGCGGTCATCGCGGGTCCCCCGAGTTCGAGCCGTGCCTGCCGACGCGGCAATCGGGCGTCATCTCGCGCCAGCGAATGGCCCGTGCCGCGTCGAACGCAATGGCCGGATCGAGCCCGCGCTGCGTCCAGACGGGCGCGGAGGGACAAGTGGCCAGGATGTCGAGCGGGTCGACGCCGATCAGGTCGATGACATCGGCGCAGCGGGATCGCAAGACGTCCGCGGCCTCGCGCACCAGCGTGACCGCGTCCTCGTAGAGAGCCGCGTCGACCATGATCAACGGATACAGGCGCCCTTCGGCTGCCTGCCAGCTCCGCACGGCGATCATTTCGGGACCGTCGCAAGGCGGAAGGGTTTGCTGGCGCTCTGCGGCCGCCTCGATTCCCGGGGCATGGCTCCATGTCGTCATGCTATCTACTATAGTGAAGACATACATCCTATGCTAGTGGCGGTGCGGGTCGTCTCTTGCTTTCCACCGCTCAGACCATGCCTCAGGGAGCGTCGCGACCGATGATGAAGACTGCTGTCATCGCGCTCGGCGGGAATGCCCTTACCCGCGCGGGCCAGACCGGCTCCTATGAGGGGCAGAGCGTCAACGCCCTGGCCATGGCGCACACCGTGCTTGCCATCCGCCGGTCTGGCTGGAACGTCGTCATCGTGCACGGAAATGGCCCGCAGGTCGGGAACCTGGCCCTTCAGCAGGAAGAGGGACTCCCGCTGGTGCCGGCGCAACCGTTGTTCTCACTCGGCGCCATGACGCAAGGCGAGATCGGAAGCATGCTCGCTCTGGCCCTGCACGCCGACGAGGCCGATATCGCCGTCGCGGCTCTGATCACCCACGTCGTCGTGTTGCCCGAGGACCCCGCGTTCGCCGCACCCACCAAACCGATCGGCCCCTTCTTCACGAGCACGCGAGCCGGCGAACTCGCCACCGAACGGGGATGGAACGTTGCCGAGGACACCGGACGAGGCTTTCGCCGCGTGGTGGCTTCTCCGCAACCGATCGGCGTCGTCGAGACGGCCGCGATCACAGCGTTGCTCGCGACCGGAACGGTCGTCATCGCCGGTGGCGGCGGGGGCGTGCCGGTGCTGGCGGACGGCACGGGCTTGCGCGGTGTCGATGCCGTCATCGACAAGGACCATGTGGCCTGTCTGCTGGCGGCATCGCTGGCAGCGCAGGCGCTGGTGTTCGTAACCGATGTGCCTCGGTTGATGCTCGATTTCGGTCAGTCGACCGAGCGCCCCCTCGACGAGATCGACGTCGATGAGGCCGAGCAGCATCTACGCGCCGGACATTTCCCGCACGGGAGCATGGGCCCGAAAGTGCGCGCCGCGACCCAGTTCCTCCGTTCGGGTGGGAAGGTCGCTGTCATCAGCACGCCCGAGTTGACGGCCCGCACGCTCCAGGCGGCCTGTTCCGACTCTGGGAACGACGAGGCCGCCCCTCTCGGCACACGCATTCTCGCCAGCCACCGCACGTCGAGGAGCCCGACATGAGTTCCGATCTGCGCATCTTCCACGATACCTACGTCGACTCAGTGGTACAGCTCGCAGCCTCCCGTGCGATGAACGAACATGCGGGGATCGACTGGGCCGCAGCTGCGATGGCAACGCCGGCGAACCTGCAGATGCTCACAGGCCAGGGGTTCTCCACCGACGGTTTCGACTCGGCCAACGATCTGTTCCTCGCCGTCCGCGGGACCGACGACGATTCGGTGCAGGCGGCGCTGTCGGCCGGGGCGGACACCATGTTCACCGGCCGCCGCCCGACCCAAGACGGTCCGGGACTTCGACGGGCCCACCGCACCATCGCGCGCGCCGTGCGCGACCTACCCGACAGCAATGTTGCCGTCATATCGGTACCCGGCGCGTACGCCACACTCGAGGCCCACGAGGCGCTCACCGCCGGCCTGGACGTACTGCTGTTCAGTGACAATGTCACGGTCACCGACGAGGTGGCGCTGAAGGATCGAGCCGTGCGACTCGGTCAGCTCCTTATGGGTCCCGGGGCGGGAACGGCCGTGCTGGGCGGTACCGGGCTCGGCTTCGCCAACGTGGTCGGACGCGGTCCGGTCGGCATCGTGGCTGCGGCGGGAACCGGTGCGCAGGAGGCGATGAGTCTGCTCGACCGCTGGGGCGTCGGCATCTCCTGCGTGATCGGGCTCGGTGGCCGCGACCTGTCCGATGCCGTGGACGGCCGGATGGCGAAGGCGGCGATCACGTCGCTGCGGGCCGACCCGGACACCGCTGTCATCTTCCTGGTATCCAAGCCCCCGGCAGAATCCGTTGCCCGAGCGGTGCTGGCCACCGCCGAGGGTTTCCCCTTCGTCGCCTCGCTGGTGGGCCGGGCACACGATGCCAGCCCGATCGCCGCGCTGCATCCGGCACGCACACTCGAGGCCGGCGCCTTACAAGTACTGGATCTGCTCGGCGTGCGGCATTCTGACGTGCTCGGCGACCTGGAGGAACGAGTCGCCGGGGCCTGCGCGCACCTGGCGCCCGAACGCACCCTGGTCCGCGGACTGTTCTCCGGCGGGACGCTGTGCTACGAGTCGCTGGTCATCCTCGGGGACGCGCTGGGCCCGGTTTACTCCAACGTTCCACTGGATGACGCGCTGCGCGTGCCTGCCCCGCCGGACAGCCACATCTGCCTGGATCTCGGCGAGGAGGAGTACACCGTCGGCCGGCCACACCCGATGATCGACCCGCAGGCCCGCGTGGAGATGCTCGAGGAGCAAGGACGCGATCCCGCCGTCGCCGTGATCCTGCTCGACATCGTCCTGGGGCTGGGCGCACACGAGGATCCCGCCGGCCAACTCGCCCCGGCGTGCACACGCGCCGTCCAGCACGGTGCCGCAGTCGTCGCCTATGTCCTCGGCACGCATCATGACCCGCAGGGCTACGCCCGCCAACGAGAGATTCTCTCCGACGCCGGCTGCATCATCACCGAGACCGCGACCCGCGCCTCGCTCGCGGCCGCCGCAATTGCGCTCCGTGACCCAGCGCTCGTCGCGACGACGTCATGAACACCGGGGAGATCGCGCTCGTCACCTACTCCACCAGCCCACGCGGCGGCGTGGTCCACACCCTCGCGCTCGCGGAGGCGCTCAGCGACGCGGGGGTGCCCGTACACATCGTGACCCTCGCCGAACCCGGCTCCGGCTTCTACCGTCACACCTCGGTGCCGTACACGGTCGTGCCCACCCCACCTCGCGCGGAAACGCTGGAGCAACGGGTGTTCGCCTCGGTCGACGCACTCGAAGTGGGCTTGCGCGCCTTCGGGAACCGTTTCGCGCTCGTGCACACCCAAGACTGCATCTCGGCCCGCGCCGCCGCGCGCGTCCGCGACGCTGGCACCGGACCTCGCGTCGTGCGCACCGTCCATCACATCGACGACTTCACCACCGCCGCCCTGATCAACTGCCAGCGCCAGGCCGTGCTCGAACCCGACGCCGTGCTCGTCGTCAGCAACGTCTGGCGGGACCTGTTGCGCGCCGACTTCGACGTCGACGCGCAGGTCGTGCACAACGGCGTCGACGTGGAGCGCTTCGCGCCGATCGCGCCGGGTCGGCGCGCCGAACTCCGCTCCCGGGTCGGCGCGGCGAACCGATTCCTGTTCCTCGCGGTCGGTGGCATAGAGCCCCGCAAGGGCAGCATCCACCTGTTTGAAGCGCTTGCCCGGCTGCGCCACAAGATGAACCCGGCTCCTGTGCTGGCTATGATCGGCGGCCACTCCTTCCAGGACTACGAGCAGTACCGCGACAACGCTCTGGGGCAGCTCGGCCCACTCGGACTCACCCTCGGACGAGACGTCGTCCTGCTCGGTACCGTGCCGGAGTCCGACATGGCCGCGTGGTACCGCTGCGCCGACGCCCTCGCATTCCCCTCCGTCAAGGAAGGCTTCGGACTCGCGGTCCTCGAAGCAATGAGCGCCGACCTGCCGGTCATCACCAGCGACCTCCCGGTGTTCCGCGAGTACCTCGTCGCCGGTCGCGACGTGCTGATGGCGCCGGTCGGTGACGTCGCGGCCCTGACCGACGCCATGCATGCCGTCGCCACCGACGTCACACTGCGGAACAACCTGATCAAGGCCGGCCGGCCGATCGCCCGACGATTCAGCTGGCAGTCCTGCGCCGAAGAGCACCGCGCCGTGTACGCGCGGCTGCTCAGTGCGACGAGTAGCGCCTGATCCCCAGGACCCGCCCGAAGGAGGGCCACGTGAACCCATCAGCCCCGACCGCGCCGGCGGACCGGCCGGCCACGCTCGCGGAGATGAGCACCGCCGTCCGCGCCGGCGATATCACGTCGGCCGAACTCGTCGCCGACGCGATTCGCTCGATCGAGGCGTGGCAGACGGTCACGAACGCGGCAAGCCAGGTCTTCGCCGAAGAGGCGCTCAGCGCGGCCCGAGCGCTTCCGGCCGCGCCCATGGGACCACTGCACGGCGTCCCGGTTCTCGTCAAAGAACTGTTCGACGTGGCCGGGCACGAGACGACCGGGTGTTGCGACGCGTTCCGCGGCAACGTCGCCCGCGCGGACGCGTTTGTCGTGCGACGCCTGCGCGCGGCCGGCGCGATCATCGTCGGTAAGGCCAACATGCACGAACTGGCGGCCAGCGGGACGAACCACATCTCCTCGTGCGGAGCCACCCGTAACCCGTGGGCGCCCGACCGGCTGACCGGCGGTTCGAGCGGCGGCTCGGCCGCGGCAGTGGCCACCAGAAGCGTGCCGTTCGCCCTCGGCACCGATACGGCCGGTTCGATCCGGGTTCCCTCATCCTTCTGCGGCACCGTCGGGCTGAAGCCGACCCATGGACGGTTGCCGATGGCCGGGACAATGCCGCTGTCCCCGAGTCTCGGCTGCATCGGCCCGATGGCCGCCACGGTGGAAGACCTCGCCCTCGGCTATGCCGCACTCGCGAACGAGGAAAACGTGCTGCCGGCTGCGTCGCCATCCCTGCGCGGCCTTCGGGTCGGACGGACCCACGACGGCTACTTCGCCAACCTGATCCATCCCACAATTCGCAGCGCGCTCGACGACGTCGGCGATCTCCTCGTGGCCGCGGGCGCAACGCTCGTCGCAGTGGACCTGCCGGACATCGACGGAGCCCTGCATACCTGGGGCGACATCGCCTGGCCGGAGTTCGCCGTCGCGTACCCCGATCTCGATCTGGAACGGGTAGGGGAACAGATCGTGGGCCACTACCGCTACGGCCAACAGCTCAGCGTGACCGATCGGGCACTCGCCCACGAACACGCGAGGAGAATACGAGCCGCGTTCGAGACGACGCTGCGCGACGTCGACGCCCTCCTGCTGCCCGCAACCGCGTATCCCGCCCCGCGATTCGAGGACGAGAACATCGTCGTCGGCGACGCTGAAACGCTGAACGTCTTCCGGGGCGGACCAGTGTGGTTCACCTGCCCGATCGACATCGCGATGCTGCCCGCGCTGTCCCTGCCGGCCGGCTACGACACCGCCGGCCTGCCCCTCGGAGTCCAGTTGGTAGGGCGATTCGCCGCTGAGTGGACGCTGCTGCACATCGGGCGCGCCTTCCAGGAGCTGACCACCCACCACCTGCACCGGCCCACCCTGACCCACGTGCGCCAGGTTCCCCCCGACAGCGAAAGTGAGCTACGATAGTAGGTCCTCGTTACTGATAGTAAATTTTCCGCGATGCGGCCCGTGAAGGGAACGCAATGACGACGGCGGCCCAATCCGCACCGTTTTCTACTATCCGATTCAATTATGTTATTTGGTGAATGACATGGCACAGACGCTCGTGCACGACGCCCACCGTCACATCGGCCTGCTCCCGGCCTATCCGTTCTATGGCGGGCCACCCGTCCACCCGGACAGCTCGGCGCGTGGAACAATCGCTGAGCTGCTGGCCGATCTCCACACCGAAGGGACCGAACGCGCGCTGGTGATCCCGAACT
>Ga0326721_10000538_pt1 | contig 11478 bp, 6 predicted proteins | sample SGPome_FD_203951 | JGI IMG/M metagenome (GOLD analysis project Ga0326721, IMG submission 203951) | Soil microbial communities from Southern Great Plains, Lamont, Oklahoma, United States - SGP_1_2016 | ecosystem: Engineered > Artificial ecosystem > Soil microcosm > Unclassified | place: USA...
GCTGCTCCAGCGCACCGAGGTCGAGAAGCCCGGGCCGGCCGCCAGCAGCCCGACCGAGGCCGACAACGCCGCGCGCGCCGTCACCCTCGACGACGGCTCCACGACCAACTTCCTCGCGACGAGCGGAGGCGTGCTCGTCAACGGCGCGCTCACCCCGCCGTACGTCTCGAACGACGCCCCGGTCCGCGTCGGTGCGCCGGTCACCTTCACCGCCGACGTCATCGTCGACTGGCGCAACAGCGCCTGGAAGTTCCAGCCAACCAGCACGGTCATCGGCCCGGACAACACCGACTCGCCGGCGACTTTCGCCAACAACCGCACCGCCGCGCCTGAGGCCGCCCTGATCGGCAACGCCGACTTCAGGGTCGCCTCGTTCAACGTGCTGAACTACTTCACCACCCTCGGCGCCGACACCCCCGGCTGCACCGCGTACAAGGACCGTGATGGCGACGGTTCCACCGTCAACAGCGGCTGCGACCCGCGCGGCGCCTGGGATGCCGAGGACCTGGCACGCCAGCAGATCAAGATCGTCAAGGCCATCAACGGCAGCGGCGCCGCCGTGGCCGGCCTGATGGAGGTCGAGAACTCAGCGCGGCTGGGCGAGGCCCGTGACGAGGCGCTGAACACCCTGGTGGCGGCTCTCAACGCCGACGCCGGCGCGGGAACCTGGGCCGCGAACCCGTCCTCGACGGAGCTGCCGCCGGTGGCCGACATGGACGTCATCAACAGCGCCATCATCTACAAGCCCGCCGTGGTCCAGCGGGTCGGCGCGTCGCGTGCGCTGGGCACCCAGAGCGCGGCCGGGGGAGCGTTCGACAACGCCCGTGAGCCGCTGGCCCAGGTCTTCCACCCGGTGGCCGGAGGCGCGAACTTCCTGTTCGTCGTCAACCACTTCAAGTCCAAGGGCTCGGCCGGTCCCTGGCCGGGTGACGCCGACACCGGCGACGGGCAGGGCTCCTCGAACGAGTCGCGGGTCCGGCAGGCCACCGCGCTGCGGGACTGGATTCCCACGGTGCAGGCCGACACCGGCACCAAGGCCGTCGTGATGGTCGGTGACTACAACTCCTACGCCAAGGAAGACCCGCTGCAGGTGCTCGAGAGCGCCGGCTACACCGACGTCGAGCAGCAGTTCCCGCACGGCGACTACTCCTATTCCTTCTCGGGGCTGTCCGGCTCGCTGGACCACATCCTGATCAACGCCGCCGCGTTGAAGCGGGCCACCGGCGCCGACATCTGGAACATCAACTCGTCCGAGTCGGTGGCCCTGCAGTACAGCCGGTGGAACTACACCGCCACCGACTTCTTCCAGGCCGACCCGTACGCCTCCTCCGACCACGACCCGGTGGTTCTGGGTCTGACGGCCGGCGCGCCCACCAAGACCGTGCAGGTGCTCGGCATCAACGACTTCCACGGCCGCATCCAGTCCAGCGGTGTGGAAGCGGGAGCCGGCGTGCTGGCGGGCGCGGTCAAGCAGTTGCGCAGCCAGTACCCGGACACGGTGTTCGCCGCGGCCGGTGACCTGATCGGCGCCTCCACCTTCGAGTCCTTCATCGCCCACGACAAGCCGACGCTGGACGCGCTCAACTCGGCCGGCCTCGAGGTCTCGGCGGTGGGCAACCACGAGTTCGACCAGGGCTATGACGACCTGACCAAGCGCGTGATGGCGCCCTACGACGCCGACACCAACCCCTACGGCGGCGCGGCGTGGCAGTACCTGGGCGACAACGTCCGGCACGCCGAGGATCACTCGGCCGCGCTTCCCGAAACCTGGATCAAGGACTTCGGCGGCATACAGGTGGGCTTCATCGGAGCGGTCACCGACCACCTCAGCGAGCTGGTCTCCCCGGCCGGGATCGCCGGCCTGGAGATCGAGTCACCGGTGGTGGCCGCCAACCGGGATGCCGACAAGCTGAAGGCCCAGGGCGCTGACATCGTCGTGCTCCTCGTGCACGAGGGCGCCGAGACCACCGCGCTGTCCTCGGCGACCGACCCGAACACCGACTTCGGCAAGATCGTCGACGGCGTCAACGACAACATCGACGCGATCATCTCCGGTCACACCCACCTGTCCTACAACCACTCGATCACGGTGCCCGGCTGGGTCGCCGCGGGCCGTCCGGTCACCACCCGTCCGGTGGTCTCGGCCGGTCAGTACGGCTACAACCTCGACCAGCTGCTGTTCACGGTGGACTCCGACACCGACCAGGTCGTCGGGCTCCAGCAGAGCACCCTGCCGCTGGTGAAGACGCCGGCCTACCCGACCGACGCGCCGACCCAGGCAATCGTCGACAAGGCGGTGGCTGACGCCGCCGTGCTCGGCGCCCAGCCGCTGGGCCAGATCACCGGTCCGTTCAACCGGGCCAAGACCTCGGCCGGGGCCGAGAACCGTGGCGGCGAGTCCACCCTCGGCAACCTGGTCGCCGAGGTGCAGCAGACCGCTACCGAGTCGGCCACCACCGGATCGGCGCAGATCGCCTTCATGAACCCGGGCGGGCTGCGGGCGGACATGGTCGGCAGCAGCTCGACCTACCCGACCACGCTGACCTACAAGCAGGCGGCCAACGTCCAGCCGTTCGCCAACACGCTGGTCAACATGAAGCTGACCGGCGCGCAGCTCAAGGCGGCGCTGGAGCAGCAGTGGCAGCCGGCCGGCTCGGCTCGGCCGTTCCTGCGGCTGGGCGTCTCCGAAGGATTCACCTACACCTACGACCCACGGGCGGCGGTTGGCAACCGGATCACCGCCATGTGGCTCAACGGCGCCCCGATCGACCAGGCGGCCAGCTACTCGGTGACGGTGAACTCCTTCCTGGCCTCCGGCGGTGACAACTTCGGGGCGTTCGCACTGGGCGTCAACAAGAAGGACACCGGGCAGACCGACCTGCAGGCGATGGTCGACTACATGGACAGCCACACCCCCGTCGCGCCGGACTTCACCCAGCGCGCCGTCGGCGTGATGTTCCCGGCGGGCGCCCCGGCGTCCTACCTCCCGGGTGACCAGGTCCAGTTCGACCTGTCGTCGCTGGCCTTCAGCACCGCGGCCGACCTCAAGGACACCTCGGTGACCGTGAGCCTCGGGACCACCGAATTGGGAACGTTCGCGGTGGACAACACGCTGGGCACGGCGGTCACCGATGAGTACGGCGCCGCCTCCGTCAGCTTCACCCTGCCGACCGGCGTGCCGTCCGGCCTGCAGAACCTGACGGTGACCGGCGCGCAGACCGGCACCACCACCACGGTGCCGATCACGATCGACCAGCTCGTGACCACCACGACCACGCTCACCGCCTCGGCGCCGTCGCAGACCTTCGGCACCAGCAGCCCGCAGACGCTCACGGCGGCTGTCGCCCAGAGCGACGGCGGGACGCCCAGCGGCTCGGTGCGGTTCGAGGCCTCCGATGGCTCGGTGCTGGCGACTGTCGCGGTGAGCTCGGCTCAGGCCAGCTACCAGGTGCCGGCGAACACCCCGGCGGGGACGTACCAGATCACGGCGACGTTCGTGCCGGCTGGGGACGCGGTGGGCTCCACTTCGTCGGCGGTGCAGTTCACGGTGACCAAGGCGGTCTCGACCACCGGCATCACCGCGACGGGCGTTCACGTGAAGGGCAATAAGTACGAGGTATCCATGACGGCCACCGTCTCGCTGAACACCGGCAGGCCGGGCGTGGGCGCCGTCGCCTTCTACGTCGGTGGTGTGGTGGTCGCTCAGGCCCAGGTGGGAGCGGACGGCAAGGCGTCGGCCACCGCTGCGGTCGCCAAGGGTCAGGTGCAGGTGCGGGCGCAGTTCATCCCGGCTGACACCGCCAACCACCTGGGTTCGACCAGCCCGACCCTCACGCTCAACGTGAAGTAAGGGACTCCAGCTCCACACGGAAGGGTCCGGCGAGGCAACCTCGCCGGGCCCTTCTCGTCTCTAGCGGTGGCGCCTGGTCCGGGGCCACAGCAGCCAACAGCCCGGGACCAGTCGGTCCCGGGCTGCCTGGCGTCTGCGGCCGGCGTGATCGGCGAGCCGCTACTTGGTGTTGTCGGCCAGCCGCTGCAGCAGCGCGTCGACCGCGCCGGGCGGCTGCGGCGCGACGAACAGCTGCAACTGGATGGTCAGCTGCATCGCTGCGCCGCGCTTGGTGGTGTCGCCGGTCAGCTGGGTGCCCGACACCAGCGCGGCCCGCCTGCCGGGGCCCTGCACGGCCGCCAGGAATCGGAGATCGCCGGTCGCCGATCCTTTGACCATCACGGTGAGTGGCAGGGCGTACAGCTGCCCGGCCGCTGACGCCGCGGGGGGGCCGGCAGCCGGTGGGGTGGTGCTGGTCGCCCCTGCGGCGGGCGCCGCAGCCCCAGCAGTCGCGGTCAGCGCCGTCGGGTCGCCGGCGGTGATGCCGTTGATGGCGACCCCGTACTCGGCGGCGTACCCGCTCAGCTGGCGGGTGAAGTCAGCCAGGCCGGTGTCCGTCGGAAGGGCCGTCCGGGCCTGCCGCAGCGAGGCGACCAGGGCGTCCATATTGGCGTTGTCGGCCTGCAGCCGGTGGATCTTGGATTGCAGGGTGACGTTCTGGGTCTGTGCCGTGGCGGTCTGTTCGTCCAGCGAGGAGGCGTTGGACAGCTCCGGGCTCACCACCATGAACCAGGCCAGCGCCGAGATCACCACGCCGGCTGCCGCGCCGCCGGCCAGCCACACCCGATCGAGCTTCATGCCGCTCATCACTTGCCTCCGGTCTTGGACGAGACGTCATATCGGTGCGAGAACAACCTGTCGTTGATCGAGAACTGGACCGTGAACAGGGTGCCCTTGTCGTTCGTCGTGTTCGACGTCGGATAGGGGTCGATGAAGCCCGGCAGGGCGCTGAGCCGGTCCACCAGCGTGGAAACGTCGGACACCCGGGCGGCCTGACCGGTGATGCTGATCAGCCCGATGTGCTGGCGTCCGGAGGTGTCCAGCGCAGCAATGCCGGTAGCCAGGTTGATCGTGGCCTTCGCGCCCTGGGGCGCCGACATGGTCACGGCAAGCTGGCTGACGGTGGTCCCGGCCGGCAACTGGTCGAGGATCGAGGCCATCAGAGCCGGCATGTCGACGTCGTTGGCCAGCAACTGGGAGAGCTCGGTGCGCACGCCGGCGACACTGCTCTCCAACAGGGTGACGTCGGCGTAGCGCTTCTGCTGCACCATCAGCTGCGACGTCCGGCTCTGCTCGGCGGCCAGGGTGTCGGCCGCCTGCTGGCTGTGGAACCAGGCCAGGCCGTAGCCCACACCGGCGATCAGCACCAGCACGCACAACGCGTAGGCCACCAGCTTGCGGATGGCGCGGACCCGCCGAGCTTGCAGCACCTCGGGCGGGATCAGGTTGGCGACTATGCCCCAACCCGGCATCGTGCTCCACAACTCACGTGGCTGCATGGTGGTCATGCCGCGGCTCCCATCGCCAGTCCTATCGATACCGCGGTGGCTGACAGCTCCGCGTCCTCGTTCTGAAGCTCTTTCGATGCCAGCCGGTTGCGCACGTGCTGCATCGGAGCGACCACGTTGGCCGGAAGCCCGAGGTGCTCGCCCAGCAGGTCGGCCAGGCCGGGCAGGGCCGCTCCACCGCCGGTGAGCGACAGCCGCTCCACCGGGGCGCTGTCCTCGGTGGTCCCGAAGTAGTGGATGGAGCCGCGGACCTCGGCCAGCAGCGGCCGGATTCCCTCGTTCAGCGCATCGGTGAAGTTCCGGTTCGTGGCCAGCAGGCCCTGCAGCCGCTTGGCGGCCTCGGCCCGTTCCAGGTCCAGCCCGACCCGGTCGGCGATCCGGTCGGTGAGTTCCTGGCCGCCCCGAGCGACCGCGCGCACCACCTTGGGCACCCCGTGCCGGTGCACGATGATGTTGGTCATGTGCGCGCCGATGTCGATGACCGCTTCCACGCCGTGGTTCTCGTCGGCGATCGCGCGCAGCGCCGCGAAGGAGGACAGGTCCACCCGGGCCACCTGCAAGCCGGCGCTCTCGATGGCCTGCACGGCGGTGACCACCGGGTGCCGAGGCGTTGCGATCAGCAGCCCCGGCACCATGCCGGTGGCGTCGGCCTCGCCCAGCGGCAGCCAGTCGATCAGCGCCTGGTCCAGCGGCAGCGGCACCACCTCGCGGGCCTGGTAGGGCAGCGCCTTCATCAGCTGGTCGTGCGGCAGCTGGGGCATCGCGAGATCGCGCACCACGGTCTGCTGATTGGTGATGCCCAGGATCACGTTGCGGCATTCGAAGCGGTTCTGCGACCACAGCTGCCGCAGCGCGGCCGTGACCGCGTTCTGGTCGACGACGACGCCGTTGAGCACCGCGCCGGGCGGCAGCTCCACGTGCCCGCAGCCGTGCACGCTGACCGATGGCCGGCCGTCGGTGGTGCCGTGCGACAGGATCGCCGCCCGTACCGACGTCGCCCCGATATCGAGGCCGATCGCGTGACCGTCAGGGTTGACGATCCCGATTCTGGGGTTGACGATCTGGCGGTGCTTCATTGGGTCTCCTGGAGAGGGGCAGCGCAGGGTAGGAGGGCGGCCGGGCCTAGAGCCCGGTGAGCCTGAGGTAGCTGTCGAGGATCGGCTGGGCGACGTAGAGCGCAAGCGCCGCGCCGGCGAGCATGAACGGGCCGAACGGCAGCGGTGTCTTGCCGGTGCCACGCCTGCTCGCGATCACCGCGATGCCGGCCACCCCACCGAGCAGGAACGCGGCGAATGCCCCGACCACCAAAGCCGAAAAGCTCAGCCAGCCCAGGATGGCGCCGATCAGGCCGGCCAGCTTCACGTCGCCGAAGCCCATGCCCTTGGGATAGGCCAGCGCCAGCGCGAGGTAGCAGCCGAACAGCACCGCGCAGCCGATCGCGGTCCGCAGCAGCGTCCAGTAGTCCTGCTGCCACAGCGCAGGTCCGGCCAGCAACAGCGCCAGCACCGGGTAGGACGGCAGCACGATCGTGTTGGGCAGCCGGTGACAGTCCAGATCGATGGCCGCCAGCGCTATCGCGATCGCGGTGAAGTACAGCCAGGCCGGCAGCCCGGACGGCCGGCCGAGGGAGCACAGCCGCCAGGCCACCAGCACGAACGCCACACCGGTGAGAAGCTCGACCAGCGGGTACCGAACGCTGATCGGCGCCGCGCAGTCGGCGCACCGGCCGCGCAGCGCCAGCCAGCCCAGCACCGGAACGTTGTGCCGGTTGCGAACCGGCGCCTGGCAATGCGGGCAGTGCGAGGCCGGCGCGATCAGCGACTGGCCGGCGGGCACCCGGTAGATGACGACGTTGAGGAACGAGCCGATCGCCAGGCCGAACACGCCTGCCACGACGAGCAGGAGCCACATGGCGCAGACCTTCCCGTCGGGGGGTTCGAAGGATGAGGGCGGGGAGTGCGGGCATCAGCATCTCAGGATCCCGTCGAGACGCTGATGACATTCCAGGTGTTGCTGGTCAACCGGCCGTCCGGTGGCGGGATGTAGGGAATCCGCAGACCGCCGTTCGCCGCCTGGCCGGCTCTCATGTTGTCGTAGTTGTAGGTCACCGAGATGCCCGGCATCTTCTTCGTCGAGCCCTGGTAGGGCCGGCCCTGGTACGGCATGCTGGTTGCGCCCCGGTGGTATTGGTAGAGCCCGCCGTGAATGTCGATCCCGGAGCCGATCTCGCCCCGGTAGAAGTTGTCGGCCATGAACGAGCCACGCAGCGCGAAGATGGTGGCATAGATCTGCCCGGCGCCGTCGTCGGTCATCGACGGCGCGTCGCTCGGCACGTACATGAAAGCGGGGTAGTTGTCGGCGAGCGGCCAGGTCAGGTTGTCGGTGTAGGCCCCGCTGAGATCGTCGGGGCAGTATCCGAGGGTGGTGGCGCCGAGGGCGCCATCGTGCGCGCAGGTCATCGGCCGGTAGATCCGCACATTATGGGTGGCGATTAGGCCCAGGCCGTTGCTGGTGCTGGTCACCGTGTTGTTGTTGTAGGTCAGGTCGTTGGTGATGACGATGTCGTGCTCGGCGACGATCGAGACGTTGGCATTGGTCACGCCGTCGACATAGACGTCGCCGTAGCCGTGGTAGTACGGCGTGACGTCGTTGTCCGGATCGGTGTAGGTCGTGGCCGCGTTGTAGCCGCCGTCACCGGGTTGCTTGCCGTGCCAGGGAAAGTTCTGGGTGCTGTTCATCGGCGAGCCGATGGCCGCGCTCGAGGTCCTGCTCACCGCGCCCTGCACGATCGGGGTGGTGGTGTTGACGCAGCTGGTCCCGCTCAGCGAGCCGCAGACCACCCGGTTGACCTTGACGTTCCAGGTGTCCGTCGTGGTCTTGTACCCCGTGCCGACCTTGGTCTGCAGGAAGGTGCCGCTGGCGGCCTCCGGCGTCACCGTGCTGGTGGTGGAGGCGCCGGCGGTGACGGTGACGGTGTACCAGAACTTGCCCACGGTGGTGCCCACCTGCTGCGACGCGGTGCTCAGCGTTCCGGTGATCGCGGTGGTGAGGCTCGCCGTGGTCGGGCTGGCCGTCGCCAGGCCGGTGTCGACCGCGGTCTTGAGGGCGGTGAAGACGTCGTTCTTGGGGGTGCCGGCGCCGGTCTCGCAGTCGAAGTTGCGGCGCTTGGCCGGAGCGGCCGTCCCGGGGCAGCCCGCGGTGGCGACGTAGGCGGAGTTGTCGGTCCAGGTGCCCGCCAGGCTGTCGGTGGTCGTGGCCGCCGGCAGCGCCAGGTTGGTGGAGGTATTGAAGACCGGGCTGGCCACGGTCGCCTGGGTCGGCGTGACCGCGGTGGGGTTCTTGATGTAGATCAGGGTCCGTGACAGCGGCACCAGGGCGTTGACCACTCCGCCCGACGGATCGGTGGTGCTCTGGCCGAGGCTGTCGACGGTGTTGACGTTGCTGTACGTGCCGGTGCTGCGGTAGCAGTCCGACGAGCCGGCCGGGGTCAGCGGGCTGGTGATCCGGGCCACGGCGCCCTGGATCTTGATCCGGGTCGGGCCGGTGTAGACGCACTGGGCCAGCGGCAGCGCCTCGGTGGCGTCCTCGGGCAGTTCGAGCGCGTTGGACTGGTAGATCGGGAACACAGTATGCCCCGAACCGTCGCTCGGGTAGTTGCCGGTGAGGGTGGCCTCGCCGCCGCTGCCAGGGTAGGCACGGTCGTAGCCGCCATTGGCGCCAAGGGGCTGCTGGCTGCCGTTGATGGCGCCGGTCCACACCGTGTAGGCCGCGGCGTCGAAGTTCGGCTCGCTGGGCCCGGCCTTGCCGGTGGGTTTGCCGCGGTCGATCAGGTAGGCATCCTGGCTATAGACCGGCCCGTTCATCACCATGTTCGGTTCCATCGAGGAATCGCAGGTGTCGTTGTGGATCACCGAGGTGGCCGCGCCCGTCGAGGGCGTGTACGTCCCGGTCTCGTTGAAGTAGGCGAAGCTTGAATCGGTTCCCATCGCGTCCTGGGTGGCGGTCGAGGGCCGACGGCTGGCGTTGTTCCAGCCGGTGTTGGCGCCGCGACCGGGGCCGGCGCTGTTGGGGTAGTAGAGGTCGTCACAGATGTTGGTGCTGTGGCTGGAGTCGCAGAGCGGAGTGGTGCTGGGGTCGACGTAGGCGCAGGTGCCCGCCCACTGCAGGGCGCCGGGCTTGCTCTTGCCGCTGATCGAGGTGCCGGTGAGGCTCGCCGCTGCGGTGACCTGCACCGAGCGTGGCTTGTAGAAGCTGTTGACGAACTCCGAGGAGTAGGTCTCGTACTTGGTGTAGTACTGGAAGTTGTTGAAGCTCGGCATCGCGTCGACATCGGCGACCAGCGTCTTGATCTGGTACTTCGGGTTGAGCTTGCCGGTCGGCACCTGACCGACGGACTTGACCCGGGCCAGCCCCGAGGTCGCGAAGGTGACCGTCCACCAGTAGGACTCGACGCTGGCGGCCCCGTCGCCGCCGGTGATAGGCACGCCCTGCTGGTTCAGCGGGTCGGTGATGCCGGTCTTGTTGGTGAGGCCGGTGGTCAGGCTCGCGCACTCATAGCCGTCGGTCGGCGGGCAGTGGGTGTTGACCCAGCTGAGGAAGCTCTCCAGGCCTGCCTGGGCCGCCGCGGTCGCCTCGCCGGAATCCACGCTGGCCCTGGCCGGCCGGATCTGGCCGGTCAGGGTGGTGGTCGCCGTGGTCAGCATCAGCATCGCCATGATGCTGATCATCATCACCAGCACCAAGCTCTGGCCGGTTTCCTCGCGACGCAGCCTGGCGAACAGCCCGCGGCGCGCTGCCGCCGCCCACGGGCTGCGTTGCCGGCTCGGTGCGCTTCTCATGGCGTGGCTCCCGGATCTCTCATGACGGGAACCCCGAACTCACCGAAGCCAGCGACGCGAAATCCATGCTGCTGGTGTTGGAGGGATCCAGGGCGGTGAAGGCGATGGCGATGCTGCCGATCTGGTTGAGCGCCCTGTCGACGTTGAGCGCCGGGTTGCCGCGGTAGCCGCCCGAGGTCACGGCCAGCGAGCCGGCGTCGATGCTCGGGTCGAGCATGCCGGAGCCGGGTTGCGCGCTCTGCAGGCACAATCCGGCAGCGGGGGTCGTGCCGCTCAGGCAGCCGAGCTGGGTCAGGTCGAGCGGACTGCCGCTGCGCGAGTAGGGCCGGAAGATCGGCTGTCCGGCGCTGGCCTTGGCGTTGAAGCCGAGCTGGCGCACCGACTGCACGGTGGTGTTGTCGGCCTTGAAGACGACCTCGATGAGTTGGCCGACGCCGGTGCCGGGCGTGCTCACCCGCAGCATCAGCGCCACCTTGGTGGTGGCCGCCGGCGCGGTGAAGGAGCCACTGACAGCGGTTGAACGGTTGTTGAGGTTGGCGTAGAAGACGATCTTGGTGCTGGTGATCTCCTCGAACCGGTCGGTTTGCAGGCTCGGGTCCAGCCAGCCGGCCACCCGCAGCATCGAGGTCCAGCTGTCCAGGGTCAGCCGCGCGTCGCCGGAATTCTGGTTGGTCAGCACGGTCTTGTATCCGGCATGGCTGGCCCCGACGAAGAACAGCACCGCCATGGTGCCGAGGATGGTCGTCAGGACCATGCTGACCATCAACTCGGCGAGGGTGACACCGCGCTCATCGGCGGCGAGCCGCGAGCGGAGGGCTCGCGAACGGGTCGCCTGCCAGCGCCGGCTCAGCACGAGAGCACCGTGTCGTAGCGGACGGATCGGATCGAGCTGTCCTTCCAGGTGACCTTGATTGTCACGTTGCGAGAGGCGCCCGGGGCGCAGGTCGCGGTGGCGGCCGGGGTCATGATCGGCGTCACGGTGAAGGTGGCGCCCTTGAGCGCGATGGTCGAGGCCGTGGCGTCCAGCTGGCTGGCGGTGCTGTTCTGGCCGCGCAGCTTCTCGACTTCCTGCCGCGCCAGGTTGGAGGCCGCGACCCGGTTCTGGGTGGCACCGGTGAGCTTGACCAGGGTGACCAGGGCCAGCATGACGGCGACCGAGATCACCGTGAACAGCGTGATCGAGACGACCACCTCGGCGAGGGTGAAACCGCCATCGTCGGTATGGCGCCGGTCGCGCACGACT
>Ga0326721_10000539_pt1 | contig 11478 bp, 12 predicted proteins | sample SGPome_FD_203951 | JGI IMG/M metagenome (GOLD analysis project Ga0326721, IMG submission 203951) | Soil microbial communities from Southern Great Plains, Lamont, Oklahoma, United States - SGP_1_2016 | ecosystem: Engineered > Artificial ecosystem > Soil microcosm > Unclassified | place: USA...
TGAGCTGCATGTCGGCGTACTCGATGCCGTTGTGCACCATCTTGACGAAGTGGCCGGCGCCATCGTGGCCGACGTGCGTCACGCAGGGCTCGCCCTCGGCGATCGCCGCGATCGAGCGCAGGATCGGTCCGAGCGTGACCCACGACTCGTCCGAGCCGCCGGGCATGATCGACGGGCCGAGGAGTGCGCCCTCCTCGCCACCGGAGATGCCGGCGCCGACGAAGTTGACGCCCGTCTCGCGGACGGCCTTCTCGCGGCGGATCGTGTCGGGGAAGTACGCGTTGCCCCCGTCGACGATGATGTCGCCGGGTTCGAAGACCTCGAGCAGCGAGTCGATCACGGCATCGGTCGGGCCGCCGGCCTTGACCATGATGATCGCGGTGCGCGGCTTCTGCAGTGCGTCGGCGAACTCCTGGTAGGTGCGGGCCGGGACGAAACCGGCCTCGGGGTGCGCGTCGAGAAGCGTCTGGGTCTTCTCGTAGCTGCGGTTGAAGATCGCCACGGTGTTGCCCTCGCGGCTGGCGAGGTTGCGGGCGAGGTTCGACCCCATGACGGCGAGTCCGACGACTCCGATGTTCGCTGATGCTTCGGGCACAGAAGGCTCCTCGATCGTGAAGAAGGGTGGTCTTCAGCGTATCGCTGTCGACGAGGTGGTGCGCGCGTGTGTCACGGTTTGCGTCCGCCGACGCAGTGCAGGAATCGATGCGACCGGAGCGGGCCTCTACGCTGGTCGGAGGACGACGCCTTCAGGGAGGAACCAGCGTGACGCACAGCGGAACCAGACTCAGAGCGGTTGTGGCGGTACCCCTGCCCGAGGAGCTGTGTCGGTTGATCGAAGACCTCGAACCGCGTCTCGAGGTGATTCGCGACCACTCGCTGGAGCATCCGGCGCGCTGGCCCGCCGACTGGCCGGGAGATCCGGATCACGTGCGCACTCCGCAGCAGCAGGCGGCCTTCGACGCGATGGTCGACTCCGCCGACGTGCTCTTCGGCATCCCGGACGTCGATGCCGGCGCCCTCGCGCGCACGGTCGCGGCGAACCCGCGCCTGCGCTGGGTGATGACCACCGCGGCCGGCGGTGGTGCGCAGGTCAAGGACGCCGAACTCCCGCGCGCCGACCTCGACCGTCTCGTCTTCACGACGTCGGCCGGTGTGCACGGCGGCCCCCTGGCGGAGTTCGCAGTGTTCGCCGTGCTCGCCGGCGCGAAGGGCCTGCCACGACTCCTCGCTGATCAGCGCTCGCGCACGTGGCCGGATCGCTGGGAGATGCGGCAGATCGACGAGATGACCGTGCTGGTCGTCGGCCTCGGAGGCATCGGCGCCGAGTGCGCTCGACGTTTCCACGCGCTCGGCGCGCAGGTGTGGGGCACCACCCGGTCGGGCCGGCCCGTCGACGGGGTCGACCGCCTGATTCTGCTCGACGACCTGATCGATGCCGTCGCCCAGGTCGACGCGATCGTGGTGACGCTGCCGGGCACCGCGCAGACGCACCACCTGATCGGTCGCGACGTGCTCGCCTCGGTGAAGCCCGGAGCGATCGTGACGAACGTCGGTCGCGGCACGGTGATCGATGAGAGTGCGCTGCTCGAAGCGCTCGATGACGAGCGCGTGGCGTTCGCGGGTCTCGATGTGTTCGAACAGGAGCCACTCGATGACGCCTCGCCGCTCTGGGCCCACCCGCGGGTGCTCGTCAGTCCGCACACGGCCGCGTTGAGTTCGAAGGAGGAGGAGCGGATCGCACGCCGCTTCGCCGAGAACGCGACCCGTCTGCTCGACGGCCGCCCGCTGACCGCGGTCGTCGACACCGTCGAGTTCTACTGAGTCGTCGGTTCCACGGATAGGGGAGAACCATGAGCGTGCGCATCGTCGTGATGGGCCCGAGCGGATCGGGCAAGTCGACCGTGGGGCTGGCGCTCGCCGAGAGCATCGGCGCTCGCTTCATCGACGCCGACGACCTGCATCCGATCACCAACGCCGACAAGATGGCCGCGGGTATCCCGCTCGGCGATGACGACCGGATGCCGTGGCTCGGCGTCGTCGGAGAGGCCCTGCAGACAGGCGATCGGATCGTGATCGCGTGCTCGGCGCTTCGACGCCTCTATCGCGAGGCGATCAGTGCGAAAGCGCCCGAGGCATTCTTCGCGGAGTTGATGGTCGATCGCGCGGATCTCGAGAAGCGGATGCTCGATCGCGCCGACCACTTCATGCCCGCCGCGCTGTTGGACTCGCAACTGCAGACGCTCGAACCCCTGGGCGCCGATGAGCACGGCATCCGTGTCGAGCCCGCCGATGTCGAGCGGTCCGTGCAGCGCATCCGCGCGGCGATCGATGCGATCGACGGACGGATGCCGGAGCCGGGTCAGTCCTTGCGGTAGCCCGAGCGGCCCATCGAGAACAGGGCGGCGAAGCTGCCGATCGCTGCGCACACGGTCATCGCGCCGATGACCCAGAGGAGAACGTGCGAGAGGAAAGCGCCGTCGAGCATGGGATTCTCCGTGATCTGCTGAAGGGAACGGTGTCTTCAGCCTATCGGGTCATCCGGTACCATTGATCGAGTACCTCGGCGAGGGACTGTTTCGCGCGTGCGCGAACGTCCGTTATCGACGCGGCGAAGCAAGCCCGGTGGCTTTCCTCACGTGTCCATGTTCGAGAACACGAAACCCAGACCACCGCGTGGCGCATTCGCTGCGTGTCCCGAAGGAGAACCTCATGTCTGAAGACACCAAGGTCCAGGCCGAGCTGCGCAACAGCTTCGGCAAGGGCTTCGCCCGCCGTCTGCGCGCCGCCGGCAAGATCCCGGCCGTCATCTACGGCCACGGCACCGAGCCCGTGCACGTCGCACTGCCCGGCCACCAGGTCTCGCTCATCATCCGTCGCGCCAACGCGCTGCTCGAGCTCGACATCGAGGGCACCCCGCAGCTCGCGCTCGTCAAGGACGTGCAGCGTGACCCGGTGCACCAGATCATCGAGCACATCGACCTCCTCGTCGTGAAGAAGGGCGAGAAGGTCGCGATCGACGTTCCGCTCATCGTCACCGGCGAGCCGGCTCCCGGCCTGATGGTCAACCAGGAGGCGAACACCCTGTCGATCGAGGCAGAGGCGACGCACATCCCGCAGAACATCGAGGTCTCGGTCGAAGGTCTCGAAGAGGGCGCGCACATCACCGCCGCCGACGTGGTCCTGCCCAAGGGCTCGTCGCTGCTGACCGACGCCGAGGTTCTCGTCGTCGCGATCTCGCTGCCCGCCGAGGAAGAGCTCGAAGCGGCTCCGGCCGGCGAAGAGGCAGCCGAGGAGGCCGCCGCGGAGTGATCTCCGCATGATTCACCGCAGAGGGGACGCGATCCGATCGCGTCCCCTCTGTCGTATCCTGACCGGGCGTCGACGCGCGCCCGGGGGAGAGGACGAGGACATGACATCCACCTGGTTGGTGGTGGGGCTCGGCAACCCCGGCCCGCGCTACGAGGCGACCCGGCACAACATCGGTCAGATGGTCGTCGATGAGATCGCCGGTCGTCGTGGCGAGAGCTTCCGCGAGCACAAGGGAGGTGCGCGCGTCGTCGAGACGTGGCTGCGCCCCGGAGGCGACAAGATCGTGCTCGCCAAGCCGAACACGTTCATGAACGTCTCGGGTACACCGGTGGCGGCGCTCGCCCGCTTCTACTCCGTGCCCCCCGAGCAGATCGTCGTCGTCCACGACGAGCTCGACATCCCCTTCGACACGCTCAAGCTCAAGACCGGCGGCGGGCACGGTGGACACAACGGCGTGCGCGATGTGGCGCGCGCCATCGCCACCCCCGACTTCCCGCGGGTGCGGGTGGGAATCGGCCGGCCGGTGGGCCGGCAGGATCCCGCCGACTGGGTGCTCGCACCCTTCGGCAAGGACGAGAAGCCGAATCTCCCGATTCTCGTCTCGGATGCGGCGGACGCCGTCGAGCTATTGATCGGCGAGGGCCTCGTCGCCGCGCAGCAGAAGCATCACGCCCCGCGCTGAGCGCGGGGCGTGAGACGAGCAGGCTCGAGAATCAGAGCGATCCGGCGGCGCTGCCGACGGCCATGGCGATCACGAGCACCACGAAGAAGACCCCCGGACCGACGGCCGCGATGATCAGGCCCGCGATTCCCTGGCCGCGTCCTCGCCGGCGCACGATGGCCATGATGCCGATCACGATCGCGGCGATTCCCAGAACGGTGCCCGCCCAGAACGAGATCTCGGCCATGAGAACCTGATCGCGAACCGGCGACAGGATCGCGAGCGAATCGAGGTCGTTGCTGTCGACGGAGAACTCGGGAACGCGGCGGCCGATCTGATAGGCGGCGATCGCTGCCACGATCGGAGTGACCACGGTCGCCACCAGCGCAACGATGAGCGAGATCGTGCCCAGGATCTTCGAGGGCGCAGACGTCGTGTCGGGAACGGCGTAGGCACCCGTGGGGGCCGCGTAGCCGCCCACCGGAACCTGATACGCCCCCGGGGGAGCCTGGTAGTCCGAGGCTGCGGACGTTGCGGGAGGAGTCTGGCCGTACGCCGGAGCTGCGGGGGCCGGGGGAGTCTGGCCATACGCGGGAGGCGCGGGCGGTGCGGGCGCCGCGGGCGGGGCCGCCTGCGGGGCCTGGTAGGCCGGTGCGGGCGGTACGGGCGGCACGGAGCCGTACGGAGGGGGCAGCTGCGGATCGGTCACGACCCCATCCTAGGCGGAGTGGGGTCATGACCGATCGCCGTGCGTCGTGAAGGTCGCGGCGGTGTGAACGGCCAGGCCGTCAGACGCGGCGGAGCAGTCCCACGCGGTCGTACACCTGGGCGAGGGTCGCGTCGGCTACGGCATCCGCCCGACCGGCGTTCTCAGACAGGATGCGGTCGAGCTCGGCGGGATCGTCGAGCAGCTCGAGGGCGCGCGAGCGCACCGGCTCGAACTCGGAGACCACGACCTCGGCGAGACCCTTCTTGAAGTCGCCGTAGCCGCGCCCGGCGTACTCGTCTTCGATCGATGCGACCTGTCGCCCGCTCAGAGCCGCGTAGATCGTGAGCAGGTTCGAGACGCCGGGCTTGTTCTCGCGATCGAACCGCACCGAACCCTCGTTGTCGGTCACCGCACGCATGATCTTCTTCGCCGACTTCGCCGGGTCATCGAGCATCCACAGCACGCCGGCATCGCTCTCGGCAGACTTCGACATCTTCGACGTCGGGTTCTGCAGATCGTAGATGCGTGCCGTGTCCTTCTGGATGACCGGCATGGGCACGGTGAACGTCTCGCCGAACCGGGAGTTGAAGCGCTCCGCGAGGTCGCGCGTGAGCTCGACGTGCTGCTTCTGGTCATCGCCCACCGGCACGACATCGGTCTGGTACAGCAGGATGTCGGCGGCCATGAGCACCGGATAGGTGAAGAGGCCGACGCTCGTCGCGTCTTGCCCGTAGCGCGCCGACTTGTCCTTGAACTGGGTCATGCGGTTGGCTTCGCCGAAGCCGGTGATGGTGCTGAGGATCCAGGCGAGCTCGGTGTGCGCACGCACATGGGACTGCACGTACAGCGTCGACTTCGACGGCTCGATACCGGCGGCGATGTACTGCGCAGCGGTGCGGCGCGTCTTCTCGCGCAGCTCCGCAGGGTCTTGCGCGACGGTCAGCGCGTGCAGATCGACGACGGAGAAGTAGGCGTCGTAGGAGTTCTGCAGGTCTCGCCACTGGAGGAGCGCCCCGATGTAGTTGCCGATCTGAAGCGAATCGGCCGAGGGCTGCATTCCGGAGTAGAGGCGAGGTTTGGTCACGTTGTCAATCCTATGCGGATGCCGAGGGCGGTCGCTTCGCGGTGACGCCCGCGCTGCGGGCAGGCGTCACCTCAGCGCTCAGATCGAATAGTCGACGACCACGGGAGCGTGATCGCTCCAACGCTGGTCGTATGCGGCCGCGCGGGCCACGTGGTAGCCGTCGGCGCGCGCGGCGAGCGCGGGGGTGGCCAGGTGGTAGTCGATGCGCCATCCCGAATCGTTGTCGAATGCCTGACCCCGCATCGACCACCAGGTGTACGGGCCCTCGACCTCGCCGTGGAACCGGCGGCCGATGTCGACCCAACCGAGCCCCGGTCCGACCGATCCGTCGACACCCGTGACCTCGGTGCCCGCGTCGCCGAGGAAGCGGTCGAAGTAGGCGCGTTCCCGGGGCAGGAAGCCCGCCTTCTTGCGGTTGCCGCGCCAGTTCTTGATGTCGAGTTCGCGATGGCCGACGTTCAGGTCGCCCGTGACGAGGGCGAGGGCATCATCGGCGCCGAGGCCGGCGAGGCGCGGCCCGAAGGCGTCGAGGAACTTCCACTTCTCGTCTTGCTTGGGGGTGTCGGCCTCGCCGGAGTGCACATAGGCGCTCACGACGGTGAGCGGGCGGTCGCCGAGCACGAAGTCGGCCTCGATCCAGCGGCCCTTGGAGTCGAAGTCATCCGGGCCGAAGGCGGTTCGGGAGGCGAGAGCGGGCACGCGGCTCGCGATCGCGACGCCGGCACGCCCCTTGGCCGTGGCCTCGTCGTGCACGATCGACCAGCCGGGGAGGGCGGCTTCGAGATGTTCGTCCTGCCCACGGACCTCCTGCAGCGTGAGGATGTCGACCTCTGCGGTGTCGAGCCAGGTGCTCATGCCGTTGCGGGCGGCCGCCCGGATCCCGTTGACATTGACCGAGGCGATACGCAGATGAGGCATTGCTCCAGCCTACGGGCGGCCCCGGACATTCCGCGTCTCGGCGTCACCCTCCGACGCGCCCTCCGACGCCCCGTCCGATGCTGCCGCCGCCTCGGCATCCGCCAGTGCGCGCTGTGCCAGCGTGACCGCGCGGCGTGCAGCGGGGCGGCGATACCAGGGGGCGGCGGCCGCCGCCTCCTCGGCGTGACGCAGCTGCACGCGCGCGGCGAGCAGCAGCGCCTGCTCCTCGGCGCGCCGCGCCGCCGCCTCGTCTTCGCGTTCGAGCGGCTGATCGTGGTCTTCGGCGGCCACGGCGATCCACGAACCGGCCATCAGCACGACGATCGCCAACCAACGGCACCAGAGCAGCAGCCCGACGATGACGGTGAACGAGGCGAGGAGAGGGTTGCTCGGCACACGGGTGAGGAGCAACCCCGCGCCGAGCTGCAGAACGACCATCGCGCCGCCGCCGAGCAGGGCGCCGGGCCAGATGTAGCGCCAGTGCAGTTGGGTACCGGTGAGGAAGCGCACGAGCATCGCGAGTGCCGTCGCATCGAGTGCGAAGGCGACGACCACCGACACGATCCGCACACCGACGACGAAGCCCCACGATGCCGTGCTCCAGCCGAAGAGGTGGAAGGCCTGTTCGAGAGCCCAGACGCCCACCCAGCTGAGCAGCGCCCCCACGAGCATCGCCCCGCCGAAGACGATCGCGGCGAAGAAGTCGCGGGCCTTGAGGAGCCAGTAGCTGCGGGTGTCGAAGGGCAGACCGAACAGGTCGCGCACCGCGCGCCGCGTGAAGGTGACCGCGCCGACCGCTGTCCACAGCGCCACGCCCACCGCGATCGCGCCGGTGATGCCGAGCACGCCCGTCGCGTTCTTGGCGATCTCGGTGACGTCATCGACGGTGAAGACGCCATCGGGGGAGATCAGCCCCGGGATGTAGGTGTTCATCAGCGCCACGAGGGCATCGATCGCCGCCGAGCTTCCGCCCAGCCACAGGCCGACCCCGGCGAAGGCCACGTACAGCAGCGCGAACAGCGCGAAGAGTACGTAGTAGCTCATGCCCGCAGAGAGCAGGAATCCGTTGCTGTACGAGAAGTTGCGCCAGACGCGCACCGGGAAGATGGCGAGCGTGCGGTCTCTCAGCTCGACGACCCGCTCCAAAGGGGCCTCGAAGCGCCCTCGGAGCGGTCTGCGGTCTGACACGTGATCCACCCTATCGACAGCGCTCACGGTGGGCGCACGCCCTGCAGCCCGGACGCGACAGGGGCGGCCTCCGAAGAAGCCGCCCCTGTCGTGAATCTGCTGCGTGCGATCAGCGGCGTCCGCGAAGGACGGCCTGCTTGACCTCGGCGATCGCCTTGGTGACCTCGATGCCACGCGGGCAGGCCTCGGAGCAGTTGAAGGTCGTGCGGCAGCGCCACACGCCTTCCTTGTCGTTGAGGATGTCGAGGCGCACCTCGGCATTGTCGTCGCGCGAGTCGAAGATGAAGCGGTGCGCGTTGACGATCGCCGCCGGTCCGAAGTACTGGCCGTCGGTCCAGAAGACCGGGCACGACGACGTGCACGCAGCGCACAGGATGCACTTGGTCGTGTCGTCGAAGATCTCGCGATCGGCGATCGTCTGGACGCGCTCCTTGCCCTTCTCCGGCACGGAGCTGGCGACGAGGAACGGCTGCACTTCGCGGTACGAGGCGAAGAACGGCTCCATGTCGACGACGAGATCCTTCTCGAGCGGCAGACCCTTGATCGCCTCGACGTAGATCGGCTTCGAGATGTCGAGGTCCTTGATCAGCGTCTTGCAGGCGAGGCGGTTGCGGCCGTTGATGCGCATGGCATCCGAACCGCAGATGCCGTGCGCGCACGAGCGGCGGAAGGTGAGCGAACCGTCGACCTCCCACTTGATCTTGTGCAGGGCGTCGAGCACGCGGTCGGTCGAGTAGAGCTCCACGTCGTAGTCGACCCAGTGGGGCTCGGAGTCGACCTCGGGGTCGAATCGGCGGATGTTGAAGGTGACGATGAAGGACTGGATGCCGGTCTCTTCGGTCGTGTCTGCGGGAGCTTCGGCGATGGCGTTCGACATGCTCAGTACTTCCTCTCCATCGGCGGGTAGTTCAACTCGCCCTGCTCGTTCTTGGTGAAGACGACGGGCTTCCAGTCGAGCTTGATGTGGTCGCTCGGGGTGGAGGAGTGCGGGTCGCCGGTCAGGTAGGCCATGGTGTGCTTCATGTACTTCTCGTCGTTGCGCGTCGGGAAGTCGTCGCGCATGTGACCGCCACGGCTCTCCTCGCGGTTCTGCGCGGCGTAGACGACGACCTCGGCGATGTCGAGGAGGAAGCCCAGCTCGACGGCCTCGAGCAGGTCGGTGTTGAAGCGCTGACCCTTGTCGTCGACGTGCACGTTCTTGTAGCGATCGCGCAGACCGGCGATGACGCCCAGCACGTGCTGCAGCGAGTCGTGGGTGCGGAACACCTGAGCGCCCTTGTCCATCTCGTCCTGGAGCTCCTTGCGGAGCACCGCGATGCGCTCGGTTCCCTGGTTATTGCGCAGGTCCTCGAGCATCCCCGAGACGAAGTCGGCGGCGTTCTCGGGAAGCGGCACGAAATCGGCGGTCTGGACGTACTCGACCGCGTTGCGGCCGGCACGCTTACCGAACACGTTGATGTCGAGCAGCGAGTTGGTGCCGAGACGGTTCGCGCCGTGCACCGACACGCAGGCGCACTCGCCCGCGGCGTAGAGCCCGGGGACGATGGTGTCGTTGTCGGCCAGCACCTCACCGTTGTTGTTGGTGGGGATGCCGCCCATGGCGTAGTGCGCGGTCGGCATCACGGGAACCGGCTCGACCACCGGGTCGACGCCGAGGTACGTGCGCGCGAACTCCGTGATGTCGGGGAGCTTGGTCTCGAGCACTTCGGCACCGAGATGCGTGCAGTCGAGGAGCACGTAGTCCTTGTGCGGACCCGCACCGCGACCCTCGGCGACCTCTTGCACCATGCACCGGGCGACGATGTCGCGGGGCGCGAGGTCTTTGATGGTCGGCGCGTAGCGCTCCATGAAGCGCTCACCGGAGGCGTTGCGCAGGATCGCGCCCTCACCGCGGGCGCCCTCCGTGAGCAGGATGCCGAGACCGGCGAGTCCGGTCGGGTGGAACTGGAAGAACTCGAGGTCTTCCAGGGGGAGGCCCTTGCGCCAGACGATGCCGACGCCGTCGCCCGTGAGGGTGTGCGCGTTGGAGGTCGTCTTGAAGATCTTGCCGAAGCCGCCCGTCGCGAAGATGACGGCCTTGGCCTGGAAGACGTGCAGTTCACCGGTGGAGAGGTCGTACGCGACGACGCCGGAGACCTGCGTCTTGCCGTCGGCATCCTTCACCGTCAGCAGGTCGAGCACGTAGAACTCGTTGAAGAAGTTGATGCCGAGGCGCACGCAGTTCTGGAACAGCGTCTGCAGGATCATGTGGCCCGTGCGGTCTGCGGCATAGCAGGCCCGGCGCACCGGCGTCTTGCCGTGCTCGGCCGTGTGGCCGCCGAAGCGGCGCTGGTCGATCTTGCCCTCCGGGGTGCGGTTGAAGGGGAGACCCATGTTCTCGAGGTCGATGACCGCGTCGATGGCCTCCTTCGCGAGGATCTCGGCCGCATCCTGGTCGACGAGGTAGTCGCCGCCCTTGACGGTGTCGAAGGTGTGCCACTCCCAGGAGTCCTCTTCGACGTTGGCGAGCGCTGCCGCCATTCCGCCCTGCGCCGCCCCCGTGTGGGACCGCGTGGGGTAGAGCTTGGAGATCACCGCGGTCTTCGCACCGGGCCCCGCCTCGATGGCCGCGCGCATGCCCGCCCCACCGGCTCCGACGATGACGATGTCGAACTGGTGATAGTGCACGCCATTGCGAACGACGGAATCCTGAGTCTCAGTAGTCACTTCTTGTATGCCTTCTCTTCTACTTGCCCAGCGTCTGGCACTGTTCCCACAGCGTGCTCGACTCGGTGACACCCAAGCAGGGGTCGAACGTGAACACGACGAGCGTGCCGAGCAGGATCAGGAGGCCGGCGGCGAGTCCGAGCGCCCAGACGAGCGCCTTACGTGCCTTCTCGGTCGTGACGTAGTCGTTCACGATCGTGCGCATGCCGTTGGCGCCGTGGATCAGCGCGAGCCACAGCATGACGACGTCCCACCACTGCCAGAACGGCGTGGCGAACTTGCCGGCGATGAACGCGAAGTCGAGGGCGTGGATGCCCTCGCCGACCATCAGGTTGATGAAGAGGTGGCCGAAGATCAGCACGACGAGCAGGACGCCCGAGGCGCGCATGAAGATCCAGCCCCACTTCTCGAGGTTGAAGCGGCGCTGACGGCGGACCGGAGCGGCGATGGTCTGAGCGGTCATCAGTGTCCTCCTCCGAAGCCGGCGAACGCGAGCATGAGGTGACGCGGGACGAATCCGGCCATGATCACGACCCATACGGCGAGCACGCCCCAGAACAGCTGGCGCTGGTACTTGGCGCCCTTCGACCAGAAGTCGACGGCGATGATGCGCAGACCGTTCATCGCGTGGAACGCGATGCCGGCGACGAGCACGACCTCGCCGAGCGCCATGATCGGGTTCTTGTACGTGCCGATGACGGCGTTGTACGCCTCGGGCGACACCCTGATCAGTGCCGTGTCGAGCACGTGCACCAACAGGAAGAAGAAGATGGCGACTCCGGTGATGCGATGAAGCACCCACGACCACATGCCTTCGCGACCTCGATAGAGAGTGCCGCGGGGGGTCTTGGACGTGGTTTCCGAAATCGACGGTGTCAAGCGAGCGCTTGTGGACACGGTCGT
>Ga0326721_10000540_pt1 | contig 11443 bp, 13 predicted proteins | sample SGPome_FD_203951 | JGI IMG/M metagenome (GOLD analysis project Ga0326721, IMG submission 203951) | Soil microbial communities from Southern Great Plains, Lamont, Oklahoma, United States - SGP_1_2016 | ecosystem: Engineered > Artificial ecosystem > Soil microcosm > Unclassified | place: USA...
TGATGGCGCTGCGGCCGTCCACCCGGCCCGGGAACAGGAAGATCTTGCTGCCCACCTTGGCCACGTGGTGGTCCTCGCCCCACGGGCTGTCCGGCCACGCGCCCGGCTTGCCGAGGGCGTAGCGCAGTGCGTCGTCGCTGTCCATCGAGTGCAGGTCTAGCACAGCCGCGAGCCGGTCGCTGCCCACGGCGGGCCAGGTTCGCGTCCCGTGCGAAAATGACGTGGCGTGCCTGCATCGACCACCATGACGAACTCGGAGATCGAAGACGTGAAGATCCGTTCGGCAAAGCTCCGCTCGCTCGCCGTGCTGCCGGTGCTGGCGCTCAGCTGCTTCGGGCTGGTGGCCTGTGACTCCAAGGCCGGCGCGGCCGCCGTCGTCGATGGCCACCGGATCACCGAGAAGGAGCTCTCGCGCTACGTCCCGGCGAGCGCGCCGCCGATCCCGACCGGCGACGGCTCGACCAGCACGCCGGCCAAGAGCTTCGTGTTGCAGTACCTGGTGCGCAACGAGGTGTTCCCGCTGCTGCTGGCCGCGACCGGCGGCTCGGTGACCGAGGCGCAGCTGCAGGCGGGCAAGGCCGAAGCGCTGGCCGGCGGCTCCGAGGCCGACCTGACCAAGCAGATCACCCAGGCGGGGCTGAGCGCGCGGTTCGAGCCGGTGCTGCTGCGCAACCGCGAGCTGCTCAACGTGGTGCGCACCAAGCTGGCCACCGACAAGCAGGTCACCGACGCCCTGGACAAGATCAAGGGCAAGGTCACGATCAACCCCCGGTACGGCAGCTGGGACCTCAACAGCCTGTCGGTGCTGGGCCTGGGCAAGAAGCAGCTGCCCTCCGTGCTGTCCTTCGACAAGACGCTGCCCGGCGACGTGAAGCTGCCGACCCAGCAGTGACGGCGCCGGTTCCTGCCGCCCGGCCCGCCGAGCCAGCCAGGCCCGCCGAGCCAGCCACGCCCGCCGAACCGGTGGAGCCCGCCGGGCTGGGCTCGCAGCTGGTCCGCGCCGTGCAGATCATGGACCGGCTGCGCTCGCCCGGTGGCTGCCCCTGGGACGCCCAGCAGACCCACTCCTCGCTGGCGCCATACCTGATCGAGGAGGCCTACGAGACCCTCGAGGCGATCGAGACGGCCGACCTGGCAGCGCTGCGCGAGGAGCTCGGCGACCTGCTGCTGCAGGTGCTGTTCCATGCCCGGATGGCCGAGGAGGCCGCCGCCGCCGAGCGGTTCACCATCGATGATGTGGCCGCGGACCTGGTGGCCAAGATGGTCCGCCGGCATCCGCACGTCTTCGCCGACACGGTGGCGGACTCGGCCGCCGATGTCGCCACCAACTGGGAGGCGATCAAGCAGGCGGAGAAGCAGCGGAGCTCGGTGACCGACGGGATCGCGATGCAGCAGCCCGCGCTGGCGCTGGCCGCCAAGCTGGTCAGCCGGTCTTCCTGGGCCGGGTGGGCAGCGCCGCTGCCGGCCGGCGACGGGATCGGCGAGCGGCTGCTGGCCGTCGTCGCCGACGCGGTGCGGGCCGGCGTCGATCCGGAGCAGGCGTTGCGGGCCACCGCCCGGGCCTACCGGGACGGGATCCGAGCGCTGGAAGGCGGCGCCCCGGCGGGCAGCGACCCGGCAGGCAGCGACCCGGCGGGCGGCGATACGGCGGGCAGCGCCCCGGCAGGCAGCGACCCGGCAGGCAGGCGTGACGAGCCCGCCACCGACGGCGCTACGGGTGAGTAGCTGCGCCGGATCGCCGGGGCCGCCCGATAGGCTGGTCGATAAGGCACGTCGAACACGAGGCACGTCGAGAGGACCCTGGTTGTGGCCAGCATCGAGGCCGTAGGCGCCCGCGAGATCCTGGACTCGCGCGGCAACCCCACCGTCGAGGTGGAGGTGGCCCTCGATGACGGCACCTTCGCCCGGGCGGCGGTGCCCTCCGGGGCCTCCACCGGCGCCTTCGAGGCCGTGGAGCTGCGCGACGGGGACGGCCGCTACGGCGGCAAGGGCGTGCGCAAGGCGGTCGCGGCGGTGCTGGACGACATCGGCCCCGAGCTGCTCGGCTTCGAGGCCAGCGAGCAGCGGCTGGTCGATGCGGCGCTGATCGACCTGGACGGCACCCCGGACAAGTCCAAGTTCGGCGCCAACGCGGTGCTCGGAGTCTCGCTGGCGGTCGCCAAAGCCGCTGCCGCGTCGGCCGGCCTGCCGCTGTTCCGCTACCTCGGCGGCCCGAACGCCTACCTGCTCCCGGTGCCGATGCTCAACATCCTCAACGGCGGCGCGCACGCCGACTCCAACGTCGATGTCCAGGAGTTCATGATCGCCCCGATCGGGGCGCCGACCTTCGCCGAGGCGCTGCGCCAAGGGGCCGAGGTTTATCACGCCCTGAAGGCCGTCCTGAAATCCAAGGGGCTGTCCACCGGCCTCGGCGACGAGGGCGGGTTCGCGCCCAGCCTGGAGTCCAACCGGACCGCCCTGGACGTCATCAGCGAGGCGGTCCAGCAGGCCGGCCTGACGCTGGGCAGCGACATCGTCTTCGCGATGGACGTCGCGGCGACCGAGTTCTACTCCGACGGCGCCTACCAGTTCGAGGGCAGCCCGAAGTCGGCCGAGCAGATGGTGGCCTACTACACCGACCTGGTCGCCAACTACCCGATCGTCTCGATCGAGGACCCGATGTCGGAGGAGGACTGGGACGGCTGGATCTCGCTGACCTCGGAGCTGGACGAGGTCATCCAGATCGTGGGCGATGACCTGTTCGTCACCAACCCCGAGCGGCTGGCCCGCGGCATCGCCAGCGGGGCGGCCAACGCGTTGCTGGTCAAGGTGAACCAGATCGGCTCGCTCACCGAGACCCTGGACGCGGTCGACCTGGCGCACCGGTCCGGCTACCGCTGCATGATGAGCCACCGGTCCGGCGAGACCGAGGACACCACGATCGCCGACCTCGCGGTGGCCACCAATTGCGGCCAGATCAAGACCGGCGCGCCGGCCCGCTCGGAGCGGGTGGCCAAGTACAACCAGCTGCTGCGGATCGAGGAGGAGCTCGACGACGCCGCGCGCTATGCCGGGGCGTCGGCGTTCCCGCGCTACCGCAGGGCCGGCAGCTAGCCGATGGCAGCCCGGACTCCGGTGGCCGGCGACGGCTCCTCCAGCCGAGCAGCCGGCCTCGCCGTGCGGTTTCGCCCGGGCTGGGCGCATCCGCCGAAGCTGACCGGCCGCCGGATGATGGTGGCGGCGATGGCGCTGTTCCTGGTGGTCGTGCTGGCCTCGCCGTTTCAGACCTACCTCAGCCGGCGGGCCTCGGTGGCCGCCTCCGAACGCCAGCAGCAGCAGCTCAACGCCCAGCTCGCCCAGCTCCAGCACCAGAGCGCGCAGTGGCAGGACCCCGCCTTCGTGGCCCGGCAGGCGCGGATCCGACTGCAGTACATCCGCCCCGGCGACACCCTGTACACGGTGCTGGACGCGCAGGGCAATCCGCTCGAGGCGCCGGCCCCGGCCGCCACCGGGAAGGTGGCCCGGGCCGATCACCGGGCCAGCTGGAACTCGGTGCTGTGGGCCAGCGTGCACGACACCGACACCGCCAAGTGACTGCCGGCGGCAGTCCCGCCCGGGCCAGCGCGGTGAGCGACGCGGACGCCGCGATCGTCGCGAGCCAGCTGGGCCGGCCACCCCGGGCGATTCGCGCGGTGGCGCACCGGTGCCCGTGTGGCAACCCGGACGTGGTGGAAACCGCGTCCCGGCTGCCGGATGGCACCCCGTTTCCGACCCTGTACTACCTGACCTGCCCCAAGGCCGCCGCGCTGGTGTCGACGCTGGAGGCGTCCGGGCTGATGCGCGAGATGACCGACCGGCTTCGCGCCGACGGCCGGCTCGCCGAGGGCTACCGGGCGGCGCACCAGGCCTACCTGGCCCAGCGGGAGCGGCACGGTCCGGTGCCCGAGATCAGCGGCGTCTCGGCCGGCGGAATGCCGACCCGGGTGAAGTGCCTGCACGTGCTGGTGGCCCATTCGCTGGCCGCCGGGCCGGGCGTGAACCCGCTCGGCGACGAGGCGCTGGCGGCGCTTGCCGACTGGTGGCAGCAGGGGCCCTGTGTGGCCGCCGAGCCGAAACGGCAGCCCTCGTGAAGCGGGTCGCCGCGATCGACTGCGGCACCAACTCGATCCGGCTGCTGGTCGCCGACGGCGGCCCGGTCGGGCTCACCGACGTGCACCGCGAGATGCGGGTGGTCCGGCTGGGCGAGGGCGTGGACGAAACCGGCCGGCTGTCCCCGGCCGCGATCGAGCGCACCCGGCTGGCGCTGGTGGACTACGCCGCATGCATCCGCTCGCTCGGGGCGACCGAGATGCGGATGGTGGCCACCTCGGCATCGCGCGATGCCGCCAACGCCGCCGAGTTCCGGGCGGTGGTCCGGCAGATCCTGGGCGTCGAGCCCGAGGTGATCACCGGCCTCGCCGAGGCGGCGCTGTCCTTCGTGGGCGCGGTCGCCAACCTGCCCGGAGTGGCCGACCCGGTGCTGCTGGCCGATATCGGCGGTGGCTCCACCGAGCTGGTGCTGGGCTCGGTGCTTGCAACGTCGCTCGTACCTGGCTCGATGCTCACTCAGCCGGTCGAGCCGACAGTGACCGCCGCGCACAGCATGGATGTCGGCTGCGTCCGGCTGACCGAGCGGCGCCTGCACGACGATCCGCCGACCGGGGCCCAGATCCAGGCGGCGCTGGAGGACCTGCAGGTCGCCCTGACGGCCGCCGCGGCGGACGTGCCGGTGCGCCAGGCGGCCGCCTTCGTCGGAGTCGCGGGCACGGTGACCACCATCGCCGCGCTGGCGCTGGGCCTGCCGGCCTATGACCCGGACGCGATCCATGGCTCGGTGACCGGCTACCAGCAGGTCGCCGAGATCACCGACCGGCTGCTGGGGATGCGCAGAAGCGAGCGGGCCGCCCTGCCGGTGATGCACCCCGGCCGGGTCGACGTGATCGGCGGCGGCGCGCTGGTGCTGCGTACCGTCATGGAGTTCGTCGGAGCGCGCGAGGTGATCGCCAGCGAGCACGACATCCTCGACGGCATCGCGCTGAGCCTGCTGACGAGCTGACCCGGGCCGGCCTGACAGAGCGCCGCTCAGGCGTTGATGGCGGTCAGCGCGCTCGGCGCCTTCGGGCCCTTCTCGTCGCTGATCTGCTTCGGCCGCGGCGACGGATGGCCGGTCATCGCCCGCCAGATCGTGTCGGCGCCCTTGGTGGTCGCCAGTTGGGCGACTGCCGTCCCCACACCGCTCAGGGATGCCCAGATCAGGGCGTCCTTCCAGTTGGTGTCGGCATCGCGTGGGTTCACCGGCGCCCGGCCCGGCCGCGCCGCCTCCCAGGCCTTGGAGCTGGCCGAGGACACCGCCTTGCCCACCGGCACCGCCACCGCGACCGCCACCAACTTGAACGCGAACCTGCTCGCTGCGCCAGCCATCTGCCACCCCATCGTCGTGAGCCCGTGCTCGCCCGGCACCGGCCCCCAGTCTAGGTCGGGTGGCGAGCGGGCCGCTGTCCGGCGGTGGTTCAACCGGTAGCCGCGGCGTCGGTAGCCTGGAAAGCGCCTCTGAGAGGACTGAAGCTGATGACGACTGGCGGACCAAAGCGAATCCTGATCGTCGGCGGCGGGTACGTCGGCATGTACACCGCCCTGCGAGGGCAGAAGAAATTGTCCCGCGGCCGGGCCGAGATCGTGGTGATCGACCCGCAGCCCAACATGACCTACCAACCGTTCCTGCCCGAGGCCGCGGCCGGCAGCGTGGAGCCCCGGCATGTCGTGGTGCCGTTGCGGCGGGTATTGAAGAAGTGCCGGGTGATCACCGGCAGGGTGAGCGTCATCGACCATGACCGGCGCTCGGTGACGGTGGAGCCGGAGACCGGGGATGCCTACCAGGTGAGCTACGACCTGCTGGTGGTCGCGCCGGGCTCGATCGCCCGGACGCTGCCGATCCCTGGCCTGGCCGAGCAGGGCATCGGTTTCAAGACCATCGGCGAGGCGATCTACATCCGCAACCACGTGCTGTCCCGGCTGGACTTCGCCTCCTCCGCCGAGGACCCGGCGCTCAAGCGGCGGGCGTTGAGCTTCGTCTTCGTCGGCGGCGGCTATGCCGGGGTCGAGGCGCTGGCCGAGCTGGAGGACATGGCCCGCTACGCCTGCCGCTACTACCCCGATCTCAGCCCGGCGGACCTGCGCTGGGTGCTGGTGGAGGCGTCGAACCGGATCATGCCCGAGGTATCGGTGGGCCTGTCGGCCTACACCGCCAAGCGGCTGCGGGAGCGTTCCATCGACGTCCGGCTCGACACCCGGCTGACCTCGGCGGTGGGCGGCCGGATCGAGCTGTCCGACGGCGAGGTGTTCGAGGCCGACACGCTGGTGTGGACGGCCGGGGTGAAGGCGAATCCGCTGGCGGCCCAGTCGGGGTTGCCGGTGGATGACAAGGGCCGGCTGACCTGCCGGGCCGACCTGACGGTCAAGGGGGTCGAGGGGGTGTTCTCCGCCGGTGACACCGCGGCGGTGCCGGACCTGTCCAAGGACGACCCGGACGCGCTGTGCGGACCGTCGGCCCAACATGCCGTCCGGCAGGCCAAGGTGCTCGCCGACAACCTGGCACGGACGATCAACGGCCAGGCGTTGCAGGACTACAAGCACGCCTACGTCGGCTCGGTCGCCTCGCTGGGGCTGTACCGCGGGGTGGCGGAGCTGTACGGCATCAAGGTGCGCGGCCCGCTGGCCTGGTTCCTCCACCGCACCTATCACCTGTCCCGGGTGCCGACCGTCAACCGCAAGGTGCGGGTGCTCGCCGACTGGACCGCGGCGCTGTTCTTCCGCCGGGAGGTGGTGTCGCTGGGGCAGCTGCAGAGCCCGCGCTACGACTTCCAGCGGGCCAGCGCGTCCTGACCGATACCCTGCTTGCGGGCCCCCGTAGCCCAATGGCAGAGGCAGCGGACTTAAAATCCGCCCAGTGTCGGTTCGAGTCCGACCGGGGGCACGGCGGCTAGGGTGAAGCGGTGAGTGACACGGAACAGGGGCTATCCGACCACGCGTCCGAGCCGCCGGCGACCACCGGTGCGGACTACGCCAACCGGCTGGTCCGGCTGGAGGGCAAGGGCTGGAAGCGGATGCTGGACGTCCAGCGCCCGTACCGCTGGAACCTCAGACGCCAGAAGCTGGGCCGGACGTTGGATGTCGGGTGTGGGATCGGGCGCAACCTTGCCGGCCTGCCGGCCGACTCACTGGGCGTGGACCACAATGCCCAGTCCGTCGAGGTGGCCCGTCGGCGCGGCTACCAGGCGGTCACCAGCGAGGAGTTCAGCGCCGAGCCGCCGCAGCCGGCATCGTTCGACTCGATGCTGCTGGCGCATGTCGTCGAGCACATGACGGCCGACGAGGCCCGGGAGCTGTTGCGCTCCTACCTGCCCTACCTCAAGCCGGACGGCCGGGTGATGCTGATCTGCCCGCAGCGACGCGGCTACCGCACCGATGCCACCCACGTCCAGTTCTTCGACCTGCCCGCGCTGCGCGCGCTGGCCACCTCGGTCGGCCTGGTGGTGACGCGGGAGTACAGCTTCCCGCTGCCCGAGTTCGCTGGCTCGGTGTTCGCCTACAACGAGTACTGCCTGGTGGCCGCCCGTCCCGCTAACCGGTAGAAGCCGGCGGCTGGCGCTACCCGTCGGCAGGCGCCGCCTCGTCGGCGGCGTTCGGCATGCCCTGCACCGAGATGGCCTCCCGGATCGCCTCGGCCCGGGCAAGGTCGGCCAGCCGGCGCTCGAGCTCGCGGAACCGGAAGTAGAACCCGAGGCTGGTGGCGGCGAAGACCAGCACCAGCAGGTACAGCAGCAGGTCGGTGCCACGGGTGACGCCCAACGCCTCGGCGGCCCGCTGGGTGACGGTGGGATCGATGATCGAGACGATGGCGAGGACGGCCAGCACAATGGCCGCGACCCTGGCGCCGGCGCGCAGCCCGACCCGGGACCGGTTGCGAAAGGCCCAGAACATCGCGGCGATCCCCAGCACCAGGACGATCTTGATCGCGGTCACCGGCGCCGCCCCCTCAGCGCCTGGTGCAGCCAGATGTCCATGGCGATGTTCACCGAGTTGATCGAGCGCTGGCCCTTGGCCTTGGAGTAGTCGGTGTACCTGATGGTCACCGGGTGCTCGGCGTACCTGAGCCCGCTGCTCTTGATCAGGCTCAGCAACTCACTCGCGTAGGCCATGTCGGTCATCTGCAGGTCCAGCCGCTCGGCGAAGGCCCGGGTGAAGACCCGCAGCCCGTTGTGAGCGTCGGTGAGCGCTACCCCGGAGGTGAGCCGTTCGAACACCCGGGCCACTTGCAGCAGCAGCCTCCGGTGCCGCGGCATGCCCTGGGCGCTGCCGAGGAAGCGCGAGCCGATCAGGATGTCTTCCTCGCCGCGCCGCAGCCGCTCGACCATGCTGAGCGCGTCCTGCGCACGGTGCTGGCCGTCGGCGTCGAAGCACACGAAGTACTTCGCGTTCGGGTCCAGCAGGGCGAACTCGATGCCGGTCTGCAGCGCGGCGCCGCCGCCGAGGTTGATGGCGTGCCTCACCACCACCGCCCCGGCGGCGAGCATCTCGGCCGAGGAGGTGTCGCGGCTGCCGTCATCCACGCCGACCACGTTGGGAAAGCCCTGCCGCAGCTCCTCGATCACCCCGCGCACGACGGGGGCCTCGTTGAAGCAGCGGACAATCACCCACACGTCGGTGTTGGCTGCTCGGGCGGCCATCGCGGTCGCTGCCGCCGGCGCGCCCAGCGCGGGATCGCCCAGCTCCTCGGTGGCGCCCGGCTCTTCACTGGCGCCCACGAGCGCCGGCCCGGGAGAACTCTGGTTCACGGCGTCACCGCTCGTGCTCGGTGGCAGTTGCATCGCCTCAGCGGAAAGTACCTCCAGGCGCGTTCGGACGGTCGCGGGCAGGGATTAGGGTACTCGCAATGACCGGACCAGCTTCACCGCGGCAATCCATCCGATCGCTGGCCCACCGTGGGCGGCTCGCGCAGCGGGTCTCTTCCGGCGTCCTGTCGGTCGGAATCGGGCTGGCGGTGCTCGGCGTCACCTCCTACGGCTTCCTGGTGGTGGCCGCCCGGCGGCTGGACCCGGCCGAGTTCGCGCAGCTGAGCGTGGTCTGGACGGCGCTATTCACCCTCGGCCCGGGCCTGTTCCTGCCGCTGGAACAGTCGGTGGCCCAGCGGCTGGCCGCCGGGGCCGAGCCCGGCCAGCTGCTGCGCCGGGCGGCGGCGCTGGCCGGGGCGCTGCTGGCGGCGCTGGTGGTGCTGGCCCTGGTGTCGGCCCCGTTCATCAGCAGGCGGTTGCTGGACTCCGACACCGCGCTGTTCTGGGCGATGCTGCTGACCAACTGCGCCCTGGCCCCGGTCCACCTCTCGCGCGGCCTGCTGGCCGGCACCGGCCAGTTCAGGGCGTACGGCCTGCAGCTGGCCTTCGACGGCACGGTGCGGTTGATCGGCTCAGTGGCGCTGGCGGTGGCCGGGGTCGGCTCGGTGACCGCCTACGCGTGCGTCCTGGTCCTCTCGCAGCTGAGCGCGGTGGCGCTGTCCTGGGCGGTGGCGGCCAAGCCGGTCCGCCGGGCGCTGGCGGCCGTGCCCGCGATGGCGGCCCGGACCAGCTGGCGTGTCCTGGCTGGCGGCCTGAGCTGGATGCTGGTGGCCGCCCTGGCCGCCCAGGTGCTGGCCAATGGCGGCACGGTGGTGGTGAAGGCCTTCGCCGATCCGGGGGATGCGGTCGCCGGCCACTTCCTGACCGCCGTGGTGCTCACCCGGCTGCCGCTGTTCCTGTTCGCCGCGCTGCAGGCCTCGTTGCTGCCCGCCCTGGCTCGCCGGATCGCGGCCGGCGATGTCGGCGGCGCGGCTGACGGGATGCTCCGGCTGCTGGCCGTCCTCGGCGTGCTCGGCGCCGTGGCCAGCCTGATCCTGCTGATCGCCGGGCCCCAGCTCGACGCGCTGGTCTTCGGCCCGCAGTTCCGGGTGACCCGCTGGCCGCTGGTGATCCTGTCCGTCGGCAGCGCGCTGTACATCCTGGCCGCGGCCCTGGGCCAGGCGCTGCTGGCGCTGGAGTCCGCCGCCGAGGTGGCGCTCGGCTGGGTGGTCGGCACCGTGGTGTTCGGCTGCGCGCTGGCGCTGCCGGGAAGCCTGGAGATCAGGGTCAGCGTGGCGTTCCTGCTCGGCGCCGCGGTGACCTTCGCCGGCTTCGCAGCCAGCGCCGGGTTCCGGTTCCATCAGCGCGGTGTGTCGCTGATTCGCGGCGGCGCGGCAACGGCGGCCCGATGAGCGCCGGCCCGGCCGTCAGCGTCATCGTGCTGGCCTGGGGCGCCGAGCCCTACCTCGGGGCCTGCATCGAGTCGGTGCTGGCGACCATCGAGCCGGGCGACGAGGTGATCCTGGTCGACAACGGCGCCCGGGACGCGGTCGCCGGGCTGCCGAGCGACGACCGGTTGCGCGTCATCCGGCCGGAGGCCAATCTTGGCTTCGCGGGCGGCTGCAACGCGGGCGCGGCGGTAGCCCGCGGTAGCACCCTGGTGCTGCTCAACTCCGATGCCGAGGTGTGGCCGGGCGCCGTCAGCCGGCTGGCGGCGGCCGTCAGCGACCCGCGGGTGGCGATCGCCTGCGGCTCGGTGCGGCTGGCGGACCGGCCGCTGGTCGTCAATACGGTCGGCAACCCGGTGCACTACCTGGGAGTGGTATGGGCCGGTGGCTACGGCGAGGACGCCGACCGGCACGGCGAGGCTCGTGACGTCAGCTCGGCCACCGGCGCCTTCCTGGCGATCCGGCGCCAGGTGTGGACCGAGCTCGGTGGCTTCCCCGAGGAGTACTTCGCCTATCACGAGGACACCGAGCTGAGCCTGCGGGCGTGGCAGCGCGGCTACCGGGTGCGGTACGAGCCCGGCGCCGTGGCCGTCCACCACTACGAGTTCAGCCGCAATCCCCGCAAGGAGTTCCTGCTCCAGCGCAACCGGTGGCTCACCGTGCTGACGGTCTACCCGAGCCGGCTGCTGGCCCTGGTGATGCCGATGATGATCGTCTTCGACCTGGCCCTGGCCGTGTCGTTCCTCCGCCGGGGCACAGCGCGCGAATGGTGCCGGGCGCTCGGCTCGCTGGCCCGGCAGGCCGGGCTGATCCGCCGCCGGCGCTCGGCCGTCCAGGCCGCGTCGGTGCTGGACCCGGCGGCCTTCGCCCAGCTGCTGGTCGCCCGGATCGAGCCGGCGATGATCGAGCGGCCGCCGGGGCTCGCGGTGCTCAATGCGGTCCTGGTGGGCTACTGGCGGCTGGTCCGGGCGCTGCTCTGAGCCCGGGCTCGCGATCGTGGGTGGCGCCGCGATCCTGGGCTGCCGCGGGCCGGGTTGCCCCTACGATGGGGCGGCGCCGGCCTGGCTTCCCGGGCGGCGCGGCCGAGAGCAAGGGAGACGTGGTGGC
>Ga0326721_10000541_pt1 | contig 11441 bp, 9 predicted proteins | sample SGPome_FD_203951 | JGI IMG/M metagenome (GOLD analysis project Ga0326721, IMG submission 203951) | Soil microbial communities from Southern Great Plains, Lamont, Oklahoma, United States - SGP_1_2016 | ecosystem: Engineered > Artificial ecosystem > Soil microcosm > Unclassified | place: USA...
GTCGTCAGCGTCGCCGTCCAGGTCCGGGTCGTCGTCAGCGTCGGCGTCCAGGTCCGCCTCGGCGGGTTCGGGCTCGCCCGGCCGGGAGAACTCCACCTGGATCCGGCCCGGGCCGAGCCCCGTCATCGGCAGGCTGCGCCGATCCCCGGCGATCTCGAGCACCACGACGGAGTCGTCGGCGGAGACGACCCGCCCGGTGAGCTGCTGACCCTCGGCCTCGACGGTCACCAGCCGGCCGGCAGCGCGCCGCCAGTGCCTGGGCTGGGTCAACGGCCGGTCGACGCCCGGCGAGCTGACCTCCAGGACGCAGGGGCCGGCGAAGCCGGCACCGGTGCCGCTGTCGTCGTCGAGCACCTCGGAGATCGTCCGGGACAGGGTCGCGACGGCGTCGAGGTCGATGCCGTGATCGCCGTCGACACTCACCCGGATCAGGCTCCGGCGGCCGGCAGCCGTCACCGAGAGGTCGTCGAGGTCGTATCCCGCAGCGGTGATGACCGGGCCGATCAGCTCGATCAGCTGTTGACGTTGCGGCGTTCGCGCAGTCATGTCCAGGCGCTCCCGTCGGTGTCCAGTTATGGCCAAGATGCCCCGCGAGATCCGGCGCGGTCAGCTTCGAAGGCTGTCGTGCCAGCGTACCGGCATCTGAGAGACTGCTCGCGCCATGGCCGCCATCTCCCGCAGGACGCTGCTGAGCCGGGCATTGCTCGGCTCGACGCTCGGCGGCGGCGCGCTGCTGGGGCTTACCAGGCCCATCAGGCACAAGGCCGCCGTGCCACCGCCCCCACCGCCCGTCGCCCTGACCGCCGCCCTGGCGCGGCAGCGGCAGCTGCTGGCCGGGTATGACCAGGCGCTGGCCAGCCACCCGGCGCAGCCGGGGTTGGCCGGCCTGCGTGCCGATATCGCAGCGCACGGCAACGCGCTGGGCGCGGTCCTGCAGGGCTATCCGGGCTGGCGGCTGAGCAGCAATTCCACCGCATCGGCCAACCCCGTGCCGGCCAGCCCGACGCCGGCCGGCACGGCCGCGCCGCTCGCCAGCATCGCGGCGCTGGCGGCGGCGGCAAGGTCCGCGGCGGCTGCCACCACCCAGGCCTGTCTGGACTGGCCCGCCAGCGAGGCCCGAGCCAGCGAGGTCGTGCCGCTGCTCGGCAGCATCGCCGCCTGCCTGACCAGCCACGCCCAGGTGTTGCGATGACCGCGCCCGGTCAGGACGCCGTCACCCAGGCGCTTCAGCGGGTGCTGGCTGCCCAGCACGCCGCGGTGTACGGCTATCCGGTGGTCGGGGTGACGCTGCGCAGCGCCGGCCAGATCCGGCTGGCCCGGCAACTGGAGGCACGCCATCGGCAGACCCGGGATGAGCTGATGGCCCAACTCGCCACCCGCCGGGTCGCCCCGGTGCCGGCCCAGCCCAGCTACCGGGCCGCCCAGCCGCTGGCTGGCCCCGCCGACGCCCAGCGCTGGGCGCTCGAGCTGGAGGAGGACTGCGCCGGCACCTACCGCTACCTGCTGGTAGCGCCGGTGCTCGCGGCGACGATGCGGACCGGAACTGGCCCGGACGGCGCCAGCGCGCCGGGCGCCGCGGAGCAGGCCAGCCTTCGCCGGCAGGCCCTGGCCGGGCTCAGCACCGCGGCCTCGACGGCCACCCAGTGGCGCTCGCTGCTCAGCCCGAGCACTCCGACCACCCCGTTTCCCGGCCTCTGACCTAGCTGGTCGATCCCTCGCCGGTCCCCTCGCGGGCCGGCGTTCCGCCGGTCAGCCAGCCGTCGACCAGGCGTACCAGGTCCCCCAGCTCGTGCACCACCGCGTCCGGGGTGCCCTCGATGCCGGTGGTCTGCGCCACCGGGATGTCGCTGTGCGGGACCAGCACCGCGTGCATGCCGACCCGGTTGGCGCCGTAGACGTCCTCGAACAGCCGGTCGCCGACGTAGACCGCCCGGCCCGGGTCGGCGACGCCCACCGCGGCCAGCGCGGCCCGGAACGCCTCCGGATGCGGCTTGGCCCAGGCGATCTCGGAGGAATACACCGCGCCGTCGATCAGGTGGTCGATGCCGTCACGCTCGAAGATCCGCCGGTGTTCGGCGGCGGGCCAGGTGGTGTTGGACAGCACCCCGATCTTGAGCCCGCGCTGCCGCAGCGCGGCGAAGAGCCCGGGCACCGCCGGATCGGTGTAGCTGTGCGCGTCCCACCACTGGTAGTAGGTGCGCCGTTGCTGCTCGGTCAGCGTCAGGGCCGCCTGCTCCAGGATCTGCTCGAACGTCCCGCTGCGGTGATCGTCCCTGACCGCGGCCCAGACGGCGTTCTCCGCGGCGTGCAGGGCCTGCGCCTGCACCTCGTCGGCGGTCACCGCCAGCCAGCACTCGAACGGATCGATGGTGTGCCACGGGGTGAGGGTGCCGCCCCAGTCGAAGATCACCGCGTCCAGAGTCATGCGCGATGGCTTACCACAGCGATCTGACGTCGGTCAGAACAGGACGGTGCGCAGCGTGCCGATCTGGCGCATTCCGAGCCGGTCGTAGAGCCGGCGGCCCGCGATGTTGTAGTCGTTGACGTACAGGCTCGCCGTGGGCGCCAGCTGCAGCGCGGACGTCAGGACCGCCGCCATCGCCGCGGTGCCGATCCCCCGGCCGCGCAGGTCCGGTCGCACCCAGACCCCCTGGAGCTGGGCGGTCGCGTTCCCGAGCACCGCGATCTCGGCCTTGAACTCGACCTGCCCGCGGGCGTCGAAGCGGGCGAAGGCGCGCCCGGCGTTGATCAGCTCGGCCACCCGGGCCCGGTAGCCGCGGCCCGCGTCATGGGCGGTCGGCGACATACCCAGCTCCTCGGTGAACATCGCCACCGCCGCGGGCAGGAACCGGGACAGGTCCGCCGGGCGGACCCGGCGGACTCGGCTGTCGGGCTGGACGCCGGGCGGGGACTCGGCGCACAGCAGCGGCTGGCTGACCCGGATTGCCCGTGCCGGGCCCCAGCGCCGGGCCAGCACCGGCCACATCGCGCCGACCGACTCGGCCGCGCCGACGATCGAGGAGCAGCGCCGGCCGGTCCGTGCCAGCTGGTCGGCAATCAGCTCCAGGGCGCCGAGATCGTCACCGACCGGGATGAGGTTGCCGCCGGCGAAGGCGGCCGCGCGCAATCCCTCACCGGCCTGCCCGACCCCCCAGAGCTGGCCGCCCAGCCGGTGCGGGTTGAGGTCGGGCGCCCGCTGCAGCCGGGCCTCCACCACGCAGTTGAGCACCCGGTCGCGCTGCACCAGCGACCGCACCGCCAGCTCGTCGGCAGCCATCAACACCCGGGGCTGGGCAGAGACGACGGTCATGATTCAAAAAGTACCGCCAGCGTCAGCCGGTGGCGTACTGGCGACACAAAGCCGGCGCCGGAACTAGAACGCCGTGCCGTGGAACGGCGCGCGGTCGGTGCTGAAGGCCAACTCCAGCCGCGCCAGCAGCCGCGGATCATCGCAGCGCAGCGCGCCGGCCCGGGCCAGGGTGTGCAGCCGATGGCCGCCGAGGTAGGCCGACCCCAAACCGGCCAAGCAGAAGCTGACCTGGGCTGGCCGGTCGGTCGGCCGGCAGTCGGCGCCGTCCGGGCCGCCGGTCAGCGCCACCCGCTGGTCACCCAGCAACGGGTCCTGCACCTGCGCCACGGTGTCGATCTCGACGGCGTAGCTGCGGGCCGCCAGCATCGCCGCCACGTCGACCGGGCGCAGCCACAGGCCGTCGTTCACGGCGGTGGTGCGCACCTGCCGGAAGTCGGTGACCAGGAAGGGCAACGGGTCATCGAGCGGAATCTGGTGGCTCTCGATGGTTTCGAACAGGTCCATGCCGAGCAGCACCTGCCAGATCGCGGCATGCGCGTCGGCGCTCGCGATGGCGTAATCGGTGATCCGGCACTGCAGCGCCGGGATGCCGTCGTTCCACTGCTCCCTGGTGCGGTAGGTGACGTAGCCGTCCGGGTGGGTCAGGTAGAACCTCGGGCTCATCCCCCCGCGGTGCTGCTCGCGGTCCAGGAAGAGCTGGTCCCACCAGGACTCGGTCCGGTTGAGCGCGCCGGGCACCTGCTCGCGCCAGCGGCGGTGCAGCTCAGGAAGCACCGAGCGGGCCTGCTCAGCGCTCAACAGCCGCACCTCACCGCTGGGCTTCTGGCTGGCCTGGGCGAGCCTGGTGATGCGCCGGTCGATCACCGTGCGGCGCACCGAGCAGGCCGGGCCGTAGCCGAACCTGCCGTAGATGCCGCCCTCGCTGGCGGTCAGGATCGCGGCCGGCGCTCCCTCGGCGGCGAAGCCACGCACCTGCCGGTCCATCAGCGCCCGCAGCACGCCACGCCGGCGGTGCGTAGGGCTCACCGAGACCCAGCTGACGCCAGGCACCGACAGCGCGCCGCCTGGCACCGTCATGCTGCTGAACCGGTAGTGGCCGGTGACGCCGACGATCTGGTCCGCCACGGTCGCCACGACGAACTCGGGCGGATCCCTGAGAGCGTCCTCGGCCTCCTGCTCGGTGAAGTGCTCGCCGAAGGCGAGGCTGTCCACCCGGAGGATCTCGGCGTGATCCTCAGCTGTAGCCGGTCTTAGCTCGATGTCCACACCGGCTGAGTCTGCTCGGTCCGGCCGGCAGCCACAAACGCATTTAGCGGGGCACCCGGGCGCCTCGACCGGGCCACAAGCAGCCGGTTCGTCACTTTATTGCCAAGAATCCCTCGAAGCAGACGTGCTTGTAGATCGTCATGACGTCTACGAACCCGGCACGGTGCAACAGGTCGAGATTGCCTTTGGTCGAAAACGGCTCAAGGACGCCTTTCAGGCTGCTCGCCTTCCCGAGAATCTCCTCCGGGGAGTAGCCGTTCTCCACTTTGAAGTCGACATACAAAGAGCTCATCATGTCCTGGAAGCGCGCATCCGGCGCCCTGACCTTCTCGAACAGCAGGAATGCGCCGCCCCAATTGAGCGACTTGTAGATGAGATCGATCAGGCTCTGCCTGCGCCGCGGCGGAATGAATTGGACCATGTAGTAGGACACGATGAAATCACTCGGCTCGTAATCCACCTCGCATGCGTCTGCAAGCAGGTACTCGACATTCGGCGTGTCATTCGGCATGGCCCGGGCATGCTCGATCATGGCACGCTCCAGGTCGATCCCGACCCAGCGGGTGCCGTGCGGATGTCGCTGGGCCAGCCGCCGCACGAGGGTGCCGGTCGAAGTCCCGATTTCGTAGGCGACGGAGTCCTTTCTCACGAAGAAGTCACTTACCTGCTCGACCAGCCGGTGGCCCATTTCATAGTTGGGAACCGAGCGTGCGACATGGCGGTCGAAATGTTGGGGTGTCTGGCCACCGAAACTCCAGCCTGCGCGCGGGGCATGGATGCCGTCACCAGTGGCGCCGCCCTGGCCGGGGAGATTCGTTCGCTCCGAGGTATCCATCCCGACTCCTTACAGTGGCGGCGGCTAGGCGCCGGGCAATGCGTGCGCAGGTGATGGCGTCCATGCCAGCGCGCTCTGGACCGCAGGGCTGAAGAACAGCGCCAGCGTTTCGTCTTCGAAGAGCCTGCCCAGCTCGGAAAGCCGCAATCCAGCCGTGCCGTCATCGTCGAAGTACGACTCCAGCGCGCCGACAGCGGTCAACCTCGTCACCATCGAGTCATAGTGCCGCGACAGCTGCGGGCACTGTCTCCGCAGTGATCGCAGTTCCTCGTCCTCGGCACGCCCATTTCGAAGCCCGGTGGCATAGGAAGTGGCCAGCAGTTCCTCCTGGTCGACGACGCGCCCCGTGGTAATCGGCAGGCCGCCTGCCAGGACAGCATCTACGTACCGGCGGATGTCCGGTTCGTTGCGGAATACATAGCCGCGACCTGCCGGGGCCTTGGCACCCACATGGGAATACGACGCCGCGCCGACTCCCAGAAGATCGCTCGAGGCTGAGGTTCGAATTTTCTTGAACGGATCGGTATACCGGCGGGTACGCACGAAGCGGTTGCCGTCGCTCTGGTGATACCCGAGCCTCGCCAGCTCCTGCCAGATGAGCATGCGGCCCTGCAGCGTCGCGAGCTCGTCCTCGAAGCTGGCATGCTTCAATTCCGTCTTGTACCACTGGCCCTGTGGCCGATCGGCGAACCGCCCGTGGTACCAGGTCAGGTGGGTCGGGCGGACCTCTTCGATCGACGCCAGGTTGTGCCAGGTTTCAGCCGGCGACCCCTTGTACAGGCCCTGAATCAGATCGAGATTCCAGTTCTCGAAGACTCGGCCGGCGATCGAGCAGGCCCGCACGGCGAGGTCGCTCTTGTAGCCACGAGCCGCGTATTTCAACACAGTGTCGTCGAAGGACTGCACGCCGAAGCTCAGCCGCGTGACACCCTGGTCCCGCAGAAACCGCAGCTTGTCCTCACCGCCCGGCGCGGTGATGGTGAGCGGGCTGCCCTCGATGCACACCTCGGCGCCGGGCCGGACGTGAAATTCGCTCCGGATGGCCCGGATGAGATCGCCCAGCTCCGCTTCGTCAAGCACGAGCGGCGTGCCGCCTCCGATATACACCGATGTCACCGCGGTTCCGGATTCGGCGAGCCGGGCGCCCCACACCGCCATTTCGCGCTTCAGCGCCGTGAGATAGCGGGCGACTTTGCCGTCATCCGGCAGCGGCCCTTTGGCCCTGCCAGTGTAGTGATCGACGGCGTAATGGCAGAAGGTGCAGCGCGTCTCGCAGAACGCGATGTGAACGTACAGGCTGGTCTCGCTGCCCCACTCGATGGCCGATCCCACAGCCGCGTAATCAAGCGGAGTGAGGGAATCGATCGGAGGGTAGATCGCGACGGAATGAGATCCGCCCAGGACTGCATGGCTGATGCTGATTCCGGCGGCATGGAGCGCAGGAAGCTCAGCGGGAATACCGAGCCGGCGCAGCGACGCGGCGGCTTCCTCTAGAGCGGCTTCGTGCGATCTCATCGTCGTCCTTACTCCGGCGGGTGGGCGAAGTGAAAATGCTCATTGCCGTTGCGCGATGACCGTCAGGTATACGTCCGCGCAGGTATCGGGGTTCTCGTCGTACTTGTAGGTGATATCGAAGGGATTGATCAGGCGTGGCATGTACTGCTTTCGCCACCGAGTGGCGTTCTCCCCTACCAGCGACGGGACGATCTGACCCCACACGCGTTCTGCGATGATCGTCAAGTCCGGGTGCGCGAAAGACTCCCGTATCCAGGCGTAGATCTCGTCGTACTGGACCCAGGGCTGACCCAGCGACGCGAGACGGAGTTGCACGAGCCGATGGGTGACCGCAATGCGCCCCCCGGGTCGTACCACCCTCGCCATCTCCCGGATCAGGGTCGGCCCGAGTCCCAGTTCCCAGATGGCTCCGGTCCACTCATTGACGGCCGCGTCCGCCGTCGCGTCGGGCAGCGGAATGCGCTGGGCGAGTCCCGGACGGAAATGCAGATTCGTGAAACCTCGTTCGCAGGCGAAGCGGCGTGCCCGATCGCTCAGGCAGCGGAACATCTCGACCGAGATGACGAGCCCGTCGTCACCCACCGCCGGCGACAATCGCCGCGCAACCCGCCCCAAGCCGCCACACACATCCACCACGACGCTGCCGGGTCGCAGCAGCAGCAGTTCCGGATGAGTGGGCAGCAGGTCCTCGCTCGAGCGGACCAGCTTGTCCTCGACCTCGGGAACCTGGCTCCAGCTGTTGTCATTCTCGGTCGACTTCAGCAGCGGAATGCGCCAGCGCAGATACGAGGTGCGGAAGCTGTCGGCAAAGGCGGACAGCTGGTGGCTGTCTGAGGACGGCATCGTATTGCCGAGCAGCACCTCATCACTCGGGAGGTTCACGATCGACGCGTCACCGAACTCGTTCTCGACCGCCTGCACCGCGTCGAAGACGGCGATGAAGTCATCCTCACCAGCATCGCCCGCCGGCCAGAGCGCCTCAGCCTCGAGCCGGAAACAGAGACCGGAGACAAACACCGATCCGGCCCAGGCGAGCGCCCGGCTGCGCACCGAATCGTCCAGGATCGAAAGACCGGGCGTCATCAACGCATGCACGGCCACACAACCGCGAGTGAGCTCATCCAGCCCGGGGATGGGGTGATCCGGCGTCGGCCAGGGCACTCCCTCGAGAACGACCGAGGCCCCCAGCCGGTTGAGCGAGTCGCTGAGCTCGCGATCGCCTGACAGCTCGCCCGTACGGACCACGGTGTGATGCATGCGCACCGTGCCGGCCTGCCGCAGCCGGGCCAGCTCGGCGAAGGTGCGTCCGTGGTCTGCCAACCGCGCGCACAGCAGCAGCACTTCAGGCGCGGATCCCTCCGTGCTCACCTGGTCACGGAGCTCTTGCATCGACAGCCGGTCATCCAGGTCGAGGACGACGGAGCGGCGCAGCGTCTGGCCTCGCGCCTGCCCGGCCACCCCCCGAAGGCGCGCCAGGTCGTCGGCCGACGGCATCGTCTGCGGCGTGACGTGCAGGAAGCCGTGCTGGCGCAGCGATGCCAGCATCGTGTCGATGATCTCCTGATCGTCGAAGCGCGCGCGCAGGGCGCCGAGGTTGACGGGTTGCTGGCTGAGCGCGGTCACGAACTCCAGCAGGCCGTCACCCGGCGGCACCACCATGCCTGCTTCGAAGTACCCATGACTGAGCAGGCGATGCCCATCGATCTCGGTGTCCAGCACCTGCACGGCCGGATCGAGCAGGACGAACGCGTCGTTCGGCAACCGGTCAGCGAGGCCGGATCCGGCGGGGACCCGAGGCTGCTCCCGCGGCCCAGTCAGCGCGGCCTGATCGGACCGGCTGAGCAGGTCCGCCTCCCTGCCCACCACGCCGAGACCCGAGAGCGAGTCGATCACGGCGAGCACGTCGGCAGCCGGCAGGCCGTCCAGCGCCTGCGACAGCTCCGCTACGGTCCGGGGAGTGCGCAGAAGATCGAAGGCGCGGGCGGCGCGTTCGGAGAGCTGGGCGTACTCGTGCGCGGCCTCGGCAGCCGGGAAGTAGATCAGCCAGTGCCGTGGCGAGTGCTCGAGCTCCTCAACGGCGTCGAAGTTGAAGGGGTTCACGATCCACCCGCTGAGATCGCAGGACGTCGACACGGCGACCGCTGCCGGGTTGGCGACGTAGCGAACTGATTCGTGGCGCCCGTCCGAGCCCCCGGCCGAGAAGGCCGCCGCCGCGCTGTCCGGCCACACCGGCGGGGCGGACCCGCCGAGCCGGCGGGCCAGCGCAACCGTCGCCGCGTCTATCGCCAGCACGTCCTGCCGCGCGCGGGACCCGAAGTCCGGAAGCCGCACCAGGTATGCGAGGAGGTCGGCGGCCGTCCGCCAGAAGTGTGGCCCGTTGTCGACATAGCCGGTGACCCGCGCACACTCGGTGGCCACCGCGTCGAGGTCGAGTCCGCTTGCCTGCAGCAGCCGGCGGGTGAGCGGCACCAGATCCAGCGCGCCCAGCACGTTCCGTGCCAGGCCTCGCCGGTACATGCCGATGTTCTGGGCGGTTGCCGCAGGGGTGTCCGCGAAGTCTCTGAGGACCGCCAGCTCGTCCGGGGTGAGGCCGTCAGGGTCCCCTGCTCGGGAATCCGGGGACAGCACCCACTCCACCAGCTCGTCGCTGGTCAGGACCCGTCGCCAGGTGTTCCAGACTAGCTGGGCGTCCATGCCCCGGCCTTGTTCCGCGTCGTTCGGCGGCTCGCTGGGCCGTAAGCGCGGTCCCATGCTGTCCGCGCCCGTTCCAGGTCAGCAAGGATCAGGTCGGTGGTGCGCTCGGTATCCAGCGTTGCTCCGTCGGCGTGGAGCGCCTGGGTCTCATATTCGAGGATCACCGCGCCGGGGTGGGCTCTGGACAGAACCTCATCGAGCAGATCCCAGACCGCTTCGGGAACCTGGGTGTCGTGAAGGTCGTGGTACTGGCCGTCTATCCAGCGCCCGCCGGCCATATGAATAGAAATTATGCGATCGAGTGGAATGGTGGCCAGAAAGCGTGGAATGGAATAGCCGCTCGGGCCGTGATTGAGGGCATTGGCATACAGGTTGTGCAGGTCGAGGTGCAAATACGTCCCGGACAGCTCCAGGGTCATGGCAAGGAATTCCTCTTCGGACAGGTCGCTGCCGGGACACGTCCGGTAGTAGGCCGCGTTCTCGTGTGCGAGCGGAACGCCGTAAAGATCCTGCAGAGCACGCGCCCGGCCAGCTATCCGAGCCGCTTCGGCGCGCGAGAACTGCAGGGGGCTGCTCCACACGTCCGACCAGGACGCATCGCTGTAGAAGCAGTGGTTCGCCACCCAGGAGACATCGAATCTCTTGGCGAGGGGGACGTGCCTGAGCACCGCCGCGGTGCTCATCAGATCATCGAAACCGAAGTCTCCCCCGTAGTTCGAATGCCCGAGAAGTGGGAAGCTGCCGACAGCATCGCTCACGATCTCGGCAGAGCGGGGAGCCAGCACCCCCGGGCCGTCCAGCGGCCCCATCACCGAGTCGAACAGAACCTCAAGCGCATCGAGGGGCTGGTCGAGGAAGGGAAACCACCCGATCAGCTCGGGATTGTATTGGAGTCCCACTCCGAGCCGCGGCACGCTCATTCGCGCTACCTCCGCCCATCCGGGGCGATTAGCCGTGCCTGCGCGCCGAACGTGTCAGGACTCTGGTCTCTCACTCCGGAGTCGCTGCGCACCTTGCCGGAGTCGGCGCACATCGGGCCGGCGTAGCCGCGCACCGGGCCGCGGTTGCCGCGCACCGCGCCGCGATCGCCGCGCACCGGGCCGCTCGCGCCGCGCACCGGGCCGCGGTCGCCTTGGTCTGGGCCTCAGCCGCGGTCGCCGCGCAGCGGGCCGCATTAGCCGCGCATTGCGCTGCCGTCGCCGCGCACCGGGCCGCGGTCGCCGTGCTGTCCTGCACCGAGAGCTTCGTGACGTCTTCCATTGGATGCCTCCCACCGTGGTATCCAAACCCTGCGGAAAAACCTACCTTGTGAAAATGCATCCGAAACATACCGCGGTCGACGGCGCCAGACAACCATGAGAACTCGGCACCGGCAATTCTTTCTTAGTTATCCATCAAGATCGACATTTTCGCGCGCCGCGAAGCCGCCCTTTAAAACGCTTTCTGGCTGGCCAAGACGGCCTGCATGACCTCAGCTGACGGCTACCGACGGTTCCCCCGAGGCCACCCCGGCCGCGGTCATCTCCTCAGCCATCCGCAGCGCCTCCTCGATCAGGGTCTCGACGATCTGCGACTCGGGCACCGTCTTGACGACCTCGCCGCGGACGAAGATCTGGCCCTTGCCGTTGCCGCTGGCCACCCCGAGGTCGGCCTCGCGGGCCTCGCCCGGCCCGTTCACCACGCAGCCCATGACGGCCACCCGGAGCGGCACCTCGATGCCTTCCAGCCCGGCGGTCACCTTCTCGGCAAGGGAGTAGACGTCGACCTGGGCCCGGCCGCAGGACGGGCAGGAGACGATCTCAAGCTTGCGCTGGCGCAGGT
>Ga0326721_10000542_pt1 | contig 11431 bp, 9 predicted proteins | sample SGPome_FD_203951 | JGI IMG/M metagenome (GOLD analysis project Ga0326721, IMG submission 203951) | Soil microbial communities from Southern Great Plains, Lamont, Oklahoma, United States - SGP_1_2016 | ecosystem: Engineered > Artificial ecosystem > Soil microcosm > Unclassified | place: USA...
CCACCGCTCCGCGCGCGGTGACGCCTGGGAGCGGTTCAAGGGACGAACCACGGTCTGGCAGAGCACCTCAGGACGCAGTTCAGGTGTTTACGAACTAACGAACTTTGGCCTATTGCCTGCTTTCATCGGGCGGGGGTTGGGAGGAGCAGCTCTAACGAGGGTCGCGGAGATCAACGACCGACCACCCGCACGCCCTCCCAATTACCTGGCTCGCGGCTTTCGGGTAGTTGAGTCAAGGGATCAGTGAGCCAAGGTCAAGCGACGGCGTCACTGAAACAGAATACCGACAGGATCCGCCGAACCGGCCCGCGGACTCGGGCGGGCTGTATCAACGGCATCGCGCGGGCCTCCGCAGACGTATCCGCGACATCACAACCGAGGGAGCGTCCGATGCCACACTTAGTCATCCGATTCGACGTACCGCCGTCCGGGGAACTGGAGACCACCGGGAACGGGACCTCTCCCAGCGATGCGGCCATGGTGGAGGAACTCGCGGCTCGAGAGGCGGTACTGGAGGCCGTCTCGCCGTACCTGGCCTCGCTTCCTGACCGGCCTCCGCACCGGTCGGGCAACGTCAGCGCCGTCGAGCTCCTCGGTCAGGACACCTGGTCTGCCCTGAATCACTACCTCCTCATCCTGCACGTGGATATCGGCACCCCCCAGCTGGATGGGCTGCCACCCTTGCTACCCGAGGGCTCGACCGTGCAGCCGATCGGGGACTACCAGCCACTGCGATGCTGGCCCGACCCGGTGAGTAGCGACAGCGCCTTCGCGCTCGTGCGCCGATTCATCCAGGACGGCTGGAACGGTGCCGACCAGCAGTCCGCGGCCGACCTTGTCGCTCCTGACTACGACTCCACGGACGGCGGGTTCTTCCGCACCGACGTCCCCAGCGGGCTGGAACGCCTCCATGGCGCGGAGGCCTTCCACGCACACCTGGAGCTCTATGCGAAGAAGTACGCAGACCTGCACTTCGCCATCGACCGGATGATCCCCGACGGTGACGCGGTACTCACCGTCTCGACCGTGAGCGGCACCATCATCGGCGAGGTATTCACCAACCGGGCCGGGCAGTTGCGCCACCGAGAGCTCGGCGGCCAGGTGATCAGCCGCACCGAGGTCACCGACGGGCTGATCACCCGGCACGATCTCTTCTGGTGAGACCCATTTCGCGCCCGACCCGAAACGCAAGGCTCTCGATAGCCTTGCGTTTCGTCTCGAACACGACGCTGTCAGTGGGTGCCTTGGGCGCCCTTGCGTCGTGGAATCAGGTGCAGGACGGCGACGGCGACGGCGCCCACAACGAGTCCGATGATGGCGGAAGCGAGGGTGTTCACGAGCCAGGCCAGGACCCCACCGATCCCGGCCACCCCGTGGACGGCCTCCTCCGCGTGGTGTACCAGCTCGTACGGTGCATGCCAGCCCAGGTCGTCCACCCCGACGAGCAGGATGTGGCCGCCGACCCAGAGCATCGCGACGATCCCGACGGTCGACAGGACGGCGAGGACCTTCGGCATGGCCCGGACCAGGAACCGTCCGGTGCTCGCAGCCGCGCCGTGCCGGGTGGCCGCCAAGCGCAGCCCGATGTCGTCCATCTTCACGATCAGCGCGACCACGCCGTAGACCAGCACGGTGATCCCGAGAGCGACCACGACGAGGATGAGGGCGCGGGAGATCAGCGGTTCGTTGGCGACCTCGTTCAGGGCGATGACCATGATCTCGGCGGAGAGGATGAAATCGGTGCGGATCGCGCCGGACACCATCGTCCGCTCGGTGTCCTCACCCCGCGCAGCGGCCGGCACGGTACTGGCCTCCTTCCCGTGCCCGCTGATCAGCTCGTAGATCTTCTCAGCGCCCTCGTACGCCAGGTACGTGCCCCCGACCATCAGGATCGGCGTGAGCAACCCCGACAGGAACTGGCTGAGCAGCAGCGCGGCCGGGAGGATGAACAGCAACTTGTTGCGCAGCGAGCCGACGGCGATACGCCGGACGATAGGCAGCTCGCGATCGGGGGTGAAGCCGTGGACGTAGCGCGGAGTCACCGCCGTGTCGTCGATGACAACGCCGGCAGCCTTGGCACTCGCCCGCCCGGCCGCCGCGCCGACATCGTCCACCGACGCCGCCGCGAGCTTCGCCAGCACCGCTATGTCGTCCAGCAACGCCGCCAGTCCGCCTGCCATCAAATCTCCATCTCGTTGCCCACTGTGACGTCCATTCTCCTATCCCACCAGACACCTGCACCGCTCATGGTGGGCACGCCGACCCGCACGGGCGCTCGGCCCTCGCTTTGTCAGCCTCAGCAGAGCTCATACGCAGTGATCGGACCTGCCCTCGCAGAGCTGTGGGTCAGGTCTTTCGAGCGCCCCGACGCTGCCTGGCTCATCGATCCTTTGACTCGCGCAGTTCCCGAACGCCGAGCTCACGGGCATATGCGATGAGCTGCGACGGCGCCCGCTCGATGTGATCGGTGAGGACCGCGGCGGCGGCGACCGGGTGCCGATCCTGCCCGTTGCCAACGCCGGCCGCACGCTGGTGCACCGGAAACTCCAAGGATGCCGACAGAGCCGGGCTCAGCCGGCGAGCTGGTTGACCTTGCGGATCTGTCCGTCGAAGACCCCGGCGGGAAGGATACGGTGCGCCGCGCTGAGGAGCCGGGCGCTGCGCCCGGCGGTGTACCGCACCTTCGGCTTGGCGTCGGTAGCCGCCGCAACAATCGCCTTCGCGACAGTGGCAGGGTCATCGCCGTCCTCATTGACCGCCACCGCCAGTTTGTCCGCGATACGCCGCTGCTCCGCATAGATTTGCATCGGCATGTCGGGCTCGACCGTGTTCGCCTCGAACGCAGACTTGGTACCACCCGGCTGAACGATAAGAGCCCGCACCCCATGCTCGCGGATCTCGTGATCCAGGGACTCGGTGTACCCCTCCAGCGCATGCTTGGAGGCCGAGTAGGTAGCCATGTACGGCGCGGGCAGGAATCCGAGGACAGACGAGATGTTGATGATGCGCCCACTGCCCTGAGCACGCATGTGCGGCAGAACCGCCTTGGTCATCCGCATCACACCGAAGACATTGATATTGAACAGGCGCTGAGCCTGCACGAGAGAGTTTTCCTCATCAGCACCCGAGGAACCGATGCCCGCGTTATTGACCAGGAAGTCGATCCGCCCGAACCGCTCAATCACCTCCCCGACCGCGGCAGCGACCGAGTCATCGCTACCCACATCGAGAGCCAAGAACGTCACCCCGTCACGCAGGTCAGCTCCCGACGTCTTCCGACTCGTCCCCACCGTCTCGAATCCCGCCGCGACAAGCGCCAGAGCGGCCGCCTGCCCGATACCGGTAGACGCGCCAGTCACAAGTGCCACCGGTCGGTTCGTTGCAGTCATCGCAGCCTCCAGAAATCGTTGTCGTATGATCGTAATCTTAAATGCTGAGTGAGTGGCTGGCAAGTGGTGAAGCGAGACGGCCGGTGCGCGCCGAAACAACCTCTGCACAGAGTCTTTTTGGTCCGCTTTGCTGACTTTTCGCGCTATGTACCTGACTGGCCACCGCGTCGCCGAACCGCGGAGCGGCTGGTGATCCAGGAGGCGATTTGGGCCCGGCTGCGGAAGCCGAGCTTGGTGAGGATGTGGTCGACGTGGCCCTCAACCGTACGTCGGGAGATGACGAGGGTCCCAGCGATCTCCTTGTTGGACAGGCCGTCAGCGACGAGTTGGGCAATCTGATATTCGCGCCGGGTCAGAGGCGCCGCCACCGGCTCCGCGGCAGACGAAATCGATTCCGCCTCGGGCGCCTCGACGGCGTAGGCGAGCGCCTCGTCCAGCGTGAGGGCTTGGCCGCGCTGGAAGGCCTCGGTGAATGCCTCGTTGTCGAGGTCTTCGCGGGTTCGGCGCTGGCAAGTGCGGTGATCGGCGAGCAGCATGAGGAACGCGGTGGAGATAGGCGTACCGTGTTCGGTCAGCAGGCTGTCGGCCGCACCGAGCAGGATCGCCGACCGCTGAAATCGCCGCTGCTCAGCCGCGATCCACGCCATCAGCTCGAGGTTCAGAGCGGCGTGCTGCAGGTAGGGCATTCCCTTGTGTCTGATCCGCACGCTCTCCCGTACGTGCCGTGCGGATTCCTCCAGCTCACCGGCACGCCACGCGGCGAGCGCGACGCCCCACTCCACCATCGACCTGCTGGCCGACTCTCCTCGACCCTCGAGGATCTCCAGCAGGTCGTGGGAGTACTGCTTCGAGCGGCGCTGGTCGCCTGACATCGCCGTGGCCCACTGGGCGTGGATCAGCAGGTGCAGTCGCAAGGGAAGATCGGGGTCCGTCATCCGCGACACGCTGGACAGGCCGCGGTCCGCAGCTTCGATCGCGCCCCCCAGGTCGTTGCGCAGCCAGGCAGCGACAGCGTCTACGTAGGCGCAGTAAGCCAGCACGAAAGGATCGTCGAGGCGTCGACCGAGTTGCCGCGCCTGCTCCAGCCGGCCGCGCACGGCGTGGATGTCTCCGGCGAGCAGCGCCAGCGCAGCGGCCACAGCTAGAGCATGAGCCCGCACCCCGATCTTCATGGTTCTTTCGGTCAGGGCCCGGTCCAGCCAGCCCAGGCCTTCTCGCGCGAGGCCGCCGTTCGCCCACAACACCCGGGGCATGGTCGCCACGATATGCACGCCGGTTTCGATCTCGCCCGGCTCGCTGAGGCAGAACTCGACCGCGGCGCGCAGGTTGGCGCGCTCGTGGGTCAAACGGGTGAACCAGAACACCTGTCGGTCGCTGGCCCATTGGGTATTAGCTCGGTCCACCAACTGTCGGCACCAGTCACCGTGACGGCGCCGCAGCAACGCCTCCTCGTCGGCCTGGATCAGCCGTTTCCGCCCGAATTCGCGGAACGTCTCCAGCATCCGATACCGAGCCTGCTCACCGAGATCACCGGGGTCCAGCCGGTCCACGATCGACTTCTCGACCAACCCAGTCAGCACTTCCATCAGCTCGTCTCCGGGCAGGGTCTCATCGGCACACACCTCCTCAACGGCGTCCAGCTCGAACCCGCCGACAAACGTTGAGAGCCGCGACCACAGCAGTTGCTCAGGTTTGCTGCACAGCTCGAACGACCACGTCACGCAGGCCAGCAGAGTCTGCTGATGAGCCGGCGCCGCCCGGTTGCGGCTCGACAGCAGTCTGAACCGGTCGGTCAGGCGTTCCGAAATCTGTTGCGGCGTCAGCACCCGTACCCGGGCGGCCGCCATCTCGATGGCCAACGGCAGGCCTTCCAGCCGCCCGCACAGGTGCGCCACCGAATCCCGGTTCTCCTTGGTGAGGGTGAAGCTAGGGACAGCCGCCTGCGCCCGCTCCACGAACAAGGCGACCGACTCGCACCCTGCAAAATCGTCCATCAGTGGCTGGGCGGACGTCGGGACAGCCAGCGGTTGTACCGGGTAGCGCACCTGGCCGGCCACCTCCAGCGGCTCACGACTCGTGGCGAGCACCCGGAGCTGGGGGCACGCTGCGAGCAACCGGTCCACCAGCCGCGTGCACTCGGGCAGCAGGTGCTCACAATTGTCCAGCACCAGCAACGCCCGCCGGTCAGTCAGGTAGTCAGTCAGTTCCCGGACTGCTGATCCGGCGCCGCGCGGCCGCATGTCGAGGGCGGACATCACCGGGTAGACCAGGACGCCGAGGCCCAGCTCATCCAGCTCGTCCAGCACACCAGCGTCCCCGACGTCCTCGACAAACGGACCTCTCCCCCGCACCTCGGCGAGATCGATGAACCAGACACCATGATGAAAGGCGCGCCGCGAGTCGGCCGCCACCCGCAGCGCCAGCCGAGTCTTGCCCACCCCACCAACTCCGGTGAGCGTCACCAACCGAGACGTCCGCAGAAGATTGGTGACGACGGCGATCTCTCGGTGGCGGCCGACGAGGCTACTCAGTTGCGCCGGCAGATTGCCCCGCTTCGCGGGCGGCGGGATCGACGAACGCCCATGCTGCGAATAGTCCGGCCGCTCGGGCATACGTTGGTAGCCACCGGCCTTCCTGACCATCCGCCCAGCACATTGCTCGGCGCCGGTATCCGCCGGAACCGATCTACCTCTGCCCCAGGGACGTGCGGTAACTATCGGTAACGCCGATTCTACAACGGGTGCAGCGGGACTGCAGGACTTCATGCGCCACCGTTACCTCCGCTTCCATCCGGGCCACCCTCGCTGATCCCTACTCGAATGCCTGGTTTCCGGCACGGCCCACCGGAACCTTCTGGTACCACGGGTATGGCCCACCGTGCCGAAGCCCCGGTCCACCGATCAGGGCCGCTCTGCAGGGCACTTACGGGGACGGGCGTTAGAACGGGGAGGACGCTGGTGATGCCCCACTCGCGGGACGACAACAGGGAGAACGGCCACCGCAGGGTTGTGGTCGCTGCCAGCATCGGAACCTTCATCGAGGTCTACGACCTCTCACTTTACGGACTCTTCGCGGTGTTCCTGGCCGCGGAGTTCTTTCCCCAGCAGGACCCGGACACCGCGCTGTTGTCCACCTTCGCCATCTTCGCCCTCGCCTTCCTGGCAAGGCCGGTTGGTGCGGTCATCTGGGGGCCGTTGGGCGACCGGATCGGACGGCGCGCGACACTGGCCATGTCGTTGCTGATGATGACGGCAGCCACCGTTGCGTTTGGCTTGCTCCCGACGTACGACAGCGTGGGCCTGCTGGCACCGGTGTTGCTGCTGCTGTGCCGGCTGCTGCAAGGTCTGTCCGTCAGCGCGGAACTGCCCGGTGCCCAACTGCTCATGCTGGAACACGCCCCACAGGGCCAGCGCGGCCGCATCGTGGCCATCAACTCCGTCGCCGCCGCCTTGGGAAGCGCCACGGCGACGATGGTCGCGCTCGTCCTCGCTCGCGCCCTGTCCCCCGACCAAATGGCGGCGTGGGGGTGGCGGGCGGCGTTTCTCATCGCCGCTGTGATCGGCGTCGTGGGGTTGTACATCCGTACGCGGGTGGCGGACAGCCCCGCCTTCATCGCACTCGGCGATCGGGCGAGGAGGGACGTAACCCCCTTGGCGACTGCCGTACGCACCGCCAAGCTGAGGATGGTGGTCCTCACCGTGTGGCTGGCCACCACATACGCGTCCGGGTATGTCGTGGCCGGCTACCTACCCTCGTACCTGATCCGCACCGCCGGGTTTTCTCCCGCCGACGCCTTCACCATCAGCTTGATCATGACCTTCGTCAGCGTGGTGTCCTCGCTGGTCGGCGGATACCTGATCGACCGATTCCCGCTTAGACCCCTGATGATCACCCTGATGGCGGCCATCGCCGCCGCCGCCGTCCCGGGATTCCTGATCATCACCGAGATCGGAACCTTCTGGGCCGTCGTGGGTGGACAGGCCATGTGGGTGATCTTCCTCAGCGCGGCACTCCCGGTAGGCGCGGTCATGGGCGTCACCCTGTTTCCGGTCGCCATTCGCTTCACCACCGGCGCGATCAGCCTCAACCTGGCCAGCGCACTCTTCGGCAGCACGGCACCCTACGTCTGCACCTGGTTGGTGGCCGACACGAACAACCCGACAGCCCCCGGCTACTACGTCCTCCTCATCGCCCTCCTCGGCCTGATCGCAGTCACCCTGGGGCTGCCGCGCCGCCCTGGCCGGCCGGCGGGTGCGAAACCCGCCGGCCACCCGGTCCATTAGCGGTTCAGTGTCAGTACACCCGGCCGGTACGGCAGCAGGCCGTACTCCATACCGTCAGTCTTGGGATCGCGCCCCTGGTAGAGGAACTGCAGGTTGCAGGGGTCGACGGTCTTGGTCTGGTCGGGGTTGGTGCGCACCAGATCGCCGTGGCTGATGTCGTTGGTCCAGGTGGCGCCGCTGTTGGCTTTGCCGGCGAACGGGTTGCTCTGGGTGCCGGCTTGCGGTGTCCACGTGCCGTCGAGGCTGGTGGCGGTGAACGAGCGGAAGAAGCGACCATTCGATCCCATCGCCTCGACGATCATGAGGTAGAGGTTCTGGCCCTGGATCTTGTAGACCTCAGGCGCTTCGAACAGGAGATCTCTGGCGTCGGTCATGATCTTGGTGTAGTTCGAGCCAAAGCTGGCCGGGAAGTTGCCGATCGGCATGCTGGACCGGTAGATGCTGCCTTCGTCGTCGGCGAAGAACAGGTACATGTTCTTGTCGTCAGCGATCAGGGTCTGGTCGATAGGGGCCCCGACGGGAAGGGTTGCGGTGAAGAGCTGCTGCTGCGGGCCCCAGCCGTTGGGGTTGGTGGGGTCGCTCGAAGTGCGGTACGAGAAGGAGTCCGGCCAACCCCACTGGTAGGCAAGCACCCAGGTGTTCTTCGGGGCGAAGTAGAAAAGCGTCGGCGCAACAGCAGAGAAGCTCGTCATCTCGTTCTGACCGGCCGCAGCCATGTCGGACCAGTTCGAGAAAGGGCTGAACACCGTCGAGCCCCAGCGCCCCTGGTCACCGGCGAGGGCGTTGTGTGTCGTCCCATAGACCAGGTGCTGGCCGTTGTAGACGACGTTGGTGAAGTCCTTTAGCCCGATCGCCCCGTTCTTCGGTTGCGCCAGGGGGCCGGTCGATGTCCAGCGGTACGTCGAGGGAAGCGCGCAGGTGCCGGTGCCGCCGTCGACGCGGACGAGTTGCCATTGCTGGTTGCTGCCGTTCCAGCTGCCCCACTGCTGGACGCTGGCGCCCTCAGCGGTCGACAGGCCTGCCACTTCGAGGACCTTGTTGCTGAAGCGATTGACCAGGCGAACGTGCCCGTCGGTGGAGTCGTCGAGACGGAACTGCTGGTTGCTGCCCCCGACGTCGGACCACTGCACCACGGAAGCCCCGTCGGCGGTGGACCCGCCGAGAACGTCGACGATCTTGCCGGAGTGCCGCGCGCGCAGCTTGTAGTAGCCGCCGCCGGCATCCACGAACTGGAACTGCTGGTTGTTGGTGTTGGTGCGGGTCCACTGGATGAGGTTGGCGCCGTCGGCGGTGGACGCGCCATTGACGTCGAGGACCTTGCCACTGTTGCGGTTCACCAGGACGTACCAGGCGGTGGTGTCCACTGTGGCGGCCGACGCCGCCGTCGCGGCCACCGTGAGCATCCCGCCCACGACCGCCACGACTGCCGCGACGGCGATGCTGAAGCGTCGTCGTCTTCGCTGCATGTTCATTCCGGGGTACTCCTTCGGGGTTGCCGAGGCGGACGTCGCCAAGATTTGTTAGCGCTAACATCAGCGTCGAACGACACTTACCGGGTAGTTGAAATGGCGGGTCAGGATCCAACGACCGTCGCCGTCGCAGGCGATCCGACGACCTCAAGTGGTTCGGGATAGCGGGAAGGTTGCTGAGCTACGTCAGAATCTCGGAACCACTGATTCTTGGTGTGGGCGAGCAACCTTTCCGGTGCCCCGGACCACGTAGGGCGTCGAGTCGATGGGAACGGCCAAAGGAGAACACCGATATGCCCGCCTTGTGCCGTCGGCCAACGGTGCTCACGACCGCGCTCTCAATGGGCCTACGGACAAGTCGGATAATCCGCCACCGGCCACCACCCAAGGTCATCGGGGATGTACCTTGCCGCCTACGCCCCGGCACCCGCGGCGACCGGTCAAGGAGTGGCAGGCGGCATGGCGACATCGCGTGACACTGCTTTCCAGGCCTTCTTCGAGGCCTCTCATGCGGACCTGGCCCGCCTGGCCTACCTGATGACCGGCGAGACGGAAGCGGCCAATGACCTCGCTGCCGACGCGCTGCTGGAAGTCTGGCGGCACTGGGACCGGGTCAATGCCGCCGACAGCCCCGTCGCGTACGCCCGGGGCGTGGTGGCCAACCTGGCTCGCAACCGCATCCGCAGGCTGCAGCGGGAACGACGCGGCCTGCTCGGTCTGGGGCCGCTGCGATCCGAACGCGCGCATGTCGGGGACGTGCCCGCAATTCTCGACGTGCGGGACGCGTTGCGCCGCCTACCCCACCGGCGTCGAGCATGCGTGGCGCTGCGCTACCTCTTGGATCTGTCCGAGCAGGAGACCGCTCGGAGTCTCGGCATCTCGGTGGGCACCGTGAAAAGCCAAACTTCGCGCGGATTGGCCCAGTTGGTCGGGTTCCTCGATGCCGGCGACCCGGCAACGGCGGATGACCGCGCGCTACGACTGCTCTCCCGCGAACCCGCATCCGTTCCACCTGACTCGTTCCGAAAGGGGGACTGATGGCCTCCGAGCCCATCCGGACCGCAGATCAGGTCCGTACCGCACTGCATGAGGCCGCGGCGGCCTACCAACCGGACCGCGCCACCATCCTGGCGCGCGTGCGTGCCGGCCAGGCCGGTTCTGAAGCCTCGCTCGGGCACCGGCCCAGGCACCACCGCAGGTCAGCGGGAGTCGCCGGAATTGCCGGGATTGCCGCCAGCGTGGCGGCGGTTTTCGGCGTCGGCGTCGCCGTCAACTGGGCCGCCGTTCGGAGCAACACGCCGCTGGCGCCCGCGACCATGCCGTCCACCGTCGCGTCCCCGTACCCGACCGCGACCCACGCCGTTCCCCGAGCGACCCCGAGTCACCGGCCAAAGAGTCGGCCAGCGCCCACTGCCCGCCCGTCCCAATCACCCACCGCCTCGCCCGCCAAAGTCCTCTCCAGACGAGGCTTCCTGTGGTCGACCGGCACCGTCGACAAGCACAGCATCGACAACTGGTCGCAGAGCAACGTGACGCTGCGGACCCAGGCGCTGTTGACCGCCCTGCAGGTCCGGGTCCGGATCGCCCGTACTCCGGACCTCAGAGATACCGGAGCATGGTGCACCCTGTTGCCGGGCGACTTCACGACGACCGTGGACCAGCAGTCGGACGCAATGGTCTACACGTTCGTGTTGAAGCCGGGAGCCACCATGCGCCCGGGCGAGTACACCTTCGCCGTGCAGTACAACCATGCAGTCGGCGGTCGCGACGCGCGCCTGGACACCTATCAGGCGACCGCCAGCGGCGGCACCAGTGTGGAGGTCCGCGGGGGGTTCTGAACATTCTCGTGCAGCCGAGCAACCTTTCCACCGCCGCTGACCACTGGAGGTCGACGGTCGGCTGGAAAAACTGGTTGAAGGAGAGCACCGAATGAACCCCCGCACCGGCCCCTCCCGGCGGCCAAAGGTCGACCCGCTGGCGTTCGTGATACCGGGGACGCCTGGGCCTGCGTCGGGGTCTGGTTCTCCGGGCGCCGGCACGACGCCGGTGCGAACGGGTACCGCACTCGGGTGAAGGACTACCGGCCCCAACGCACCTGGAAGACAAGAACTTCCAACAACCCTAGCGACCGGCGGGCGCACCGCTGCTGGACAGGTGCCGTCACACCGAGGCGATCCGGTCACCTCCTGCACCCGCAGTTGACGCTCCCCCATCCGAATCGCGCCTGGCCCGGCCGGCCTACCAACCTCGCTCCCGAAAGGCACTCATTCGATGATCATCACCGCCCCAC
>Ga0326721_10000543_pt1 | contig 11429 bp, 8 predicted proteins | sample SGPome_FD_203951 | JGI IMG/M metagenome (GOLD analysis project Ga0326721, IMG submission 203951) | Soil microbial communities from Southern Great Plains, Lamont, Oklahoma, United States - SGP_1_2016 | ecosystem: Engineered > Artificial ecosystem > Soil microcosm > Unclassified | place: USA...
GAGGTGATCAGCACGATCGGCACCTCCTCGCCGGCTTGCTCGGCATCGTCGGCCTGTACGGCGCGAATGGCTTGAGCCAAGGCGAGCCCGTCCATCCGTGGGGGACGATGGTCGAGAATCACCGCGTCGTAACGGCGTCCGGCGCGCAGCCAGCCCAGCGCGGCTTCGATCGATGCGGTGCCGGCGACCCGCATTCGCCAGGACCGAACCAGCCAGTCCCCAACCAGGGCGCGAGTGCAAGCATCGCTGCCCACCATCAGCACCTCTCCACCGGCCAGGGCGGAGGCGTCGTCGGGCATCGGTTCTCGCCGCCCCAACGTTGCCACCGCCGCGGGCACGGTGACGGTCATGGTGGTGCCGGATCCGGGTATCGAAGCGGCGGTGATGGTCCCACCCATCAGGGTGCATATCCGGCGGCAAATGGCCAGTCCCAGCCCGGTGCCGCCGTAGCGCCGCGAGATGGATGTGTCGACCTGGGTGAACGAATCGAAGATCGACTCGAGATGCTCGGGTGGAATTCCGATCCCGGTGTCGCGCACCACGAAGCGCCACTCGTGCAAGCCTTCGGTGTCGACCGGTGTCGCCCCGACGGTGACGGTCACCTCGCCACGTTCGGTGAACTTCACCGCGTTGCTCAGCAGGTTGAGCAGGATCTGCCGGACCCGGGTCGGGTCACCGACCATGGCCTCCGGGGTGCCCGGTTCCATGGTGCAGGCCAGTTCGAGGTCCCTGGCTCCGGCCTCAGCTGAGACGAGATCTATTGCGGCTTCAACGCATTCACCGACGTGGAACGGCACCTGTTCCAGGCTGAGGTGGCCGGCTTCGATTTTGGAGAAGTCTAGGATGTCGTTGATCAGCAGGAGCAACGAGTGGGCGCTGTCGTGGACGACCTCGGTCAGGTGTCGCTGGCCAGCGTCGAGACGGCCATCCAGAAGCAACCCCGACATCCCGATGACAGCGTTCATCGGGGTTCGAATCTCGTGGCTCATGGTGGCCAGGAAGGCGCTCTTGGCCGCGTTGGCGGTCTCCGCAGTGGAAGCCGCATCACGCAGGGCATCAGCGGTCCGGACCCGCTCGGCGACCTGGCCGAGCTGGGCCGCTACGTCCGACAGGAGAGCCAGCAGAGCGGCGTCCGGGGCAGTGGGGTCGGCGGTGAGGAACTCCATCACGGCGACCACCTCCGCGGCCTCGCCCCGGCCGGTACGCACGGGGACGGCGATCCCCGCGCCGGGTCCCCGTACTGTTCCGAGCTCGGAGGAGAGTTCGGGCAGCCAGACAGCCTGCCCGGTCGCGAGTACCCGACCCGGCAAGCTCGCTGGGCCGAGCGAGTCGTTGCTCTCGTCGGCGGACGTCGTCAGTGGCACCAGTCGATCGCCGTAGCGGTGGTAGGTCCGGCCGACCGGCCATCCGGTGTGGGCTCGGACCAAGTCGACCACGTCGTCGGCGGCTGCGGGAAGGTCGGTGGCCCGATGCGCGGCGGCGGCCACTCGATGCAGCAACCGCAGCTCGGCGGAGCGACCCTGGACCCGTTCGGCCATCTCGTTGTATCGCCTTGCCAAGGAACGCAATTCGCCGACTCCGGTGACTCGCGCCCGAACATCGGCTTCACCGGCGGCGATTCGAGCGGTCGCGGCGTCGAGTTCGGCGACCGGGTTGAGCACCGCCCGGCGGGTCACGGCGGCGAACACCGCCATCCCCGCGAGGAGCAGCAGCGCCGCCGCGATGGCGGCCGCAGACCAGGCTCGGGCCTGGTCCGTCGCCCGCGCGGTCTCTCGGGCCGTGCGGGTGTCGACGAGCGTGAGCACCTGCCCGATCGGCTGCATGATCTCGTCCTTGGTCCGCAGATAGGACGCGTCGAAGAGGATGTCCGTCGCCTCCTGGCGGTTAGCCGTACCTCCTCGGGCGGCGAGGGCGAACGCCTGCTTCTCGGCGATGGCCAGGGCGTCCGAACGCGCCTTGGCGGTGGCAAGCAGGTGCAGCTCCGGGCGGGTGAACCCGGCCCGCGCGGCCAGCGTGGCGAAGGCAACCGGAGGACCGGCCGGTGTGGGTCGCCGGCCGGTATCGGTCACGACGTCCCAATAAATGTTGTCGTAGTTCTCCGGTCTCGGCGCCGTGCCGTCCCGGATCTGCAGGATCTCCTGGAACCAGGCGCGGTAGCGAGGTTGCCCGGTGACCACATACGTCCGCGCCATCCGGGTCAGGTCGTCAGAGGTCTGCCGTAGTTCGTAGGCCAGGCGCAGCGACTGCGACCGCCGGGCCTCGGCCACGGACGCTTGCCGCGTGCTGCTCTCGGCCTTCAAGCTGACCAGCAACAAGGCGGCCAGTAGGACCACGCCGAGGCCGATCCCGCAACGGACCAGACCGCGTAACGACATCGGCGAGGCGCTCACGGGTGTTCGGACCCGGTGCCGATCCGAGCCCGGGAGACCTCCGCGCGAAGCGTGGCGATCTCGGTCCGCAAGGCAGTTTCGCGGTCCGCGGCCGACCGCCTGGCCTGGAGTGAGGAGCGCAGCCGGGCCCGGAGCATCGTCGCGCTGTACGGCTTCGGCAGGTAGTCGATCGCACCCAGTTCAATGCAGCGCACCACGCTCTCCAGCTCCGGCACCGCCGACACCATGATCACCGGGACGGCGGCCAGGGCGGGATCTGCCTTCATCTCGGCCAGAGTCGCGTACCCGTCCAGCACCGGCATGAGCAGATCCAGCAGGACGATGTCGAACCCGCCCTTGGTGTCACGACCGTCGTCAGCGGCCCGCAACATCTCCAGAGCCTGGTGGCCGTTCTCGGCCGTCTCCACCTCGTGACCGAGCACCGCCACCGCGGCCGCCAGGAGCTTGCGATTGATGGCCGTGTCATCGACCACCAGCACCCTGCCCGGCCGATCCATAGCCGGTGGCTCGTGATTCGCCGTCGCGATCTCGGCCGTGGGCACGGTCAGCGGCGCGGGCTGCTGCCAGGCCAGGCCCGGATCCTGCCGCAGTACGGCCTGTTCCAGTGCGCGCAGCCGAACGCCCGGGTCGAGCCCCAATTCGTCGTGCAGCACCTGGCGGGTCTCGCGATAGGTGGCCAGCGCTTCGACCTGCCGCCCGCACCGGTACAGCCCCAGCATCAACTGTGCCCGGAGCCGCTCTCGCAGCGGGTGCCGGCGCACCCACTGTTCCAGCTCGGCAACCAGTGCAGCGTGCCGACCCAGGGCGAGCTCGGCGTCGATCCGGTCCTCGGCCGCGCCGAGGCGCAGTTCCGTCAGCCGGGCCGCTGCGGCCCCGACGAACGGTGTCACCGGGACGTCGGCCAGGGCCGGACCACGCAGCATCTCCTCGGCGCGCAGCAGCAACCGCGCCGCCTGCTCAGGGTCCCCGGCGTCCAGCGCCTCCCGGCCGCGCACCACCAGGTTGGCGAACGCGTGCGCGTCCACGGTCTCGGGCTCGATGTCGAGCAGGTAGCCGGGAGACGCCGTGACCAGCACGGTCGCCGCTGTGCCACGGGAACGCTCGGGTTCGAGTGCCCGGCGCAGCTGGGAGACGAAGACCTGCACCGTGGCCGCCGCTCGGGCCGGGGGGTGTTCCGGCCACAAGTCGTCGATCAGCTGATCGACCGAAACCACCCGGCGGACTCGGAGCAGGAGCGAGGCGAGGACGGCGCGCTGCTTGGGACCGCCAACGTCTACCGGCTGTCCGTCCCGGTACACCTCGACTCGGCCGAGGAGCCGGAACTCGAGGTTTACCATCTGTCGATCGTCACCAGCAGGTATTCGCGACATGTATCCGGCAGATTACGTTCCCATGGCAGTTTGATTCGCCATAGCCGCCGCTATTTCGCAGACAGCCGCGGATGTACCGAATGACGGTTATCGAACGACGCTCTGCATAGCTAAAGTGCGCTGGTGACTGGTGTGTCGGATGCCGACGTGGGACTCAGGGCCGCCGAACGATTGGCTCGGTTGGGAACGGTCGAGATCCGGTCCGGGCTGACCAGCACCGAGTTTTCCCACATTGAGCAACGCTTTGGTTTCCAGTTCGCCGACGACCATCGCGCCTTCCTCGCTGCCGGGCTTCCGGTCTGGGTGGTCGGCCATGACGATGATCCGGACCATGCGAGTTGGGGATGGCCCGACTGGCGCGACCTGGACTCAGACGTGTTGTTCCGGCAAGTGAACTGGCCGACCGACTGCATCCTCCGGCATGTTGCCACCGGCGGCTGGTACAGCGGCTGGGGCAAGCGCCCACGAACGCAGGAGACAGCGATGACAAAGGCCCAACGACGCTTGGCCGATGTACCGCGATTGATTCCCGTATACGCACACCGATACCTTCCGGCCGGGCCCCGCGTGGCCGGGCATCCCGTTCTCTCCGTACACCACCTGACGGACATGATGGTGTACGGGCTCGACCTCGAGGACTACGTGGTTCAAGAATTTCACGAGTCGCCGGTGTCGGTCCCCTTCTGGCGGGATTTCCTGTAGGCAACGGCCTACCGGCGGTTCGTAACTCATTGGCCTGGAGGCTTTCTGGTCCAGTCGTGCTGGCGGAATCAGCGGCTGATCTGGGTAGCGCTGGCGATCATTGAGCCTCTACTTCGCCTCTGGGCGCTGCAAGAATTCGAGGGCCCTGTCGACGAACTGCCATGGAACTGGAAGATTCCGCCGTGCCCGGCGGTCTCAGTAGGTGGTGTCGATGTGGATGAGCATGGGTCGCCAACCTGCTGACCGTTGCGGTAGTTCTTGACCTGAGGGCAACCGTCATTGGCGATACCGGGAACGAAGTCACAGGTTCCACGCCGGGGTGGTTGCTCGTTTTCTGGGCTGGCCGTGTCGAGTTGATCTGTCTCGCCCAGCAGCCACCGGGAGCGCGACTTGCGCACGTTCGCTGCGGATGTACCGGAGCAATGGCTCGGCCCGGATCCGCCGATGTTTGCCGACAACCCGCGCAGGCTGGTGAGAACCTGACGTGGATCGTCGCACGCGCGGTGGCATGCGCGTAGTTCAATCGCCTACTCGGTACTGCCCCGGGGCCGGTGACGCTCCTGAGGGGCGTCACCGGCCAGGGATCAGTCGGTGAAGATGAAGTAGCGCCAGGTGCCGATGGTTGTGGCGTTCAGCTTGTCGCCCGAGGTGCCGTAGACGTATGCGGACCGGACGCGCAACTTCAGGTTCGTCTGATGCGTACCGACCACCGAGACTGCGGACTTGCCCTTGCTGCTCAGTTTGAAGTACTCGCTGCCGCTGCTCTCCCACCTGCCCTCGTAGTAGTACTCGAAGGTGAAGCGCTGGGAGCGGTCCTTCGCTGCGGTCATCGTGGTGGTGAAGAGCGGGTCCTTCGTCTCGTGGAAGACGTAGTACTTGGTCGAGCCGATCTTCGTGGTCTTGTAGTGCTTCGAGACCGCCATGGCGATACGCACCTTTGTCGACACCGAGGATTTCACCGTTTTGGCCGCGGTGCGGGTGTCGCCGCGGTAGACGGCGGTGACCGCGGTGTTGCGAGTCAGCTTGAGGGTGGCTTTGATCGTGCCCTTCGAGCTGACCTCGTCCTTCTTGATCAGGCGATTCTTCTGGTCCTTGCCGGCCGGATCGGCCCAGATCTCCACCGTCCGATTCGTGTAGACCTTGCCGAGCTTGGCCGTGAAGGTGACCTTGGCATGGTAGGCGTGGACCTTGCCGTTCCCGTCAAGGGTCAGCTTGGTCGCGTCCTTGGAGACTTTGACCGAGTCGGACGCCGTGGCGGAAAGGTGCGTCGCATCGCCGGCGTAACTGAGCCCGTAGGTGATCTTTCCGCCCGCGGCGGGCTTGTCGGTGAAGGACAGTCCGCCTTTCGCGTCGATCTTCTTCACGCCGAGCGACGTGCCGTCCGGTGACTCGCCGTCGGTGCGGGTGACCGTGACATCGGTGCCGGCCGGCAGCGGCAGGGACGCGGTGAGCGAGCCGGTGACGGTGATGGTCGTCGCCCGGGCGCTGGTGGCGGGCACACTCACCGTCAGCTTGGGCTCGGACAGCGTCGGATCGGTGAGCACCACGAGCCGGTACTTCGCGTAATAGGACCAGCTGATGGCGAAGAGCCGGGTGCCGTTCGGCTCCCAGACCAGACCGCGGTTGGCGATGTCGTCCTGGCCATCGGGGACGGTGCTGGTGTGGGCCAGCTTGATCTGCCGAACCGGGGTGGTGGTGTCCGGCAGGAAGACATGCACCCGGGGGCTGTTGGCCGACCAGTAGGTGGTGCCGGCCGCCAGCCGCCCGTCCGGGGCCACGGCCACGGCAATCGCCGCATCCACGCCCAGGACATACGACGTCGACGCGGACAGGTCCGAGGTTTGCCAGCTCTCCACCTGCCGGCCGCCGGAGGCTGTCAGCAGCCGACTGCCGTCCGGACTGAACCGCAGATCCGTGATGATGCCGGTGTCCACGCCCTTGCTCGCAACGGTCTGGGGGCGGTCGCCGGCGACGTTGAGGATCTTGATCGAACCCGAGGTGGTCTCGGGATCTTCGAGGGCCAGATCATCTGCGACGGCCAGTTCATCTGCGTGGGCCGCCAGCATCGGTGCGTTGTACCAGCCGGTGTCCTGGTCGAGGGCCACCGACGATTCCCCGATGGCCGGATCGAGCGAGCCGAGACTGCCGCCGCCGCTGTCCGGTCCGTATCCGAACCAGATCTTGCTGCCGGCGGCCGCAAGGTACCTCGGCCTGGTGTCGTTGCCGGTCGAGTACCGAGCGGTCTCGGTGACCGAGGCGGTGTCGATGGCGACGATGGCATCCGCGTTCGCGGCGGCGGCGTAGAGCGTGCTCCCGTCAGCGGAGAGGGCGAGCCCTTCGACGGAGGCAAGGTTTTTCACGGACTTCAAGACCGAGCCGTTGTAGCCAACGGCGATCACCTTGTCGCCGGCCGGGTCGGCGATGAAGATTCGCTGGTGGCTGCCGTCGACGACGATGTCGCCGGTGCTGCTGATCGGCAGCAGAGTCCCCTCAGGCGTGCTGGCCAAGGCCGGGCCGGACGGACTGAGAACCGTTGCCAGCCCCGCCACCAGGGCTCCGGCCGTGACGACGGCCCGGATCCGATGACGGTGGGGGGCGGTAAGGAACAGAACAGGCAGCATGGGGATGGGTCCTCGTGACCGAGATGTGGTGATGTCGCTCAAGGTAGAGGATCAAGATCTCAAGATGGCACCGTTTTGGTAACGGGAACTTTGGACTTCTAGTCCAAACCACCACATTGCGGTCGACGGCAGCCCTTAACCGGCGTTCCTGCTGGAGGCAAGCGCACAGCTTGTTCCCGGCGAGGTCGATGCTGCGCAGGCGCTCGAGGAAGCCCAGGAACATTTCGCTGTCCAGGTCGCTGGTGTCCCTGTGCTATCCGGACGCCATCCGCCCCGCCCGCCGGCCGATCCCCGGCAATGCGATCCCGACACAGGCGACCACCCAGGCGGGTCCGTCGCGGCGGGCCCGGGTGATGAGTTCGCGCCACACGCCGTCGCGGGTCTGGTACGGAACCGCTTCCGTGAGCAGCTGTTTCAGTTCGTCGAGCGTGACCGTCCGGTCCGTAGGCCATCGAAGCCGCGGCAGACCTGGTCGCGACCTACACCAGTCCCGGCCAAAGCGTCATCGACATAACCGGTGACCTGGCGGTCGAAGGCGCCGCCGGCGCAGGCGGGCGCATCTACCGTCGGGTGGACCGGTCACCTACCGAACAGCACGCCGAGGCCTGAACCACGCCGCCAATCTCATCCTGCTGACCGCATCACTGCAGATCAGGGGCACATTCCAGCGGAGCGGGCGACGGGAATCGAACTCGCACTGTCAGCTTGGGAACTGCCGGGACTGCCCTGCTGGTGCGGTGTGGTGCGCTCGGAAGTCGGCACCGAGTGGCCGAGGGAGACCCTGAGCGGCCCGGCCTTATGGCCCGCCAATGGCCAGGTGCTGGCAAGTTACGGCAGGTCGAGCAGAAATCGCAACGCATGGTCCACGGCTTGCATCTGATTCAGCGGCAGATATCCGACGTGATCGCCGAGACGTTGCTCAGGGTCGAGGGCCTTCATCTGCGCGCAGAGGGCGAACGACTCACCACGGCCCCAGTCGACCGGGGGGCGCAGAAGGCTTGTCTGCCAACCACTTTCTGACGTTGTAGTGGGGATGACCAGCCACGTGCTGAGGTGCTCCAGACGAGTGGATTGGGCAATAACGCCAAATCTAGGACCAGACTGTTCGTGGCCGCGCGTCTTGCCCGGGTTTAGCCGATAAACCGCCCCTCTCACTCGTCGTCCAAAAATCTCATAGTTTCGGCGACCAGGGCACGATCGACCGGGTCGTTAGCCATTTCCCGTACCTCCCGCTCCGCCTGGCGTCGCCATTCCTCTTCGCGGAAGGCCGCGACAGCGACGGCGATCGCTCGGTCGGCGGTAAGGCCCTGCTCGGTCGCGAGTTTGTTGACCGCATCTCGTGTGCGTTGGGACAGACGCACACTCGTGGAATCACTCATGAGTCAAGCATACGTTATGCATACAGCGCCGTCGATGCAGTGGCTGCCCTCGACGCTATGGATCCGGTCCGTGCGGACCGCTGGCAATTGCGGCCCGGGCATTGGGGCCATGGCCCAATGGGCAGTCAGGTGGCCAAAAGCAATCGGCCCAGGTCAGAGAATGTGCCTCTGGCCTGGGCCGATGTAGTGGAGCGGGCGACGAGAATCGAACTCGCACTGTCAGCTTGGGAAGCTGATGTTCTACCATTGAACTACGCCCGCGCAGGCCCTCAGGCCAAGCTCAGACACCCTACCAAGTCCGACAGCCTAATGTGGACCCCACCCAGCTGCGCCGCCTCGCACCCGTCAAGGGATGCCTCGGTGGTAACCACCCAGGCCGCTCCTGAGTCGACTCGGAACCTGCTCGTGGGTCAGCCCGGAAGCGAGCCCTGAGGCCCCTGACGGCGCAGATTGCTGTGTCGAATCCGCACAAGTCCTGACCAACCGGCCATGGGAACCCTCCCATTGAGAAGAGGCCGGAAACCAGACCGACTATCTTGCCAAACCGACTGGTCAGACGGCATACCCCTAGGTACGGTCACGCCAGTGACCTCTCGCATCGTTCTCTTCGGCGCGACCGGCTATACCGGCGAGCTGACCGCCAGGGCTCTCGTGAAGCGCGGCCAGCTTCCGGTCCTGGCCGGCCGCAACGCAGACAAGCTCAAGCACCTGGCTGCCGAACTCGGTGACCTGGAGATCGCGATCGCCGATGTCGAGCGACCGCGGAGCGTCGGAGCCTTGGTCGAGCGAGGTGACGTGCTGGTCAGCACGGTGGGCCCGTTTTACCGCTGGGGTCGGCCCGCGCTGGCCGCCGCGGTGGGCAGAGGCGCGCACTACATCGATTGTGCCGCTGAGCCGGCGTTCATCCATAAGGTCTTCGACAAGTGGAACCCGCGTGCTCGGGCGTCCGGTTCCGCTGTGCTCACGGCGATGGGCTTCGAGTTCGCGGCCGGCAATCTGGCGGCTGCCCTGGCGCTGAGAGATGCCGGTCCGACCGCCACCCGGTTGGAGGTCGGCTATTTCGTCGTCGGTTCGCTGACGAAGCAGGGGATGAGCGGCGGCACCCTCGCCTCGCTGTCCAGCATCATGTTTGACTCCAGTTTCGCCCGACACGGCGGGGTGGTGCCGGGTGAGCGGGCGGGGCGGCGGCAGCGCAGCTTCGACGTCCCTGGCGGCCAGCGACGCGGCCTGAGCCTGGGCGGGTCCGAGCACTTCGCCCTGCCGCAGAGCTATCCGATGCTCACCGACGTCGATGTGTATCTGGGGTGGACCGGCCCGGGTTCCAGGATGTTCTCGGTGCTGTCCCGCACTGGCGGAGGTCTGCTCGCGCTCCGGCCGGTGAAGCGGATCGGTCACGCGCTCGGCCAGCGAATGTTCCGCGGTTCCTCCGGTGGGCCGGACGAACAGAGCCGGGCCAGTCTTGGGACGGTGGTCGTGGCCGAGACCTTCGATGCCCGGGGCAAGAGCCTGGCCCGTGCCGTCATCGAGGGCATCAGTCCCTACGACCTCACCGGCCGGATGCTGGCTTGGGCCGCCGATCGGGTCGCCAATGTCGGGGCTCGGGGGGTTGGCGCCTTAGGCCCGGTCGCCGCATTCGGCCTGGATGAGCTTGCTGCCGGAGCCCTCCAGGCCGGCCTCGTGCGAATCGAATAGCCACCGAGTGCCCCGCCCGCCGGATTTTGACGCCTTAGCCCCGTCTTGCGGCGACTCTCGGCGGCTGGTGAAGCGCCTCTGAGCCTCGTTTCTGAGCGAGTTGTGTCGCCAGGGGAGCATGAGCGCTGGTGGTGCCTCAATCGAGGGGTCTGAGCCGTCGATGGCGCCGATGCTGGATGAGGCACTCAGACAATGCGTATAGCGTGGCTACGTGCTGCTCAGCGACCGCGACATCCGGACCGAAATCGACTCCGGACGGGTTCTCATCGACCCATACGACGAGGCGATGGTCCAGCCCTCTAGCGTCGACGTCCGGATTGATCGGTTTTTCCGGCTCTTCGACAACCACAAGTACTCGGTGATCGACCCGTCTGCGGAGCAGCCGGATCTGACCCGGCTGGTGGAGGTCGAACCGGACGAAGCCTTCGTGCTGCACCCGGGGGAGTTCGTGCTGGCCTCGACGTTCGAGGTGATCACCCTGCCGGACGACGTGGCGGCCCGCTTGGAGGGCAAGTCCAGCCTGGGCCGGCTCGGCCTGCTGACACACTCCACCGCCGGCTTCATCGACCCTGGTTTCTCTGGCCATGTCACGCTCGAGCTCTCGAACGTCGCAACCCTGCCGATCAAGATCTGGGCCGGGATGAAGATCGGTCAGCTCTGTTTCTTCAAGCTCAGCAGCGCTGCGGAACACGCCTACGGCAGCGAACGCTACGGCTCGCGCTACCAGGGTCAACGAGGTCCGACGGCCAGCCGCTCGTTCTTGTCCTTCCACCAGACTCCGGTCTGACCTGCAGTTCTCAACGGAAATCGCGAATCGGAGCCCAAGCCCGAGAAAGGTAAGAGGAGGAAGTCGCCGTGCCACCCCGCCGTCGTCGCAACCGTGCACTTGAACAGGTAGCCGAGGTCGAGGATGGGATCGCCGTCCAGGATCTGGCCGTCCGGCACCTGCTCCTGGTGCCGAGCACCGTGGACATCGAGTCGGTGGACATCGCGCTGCGCGACCGACTGCCCGGCTCCGACCTGTTCGGAACCGGTGAGGTGACCCTCGGCCGGCACAGCCGGATCAGCGGCCCGTACGAACTGTCGATGGAGGACGCCGTCGACGCCGGGGTCCCGATGCCCTGGACAATCTGCTACTGCCTCGAGGCGCCGTTCGAACGCGAGGACCCGCCGCTACCCGGGACCGACGACCGGGACGGATTCGCCTATGCCTTCCCCGACGGGCTGCCCTGGCGGGACGAGGGGCGCGCGCTGCACCTACTGGTCAGCCTGGCT
>Ga0326721_10000545_pt1 | contig 11415 bp, 10 predicted proteins | sample SGPome_FD_203951 | JGI IMG/M metagenome (GOLD analysis project Ga0326721, IMG submission 203951) | Soil microbial communities from Southern Great Plains, Lamont, Oklahoma, United States - SGP_1_2016 | ecosystem: Engineered > Artificial ecosystem > Soil microcosm > Unclassified | place: USA...
TCACCTCGAACCGCACCCGCGAGGTGCACGACGCGCTCAAGCGCCGGTGCCTCTACCTCTGGCTGGACCACCCGGACGTCGCCAGGGAGATCGAGATCCTGCACGCGCGGATCCCCGGGCTGCCCGAGCGGCTGGCCGCCGAGGTCGCCGCGGCCGCCCACCGGTTGCGTGCGGCGGACCTGCTCAAGCCCCCCGGCGTGGCGGAGTCGCTCGACTGGGCACGGGCCCTGCAGCTCGTCGGCGCCCGCCACCTCGACATCGACTCCGCCGCGGCGACGCTGGGGGCCGTGCTCAAGTACCGCGAAGACGCCGACCGCGTCCGCGCCCGGCTCGAGACCCTGCTGGCGTCCTAGTGCCCCCCGCCGACCCGGTTCCCGACCCCGTCCGGGGTCTGGTCGGCTTCACGGCCGTGCTGCGCCACGCCGGGCTGCCCATCACCACCGAGCGGGTGACGGCGTTCCTGACCGCCGTCGACGCCCTGGGCACCGGGCGTGACCAGGTGTACGGCGCCGGCCTGCACACCCTGTGCGCCGACCCCGACGACCTGCCGCGCTACGAGCGGGCGTTCGTCGACTGGTTCGACGGCGACCTGCGGGCGCGCCGGGTGCCGAACGTCGCCCGGCCCCGGCCCCGGCTGTCCACGTTGCTCGCCGGCGAGGCGAGCGGCGACTCCGACGGCCGCGACAGGGGCCCGGAGGTGCGGGCCAGCGCGTCGGGCAACGAGGTGCTGCGCCACCACGACCTCGGCGAGCTCTCGCTCACCGAGCGCGCGCACCTGCGCGCACTGCTCGGGCTGCTGCGCCCCACCCCGCCGACCCGGCCGTCGCGGCGCCGGGCCCCCGCGCGGCGCGGTGCCGCCGACCCGCGGCGCACGCTGCGCGCGGCCCTGCGCACCGACGGCGAGCTGTGCGTGCTGGCCCGCCGGGACCGGTCGCGGCGGCCGCGGAAGGTCGTACTGCTGATCGACGTGTCCGGCTCGATGGAGCCCTACGCCGACGCGCTGCTGCGCTTCGCGCACGTCGTGGTGCGCCAGGCGCCGGCGTCGACGGAGGTGTTCACCCTCGGCACTCGCCTTACCCGGGTGACGCGCGAGCTGCGGCTGCGCGACCCCGAGCACGCGCTGGCCGCGGCGGGACGGGCCATCCCGGACTGGTCGGGCGGCACCCGGCTCGGTGAGGTGCTGGCGGCGTTCGTCGACCGCTGGGGGCGTCGGGGTGCTGCGCGCCGGGCCGTGGTCGTGGTCTTCTCCGACGGCTGGGAGCGCGGCGACACCGCCCTGCTCGGCACCCAGCTCGCCCGGCTCAGCCGGTTGACCCACCGGCTCATCTGGGTGAACCCGCACGTCGGCAAGGCCGGCTACGCCCCCGTGCAGGGCGGGATCGTCGCCGCACTGCCGCATCTGGACGACCTGTTGGCCGGGCACAGCCTGGCCACGCTGGAGAATCTGCTCGAGGTGATGGCACGTGCGTGACGTCGTGGAGAAGCTGGCCCGCTGGTGGTCCGACGACCGGCCCGCGGCGCTGGCCACCGTGGTCGGCACCTACCGCTCGGCCCCTCGCCAGCCCGGCGCCTCGATGCTCGTCGGCCCGGACGGTGAGGCCGTCGGCAGCGTGTCGGGCGGTTGCGTCGAGGGCGCGGTCTACGAGCTCGGGCAGCAGGTCCGCGACGACGGGCGCCCGGTGCTGCAGCGCTACGGCGTCTCCGACGACGACGCCTTCGCCGTGGGCCTCACCTGCGGCGGCATCATCGACCTGTTCGTCGAGAAGGTGGACCAGGAGACGTTCCCTGAGCTCGGCGATGTCGCCGAGGCGATCGCGAAGGAGCAGCCGGTCGCGGTCGCCACGGTCGTATCCGGGCCGCCGCAGCGTCTCGGAGCACGACTCGTGGTCTGGCCGGACCGCGTCGACGGCACCACCGGCTCGGCCCGGCTGGACGACGCGCTCCGTGACGACGTGCGCGGGCTGCTCGACGCGGGTCGCAACGCGACGCTGCACTACGGCGTCGACGGGCAGCGCCGGGGCGAGGGCCTCGACGTCTTCGTCGAGTCGTTCGCCCCGCCGCCCAGGATGATCGTGTTCGGCGCGATCGACTTCGCCGCCGCCGTGGCCAAGATCGGCTCCTTCCTCGGCTTCCGGGTCACCGTCTGTGACGCGCGCCCGGTCTTCGCCACCGCATCGCGGTTCCCCGGCGCACACGAGGTCGTCGTCGAGTGGCCGCACCGGTACCTCGCCGCGGAGGCGGAAGCCGGGCGGATCGACGGGCGTACGGCGCTGTGCGTGCTGACCCACGACCCCAAGTTCGACGTCCCGTTGCTGGAGGTCGCGCTGCGCCTGCCCGAGGTGGCCTACATCGGTGCGATGGGATCCCGGCGCACCCACGACGACCGGCGTGCGCGCCTGCTCGAGCGCGGCATCACCGAGGCGGAGCTGGCCCGGATGAGCAGCCCGATCGGGCTCGACCTCGGAGCGCGGACCCCCGAGGAGACGGCGGTGTCGATCGCCGCGGAACTGATCGCGACGCACTGGGGCGGTGCGGGCGTGCGGCTCGCGGACCGGGAGGGGCCCATCCACACCGGCTGATCGGCGGGCCGGACCCACCCGTTCGGACAGGTCTCTCCCGTCCACGAGGGGGGCTCCGCCGCGGGCACCGCCGACTACCGTCCGACCCGGTGAGGGGAGGACGGATGCGACCTCCGACCGTGCTGTGCCCGACCGGCCGTGGCCGCAGTCGTCCGGGCCGTTCGCGAACGGCTCCGGGGCGGCCGTGTTGTTGTAGCGTCCAGGACACCGTCCGGAGCGAAGGCCGGCTCCGGACGCCCTCGGACGACGCGGTACGGGAGGGCACTGTGGTCCTCGTCGGCGACGTCCACGAGTCGGATCGGGCGGACGCGCCCTGCGCCGCGGTCCGCCGGGCGGGCGACTCCGTTCTGCTGCTCGGTGCGCGCGACGCCCCCGAGCCCCGCGCGGCCGAGGCGCCGCCCCAGCGTCTCTCGAAGTTCCACGCCCCGGAGATCGTGTTCGGGCCCGACTCCGTGCAGGAGGCGGCCCACGCGGCCGTCCGCCTGGGCGCCCGCCGCCCGTTCGTCGTCACCGATCCCGGGCTGCTCGAGGCGGGGTGGCCGAGCGACCTGCTGGCGCACCTGCGGGCGACGGGGCTCGCCCCGGAGCTGTGGTTCGACGTCACGCCGAACCCCAAGGACCACGAGATCGAGGCCGGGTTCGCCCGGTACGCCGAGGCCGGCTGCGACGTCGTCCTCGGCATCGGCGGCGGGTCGGTGATGGACGCGGCGAAGGGCGTCGCGCTGCTCGCGGCCAACGGCGGGCGCATCCACGACTACGAGGGCATCGACCGCATCGAGCACCCGATCCCGCCCATGATCATGCTGCCGTCGACCTCGGGCACGGGCGCGGACGTCTCCCAGTTCTGCATCGTCACCGACACCGACCGGCACACCAAGATGACCATCATGGGCCGGGCGCTCGTCCCGGATGTGTCGGTGATCGACCCCAGGCTGCTGACGACGATGCCGGACGACCTCAACGCGGCCACCGGCCTGGACGCGCTGACCCACGGCATCGAGGCGTTCGTCTCGCTGGCCCACGGCCCGCTGACCGACCACCACGCGCTGCAGGCGATCTCGCTGGTGCACGCCAACCTCGTGCGCACGATGATGCGGCCGAACGACGCCGCCGCCCGCTGCGCGATGGCGCAGGCGGCGCTGGAGGCCGGGCTGGCCTTCACGAACGCGATCCTGGGCGCCACGCACGCCATGAGCCACCAGGCCGGCGGGATGCTCGACCTGCCGCACGGCGTGGTCAACGGCGTGCTGCTCCCGCACGTCATCCGGTTCAACGGCGCCGCGGTGCCCGAGCGGTTCGTCCCGATCGCGCAGGCCATGGGCCTGAGCGACGTCGCGGGCGCTCCCGCGGAGGAGGCCGTCGAACGGGTCGCGGAGGAGGTGCGCCGGCTCGGCGACGAGGTCGGGGTCCCGAAAGGGCTCGGCGACCTGGGCGTGACCGATGCCGACATCCCCCGGCTGGCGCAGCTCACGCTCAGCGACGCCTGCCTGACCACGAACCCGCGCCCGGCGTCGATGGCCGAGGTCGCCGCGCTGTTCCGGGCGGCGATGTAGTGACCACCCCCATGGCCGCGTCATGGCCGCCGCGCCGGGTGCGGTCGTCGCGTCCACCCGACCTCGACGCCCTCACCGGCCTGCGCTCGGGGAAGCCACACTACTTCCCCGAGCACCGCACCTACGCGGAGCGGCTGCGCCGGGTGATCTCGGCGCTGGAGCGGATCTCGGCGGCTCTGATGCGCACCACCGAGGGGTCGGAGGCGCTGGTCCGAGCCGTCGTCGAGGCCGCGGCCGAGCACCTGTCCGCCGACTGGGTGCTGTTCGCCCTCGTCGACGGCGAGCTCGCCGACGCCCGCCCCCGCCACCTGGTGCGCGGACCGGACGGCGCGGAGTGGACGGACGTCCGTCGGGTGCCGGACGGGGTCCGCGAGCACCTGCTGTCCCTAGTCCGCGGTGCCGCGGACGACGACGGTGGCCACGACGCCGAGGCGCACCGGCGACACGTGCACGTTCCGGTGAAGCTCGACGGGCGGGTGGTCGGCGGGTTCGTCGCCTGGACCCCGCCGAGCCGGGAGGTCGACGAGACCGACCGCTCGGTGCTCGGCATCCTGGCGGGCCAGACCGCCGCGGCCCTGCAGAACTGCGCCCTGCTCGACCACTCCGCGCGGCTGCTCGCCCGGAGCACCCGGCAGGCCGACGACCTGGCCAAGCGCCACACCGAGCTGCAGGCCACCCAGGCCGAGCTGGGTGCGGCCCGCCAGCGCGAGGTGCTCGACTCCGAGCGCCACCGCATCGCCCGCGAGCTGCACGACAGCGTCACGCAGTACGCATTGTCCGCCGGCATGCACATCGAGCTGGCCCGCACGGAGGTCGCCGACCCCCGGCTGCGCGGCCACCTCGACACGGCCAAGGACCTCACCCGCCGGGCCGTCGAGCAGCTGCGGTCCGCGATCTACGCGCTGCACCACGGCGAGGGCGAGGCCGACGAAGACCTGCCGTCGATGCTGCGCAGGCTCTCGGGCGTGCACATGCCGGACGAGCTGCGGGTCGAGGTGCGCATCGGCGGCGAGCCGGTGCCGCTCCCCGCGGAGTGCGAGCAGTCGCTGTTCCGGATCGCCGGCGAGGCGCTGTTCAACACCGCGGTGCACGCCGACGCGAGCCGGGCCGTCGTGCGGCTGGCCTACGGCGGCGGCGGGGTCCGGCTGACGATCTCCGACGACGGTTCCGGGAGTCCCGAGGAGGTGCGCCGCAACCTGCGGGCGGCGAGCGTCTCGTGCCGGTCGGGCGAGCACCGCGGACTGGTCAACATGGCGGCCCGGGCACGCGAGCTCGGTGGGACGTTGACCTTCCGTCGGGCACGGCTGGGCGGGTTGCAGGTGCAGGTGGACATCCCCACGCGGGGCGCGGCGCTGACGACGGGGGTGGGGCGATGAGAGCGACGACGGCCAGGACGGCGGGCGGAGCGGTCAAGGCGGCGCCGAAGGGTCCTGCGGTCGGGCAGCGGCCACGGCCGGTGCCGACCCGGATCGTGCTCGTCGACGACCACGCGATCATGCGGCAGGGCTTGCGCGCGGTGCTGGAGCGGGAGGCCGACCTGCACGTGGTCGCCGAGGCCGGCACTCCCGCCGAGGCGGTGGCCGCCGTCGCCGCGGCACGCCCGCACGTCGTCCTGCTCGACCTCAAGCTCACCGCAGGCCCGCAGACCGACGGCCTCGACGTGTGCCGGCGGCTGTGCGCGACCCATCCGGGCATCGGGGTGCTGGTGCTCACCACGTTCGCCGAAGACCGCCTGGTGGTGGAGGCGGTGCAGGCCGGTGCCCGCGGATACGTCGTCAAGGACGTCGACACGACCGAGCTGGTGCGGGCCGTGCGGGCCGTCTCGCGCGGGGAGAGCGCGTTCGACGCGCACAGCGCGTCGGCGATGGTGCGGTCGCTCTCGGGCGGGGTGCCCGAGCGTGAGGGGCTGACCGACCGCGAGCTGGACGTGTTGCGGCTGCTGGCGCGGGGGCTGTCCAACAAGGCGATCGGGGCGGAGCTCTTCATCTCCGAGACGACGGTGAAGTTCCACGTCGGCAACCTCATGCGCAAGCTGATGGTGTCGCGCCGCGCGGAAGCGGTGTACGCGGCCACGAAGCTGGGCCTGCTGTAGGAGCGGCGCCGGCCGGGCGCCCTAGGCTCCGGCCGCATGCGGATCTACGCCGAGCGCCCCGGCCGTGCGCTGATACAGCTGGTCGCCGACGTCGCGGTGATCGCCTGGGTCGTCTTCGTCGTGCAGTCCGCGCAGGTCGCGCGCGATCTCATCCTCCAGCTCCAGAGCCCGGCACGGCGGCTGACGGGGGCAGGCGACGCGATCCGCGGCGCCTTCGACAACGCCGCCACCACCGCGTCGGGCGTGCCCTTCGTCGGCGACGACCTGGCCCGCGCGCTCGGCAGCGGTGGCACGGCGGGCGACTCGTTGGCGTCGTCCGGGCGGGAGATCGCAGCCACCACCGCCAGCGTGGCGATGGCGGTCGCGGCCGCCGTCGTGGTGCTCGGGGTGATCCCGGTCGTCGCGGTGTGGCTGACACTGCGGGTGCGCTGGATGCGCGCCGCCGCCTCCGCGCGGACCGCGCGCTCGGCCGACCCCGACCTGCTCGCCCTGCAGGCACTGACCCGCCGATCGACCCGGCAGCTGCTCCGGGTGACGCCCGAGCCCGGAGCGGCGTGGCGCCACGGTGACCCGGCGGCGGTGGCCGGGCTGGCCGCCCTCGAGCTCGACGCGCTCGGACTGCGTTCGCGAGCGGTCAGGAGGTGACGGTCAGGAGGTGACGACGACCCGGCGGGTGTCGGTCATGACCGGGCGTCCTGCGCCGCCCGACGGGTCGTCCTCGGCCACGCGGATCTCGTAGTCCCCCGGCGGCAGCTCGACCGAGAACGCGTAGGGGGCGAACCGCTGGCCCTCCGCCGTCGACGTCACGCCGGACCGCACGACCGCGCCGTCGCGGCGGACCTCCCACAGCACGGTCGCCTCGAACACCGCCGCCTCCCCCGCCACCCGCACCGGGGAGCGCACGGTCGCCCCCTCCGTCGGGTCGTCGATCCCGACCAGGACCCGGATGCCCAGGGGATCGGCCCGCCCGACGGGGCGCGAGGTGTCGACGCCGTCGCGCCACAGACGCGGAACCTGCGTGCCGCCGACGAGCACCTGCACCGGATCTGCCGTGCCCAACGCGCCGGTGACGGTGTAGACGAGCTGCTGGACGGCGACGATCGGGTCGGCGGGTACCGCGTCGGTGGCCTCGGTGGTGAGGTCGACGGTGACGACGCCGTCGGTATGCGTGACCGGAGCCGCGAGCGCGGTGCCGGCAGGCCAGGTGTTGCGGTGCTCCGACACCGTGCCCGTCGGGGCGGCGAACAGGGCCGTGAGCGCGGCGGTTCCGGCGTCGATGTCAGCAGGCGTCCGGCGGAACTCGCGGGCGAGCCGCGCGCCGGCCGGGGTGTCGGTGACGTAGTAGAGCGGTACCGCCCGCCCCGCCGACGCCTCGTCCGGCGCCGTGGTCGGGGTCGCGGTCGCCGTCACGGACGGAGCCGACGGAGCGTCGGGCGGAACGGCCGGAGCTCCGGTCCCGACCGTCGACGCCGTGCAGCCGGCCAGCAGCACGGCTCCGAGTGCGGCACCGAGTGCCGCCCCGACCCGGACTCCCCGTCTGGTCCCGCGCAGCGCTGCCATCGCGACCACCTCCCCGTGCAGGGTGCCCGACCCGGCCGAGGTCGGCGACGGACGCGCCGCACCCGGCCGGGCGACCCGGCCATGCCTCACGACGAGGTGTGGGGAATCACCGGACGGGGAAACAAGTTGCTTGTACACAGCAAGCTTTAAGGAGTATGGTTGCACTATGCATCTAGTTGAGGAGCGCACTCCCGCGGAGGACACCGCGGACGCGCTCGGCGACGCCGTCGTCGCCCTCGTGCGTGCCTACCGGCACGCGCTCCGGCACCCGGTGGCCGGCACCGTCCCCGTTCTCGAGCTGGCGCTTCTCCTCGGCGACGGCGAGATGCGCCTCGGCGAGCTCGCCGCCCGCCGCGGTGTCTGCCAGTCGGTCGTCAGCCGGCAGGTCGGGGAGCTGGAGGCGCGGGGGTACGTCGTCCGCCGCCCCGATCCCGCGGACCGCCGCGCCGGCCTCGTCCGGCTCACCCCGGCAGGGCGCGAACTGCTCACCGAGGCGGCCGACACCCGGCGCCGGTGGCTGCACGACGCCCTCGACCCGTACGCCGACGACGACGTCCGCAGCGCGACCCGCCTGGTCCGGGCACTCGCCGACGAGCTCGACCACCGCTCGACCCTGAACCCCACCCACGAGAAGGCCCACGAGAAGGCAACGTCATGACCGCCACCACCGCCGACCGCCCGGCCCGGGTCTCCGCCCCGGCGCCGGTCCCGGCCTCGGCCGGAGTCGACGAGACTCCGCGGAGCAAGCGCGAGGTGCTGGAGGCGCTCAGCGGCCTCCTGCTCGCCATGTTCGTCTCGATCCTCTCTGCGACGATCGTGTCGAACGCGCTGCCGACGATCATCGGCGAGCTGCACGGGTCGCAGACCCAGTACACGTGGGTGGTCACGGCGACCCTGCTGACCACCACGGCGTCGACTCCGATCTGGGGCAAGCTCTCCGACCTGTTCGACAAGAAGCTGCTGGTCCAGATCGCGATCGTGATCTTCGTGGTGAGCTCGGCGATGGCCGGGCTGGCGCAGTCGATGGGCTGGCTCATCGGCTGGCGGGCCGTGCAGGGGATCGGCGCAGGCGGTCTGCAGGCGCTCGCCCAGGTCGTCATCGCCGCGCTGATCCCGCCGCGCGAACGCGGCCGCTACTCCGGCTACCTCGGCGCCGTGCTCGCCACCGCGACCGTCTCCGGCCCGCTGGTCGGCGGCCTGCTCGTCGACACGTCGTGGCTGGGCTGGCGCTGGTGCTTCTACGTGGGCGTCCCGATCGGCGTGATCGCGCTGGTGGTGCTGCAGCGCACGCTGCACATCCCGACCGTGAAGCGCGAGGTGAAGCTCGACTACCTCGGTGCCGCGCTGATCGCCGGCGGAGTGTCCACGCTGCTGATCTGGATCTCGCTCGCCGGCGCGCAGTTCGCGTGGGGCTCGGCGACCTCGCTGACGCTGGCCGGTCTCGGGATCGCGGCGCTGGTCGCGGCCGTGATCGTGGAGCTGCACGTGCCGGAGCCGGTGGTGCCGATGGAGCTGTTCCGCAACCGCACCGTCGTCCTCTCGGTGCTCGGCAGCATCGTGCTCGGCCTGGTGATGTTCGGCGGCTCGGTGTTCCTCGGGCAGTACTATCAGGTCGCCCGCGGCTACGCGCCGACCGAGGCGGGTCTGCTGACGCTGCCGCTGGTCGGCGGACTGATGATCGCGTCGACGGTGTCGGGTCAGCTGATCAGCCGGTACGGGCGGTGGAAGGGCTTCCTGGTGGCCGGGGCGATCCTGACCACGACGGGGCTGTCCCTGCTCTCGACCATGGACCACACCACGTCGATCCCGCTCCTGGGCGTGTACCTCGGCGTGCTCGGCCTGGGCGTCGGCATGTCGATGCAGAACCTGGTCCTGGCCGTGCAGAACGCGGTCGACGTCACCGAGGTCGGCTCGGCCAGCTCGCTCGTGGCGTTCCTGCGGTCGATGGGCGGCACGATCGGCGTGACGGTGCTGGGGATCGTGCTCAGCCACCGGGTGAGTTCACTGCTGGGCGTGCCGGCGTCGGGCGCGTCGTCCGGAACCTCGGACCTGGGGCAGCTCGACGGCGCCGCGGCCGTCGCGGTGCGCGCGGCGTACGGCGACGCGATCGGGCGGGTGTTCCTGATCGCCGCGATCGGCTCGATCCTCACGCTGGTGGCCGTGGCGTTCATCAAGGAGGTCCCGCTGCGGACGACGGTCGGGCGGACGCCTGAAGCCGCCCCCGTGGACACGGCGTCGACGGAGATCGCGGCGCGTACCGACGACGGCCACCACCCGCGCCACGCGGCGCCCGCCGACTCCGACGCCCCCGGGGTGCACGACACCGCACAGCCGCGGTCGCAGGAGGCGCTCATCGCCCTCGACGAGGTCGAGCGCGCCGCGAACGACCTGGCCGATGCCCGTGGCCGGCTGGCCTCGTCGGTGGACCGGCTGCGCGCGGCCGGGTTCGGCCAGCAGCAGATCGACGGCCTGCTCGCGCGGCGAGTGAGCGACGGGGTCGCCTCCCGGGGGTGACCGGCCACGACGGCCGTAGCGCCCGGGGGGTGTGCAGGGCGGCCGTCGGCGCGGTGGAAGAACGAGCGGCCCGTTCGTCGGATAGGTTCCGACGAACGGGCCGCTCGTCGTATGCCTGCGTTCAGTCCAGGTCGGGCGACGACGCCTGCGCCCAGTACCGCTTCGGGATCCGGCCCGCACCCCGGGCCGCCCGCCCCGCCTCCACAGCGAGCCGCATCGCCCGCGCCATGAGCTCCGGGTCGCCCGCGCGGGTCACCGCCGTGGCCAGCAGGACGGCGTCGCAGCCCAGCTCCATCGCCTGCGCCGCCTCGGACGCAGTGCCGATCCCGGCGTCGAGCACCACGGGCACACCCGCCTGCTCGACGATCATGGCGATGTTGTGCGGGTTTCGGATGCCCAGCCCGGTGCCGATCGGCGCGCCCAGCGGCATCACGGCCGCGCACCCCACCTGCTCCAGCTTCCGGGCCAGCACCGGGTCGTCGTTCGTGTAGGGCAGCACGGTGAACCCGTCGTCGACGAGTTGCTCCGCCGCGTCCAGCAGCTCGATCGGGTCGGGCAGCAGCGTGCGTTCGTCCGCGATGACCTCGAGCTTGACCAGGTCGGTCTCCAGCGCCTCACGGGCGAGCCGGGCCGTGAGCACCGCCTCGGCCGCCGTCCGGCAACCGGCGGTGTTCGGCAGCACCTCGATCTCGAGGCGGTTCAGCAGCTCGAGCACGCCGGTGCCGGTCGCGGCGTCCACGCGACGCATCGCCACGGTCGTCAGCGCCGTGCCCGACGCGATCAGCGCTCGCTCGAGGATCTCCAGGTTCGCCGCGCCACCGGTGCCCATGATGAGCCGCGAGGCGATCGGGCGGCCGGCCACGACCAACACGTCCGGCTCGGCCTCGGGAACGCCGTGGACCGTGTCCTGGACGGTGCCCTGGCCCGTCTGCTCGGTGATCGTCATCTCGGTCAACCTCCCTGCACCGCGGTCAGGACCTCCACGCGCGCACCGTCGACGAGCGCCGTGCCCGCCCACTGCGCCTTCGGCACGACCTCGCCGTCCACCGCCACAGCCACGCCCGTCTGCGGCAGGCCCAGTGCGCCGAGCGCATCGAGCACCCGCGCGTCCGGCGCG
>Ga0326721_10000546_pt1 | contig 11415 bp, 9 predicted proteins | sample SGPome_FD_203951 | JGI IMG/M metagenome (GOLD analysis project Ga0326721, IMG submission 203951) | Soil microbial communities from Southern Great Plains, Lamont, Oklahoma, United States - SGP_1_2016 | ecosystem: Engineered > Artificial ecosystem > Soil microcosm > Unclassified | place: USA...
CGGTGTGGGCCGGTGCCGCGCCGGCACGGCGGAGGATGTCCTCCACCGTGCCGGCGATCGGTGCCGCTGCGGAATCGTGCACGGGGTGTCGTTCTCTCTCGATCGGATCAGGATGCCGCGGCAGTGACGACCTTGCTCAGGTCGACGCTCCCCGACACCGTGTAGAGCTCGGCGATGCGATCCGAGGTGACGTACAGGTAGCGGTTGCCGAACAGCGGCACCGTCGGGAAGTCCTCGAGGATGCGCTCCTGCACCTTCACGTATCCCTCGGAGGATTCCTCGAAGGTGTCGGCCGCGTTGGCTTCCTGGATCAGGGCGTCGACCTCGGGGTTCGAGTACCCGCCGGCGCCGAAGTTGCCTTCGCCGGTCGCGGTGTACACGGCCGTGAGGGTGTTCTGCTGGCTCGGGTACAGCGCGCCCCAGCGTGCGCGGAACGGTCCGTTCGTCTCGTGCGCGGTCACGCTGTCGACGAAGGCGGCGAAGTCGACCGACGGTGTGGCGACGACGCTCTCGATGCCCAGGTTCTGGCGCAGCTGGTTCGCGATCGCCCCGAACAGGTCTTCCTGACCCCAGTTGGCGATGTAATGCACGTCGAGTTCGCCTTCGAAGCCTCCGGCCTCTTCGAGCAGCGCCTTGGCCGCCTCGGGGTCGAACTCGCAGTACTCGCCGCAGACTCCCTCGGGATCACCGGGCATGCTCGGTGCGGTGAGAGAGGTGGCCGGCACCTGCGAGCCGCCGAAGATCGCGTCGTTGATGGCGTCGCGGTCGATGGCCATCGAGATGGCCTGGCGGATGCGGGGGTCGGCGAAGCGCGGATCGGTCAGATCGAATCCGAGGAAGTCGACGCCCGGAGCATCCAGCTCGTAGACGTGCTCGCCGAAGTCGGTGCGCGCCTGGGCGACCTGGGCGCCGGCGATGGCGACGATGTCGACCTCGTCGGCCAGGGCGTCGGTGTAGGCCGTCGCCGTGTCGAGGTACGGCACGAAGGTGACCGCGCTGATGTTCGGCTCGGTGCCGGCGTAGTCGTCGTAGGCCACGGCCTCGATCGGGTCGGTGGGCGACCAGCCGTCGACCAGGGCGAACGGTCCGTTGCCGACCGGGGCTTCTTCCCACGCCTCGAGGTCGTCGAGTGCCGCGGACGGCAACGGGTAGAGGCCCGTCTGCCCGGCGGTGAGCTGCAGCGGGAACTGCCGGTCGGGGGCGTCGAGCTCGACGGTGAAGGTGAGGTCGTCGACGACGGTGAGACCGGCGAGTTCGGATGCCGTGGGCTCGGCTCCCTCGGCGGGGTTGAGGTCGGCATAGCCGACGACGCCCGCGAGCTGTGCGCCGTTGACCCATCCGTTGGGGCCGTACGCGGCGTAGTTCCAGGTGTCGACGTAGTCCTGTGCGGTCACCGGGGTGCCGTCGTGGAACGTCCACCCGTCGCGGAGCGTGACGGTCCAGAGCGTCGCGTCGTCGGACTCGACGGATTCGGCGGCGACGTAGGTGATCTCGCCCTCGTCGTCGATCGCGGTGAGCGGGGAGAACATCGCGATCACGATGTTGTACGAGGTGAACTGGTTGCCGGGGACGAGGCTGTCGGGTTGTTCGACGGCGAACCGGATCGGGTCGGCCTCGGCGTCATCCGTGTCCGACGTCGACGCGGAGCATCCCGCGAGCGACAGTGCCAGAACCGCGGATGCGGCGATCATAAGTCTTGCAGTGCTACGCATAACTCCTCCTTGAGCCACACCAGACGGTGCCGCATCGAGTGTGGGCTGGCTCTTCCTGCGGGATTTCGCAGGGGCTTGTCCAGCACGCTAGATGGCGGCCGTTCAACAATCAATGAAACTTCAGTAGAAATTGAAAGTTGTAATAGGAGTGAAACAGGGTGGAATCGTGCGCGCAATACCCGGGCACCTCCGTTACCCAAACGTGACCGGAGGTGAGAGGGCGCCTCTCACTCCGCGGCGAGGAACCCGTCGATCATGAGCGCCCGCAGCCGGGGCTCTAGTTCGGCCCAGAGCTCGGCGAGAGGTACGTCGAACAGGTCGGCCAGGGCCGCCGCGATCTGCCCGACGGTGAGTTCGCCGTCGCACGCGCCCACGAACGCGGCGAGCGCGGGGTCGACGTTCACCGTGCGGGCGAAACCGCCGCCCTGACGCAGCTCGATCACACTCGGATCGTCGTTGCCCGGCAGCAGGTGACGGGCCTCGGTGACATCGGATGCCGTGATCAGCGTCGCGGGGATCCCGTCGGCGAGCAGATCGTGGGCGAGCAGTCCCCGCGCGAGCGCTTCGCCCACGCCGGAGACGTGCTGGCCGATCTGCTCGGTGCGCCGGAGCGCGGGGGCGCCACCACGACGCAGCAGCACGTACCCGAAGCCGATCGAGGTCACCCCTCGCGCGGCGAAGTCGTCGAGCCAGGCGGTGAGCAGCGGGGTGAACGACGCGTCGCGCGGCGTCGTGCCGCCGTCGCGGATCCACAGCTCCGCATAGGCGAGCGGCGAGAGCTCTTCGCGCTCGATCACCCACAGGTCGAGATCGCCCGGCACCCAGGCGTCGAGACGAGCAAGACCGGTCACACCGTCGCGCGACTCCCAGTTGCCGAGCAGCTGGGCGGTGCCGCCGTCGGTCAGGAACTGCGGAGCCGTGCGCACGAACTGCTCCACGAGCGCATCGCCCACGAGGCCGCCGTCGCGGTACTCGTACTCGGGCACACCGGCGGTGCGCGGGGTGATCACGAACGGCGGGTTCGAGACGATCAGGTCGAAGGCCTCACCGGCCACCGGCTCGAACATGCTCCCCAACCGGAAGTCGATGTTGCTCACACCGTTGAGCATCGCGTTCATCTCGGCGTAGGCGAGGGCGCGAGCCGAGATGTCGGTCGCGACGACCACGCCCGCACGCCGCGAGACGAGAAGCGCCTGGATGCCGCATCCGGTCCCCAGGTCGAGCGCGCGCTGCACCTGCACGGGCACGACGATCTCGGCGAGCGTGCGCGAAGCACCGCCGACCCCCAGCACGTGATCGGCGGGAAGAGCGGTGCCGAGGGCCACCTCGTCGAGGTCGCTGGCGATCCACCACTCCCCCACACCGTCGGCATCGACGAACGACTGCGGGCGCAGCAGGGCGGTCGGCGTCACGACGTCGCCCTCGACCGTCGCGAGTCCGAGGGCGACGAGTCCGTCGACACCGAGTCGCGCGAGAGCGGCCGCCAGAGCGGCGCGGGGCTGCGGCATCCCGAGCACGAAGAACCGACCCAGCGTCGCGAGAATCCCGTCGTCCGCGGCGATCGCCCGCAGGATCGGCTCCCGCATTCCCCGAGCCAGCGCATCGTCGGCCTCCGTGCCCCAGAGCCGCCGAAGGGGGTCGGATCGGAGGTCTGCCGCGTCGAGATCAGCGGCGAGCGCGGCGCATCGCAGAGAGTCGGGAGTAGGGGATGCAGTGGCAGACACGGCCGTCACTCTACGCGTCTTCAGGGTTCTCCTCTGTCCGTCCTCCTAGAATCACAGGGTCAGTACTCACGAATCCGCCTGCCTCCAGGGCGTTCGAGGAAGACCTTCATGACCGCGACCACCCCCGATACCGGCCTCCGTGCGCGCGTGCAGCGATTCACGCGCACCGCCGCGGTGTTCGCGATCGCTCTGGGCGTGTGCGGTTTCGCGTCGCCGGCGGTCGCCGCCGACGGTGACGACCCGGCCGATGCCGGCTCCGTCGAACTGCACCTCTCCGTCGGCATCCACGGCAAGGTTCTCCCGGGCAGCGGGACCACGGCGTCTCTGTCGGTGCAGAACGAGACCGACTCCCAGCTCTCCGCCGGTCAGGTGCTGATCGAGCTGAACCGCACTCCCCTGGGCGACGACGAAGCGGTCACGACCTGGCTCGACAACAGCGAGGCGAGCGGAGACTTCGTCGAGCTCGGCTCCGACAGCGCAGATGCCGTCGACGCCGGCGACACGGACAACGTCTCGATCGACGTCCCCCTCGAGGCGCTGGCCGACCTCGCACCCGGGGTGTACCCGGTGCGCGCCGCTCTCAGCGGTGCTACCACCGGAGACCCCGGCAACGACCTCGTCGACCGTGACGCGACCACCGCGAGCGTGCTCGTCGTCACCGCCGAGACGACTCAGGTGGGAGTGCTGGTCCCGATCACCGCGTCGCCCGCCGACGGCGTGCTGCTCACCGCCGATGAGCTGTCCGCCCTCACCGGAGCCGATGGCGACCTCACCGCGGCACTCGACGGCGTCACCGGCACGGCCGCAGTGCTGGCCATCGATCCGGCGATCGTCGCGGCGATCCGCGCTCTGGGAACCTCGGCTCCGTCGTCGGCCACCGAGTGGCTCACGCGGCTCGACGAGCTGCCGAACGAGCGTTTCGCCCTGCAGTTCGGCGATGCCGACGCCACCGTGCAGGCACAGGCGCAACTCGCTCAGCTCCTGCAGCCGACCACGCTCCAGACCGCACTGAACCCGCAGAACTTCCCCAGCACCCCGGCCACGGGCACACCGGCCCCGGCCGGCGCTACGCCCGCTCCCACCCCGACGCAGACCGATGCTCCGGTGCTCCCGACCGACGAAGAGCTGACGGCGATCGACGGTGCCGTCGACAGCATCCTCTGGCCGCATGCGGGTGCCACGTCCGGCGACCTCGCCACGTTCGACGCGTACCTCGGCGGCACCGCGACGACCATCGTGTCGTCGTCGGCCATCGACGGCGAAGCCCCCGCGCACGCCACGGCCGACGGACACGACCTCCTCGTCGTTGACGACACGGCATCTGCCTCGATCTCCCGCGCGGCATCCGAAGACGACGCCGATGCCCGGCAGCGCTGGCTGGCGGCCACCAGCGCGCATCTCTTCCTCGCAGCTCAGGATGCTCCGCAGACACCGCTTCTGGTCGGACTCACCCGCGACCAGACGCGCGATGCGACAGCCCTGCGCGAAGCGATCGGGGCCGTCGACTCGATCGGTTTCGATCTGACTTCGGTGCGCGCGACGGCCCCGACCGCCGTCACCCTCGCGCCGACCGACGCCGACACCGCCGCGGTGCGCGTCGCCGCACTGCAGAGCCTGCTGGCCGACGAAGGCACGCTCGCGACCTTCGCGACGATCCTCACCGACCCGCAGCTGCTGCTGAGCCGCGAGCGCATCCGCGTGCTCCGCGAGATCGCGGTGGGCGTGCCGGATGCGAAGTTCAGCGAGAACGTGCAGGCGCACCGCGACGCGACCGACGACACGCTCCACGCCGTCAGTATCCCGCCGTCGAGCACGATCCAGCTGCTCAGCGCCAACGCCGACCTGCCCTTCAGCATCAAGAACGATCTGCCGTGGCCGGTCACCCTCCGCCTCGCCGTGGCGCCCACCGACCCCCGGCTCGACGTGCAGGCCAGCACCGATGTGGTCGTGCAGCCCAACACCAGCGCGCGCGTCAAGGTGCCCGTGTCGGCCCGCGTCGGCAGCGGCGAGGTCGGCCTGCGTCTGAACATCTACAGCCCCACCGGGGTGCTCATCGACGGCCCGCAGACGGTGCGCGTCGCCGTGCGCGCCGAGTGGGAGACCATCGGCCTCATCATCTTCGGTTCGCTCGCCGTGCTCCTCATCGTGGGTGGCGTGGTGCGCACAGTGCATCGCCGCCGCCGGGAAGCAACCGAAGAAGAAGCAGCCGCCGAAACCGTGGAACAGGGAGCGACGACCAGCGATGAGTAGCCTCGGGCGCGCAAGCGCGGTCATCGGCGCCGGCACCCTGGTCTCCCGGGTCACCGGTCTGCTGCGCAGCATCGTCCTCGTCGGGGTCATCGGTTCCGTCGCGTCCGAGGCGGCGGATGCCTTCACCTACGCGAACCAGCTGCCGAACAGTGTCTTCTCGCTGATCTCGGTCGGCATCCTCACCGCCGTCATCGTGCCGCAGATCGTCAAGGCGACAGCGGATGCCGACGGCGGCAACGCCTTCATCTCGAAGCTGTTCACCCTCGGCACCGTCGTGCTCGTCGTCGTCACGGCGATCGCCACGGCCGCAGCCCCCTGGCTCGTGCACCTGGTGGCGGGCAAGGCGACCGACTCGGTCATCGCCCTCGGCACCGCCCTCGCCTACTGGTGCCTGCCCCAGATCCTGCTCTACGGTCTCTACGCCATGCTCGGCGAGGCGCTCAACGCCCGACGCATCTTCGGCCCCTTCACCTGGGCGCCCGTCGTCAACAACATCATCTCGATCGTCGGGTTCCTCGCCATCGGCGCCCTTTTCGGTCCGGTGCCGACGAAGGCCGCCGAGTGGACCGGGCCCATGATCACCGCGCTCGGCGCGACCGCGACTCTCGGCATCGCCCTGCAGGCCGTCGTGCTGCTCGTGTTCTGGCGCCGCACCGGTCTCGCCCTCAAGCCCGACTTCCGCTGGCGCGGCGTCGGCCTCGGTGCTGTGGGCCGCCTCGCGGGGTGGACGTTCCTCATGGCCTTCGCCAGCCTCGCGGCCGGAGTGCTGCAGGGCTACATCGTGAGCGAAGCATCCGGAGCAGGCGCCTCGGCGACCGTGACCGCCAACGCCTGGCTGATCTTCATGCTCCCCTACTCCGTCATCGTGCTCTCGATCGGCACCCCCTACTTCACGCAGATCAGCGAGCACGCCGCCGCCGGTCGTGACGACGAGGTGCGCGGCGACATCGCGAAGAGCATCCGCACCCTGCTGTTCTTCATCGTGGCCGCCACCGCCGCGGTCGCCGCCGCCGCCGTGCCCGCCTCGCGGGTCTTCACACGGTCACCCGAAGGCGCTGAGGCCGCTGCTCTCGTGCTGCTGTGCTATCTGCTGGGTCTCATCCCGCTCACGATCCTCTTCATCGTGCAGCGCACGTTCTACGCCTACGACGACACCCGCACGCCGTTCTGGTTCACGATCTTCCAGTGCGTGCTCATCGTGGTGACGGCCCTCGCCGCCCTGGGCCTGCGCGAAGCCGGCATCATCCCGCTGACCTCGCTCGCGGCGACGGTCGCGCTCGGCCAGTCGGTCGCCAGCATCCTGCAGACGATCGTCGCGACCTGGCTGCTGCACCGCAAGATCGGCGGGCTGCAGATCGGCTCCTGGATGTCGGCCATCGGCCGGTTCGCTCTCGCCGCCATCCCCGCGGGGCTCGCTGGCTGGGGAACGTTCCTGCTGCTCGGCGGCGTCGAGGGATGGACCACGAGCGGCCAAGTGCTCGGAGCCGTCGGCACGGCCATCATCGGTCTCATCGTGGTGCTGGTCTACCTCGCCCTCCTCGCCCTGCTGCGCGCACCCGAGCTCAAGGCCGCCGGCTCGCTCGTTCGTCGGTTCCTCCCCGGTCGCTGAGAGTCCTCTCCGCCCTGCGGCGGCATCCGGCCAGCCTCTCCCGCGCCGTCATTCGGGAGGAGATCCTCATTCCGGAGGACGATTTCGAGGAATCCGACCTCCGGTGTGCAGATCTCCTCCCGAATGAAGGCGGTTCCTCGCCCCGGCGGCATCCGGCGTGCGGGAATGCCACGCGGTTACCATGGGTTGAAGCAGTCGAACATCATTCGATGGCATTGCAGTTCTCACAGGGAGCCTCTTCATGCGTCAGGTCATCATCATCGGCTCCGGCCCCGCCGGATTCACCGCCGCCATCTACGCGGCGCGGGCCGACCTCAAGCCGCTGCTCATCGCGAGCTCGGTCGAGGTGGGCGGTGAGCTGATGAACACCACCGAGGTCGAGAACTACCCCGGCTTCCCCGACGGCATCCAGGGCCCCGAGCTCATGGCTAAGTTCCAGGAGCAGGCCGAGAAGTTCGGCACCGAGGTCGTCTACGACGACGTCACCGACCTCGACCTCGCCGGAACGGTCAAGAAGGTCACCCTCGGCAGCGGTGCGGTGCACGAAGCCCACACCGTCATCTACGCCACCGGTTCCGCGTACCGCAAGCTCGGCATCGAGGGCGAAGAGCGCCTCTCGGGCTACGGCGTCTCGTGGTGTGCCACGTGCGACGGTTTCTTCTTCCGTGAGAAGACGATCGCCGTCGTCGGCGGCGGCGACTCCGCGATGGAAGAGGCCACGTTCCTCACCCGCTTCGCCGACAAGGTCTACGTGATCCACCGCAAGGACACGCTGCGCGCCTCGAAGATCATGCAGGAGCGTGCGTTCGCGAACGAGAAGATCGAGTTCATCTGGAACAGCGAGGTCGCCGAGATCATCGGTAAGGACTCCGTGCAGGGCGTGCAGCTGCGCAACACGGTCGACGGCACGCTGAGCGACCTTCCGCTCGAGGGCCTGTTCGTCGCGATCGGCAACGACCCGCGCACGCACCTCGTGCACGACAAGCTGAAGCTCACCGCCGAGGGCACGATCTGGGTCGACGGCCGTTCGTCGGTCACCTCGGTCCCCGGTGTCTTCGCCGCCGGCGACGTCATCGACCCGACCTACCGTCAGGCCATCACGGCTGCCGGTTCGGGCACGGTCGCGGCTCTCGACGCCGAGCACTTCCTCGCCGATCTCGAGGATGCTTCGGTCGAGGTTCCGGCCGCAGAGGCGGCAGAGGTCCTCACCGCCTGATCCCCGGGAACACTTTCCCGTCATCTGCTGTTACAGCAGATGAACCTCGAACAAGGAGAAACTCTGATGAGTGCAAAGGCTACGAGCCAGGCGACCTGGGAGCAGGACGTTCTGCAGGCCGAGGGTCCCATTCTCGTGGACTTCTGGGCCGAGTGGTGCGGACCGTGTCGTATGGTCGCCCCGGTGCTGGACCAGATCCAGGCCGACAACCCCGACAAGATCACCATCCTCAAGCTCAATGTGGATGAGAACCCCGAGCTGGCGATGAAGTACCAGATCACGTCGATCCCGGCGATGAAGGTGTTCCAGGGCGGTGAGGTCAAGACGACCATCATCGGCGCCAAGCCGAAGCCGGCCCTCGAGAAGGACCTCGCTGCCTTCATCGGCTGAGGCTTCTTCGCATTCAGGCCGTCGTCTCCCTCAGGAGGCGGCGGCCTTTTGCTGTGCGGCCCGCTACTTGTCCGACACCGCGACAAGCGGCAGCCCGCGCGCCGTACGCGCGCGATCCACGATCTCCTGGATCACCGGGGTCTTGGCGGCGTTGTACGACGCTGTGCCGCGTGCAGCGGCCGCGACGGCGTCGCATTTCGCGTGCACGTAGCGGTCGGCATCGTCGGGGTGCGCACGCAGCCAGTCGCGCAGGATGCGCTGGTTCACGGCATCCCATGCGGATGCCTCGAAGAAGTGCGCGATGTGGGTGCGCGTGCCGTCGCTCTCGAGGATCATCACCGGGTGGCTGCGCACGGCGCTACCGAGGCGCCATCCATCTCGTTCGAGTGAGGCCCGGTGCCGCTCGAACTCCGCAGCATCCGTCACCCGCACGGCCATGTCGATGACCGGCTTCGCGCGCATCCCGGGGATCGCGGTGGACCCGATGTGCTCGATCGTCCAGTCCGGATCACCGCTGTCGCGCAGCCCTGCGGCCGCCTGCTCGAACTGCGCCGGCCACGACGGGTCGTAGGGCACGAGCATCCGCGGCATGTCAGTTGGCGTCCGCGACCGTCGGATCCCAGCGGCGGTACCGCTGCTTTTCGTCGAGCAGTCCCCAGACGGCCGACGTCAGCTCCGGGTACTCCAGGGCGATCTGCCGCAGCACCCGGTAGTGCCGGGCCTCGTTCGGGCGCACGCCGTCGTTGGCGTTGATGTTGTCGGCGCGCAGCAGGTAGACCACGAGCTCGTCGACGCTCGGGAGGTCTTCCATGAACTCCCAGGGGTCTTCGCCCCCGAGCAGCCGCTCCTGCACGATGACGGCGAGCTCGTCGGCCGCTTCGGCACGCAGCACTTCGAGGCTGGCACGGCGCGGGACGGATTCGGTCATCCCACAAGCCTACGCGCGTGTGCGGCGGGGTCGGCGCTCGACCTTCACGTCTTCGGTCATGTCCTCGAGCTCTTTGCCCTTGGTCTCGGCGACCTTGAAGTACACGAAGAAGAACGACAGCAGCGCGAAGAACGCGTAGAAGCCGTAGGCGAAGGGAAGCCCGATGCTCGAGAACGCGGGGAACGTCGTCGAGATGAAGAAGTTCGCCGCCCACTGCGCCGCCGCCGCGACGGCGAGGGCGCCGGCACGGATCGAGTTCGGGAACATCTCGCCCAACAGCACCCAGACGAGCGGGCCCCACGTCGCACCGAAGAACACCACGAAGGCGTTCGCGCAGACGAGAGCGACCGTCGACCACGGATCGGGCAGCGTCACCGCTCCGGCAGCATCCAGAGTGCCGAACGAGAAGGCGACGGCCATCAGCCCCAACGAGATCGTCATGCCGACCGACCCGACGAGCAGCATGATGCGCCGGCCCACCTTGTCGACGAGCAGGATGGCGATGATCGTCACCACGATGTTCGTGACCGAGGTGATCACCGTGATCAACAGGGCCTCGGACTCGCCGAACCCGACCGACTGCCACAGGGTCGTCGAATAATAGAAGATCACGTTGATGCCGACGAACTGCTGGAAGACGGAGAGCAGGATGCCGACCCAGACGATCGGCTTGAGGCCGAAGCGGTTGCCGCGCAGGTCGCGCAGCGACTCGCGCTTCTCGGTGTTGAGCGTGCCGGTGATCTCGGTGATCTTGGCCTTCACGTCGACGGCGCCGGTCACCGTCGTGAGGACTTCCTCGGCCTTGTCGAGCTTGCCCTGCGCCACCAGATAGCGCGGAGACTCGGGCAGACGCAGCGCCATGATGCCGTAGACGATCGCGGGGATCGCCTCGGCGATGAACATCCAGCGCCAGGCGTAGAGACCCCACAGCGACTCCGCCGCTCCCCCGGCGACGTTGGCGAGCAGGGCGTCGGAGAGGAGCGCGACGAAGATACCCGAGACGATGGCCAGCTGCTGCAGCGAGCCGAGGCGGCCGCGCATGTGCGCCGGAGACACCTCGGCGATGTAGGCCGGGGCGATGACCGAGGCGGCGCCGACGCCGAGACCGCCGACCACACGCCAGATGATCAGATCGACGACGCTGAACGCCAGGCCCGATCCGATCGAGGAGACGAGGAACAGCACGGCGGCGGCGACCATGATGGGGATGCGTCCCCACCTGTTCGCCAGCGGACCGGCGAACCAGGCACCCACGGCGCAGCCGATCAGTGCCGACGAGACGGCGAAGCCCTTGAGCCCGTCGCCGAGATCGAAGCCCGAGGTGTTGCCGGCGAGGGCATCCACCGCTCCGTTGATCACCGCGGTATCGAAACCGAAGAGGAATCCTCCGAGTGCCGCCGCGATGCTGATCGCGATGACGCGACCCCTCAACGGTGATCCTGTTGCCGTCTTCGCTGACATGATGCCCTCCCGCAGATCGTCGTTGGAGAGTCTAGGCCTGTGCACCGACGCGCAGACAGTGCTTGACAGCGCGTCTGAAAACACCATCGCGCACGAGGCTCCCCACCTGGTGGCCGAGTCTCGTG
>Ga0326721_10000547_pt1 | contig 11413 bp, 10 predicted proteins | sample SGPome_FD_203951 | JGI IMG/M metagenome (GOLD analysis project Ga0326721, IMG submission 203951) | Soil microbial communities from Southern Great Plains, Lamont, Oklahoma, United States - SGP_1_2016 | ecosystem: Engineered > Artificial ecosystem > Soil microcosm > Unclassified | place: USA...
GTGGTCGACCGCCTGCTGTCGATGCTGGGGGAGGTGGCCGGCTCTGGCGCCCGGGTGCTGGTCGAGCGGATCGGCAGCTTCGGCGAGCTACCCGCCGACCTGGCCACTCCGCTGGTGATGGTGCTCACCGAGCTGGTCGGCAACGCCGTGGAGCACGGATTTCCCGGCTCTCGGACCGGGGCAGTGCAGGTCATCGGCGGCCGCGCTCGTGGCGTGCTGACCGTTCAGATCCTGGACGACGGCACCGGCCTGCCCGAGCGGTTCTCGCTCGACAGCAGCGATCGGTTGGGGCTGCAGATCGTCCGGACCTTGGTGGAGGCGGAGCTGGACGCGAGCCTGGAGGTCAGCCGTCGGGACGCAGAACAGCCCGGTACTGCCGTGACCCTGCGCATCCCGCTCAGCCGACGGGAACGCAGCCCCCATAGTTGAGGCGCGCAGACGCCGGCTTTACGACATTCGGGCGCGAGCGCGGGCATTGCGGCGCTTGAGGGCGCGGCGTTCGTCCTCGCTCAGGCCGCCCCACACACCGGCGTCCTGGCCACTCTCCAAGGCCCACGAGAGGCACTCTGACATGACGGGACAGCGACGGCACACGGCCTTCGCTTCTTCGATCTGCATCAATGCCGGACCGGTATTACCGATCGGAAAGAACAGTTCCGGGTCCTCGTCGCGGCATACCGCGCGGTGACGCCAGTCCATGTAGGTCGGTCTCCTCACTTGGCTTGGAAACTACTGACAGACGCACAAACTTCAGCCTGGCAGCAGGTTTGCTTGTGAATTCTTTCACGAGCTGCCAACTAGTTCAAGGACCCGCGACACATGACACGTCTGTCACATGGCTTGGTTCACGAGCTGTGGTTCCGGCGGACGACGAGGTTCCTGTGTCGGTGACGTCCGATCTCATCTATAAGCCTTGCCCACCTCGAGCAACGGGGCAAGTCCAAACACCTGTTTTCTGTATCTGGCTATCAATCGCACAGCTCAAACACAGCGATGTACGTTGATTTGTCCCGATGATCATGGACTGCTGTGGCATCGGCGTCAAGAGGCTTTTTCAGACGAGATCTGCAGACACCCTTGTGTGGACTGTGTTATGGGCCCTGTCAGGCGGCCTGACACCAATCAGACATAGACTTCCAAAGCCCGGGCAACGCTGCGGAATCGCACCTGCTGGCGCGGCTCCAACGCGTCACCGTCCACCTGGAACGGCAGCGGCCGCTCGGCGCGCAACACGAACTCGGTCAGGTCGTGTTCCAGCCGGGAGCCGAAACCCTTGCTGCGGGCGGCTGTCCGGCGCGGCGCGGCGATCATCCGGGCGGCGGCGAGCACGATGCCGGTCGCTCCCATCCGGGTTCGGGCGTAGACGTCGAGCCCGGTGTCGAAGGAGGCGCGCGGCGTCGGCGAGACCGGCCGCTCGCCGAGGAATGTCCACGGGTCGCAGTTGGTCACCAGCGCGAGGTAGAGGCCGGCCACCGAGCGGCCGTCCGGGAAGTCCAGCGTGATGGCCGGCCGACGGCGGTCCTGCTTGAAGTAGGTACGCACCGCGGTCCGGACGTACAGGGCATGGGTGGAGGTGCGCCCGCGCCGGCGGTGTGCCTCGACGGCGGCCACCACCGCCGCGTCGTAGCCGAGGCCCGAGGCGAAGACGAACCACCTGTCGTCAGCCAGCCCCAGGCCGATGGGCCGGCGCCGGTCGGCGCTCATCGCGTCGATCAGCACCGAGGTGGCCTCGAACGGGTCGTTGGGCAGGCCGAGGGCGCGAGCGACCACGTTGGTCGAGCCGCCGGGCACGATCCCCAGCCTGGGCACGCTCGGGTGCACGCCGTCGGTCAGCAGGCCGTTGACCACCTCGTTCACGGTGCCGTCGCCGCCGAGGGCCACCACCACGTCGACGCCGTCGCGCATCGCCCGGCAGGCGAGGGCGGCCGCATGACCTCGATTCGCCGTCTCCTCGACCTCGAGCTTGACGTCGGCGGCAAGGGCGTGCACCAGGAGATCGCGCTGGCGCACCGTGGTGGCGGTGGCACGTGGGTTCGACACGACCAGGACTCGCACCGCCTGACTGTACCGCCCGGCCCGGCTGCCGAAGCTGATGCGCGGCGCCCGCGAGCAGTGTGGCGCGGGGCGCTCGCATACGCTGCTCAGGTGCCTGACACCGCGGCGGAACCGGCCGCCACCCCACCGTCCGGCCTCCGGGCCGCGGCCGCCCTGGTGCTGCTGGAAGCGGCGGCGTTGGCGATCACCGCGGCAGCGCTGCTGGTGCTGGCCTTGGTGCACACCACCACCCGGCTGTGGGCGGCGATGGCGATCGTCGGGTTCGCGTTGCTCGGCGCGGCGGTGCTGGCGCTGTGCGCCCGCGGCTTGGCGCAGCTGAGACCCAGCGCCCGCTCGCCGGTGATCCTGGTGCAGTTGCTGGCCGTGCCGGTCGGCTACTCGCTCGCCGTCCAGGCCGGCCGGGCGCTGGTCGGGGTGCCGATCCTGCTCCTGGCGGTCGCGGTGCTGGTGCTGCTGATGTTGCCGTCCTCGCGGCAGGCCCTGGACCGCTTTCTCTGACCGCCGGCTTGACGGCGCCGCTCGCGCGGTGCTGACCGAGGGGTGCTCGACGTCGCTGGATGCGCGTCGCGACAGCCGCCGCGGATTCATCGGGCACGACCGGATCGATAAGCAATCAATGCCAGCCGGGCGAAACGGGATCTACCCGGGTTACCGAGCGGCGCCGCTGCCCAGTGATGTGGAGACGTTCCAGCGCAGCACGACCGGGTAGCCATGCTCGTAGCCGAGGCTGCAGACCGCGCCGGTGCCGAGCCAGAAATGCCGGCCCCAGGCCACCGGGTCGCCGAGCCAGCGAGCCGCCAGGCACCGGATCGCGTGGCCGTGCGAGAACACCAGCACCGGCCCGGACCGGCCGGCTGCCGTCAGCCGGGCGGTGATGGTGGCGAGCAGCCGGTCGAACCTTGCGCTCACCGTGGCGGCGTCCTCGCCACCGGGGATCGGGCCCGACCACACCGACCAGTCCGGCCATCGCTTGCGGATGTCGGGCGAGGTCAGCCCCTCCAGCTCGCCGTAGTCCCATTCCGCGGCGTCCTCGTCGGTCTCCTCGACGGCAAAGCCGGCGAGCTCGGCCGTTCGCCAGGCCCGCTGCCGGGGTGAGCTGACCACCAGGGCGGGCTCGGTGGAGCCGAGCACGGCGCGAATCAGCGGCCCGGCCGCGCGCGCCTGCTGCTCGCCGAACTCGGTCAGCGGGATGTCGGACCTGCCGGTGTGCTGGCCGCTGCGGCTCCACTCGGTCTCGCCGTGCCGGATCAGCACCAGCGCCGGCTCGGTGTTGGGCGCACGCCAGCGCGGGACGGCCGAGGCCGACCCGGAGATCGGGTCGGCCTCGGTCGACTGGTCGGGTGCGGACACCGGTTGGCTCACGCGGCCTTCTTGGTCTCCCAGAAGATGGCGTCGATCTCGGCGATCATGTCCAGCAGCTTCTGGCCCTCGGCGGGATCGACGGAGCTCTTGCCGCCCGCCGCGCCGGCCTGCTTGGTGGCCTTGTTGAACAGCTCGTGCAGCTGCGGGTACTTCTCGAAGTGCGGCGGCTTGAAGTAGTCGGTCCACAGCACCCACAGGTGGTGCTTGACCAGGTCCGCTCGCTGCTCCTTGATCATCAGAGCCCGGGTGCGGAAGACCGGGTCCTCGTTGGCCTGGTACTTCTCCTGGATGGCCTTGACCGATTCTGCCTCGATGCGAGCCTGTGCCGGGTCGTACACACCGCACGGCAGGTCGCAGTGAGCGGAAGCGGTGATCGAACGGCGCATCAAGCGCATGACATCTCCTCCAGTCGCGACTACAGCGCATTCCAGTAGCGGAACGCTCAAATGGACCCTACTCCGGCGACGGCCGGCCGGGTCAGGCAGCATCACGGCATGCAGGCTTTGCTTCCCTGGCAGCGGGTTCGGGTCGAGGGCGTGTCGATGACCCCGACATTGCTGCCCGGGGACTGGCTGCTGGTGCGCTACGGCGCCCCGGTCCGGCCCGGCGCCATCGTGCTGGCCAGATTTCGCCGGCGCCCGGACCTGCTGGTGATCAAGCGGGCGGTGGCCGAGCAGGACGGCGGCTGGCTGCTGGCCAGTGACAACGCCGGCCAGGGCAGCGACTCCCGCCAGTACGGGGTGGCCGATGTGCTGGCCCGGGCGGTGCGGGTCTGGCGCCCGGAGGGGCTGCCCGGGGCGGGCCGGTGGCGGTCGGCGCCCCGGCGGTGGTGGGGCATGGCTCCTCGCGAGTTCCGCTCGCCGGAACAAGCCTGACCAGCATCTGGTTGAACGGACCGCCACGCAACGACGCGCTCGGCCCTGGCAATGCGGCATGCAGCAAGCCAGCCATCGACCAAGCAGTGCCGCACCCTGGAACGGCGGCGCCCGCCGTTCACCCCTTCGCGCGATTACCCGGGAGCTTGCCACGTGTCACCCACCGTCGATCCGGCCAGCCAGGTCTTCAAGATCCATCAGGGCGGCAAGCTGGTGGTGACCAGCACCCTGCCGCTGACTGACCGGGAGGCGCTGTCGCTGGCCTACACCCCGGGCGTCGCCCAGGTCTCGGCCGCGATCGCCGCCGACGAGTCACTGGCGGCCAGCTACACCTGGCGCTCGCGGTTGGTGGCGGTGATCAGCGACGGCACCGCGGTGCTGGGCCTGGGGGACATCGGCCCGGCCGCGGCGTTGCCGGTGATGGAGGGAAAGTGCGCGCTGTTCGAGCAGTTCGCCGGCCTCAATGCCATTCCGATCGTGCTGGGCACCACCGATCCGGATGAGATCGTCGACACCATCGTGCGGATCGCACCCTCATTCGGCGGGATCAACCTGGAAGACATCTCCGCGCCGCGCTGCTTCGAGATCGAGCGGCGGCTGCGGGACCTGCTGCCGATCCCGGTCTTCCACGACGACCAGCACGGCACCGCGATCGTGGTGCTGGCCGCCCTGCGCAACGCCGCGACGCTGACCGGCCGGCAGCTGGCCGATCTGCGGGTCGTGGTGTCGGGGGCCGGCGCGGCCGGCGTGGCCTGCGCCCGGATCCTGCTGGCGGCCGGGATCGGCGACCTGGCGGTGGCGGACTCCCGCGGCATCGTGCACCGCGGCCGCGGCGACCTGAACCCGATCAAGGCAGAACTCGCCCAGGTGACCAACCGGGCCGGCTTCACCGGCGGCCTCGAATCGGCGCTGGCCGGCGCGGATGTCTTTCTCGGGGTCAGCTCCGGGGCGGTCGGCGAGCCCGCGATCGCGAGCATGGCCGCAGAGTCGATCGTGTTCGCCCTGGCCAACCCCACTCCGGAGGTGGAGCCGGAGATGGCCCGCCGGCACGCGGCGGTGGTGGCGACCGGACGCAGCGATCACCCGAACCAGATCAACAACGTGCTGGCGTTCCCGGGGGTGTTCGCCGGCGCCTTCGACGCCGGGGCCCGCCAGATCACCGAGGGGATGAAGCTGGCCGCGGCCAGCGCCCTGGGCTCGGTGGTGGCAGCCGAGTTGCGCCCGGACTACATCGTGCCGACGCCGTTCGATGACCGGGTGGTGCCGGCGGTGCGGTTGGCGGTGGCCGAGCAGGCCCGTCGCGAAGGGGCGGCCGGCCAGCGCGGCTGAGTCCACCTGCTGGACGGGCCGCACCGCGATTCGGGCGACGCGCTAGTCGTCCTCGTCGTCGGCGCGGGCCAGCCAGGTTGCCAGCCGGTCCACCGCGACCTCGAAGTCGGGGTTGAGATCGACGAAGGTGCGTAGCCGCTCGGCCAGCCAGGCGAGGCTGACTCCCTCCTCGCCCCGGCGCGATTCCAGCTCCTCGATCCCACGATCGGTGAAGTACATGTCCAGTCCCGTCCGTCCCCGCTCCTAACCCAGCGCCGTGGCGACAACCTCGCGCTGCTGCTTCTCGTGGATGCTCGCCGAGCCGACCGCCGGCGACGCCGAAGCCCGCCGCGAGGCCCGGTAGAGCTGCCGGGTGTCGCCGTGCGCGGCCAGCCGCTCCGGCAGGTTCAGCGCGATGAACGGATAGGCGCCCTGGTTGGCCGGCTCTTCCTGCGCCCAGATCAGCTGCGCCTGCGGGTACTTGGCCAGCTCCGCGGCGATCTCGTCACCGGGCAGCGGGTAGAGCTGCTCCAGCCGGACGATGGCCACGTCCGTCCGGCCGGTCTGGGTGCGCGCCGCCAGCAGGTCGTAGTAGATCTTGCCGCTACACAGCACCACCCGGCTCACCTGATCCGGCGCGGCCGAGGAGTCGCCGATCACCGGCCGGAAGCCGCCGCTGGTGAACTCCTCCAGCTGGCTGACCGCGGCCTTGAGCCGCAGCAGCGACTTCGGGGTGAAGGCGATCAGGGGACGGCGGATGTCTGACAGCGCCTGCCGGCGGAGCAGGTGGAAGTAGTTGGCCGGCGAGGAACACATCGCGACCGTCATGTTGTTCTCGGCCGCCAGCTGCAGGAATCGCTCGGGCCGGCCGGTGGAGTGGTCCGGGCCCTGGCCCTCGTAACCGTGCGGCAGCAGCAGCGTCACCGAGGATCGCTGGCCCCACTTTGCCTCGCCGGAGGCGATGAACTCGTCGATGATGGTCTGCGCGCCATTGGCGAAGTCGCCGAACTGCGCCTCCCAGACCACCAGGGCGTCCGGGTTGGCGACCGAGTAGCCGTATTCGAACCCCATCGCCGCGTACTCCGACAGCAGCGAGTCGTAGGCGCGGAACGGCGCGACCGCGCCCGGGATGTGCCGCAGCGGGGTGTACTCCTCGCCGGTGACCCGGTCGATGAGCACCGCGTGCCGCTGGGTGAAGGTGCCGCGCCGGGAATCCTGGCCGGCAAGCCGGACCGGATGGCCGTCGACGGTCAGCGAGCCGAAGGCCAGCAGCTCGGCGGTCGCCCAGTCCACGTCGCCACCGGTGGTCTGGGCCACCCGCCGGTCGATCTGCGGCTTGAGCCGGGGATGGATGCTGAACCCGGCCGGGTGGTTGGCGTACAGGTCGCCGATGGTCTTGATCAGCTCGCCCGAGACGGCGGTCGAGGCACGGGGCAGGCTGGGCGATTCCTCCATCACCGGCTCCGGCCGCGGCTTGCCGGTGGCGTCCCGGGTCTCCAGGAACACCTTCTCCAGCTGGGACTGGAAGTCCTTGAGCGCTTCTTCGGCGTCGGTGATGGTGATGTCGCCCCGGCCGATCAGGGCCTCGGTGTAGAGCTTGCGGACGCTGCGCTTGCTGTCGATGATGTCGTACATCAGCGGCTGGGTGAACGAGGGGTTGTCGGCCTCGTTGTGCCCGCGGCGGCGGTAGCACACCATGTCGATGATAACGTCCTTCTTGAACTTCACCCGGTAGTCCACGGCGAGCTTGGCCACCCGCACGCACGCCTCGGGGTCATCTCCGTTGACGTGGAAGATCGGCGCCGAGATCATCCGGGCGATGTCGGTGCAGTACAGGCTGGAGCGCGATTGCGCCGGCGAGGTGGTGAAGCCGACCTGGTTGTTGACGACGACGTGCACGGTGCCGCCGGTCCGGTAACCGCGTAGCTGCGACAGGTTCAGGGTTTCGGCGACCACACCCTGGCCGGCGAAGGCGGCGTCGCCGTGCATCAGCACCGGCAGCACCGTGAAGCCGTCCTCGCCCTTGTCGAGAATGTCTTGCTTGGCACGGACGATTCCCTCCAGGACCGGGTTGACGGCCTCCAGGTGCGAGGGGTTGGCGGTCAGCTCCACGGCGACCTCGGTGCCGTCGGCGCCGACATAGGTGCCGTGCGCGCCCAGGTGGTACTTGACGTCGCCGGAGCCCTGCGCGGTGCCCGGGTCGATGTTGCCCTCGAACTCGTTGAAGATCTTGGCGTAGGGCTTGCCGACGATGTTGGCCAGCACATTCAGCCGGCCGCGGTGCGGCATGCCGATGACGACCTCGTCGAGGGAGTAGCCGGCCGCGGCGGACAGCACCGCGTCCAGCAGCGCGATGACGGTCTCGCCGCCTTCGAGGCTGAACCGCTTCTGGCCGACGTACTTGGTCTGCAGGAAGGTCTCGAACGCCTCGGCGACATTGAGCCGGGACAGGATGTGCTTCTGCTCCTCCCGGGTCAGGGTGTCGTTGCGGACCTCGATGTTCTGCTGGATCCAGGCGCGTTCCTCCGGATCGATGATGTGCATGTACTCCACACCGACCCGGCGGCAGTACGCATCGCGCAGCACGCCGAGGATGTCGCGCAGCTTCATCAGCTTCTGGCCGGCGAAGCCGCCGACGGCGAACTCCCGGTCCAGGTCCCACAGGGTCAGCCCGTGCTTGGTGATGTCGAGGTCCGGGTGGGTCCGGATCTTGAACTCCAGCGGGTCGGTGTCGGCCATCAGGTGGCCCGAGGACCGGTAGGCGTTGATCAGCTCGATGACCCGGGCGGCCTTGTCGATCTGGCCCTCGTGGCTGAATTCCCGATCGGTCAGCCAGACGGCCGGCTCGTACGGGATCCGCAGCGAGGCGAAGATGTCGTAGTAGAAGTTGTCCTCGCCGAGCAGCAGCTGGTGCACCCGGCGCAGGAACTCGCCCGACTGCGCGCCCTGGATGATCCGGTGGTCATAGGTGGAAGTCAGGGTCATCGTGCGCGAGATGCCCATGTCGTTCAGGGCATCGGGATTCATGCCGCTGAACTCGGCGGGGTACTCCATCGCGCCGACGCCGATGATCGTGCCCTGCCCCTGCATCAGCCGCGGGACCGAGTGGTTTGTGCCGATGGTGCCGGGATTGGTCAGGCTGACGGTGGTGCCGGCGAAGTCGTCGGCGGCGAGCTTGCCGGACCGGGCCCGGCGGATGATGTCTTCGTACGCGCCCCAGAAGCTGGCGAAGTCCATCGTCTCGGCGGACTTGATCGAGGCCACCACCAGCGAGCGGCCGCCGTCCTTGCCCGGCAGGTCGATCGCCAGGCCCAGGTTGACGTGCTCGGGCTGCACCATCACCGGCTTGCCCTCGGCGTTGAGCGCGAAGAAGTTGTTCATCTCCGGGAAGTCGCGTAGCGCGCGCACCACGGCGTACCCGATCAGGTGGGTGAAGCTCACCTTGCCGCCGCGAGCCCGGCGCAGATGGTTGTTGATGATGATCCGGTTGTCGCCGAGCAGCTTCGCCGGCACCGCCCGGACGCTGGTGGCGGTCGGGATCTCCAGCGAGGCCTGCATGTTCGTGACGACCTTGGCCGGCGCGCCCCGCAGCACGGTGACGTGCGCCTCGGCCGCGGCGAGCGGCGCGACGGTGGGCTGGGTCCAGGACGGCTTGGCGGCCGGCGGGGCTGCTGGGGCGCTGGCAGCGGGCCTGGCCGGTGGCGTGCTCGGCGCCTCGGCGGCCGGGCGCTCGGTCGCGCGGCTCGGCGGCGGGTCGCTCTGGGTCGTGCCGGTCGGGGCTGATCCGTTCTGCGCAGCGGCGCTTGGGCTTGTGCCACTTTGGCCTGTGCCGCTTTGGCCTGTGCCGCTTTGGCCTGTGCCGCTTTGGCCTGTGCCGCTTTGGCCAGCGGCGCTCGGCCCTGTGCCGCTTGGGCCGGTGCCACTTTGATCTGTGCCGCTATGCCCTGTGCCGCTCTGGGCAGTCTGGTCGCTGGCCTGATGCCTGCCATCGGCGGTAGCCGGGGCTGGCTGGCTGGCGCCCGTGTCGGACATGCCGGCGCCAACCTCCTCAGCGTCGGCGTCCAGGTCGTCGTAGGACGTGCCGGGCGGCGCATGCCGCACCGAGCCGGCCGGGCCGGCGGCGGGCCGGTAGTCGGCGAAGAAGTCGTGCCAGGCCGCGTCCACAGCCGACGGATCGGCCAGGTAGCGCTCGTACATCTCCTCGACCAGCCACTCGTTCGCGCCGAAGTCGGGGCGGGTTGATTCACTGCCAGTCGAGGACTGCGCGGTCACGTCGTCGGCCACCTTCTCAGGAGTGTGCGTACGCCTGCTGCGGGAAGCGGCCACCGGGACGGCAGCTACCGCCCACCGGCCAGGCCGGGACCCCGGAGGACAAGCCTACGCGCGGAGCTCGGCACCTGGCAGCGTGGCGGCCCGTTCGGCCGGCGTAAATCGGTGCGCTTGCTCACATCGCCCAGCCACAGCCGGACCGGTCAGCTGATATCGCGGCTCAGGCTCAGCCGGCCGCCGATGACCAGCAGCGCCAGCGACCAGATCACGAACAGCACCCCGCCGGCCGCGGGGGCCAGCAGGTGGACATCGTGTGGCATGCCCTCCACAGTGCCGTTGGCGTTGAAGGCCTTGATGGCGCCGCCGGGGGTGTAGGCATAGCCCTTGCGGACCCAGGGCACGTAGTTGAGCACGTTGTCGAGGATGAAGAAGTACACGATCCCGAACACCATCGCGGCGGCCTGGTTGCGCAGCAGCGCGCCCAGCCCGAGCCCGAACATGCCGGTCAGCACCAGCGTGACGAAGGCCTTTCCGACCCCGCCGGCCACGCCGTCGCCGTAGTCCAGCGGCACCCCTTCGGCCGACAGCCAGATGATCGCGATCGCGAAGTTGAGCACCACGCAGATCAGGGCATAGATGATCGCGAAGACGGCGTAGGAGGCGGCCTTGCCGGCCAGCAGCAGCCACCGGTTCGGGGTCGCGAGCAGCGTCGGGGTGATCGTCTTGTGGCGGAATTCGGTGGTCAGGCCCAGCAGGCCCAGCACCAGCAGCGCGACCCCCGCGCCCTGGGACTGGGTGAAGACCGCGTAGTAGTCGACGGGGGCGCCGTTGTCGTGGTCGTTGACCGCGTTGACCACGGTGACGATGGTGCCCAGGGCGGTGAAGGCGGAGGACAGCAGCAGCATCCAGAACCACACCTGGGTGCTGCGGATCTTGAGGATCTCCGAGCGGACCAGATTGATCATCGGAGGCCACCGTCCTGCTGGTTGGGCCGGAACGGGGGTGGGGAGTACCCGGGCGGGTCCAGGTCTGCGCCCCGGTGCTCGCCCTCGGTGAGGCTGAAGAACAGCCGCTCGAGGTCGAATTCCTCCACCCGGAGCTCGTGCAACTCGACGTTGTGCACGAAGGCCAGGTGGCCGACCTGGGCGAGCTGGTCGGTGCGGACCCGGAGCGAGCCGTCGGGCTCGGTGGTGCCGCCGAAGCCGGCGCCGGCCAGCGCCTGCTGCAGCGGGCCCAGCGCCGGCCCGCGCACCACCGTGACGGCGGTGCCGGCCGACAGCTCGCCGAGGGTGCCGGCCCGGACCAGCTTGCCCCGGTTGAGGATCACCGCGCGGTCGGCCACCTCCTGCACCTCCGACAGCTGGTGGCTCGACACCAGGACGGTGCGGCCCTCGCTGGCCAGGTGCCGGAAGAAGCCGCGCAGCCAGCGGATGCCTTCGGGGTCCAGGCCGTTGGCCGGTTCGTCCAGGATCAGCACCCGGGGATCGCCCAGCAGCGTGCCGGCCAGGCCCAGCCGCTGCCGCATGCCCATCGAGTAGCCCTTG
>Ga0326721_10000548_pt1 | contig 11408 bp, 11 predicted proteins | sample SGPome_FD_203951 | JGI IMG/M metagenome (GOLD analysis project Ga0326721, IMG submission 203951) | Soil microbial communities from Southern Great Plains, Lamont, Oklahoma, United States - SGP_1_2016 | ecosystem: Engineered > Artificial ecosystem > Soil microcosm > Unclassified | place: USA...
CACGGGCCCGGGACCCGTGCGACCACGGCGGCCGGCCGACTCCAGCACGGAGGCGGCCGGCCGCCGTCGTCGGGGAGCCCGGAACGGGTGCTACCCGGGAGCGTCGAGGAACCGCCGGACGGCGGCGGGCAGGCCCGGCTCCGCCGGGGTGCCGAGGTGGCCGCGGCGCGGGTACAGCACGACCCGGCCGTCCGGGGCGCGCCGTGCGGTCTCGGTGAACAGCCACGTGCCGTAGCCGGCGTCCCGCCCGCCGCCGACGACGAGCAGCGGGCACTGCAGGCCGTGGAGCCTGTCGCCGGCGTCGAAGGCGTCCTCGGCCGCGAGCGTGGCCAGCAGGTCCGGGCCGCCCCCGCCCAGGACGCGGCGCCCGAGCACCCAGCCGAGCGCCCCGAGCGGCAGCCCGGTGGCGGGGCCGGCGGCCATGCCCCGCAGGAGCCGCGCGGAGGCGCGGCGGACCCGGTGCTCCCGCAGCAGCCGGGCGAGGTCCCGCTGCAGCGTGCGGAAGCCCGTGCCCAGCCGGTAGGCGCTGGAGAGCAGCACGAGCCGGCGCACGAGCCCGGGGTGGTCGAGGGCCAGCTGCAGCGCGACGCTGCCGCCCGTGGAGTGGCCGAGCACGTCCACCGGTCCGTCGAACAGCTCCCGCAGCACGTCGGCGTAGTCGCGGGCCAGGTCCGCCATGGTGGCCCCCGCGGGCAGCCCGCGCCGCCGGTTGATCCACCACACGGTGCGCCCGGCGGCGAACGGCCGGACGAGGTCCAGCTGCATGCGCAGCTCCTGGCCGCGGGGCACGTCGTGGTCGGCCGTGAGCCCGGGCAGGAACACCAGGGGAGGGCCCTCGCCGAGCCGCAGGAACGGCAGCCCGGGGCCCAGGTGACCGCTGTCGAGCACCGCCGGGGACGTCATCTCAGCTCCTGCTGCTCAGATCCACATCGCCGGGTCGATGTAGGTGGACGGGTCCACCAGCGGCTGCTGCTTCTCGGGGGTGCGGGGGCGGACCTTGCCGGGGATGCCCGTGACGATCGAGTCCTCGGGCACGTCCTTGACCACCACGGCGTTGGCCCCGATCGCGGAGTCCGCGCCGATCTCGATGGGCCCGAGCACCTTGGCGCCCGCGCCGATGACCACGCGGTCCCCGACCGTGGGGTGGCGCTTGACCTTCTCCAGGGAGCGCCCGCCCAGGGTGACCCCGTGGTAGATCATGACGTCCTCGCCGATCTCGGCCGTCTCGCCGATCACCACGCCCATCCCGTGGTCGATGAAGAAGCGCCGCCCGATGGTGGCCCCGGGGTGGATCTCCACGCCGGTGACGAAGCGGCCCAGCTGGGAGACGGTGCGGGCGAGCAGGCGCCGGTCGGGGTGCTGCCACAGCCGGTGGGAGAGCCGGTGGATCCAGATGGCGTGCAGACCGGAGTAGTTCAGGGCGATCTCCAGCCGGGACCGGGCGGCGGGGTCGTGCGTGCGGGCCGTCTGCAGGTCCTCGGAGAGTCTGCTCCAGAAACTCACGGTCTTCCTCTGTTCTTCCGGGGTCGGGGAGGGGCCCGCCGGGGCGGGGAGGGCGCGCACGGGAACGGCCCGCCCACATCCGGGGGCAACGTCGCCGGGTGGCGGCGCTATTCCCGGGGCGGGGCGGGCCGTCGGTGCCGAGGGGCCCGGGGGCTCAGCCGCGGATGTCCTCGTAGAGCAGGGTGGAGATGTAGCGCTCACCGAAGTCGCACACGACGGCGACGATGAGCTTGTCCCGGTTCTCCTCCTTGGCGGCCTCCTGCAGGGCGGCCCACACGATGGCGCCGGAGGAGATCCCGCCGAGGATGCCCTCCTTGGTGCCGAGCTCGCGGGCGGTGCGCACGGAGTCCTCGACGGTGACGTCGTAGACGTCGTCGTAGATCTCGCGGTCGAGGATCGCGGGCACGAAGTTCGCGCCGAGGCCCTGGATCTTGTGCGGGCCGGCCTTGCCCTGCGTCAGCAGCGGGGAGTCGGCGGGCTCGACGACGAGCAGGCGGACGTCGGGCTTCTGCTCGCGCAGGTAGCGGCCGGCGCCGGTGATGGTGCCGCCGGTGCCCACACCGGAGACGAACACGTCGACCTCGCCGTCGGTGTCCTCCCAGATCTCGGGGCCGGTGGTCGCGTAGTGGATGGCCGGGTTGGCCTCGTTGGCGAACTGGCTGGCGAGGACCGCGTTGTCGGTGGAGTCGACGATCTCCTGGGCCTTCTCCACGGCCCCGCGCATGCCCTCGGCACCGGGGGTCAGGACGATCTGGGCGCCGTAGGCCCGCAGCATGACCCGCCGCTCCGTGGACATGGTCTCGGGCATGGTGAGGATGACCTTGTAGCCGCGGGCCGCGCCGACCATGGCCAGGGCGATGCCGGTGTTGCCGGAGGTGCCCTCCACGATCGTGCCGCCCGGCTTGAGCTGGCCGGACTTCTCGGCGGCGTCGATGATCGCCACGCCGATGCGGTCCTTCACGGAGTTGGCCGGGTTGTAGAACTCCAGCTTCACGGCGACGTTGCCGGGCAGGCCCTCGTCGAGCCGGTTGAGGCGGACGAGGGGGGTGCGGCCCACGAGCTCGGTGACGTCGTTGTAGATCTTCGCCATGTGCATACCTCTGTTTCTCGAATGTCAGGACATCGTCGGTGGATCTTCGGCGGTGCCGGGGCGCCGCCGGGCCCGGGGGAGGGCACGGGGGCAGCCCGCTCCTAGCTGAGCCTAGCCACGCGCCGCAACCTCTACTATGCAGTAAGCCACGCGGAGTAACGTTGCCGGACCTTGGCGAGCTTCGGGTTGATGACCACCTGGCAGTAGCCGCTCCACGGCTGCTTCGCGTAGAAGTCCTGGTGCTCGGGCTCGGCCTCCCAGAACGCGCCCAGCGGCTCCAGGGTCGTGACGATCGGCCGGTCCCAGGAGGGCTGCGCCCGGGCGATGGCGTCCTGGAACAGGGCCCGCTGCGCCTCGTCGGCCCAGAACATCGCCGAGCGGTACTGGGTGCCCACGTCGTGGCCCTGCCGGTTGAGCGACGTGGGGTCGTGGCCCGTGAAGAACAGGTCGAGGACCACGTCCTCGGGGACCACGTCCGGGTCGAAGGTGACGGCCACGGCCTCGGCGTGGCCGGTCCTGCCGCTGCACACGGCGCGGTACGAGGGGTGCTCCAGCGCGCCGCCGGTGTAGCCGGAGACCACGGAGCTCACCCCGCGGGTGACCCGGTACACCGCGTCGAGGCACCAGAAGCACCCGCCCGCGAGCACGAACGTCACGGAGGAGGGGACAGGGGCCTGGGCGGGGGCGCCGGAGCGGGCGTTGTCGGGATCGGTGACCATGTCCGGTACAACGCCCCGGGCCCGGCAACATTCCCGCGCCCCGATCCCGCGCCCCCTCCCGTGCCGCTCCGCCGGACGCACGGCCCCCGGTCCCTAGACTGGGCCCATGAGCGAGCACAGCACGTCCCCGGCCGCCCCTGCCCTCACCGAGGTCCTCGACGTCGTCGAGCAGCTGTGGCCGCTGGGACTGCAGGAGCCGTGGGACGCGAGCGGGCTCGTCACCGGGCGCCCGGAGCAGCCCGTGCGGCGGATCCTGTTCGCCGTGGACCCGACGGCCGACGTCGTCGCCGAGGCCGTGGCGACGGACACCGACCTGCTCGTCACGCACCACCCGCTGCTGCTGCGCGGGGTGACCTCCGTGGCCGCCGACCGCTTCAAGGGGGCGGTCGTGCACGAGCTCATCGAGCACCGCTGCGCCCTGCTCGCGTGCCACACCAACGCCGACTCCGCCCCCGACGGCGTCTCCGACGCGGTCGCCCGCGCCGCCGGGCTCACGACGACGACACCGCTCGCCCCGCACCCCGCCGACCCTGCCGTGGGGATCGGGCGGGTGGGGGACCTGCCGCGGCCCACCACGCTGCGGGAGCTGGCCCGGCGGCTCGCCGCCGCCGTCCCGCCCACCGCCCACGGGGTGCGGGTCGCCGGCGACCCCGACACCCCCGTGCGGCGCGTCGCGGTGTGCGGTGGCGCGGGCGACTCCCTCTTCGACGAGGTCCGCGCGAGCGGCGCCGACGTCTACGTCACCGCGGACCTGCGCCACCACCCCGCCTCGGAGGCGCGGGAGGCCGCCACGGGCCCCGGCGCGGCCGGCACGCCCTGCCTGGTGGACCTGTCCCACTTCGCGAGCGAGTGGCTGTGGCTGCCCGTCGGCGCGCAGGCCCTGCGCACGGCGCTCGCCGCCCGGGGGCACGCCGTGGAGGTCGCGGTCTCGACCCGGCGCACCGACCCGTGGGACTTCCGGATCGACCACCCCGCCGGCGGCGGCCACGGCCCCGCAGCGGCCACCGCGCCCGACGGCGCATCCACCACCGAGCACCACCCCGCCACCGCAGGAGGACCCGCATGAGCACCGCCACGCCCGAGCAGCAACGAGCCCTCCTGGAGCTGGAGCGCGTCGACGCCCGGCTGCGCCGGATCGCCGAGCGGATCGCGGAGCTGAAGAACGACCCCGAGACGGCGCGCGCGCTGCAGCTGCGCGCGGGGGCGATCGCCACGGCCAAGGAGCTCGAGACCGCGGAGCAGGCCCTCCGGCAGCGGCTGGCGGCCGCCGAGGACAAGGTGGCGCGCGTGCAGGCCTCCATCGACAAGGACCGGCGGCGGCTCGAGCAGGGCGGCTCCGCCAAGGACCTCATGGGCCTGCAGCACGAGATCGACACGCGCCTCCGCCAGCTGGCGGAGGCGGAGGAGGCCGAGCTGGAGCTCATGCAGGAGCTCGACGACGCCGTGGCCCACCGCGCCCGGATCACCCCGCGGCTGAAGGAGGCCGACGCCGACGCCCGCCGGCGCGTGGCCGCCCGCGACGAGGAGGGCCGGGCGCTCACGGCGGAGCGCGCCGAGCTCGCCGGGGCCCGGGCCGCCGCGGCGCAGGCGGTGGGCGCTCCCGCGCTGGTCACCCGCTACGAGCGGATCCGCACCGGCCGCGGCACGGAGCGCCCGGCCGCGGCGCAGCTGCGGGGGACGTCCTGCGGATCCTGCGGCACGGCCCTGAGCCCCACCGACGCGGCGGAGTTCCGCGCGGCGGCCGCCGACGCGGTGCTGACCTGCCCGGAGTGCGGGGTGATCCTGGTCCGGTCCTGACACCGGCACCGGGACGTCCGGCGGTCCGCGCGGGCGGACCCCGGAGCGGCCCGGAGGGAGGACGAGGGACAGGCCGGCCTGTAAGCCGGGTTCTGTGGCACGGCCGGTCGCCCGGCCCGTGCTGGTGACCATCCATCTAGGCCCGCCGTTGCCGACGGGCTCGAGCGGTCTACCCGGGTGCTCGGGCGAGCAGCCCTCGAGCGCACCCTGTCTGACCTTGCTCCGGATGGGGTTTACCGAGCCGCACCGGTCGCCCGGTGCGCTGGTGGTCTCTTACACCACCTTTTCACCCTGACCCGCGGCCCGGACGAACCGGGGCGGGCGGTCTGTTTTCTGTGGCACTGTCCTGCGGGTTCCCCCGAGTGGGCGTTACCCATCATCCTGCTCTGCGGAGCCCGGACTTTCCTCGCGCCGCGGCAACGTGGTTGCGCGGCCCGCGGTCACCCGGCCGGCCTGTCCGCCGACCAGTCTACCGGCCGCCGGGCCCGCGCCGGTTCACTACACTCGGGCGGGTGCTGATCCTCCTGCCGCCCTCCGAGACCAAGACCGCCCCCGCCGCCGGGGCCCCCGTCGACCCGGCCGCCCTGGCCTTCCCCGAGCTCGCCGGGGCCCGGGAGAAGGTGCTCGCGGACCTCGCGGCCACCAGCGCTCGGGAGGACGCCCTGGCGGTGCTCGGAGTGGGGGAGCGGCTGCGTCCCGAGGTCGAGCGCAACACCCGCCTCGGCGCCGAGCCGGCGGCACCGGCCCTGGAGGTCTACACCGGCGTGCTCTACGACGCCCTCGACCACCCCGGTCTGACGCCGGCCCAGCGGGAGGCCGCCGCGGCGTCGCTCGTCGTCGTCTCGGCCCTGTGGGGGGCGGTGCGCCCCGGGGACCGGATCCCGGCCTACCGCCTGTCCATGGGCGCGCGGCTGCCCGGGCTCGGCAGGCTCGCCGCCCACTGGAGCCGGCACCTGCCGGCGGCCCTGGGGCCGGCGTCGGAGGACCGGCTGGTCGTGGACTGCCGCTCGGCGGCCTACGCCGCGGCCTGGCGGGCGCCGCGGGAGGGGACGGTGGCGGTCAAGGTGGTGCGCGAGCAGGACGGGACCCGCAAGGTCGTCTCCCACATGGCCAAGCACACCCGCGGGCTGCTCGCCCGCCACCTCGTGGAACGGACGGCGGCGGGGGAGCGCGTCGAGACGCCCGGGGACCTGCTGGCGGCCGTCCGCGAGCGCTGGCACGCCGAGCTCACCGAGCCCACGGCCCGTTCCGCCGGGGAGCTCGTGGTCGTGCGCACCGAGGACTGACGCGCCCGCCGTGCTCAGTGGCCGAAGGGGTCCTCGTCGACGCCGGGCAGCCAGGAGTTCCCGTCCGCGGTCCAGCCCTCGGCCTTCACGGCCTTACGGGCCCTCCGGCCCCACTTGTCGTTGAGCCGGTCCACGTAGAGCTTGCCGTCCAGGTGGTCGTACTCGTGCTGCATCACCCGGGCGAACCAGCCCGTGGCCTCGAAGTCCAGGGGGCGGCCCTCCACGTCGAAGCCGGTGACCCGCACCCACTCGGCGCGCTTGAGCGGCCAGCTGTAGCCGGGCACGGACAGGCAGCCCTCCGACTCCTCGTCCGGGTCGGGGGCGTCCTGCGAGATCTTCCCGAGGGTCAGCACGGGGTTGACGAGCACGCCGCGGGCCGGCACGTCGTCGTCGTTCTGGAAGGCGTACGTGAAGATGCGCAGCCCCACGCCGATCTGCGGGGCGGCCAGGCCCACGCCGTGGGCGGCGTCCATCGTCTCGTACATGTCCTCGACGAGGCGGCGCAGCTCGTCGTCGAACGCGCCCACTCTCGCGGCGGGACGGTGGAGGACGGGGTTGCCGGTGATCACCACGGGACGGACGGCCATGACGTGACTTCCTTCGGGATTCCTGCGACGGGACGGGGAACGACGAAAGGCCGCCTCGATGCCTCGAGACGGCCTTTCACAGCGGGTGAGCGACGGGGGTTGAACCCGCGACCTCCTGGACCACAACCAGGCGCTCTGCCGAACTGAGCTACGCCCACCATGAGCACCCCGCGGAAGACCGTGCTTCCGCTGGGCAACGCATACGAGTGTACCGCATCCCGGCGGTGCTCCCGACCATTCCGCTCACCGGCGCTCCCGACGACGGTCCGGCCGAGCCCGCAGTGCCGGGGCGCCCCGTGCTCAGGCGCCGGTGCGGGAGGCGGCGATCTCGGCGGAGATGGCGCGGGCGGTGTCGGAGTCGGGGCCCGGCTCCGGGGCGAAGACGGCGCGGCGGTAGTAGCGCAGCTCGTCGATGGAGTCGCGGATGTCGCCCAGGGCCCGGTGGTTGCCGGTCTTCGGCGGTGCCTGGAAGTACGCCCGCGGATACCAGCGCCGGGAGAGCTCCTTGATGGTGGAGACGTCGATCACCCGGTAGTGCAGGTGCGCCACGACGTCGGGCATGTCCCGCACCAGGAACGTGCGGTCGGTGCCCACGGAGTTGCCTCCCAGCGGGGCCTTGCCCGGCTCGGGGACCCACTGCCTGATGTAGGCGAGCACCTGCTCCTGCGCCTGCTCCATGGTGAGGCCCTGCGGGAGCTCGTCGAGCAGCTTGGAGGCGGTGTGCATGTTGCGCACGAAGTCGCCCATCTGGGCGAGCGCCTCGTCGGCCGGGCGGATCACGACGTCGACGCCCTCGCCGAGGACGTTGAGCTCGTCGTCCGTCACGAGCGCCGCGACCTCGATGAGGGCGTCGTTCTCGAGGGACAGCCCCGTCATCTCGCAGTCGATCCAGACAATGCGTCCGTTGGAATTCGCGCGTCCGTTGGAATTAGCCACCCGGACAATCTACCGTGCGGCGCCGACGCCGCCCACCGGCACGGGTGCCGCCGCCGGTGCCGGGGATAGGATCGGGGCGACCACGGGGTCCGCGCTGCGCCCAGCCGCGGCGCCCGCAGCCACCGGACGGGCGCATCGGGAGAGCAGTGCACACGACCTCGGAGATCGGCGCCTCGGACGACGGCGGGCCCGCCCGGGCGCCGCTCGCGCACGCCGGCGGACCGCACTACGTCTCCGGCTCCCCGCTGCGGACGGTGCTCATGGGCACCGTCGGCTCGTTCATGCTGCTCCTCGGCTCGCTCGGCGTCGGCTGGCTGGCCTCCGTCTCGCCGCTGCGCCAGGAACCCCTGATCATCGCCATGCGGTTCACCACCACCGGCGTGATCGTCTCCATCCTGCTGCTCGCCGTGGGCGGGATGCTCCTCGTGCGCGAGTGGCTGCGCCTGGGCCAGAAGCTCAGCCGCTGGGGGCCCGGGTCGGGACGGTGGGTGCGCATCGCGATCGCCGCGTGGTCGGCGCCCATGCTCGTGGCGGTGCCCCTGTTCAGCCGCGACGTGTACTCCTACATCGGCCAGGGCCGGGTGATGGCCAACGGGCTCAACCCGTACGAGCACGGCGTGTCGTCCATCGACAACTTCTTCCAGCTCGGGGCGGACCAGATGTGGTCGGAGATGCCGCCGCCCTACGGACCGCTGTTCCTGTGGCTCGAGCAGCTCGTCGTCGCGGTCACGGGCGAGGACCCGGACGCCGCGGTGCTGTGGTTCCGCGCCCTGTGCGTGGTGGCCGTGCTCGCGCTCGTCTGGCTGATCCCGCGGCTGGCGCGGCTGCACGGGATCAACCCGGACCGGGCGCTGTGGCTGAGCGCGGCGAACCCGCTGTTCCTCACCAACTTCCTCGTCTCCGTGCACAACGACGCCATCATGATCGCCCTCGCCCTCGGCGGGACCTACGCCGCGGCGGTGCGCCGGGACTGGCGGGGCGGGCTGGCCGGGACCACGCTCGTGACGCTGTCCGTGGCGATCAAGCCCATCACCCTGGTGTTCCTGCCCTTCGTCGGCCTGCTCTGGGCGGGACGGGGCGCGTCGTGGCCGCGCCGGTTCGTCGTCTGGGCGCTCACCCTCGGGTACTCGCTGGCCCTGCTCGGCGTCATGGGCCTGGCCAACGGGTTCGGCTTCGGCTGGGTCTCCGCGATGTCCACGCCCGGGTCCGTCTACATCTGGTACGCGCCCGTGGGCCTGGCGGGCATCCTCGCCGCGGCGCTCGCGGCAGCCGTCGGCGCCGACCGGGGGCAGTGGATGGACGTGGTGCACACCGCCGGGCAGGTGCTGGCGGTGCCCGTGATCCTGTGGCTGATGTTCCGCGGCCGCGACGAGCGCATCATCCGCCGGCTCACCTGGGCCTTCACGGCCATCGTGGTGTTCTCCCCGATGATCCAGTCCTGGTACGTCGTGTGGCTGATCCCCCTGTTCGCCGTCACCGGGATCCGCAGCGACTGGCAGGTGGACATCCTGTTCTTCCTCACGGCGTTCTTCATGATCTACGCGGTCTCCGACCAGATCGACGTCTTCCCGTACCTGGACCTGGACCTCAGCTCGGGCCGGCTGATCGCCGCGATCGTCGCCCTGTCCTACGGGGTGTACCTGTGGTTCATCGACCCGGCGACCCGGCGCCTGTTCCGCGGCCGCTACCAGCCGCCGCTGGAGCAGACCGTCATCTGAGCCGGGCGCCTGCACGAGCCGGTGCGGGCGAGTTGCTAGACTCGTCCGCGTCGCCGGGGCACCGTCCCCGGCCGCCCGCCTCAGTAGCTCAGTGGATAGAGCAGGAGCCTTCTAATCTCTTGGTCGGGGGTTCGACTCCCTCCTGGGGCACCACTTCTCCTCCCGCGAGGGCCAGCACGGGCCTCTGCACCGACGAGCGGCCTGCCGTCGACCACCGGAGCTCCTCGTCCGCGACCGACGTTCCCGTGCCGGCTCGCGCGGCCCGGTCCGCCCCCGTCCGCACTGCACCGGCGGACCGGCGCGCGCCCCGCCCGCCCGCCCGTCCACAACCGGGCAGGATGCCGCGCGGACGCGGCACGGCCCGGAGGACGCTGGGGGCACCCCGCACCGGGGCCAGCCCCGGCCGACCGGCCGCCGTCCAGAGGAGTTCCCGATGACCGAGCAGATCACCGTCCGCGGCTACGTGGCCACGGACCCCGAGTCCCGCAGCCTGCCCGACGGCACCGTGGTGGTCACCTTCCGCCTCGCCTCCACCCCGCGCTGGTTCGACCAGCAGAGCCAGAACTGGCGCGACGGCCACACGAACTGGCTGACCGTCCAGGCCTTCCGCACGCTGGGGCTCAACGCGCTGGCCAGCATCAGGAAGGGCCAGCCCGTCGTGGTGGTCGGCCGGCTGAAGGTGCGCTTCTGGGACGGCGAGCACGGGCGCAACACGGCCGTGGACGTGGACGCCGTCTCGATCGGCCACGACCTCGCCCTCGGCACCGCCTGCTTCCAGCGCACCGTCAGCTCCGCCCCGCCCGCCGAACAGACCGCCGAGCAGACGGGCAGCTCCTCCTCCGCGCCGGCGGAGGAGGGCGCAGAGGGCACTCCGGCCGGTGAGCCCGCCGGGCCCGCCGGGCCCGAGGGGACCGCGGGGCCCTCGGGCCCGCAGAACGGGGCCGTCCCCGACGCCGTCGACCCGCGGACCGGCGAGCTCCTCGGGACTGCCGAGGACCCGGGACGGCGCTCGCGGAAGCAGCCGGCCACCGCGTGAGCCGCCCCGGCCGGGCACCGCCCCGACGCGTCGCGGGCGGGGCCCGGCCGGGAGCTCCTGCGGCCCCGCTCCGTCCCCGCCGGTGGGCCGGGACGGAGCGGGGTAGCCTTGAGGGCATGGCGGAATTCATCTACACAATGTCCAAGGCTCGCAAGACCGTGGGCGACAAGGTCATTCTCGACAACGTCACCATGTCGTTCTTCCCCGGCGCCAAGATCGGCGTGGTGGGACCCAACGGCGCCGGCAAGTCCACCATCCTCAAGATCATGGCCGGCCTCGACCAGCCCTCCAACGGCGAGGCGCGGCTCAGCCCCGGCTACAGCGTCGGCATCCTCCAGCAGGAGCCGCCGCTGAACGAGGACAAGACCGTCCTCGGCAACGTCGAGGAGGGCGTCGGCGAGATCAAGGCCAAGCTCGACCGCTTCAACGAGATCTCCGAGGAGATGGCCCAGCCGGACGCGGACTTCGACACCCTCATGGAGGAGATGGGCCGGCTGCAGGAGGACATCGACGCCGCCAACGCGTGGGACCTCGACTCCCAGCTCGAGCAGGCGATGGACGCCCTGCGCTGCCCGCCGCCGGACGCCGACGTCAAGGTCCTCTCCGGCGGCGAGCGCCGCCGCGTGGCCCTGTGCAAGCTGCTGCTGCAGAAGCCGGACCTGCTGCTGCTCGACGAGCCCACCAACCACCTGGACGCCGAGTCCGTGCTGTGGCTCGAGCAGCACCTCAAGGAGTA
>Ga0326721_10000549_pt1 | contig 11399 bp, 8 predicted proteins | sample SGPome_FD_203951 | JGI IMG/M metagenome (GOLD analysis project Ga0326721, IMG submission 203951) | Soil microbial communities from Southern Great Plains, Lamont, Oklahoma, United States - SGP_1_2016 | ecosystem: Engineered > Artificial ecosystem > Soil microcosm > Unclassified | place: USA...
CGTACGACGAGACGCCGACGTAGAGCGCCTTGCCCTGGCGGACCAGGGTGTCGAGGGCCGCGACCGTCTCGGCGACCGGGGTCACCGGATCGGCGCGGTGCGAGTAGAAGATGTCGACGTAGTCGAGGCCCATCCGGGTGAGCGACTGCTCGGCGCTGGCGAGGATGTACTTGCGGCTCGCGAAGTCGCCGTACGGGCCGGGCCACATGTCCCACCCGGCCTTCGACGAGATGATCAGCTCGTCGCGGTACCGGCGGAAGTCCTCGGCGAAGATGCGTCCGAAGTTCTTCTCGGCGGAGCCGTAGGGCGGGCCGTAGTTGTTCGCCAGGTCGAAGTGCGTGATGCCGCGATCGAACGCGTGGCGCAGCAGCGCGCGCTGGTTGTCGAGCGGGATGTTGTCACCGAAGTTCCACCACAGGCCGAGCGAGATCGGGGGCAGATACAGGCCGGAGGTGCCCACCTGGCGGTAGGCGAACTGGCCGTAGCGGCTCTCATCGGCGGTGTACGGGCGGTGCAGTTCGGGGACGTTCGGGCTGAAGCGGGGGGAGTCGGTCACGGTGCCAGATTAGTCGGTGCTCTGCACCACGTCATCCCGGGGCGCATACTGCGCAATACGCTGGAAGTCCTCGACGGTCAGGTCCTCGCCGCGGGCGGTGGGGGCGACGCCGGCGGCGATCAGGATCTCGGAGGCTGCGGCCGAGCTGCCGAAGAGGCCGGAGAGTGCCTGACGCAGCATCTTGCGCCGCTGGTTGAACGCGGCATCTACGATCGTGAAGGTACGGCGGCGTTCCTCTTCCGGCCCGCGCTCGCCCTCGGAACGATCGAACCCCACGAGCAGGCTGTCGACGTTCGGCACCGGCCAGAACACCTGACGGGAGACGGTACCGCTGAGTCGCCAGTCGCCGTACCAGGCGGCCTTGACGCTGGGCGAACCGTAGATCTTCGATCCCGGCTTCGCGGCGATGCGCTCGGCCACCTCGGCCTGCACCATGACGACTCCGCGCTGCAGGTAGTCGAAGTGCTCGAGGAAGTGCAGCAGCACCGGCACCGAGACGTTGTAGGGGAGGTTGGCGACGAGCACCGTGGGCTCCCCCGGCAGCTCGGTGATGCGCAGTGCGTCGGCATCGACGACGGTGAGCATGTCGGGTGAGACACCGTGCTCTTGCGCCGTCTGCGCCAGGCGGGCCGCGAGGCGGTGATCGATCTCGACGGCGGTGACGGATGCCCCGGCCTCGAGGATCGCGAGCGTCAGCGATCCGAGCCCGGGCCCGACCTCGACGACCCGCTCGCCGGGCTGCACCCGGGCGGCGTGCACGATCTTTCGCACCGTATTGGCGTCGACGACGAAGTTCTGGCCGAGCTTCTTCGTGGGAGTGACGTCGAGCTCGGTGGCCAGGCGGCGGATCTCGGAGGCGCCGAGCAGGGTGACGGTCATTGCTCCATTGTCTCCTACCCTGAGTACTCTCGTGTGATGCCCACCCTTGGAGAGCGCATCGCGCCGCGCCGTCTCGGCCGCGACTTCCGTTGGTTGCTCGCCTCCTCGTGGACGAGCAACATCGGCGACGGCGTGGCTCTCGCAGCCGCTCCCCTGCTGATCGCATCGATGACGTCGTCTCCGCTCATCGTCGCGTCGGGTGCCGTGCTGCAGTTCCTCCCGTGGCTGCTGTTCGGGCTGCACGCCGGTGCGATCGCCGACCGCTTCGACCGTCGTCGGCTGGTCATGCTCGCCAATGCGGCACGCGCCGTGGTGCTCGGGGCACTGTGCGTGTTCCTCGTCACGGGCACCGCGAACATCGTGATCGTGCTCGCCGTCGCCTTCCTCTACGGCTGCGCCGAGGTGTTCGTCGACACCACCTCGAGCACACTGCTCCCGATGCTCGTGAAGCCCGCCGACCTGGGTATCGGCAACGCGCGCCTGCAGGCCGGGTACCTCGTCGCGAATCAGTTCGCCGGTCCCCCGCTGGGCGCCTTCCTGTTCGCCGCCGGCACGGCCTGGCCGTTCCTGCTCGAAGTGGTGTGCGTGCTCGCGGCGGTCGTGCTCATCTCGCGGATGGCGCGCACCCCGGTTCCGCCGCGCGAGAACGCCGAAGCCCACCCGCCCGTGCACACCGACATCGCCGAGGGTCTGCGCTGGTTGTGGCGCAACCCTCCGGTGCGGATGCTGGTGCTGATCATCCTGCTCTTCAACGTCACGTGGGCCGCACCGTGGGGCGTGCTCGTGCTGTACGCCACCGAGCACCTGCACATGGGACCGATCGGATACGGCATGCTCACGACGGCATCCGCCGTGGGTGGCATCGTCGCGACGCTGAGCTTCGGCTGGCTCGAACGCCAGGTCTCGTTCGCCGCGCTCATGCGCATCGTCCTCACCCTCGAGGTGCTGATGCATCTCGCCTTCGCCCTCACGACCATCGCATGGGTGGCGTTGATCATCATGTTCTTCTTCGGGGCCTACGCCTTCGTCTGGGCCACGATCTCCACCACGGTGCGCCAACGGCTCGTGCCGGCGGCGCTGCAGGGCAGGGTCGCCTCGGTGAACATGGTCGGCGTGTTCGGCGGCATGATCATCGGGTGGGCGCTGGGCGGCGTGATCGCCGAGGTCTGGGGACTGACCGCGCCCTGGTGGTTCGCATTCGCCGGGGCGGCGATCACCCTGCTGTTCGTCTGGAAGCCGATCTCGCAGATCGTGAGCGCGAAGCCCGTCGATCAGGGGGACACGGTTCAGGACTCGAACGAGCCGTAGACCCTCAGCGTGTTCTCCGCGATCTGCGCGCACAGCTCATCGACCTCGATACCGAGCTCGGCGGCCATGAAACGCACGGTGATCGGAACCAGGTACGGCGCGTTGGGGCGCCCGCGCAGCGGTACGGGCGTGAGGAACGGGGCATCCGTCTCGACCAGGATGCGATCCAGCGGCGTCACAGCCAGCGCGTCGCGCAGGTTCTGCGCGTTCTTGAACGTGACGTTGCCGGCGAACGACAGGTAGTACCCGGCATCCGCGCAGATCCTCGCCATCGCATCGTCGCCCGAGAAGCAGTGGAACACCGTCGTCTCGGGCGCCCCGACCCGCACCAGCGTCTCGAGCACCGCATCATGCGCGTCGCGGTCGTGGATCTGCATCGCGATGCCGTGCTTCTTCGCGATCGCGATGTGCGCCTCGAACGACGTGAACTGCGGCCCCTGGCGTTCGGGTTCGGTGCGGAAGAAGTCCAGTCCCGTCTCGCCGACCGCCCGCGTGCGCGGGTGCGCCGCGAGCTCGTCGATGACGGCGATCGCCTCGTCGAGCCCGATGCCGCCCACCCGGCCCTGCTCCGCGTAGGTGGGCGCGTCATTGGGATGGATCGCCACGGCGGCCAGCACGCGCGGATCGGATGCCGCAGCTTCCACCGCCCAGCGTGACGACTCGATGTCGCCCGACGACTGCACGACGCCGGCGATCCCGACCGCCTGCGCGCGATCGAGCTGCTCGGTCAGCGACAGGGGTTCATCGCCATCGAGGATGTCGAGGTGCGCATGGTTGTCGTACACCGGCACCGTAAGCGGCTCGGGAGCCGCCGGGTAGCGCAGATCCTTGCGCCCGTCGCCCGGGCGCGCCTGCACATACGTCTCACCCATGGTCAGGCGGTGGACTCCACACGCGGGAACAGCGGTGCGAGACCGTTGACGCTGGTGCCCGGGCGCAGCGCGCCCCAGACTCCGGCCTCGCGGATCGGCTGATCCTGCAGGCGGCCCAGCTGATCTCCGGCGCCGAGCGCCTCCCACAACTTCTCGGTCGACTGCGGCATCACCGGCGAGAGCAGCACGGCGAGCGCACGAAGACCCTCGGCGCACGTGTACAGCACAGTGCCCAGGCGCTCGCGCTGCGCCTCGTCGCGGGCGAGGGCCCACGGCTCGTTCTCGGTGATGTAGCCGTTGAGCGCGTCGACGATCGTCCAGATCGACGAGATCGCCTCGTCGATGCGGAAGTTCTCGATCGCCGCATCCGCGTTCGACGTCGCATCGGCGACGATCTTCTGGATCGCGAGATCTTTCTCGGTGTACTCCCCCGCGGGCGGCACGATGCCTTCGAAGTACTTCTCGATCATCGCGGTCGTGCGCGAGGCGAGGTTGCCGAAGCCGTTCGCGAGCTCGGCCTGGTAGCGCGCTGCGAGGTCTTCCCACGAGAACGAGCCGTCCTGGCCGAAGGCGATCGCCGACAGGAAGTAGAAGCGGTACGCGTCGGAACCGAAGACATCGGTGATCTCGGTCGGCGCGATGCCGGTGAGCTTCGACTTCGACATCTTCTCGCCACCGACGAGCAGCCATCCGTGCGCGAAGACGCCCTTGGGCACCTCGACGCCCGCGGCCATCAGCATGGCCGGCCAGATGACGGCGTGGAAGCGCAGGATGTCTTTGCCGACCACGTGGTAGGCGGGCCAGCGGCGCTCGAAGGTGGCGTCGTCATCGCCGTAACCGACGGCCGTGGCGTAGTTGAGCAGGGCGTCGACCCACACGTAGATGACGTGCGCGTCGTCCCACGGCACCTCGATGCCCCAGTCGAAGGCCGATCGCGAGATCGAGAGGTCCTTGAGGCCCTGGCGGACGAACGAGACGACCTCGTTGCGCGCGGACTCCGGGCGGATGAAATCGGGCTGCGTCTTGTACAGCTCGAGCAGGCGGTCCTGGAACTCGCTGAGTTTGAAGAAGTAGTTCTTCTCCTGCAGCAGCTCGAGCGGCTTGGAGTGGATCGCGCAGACCTTCAGCCCCTCGAAGGGACCGGTGCCGTCGAGGATCTCGGACTCCGGCTTGAACTCCTCACAGCCCACACAGTAGAGAGCCTCGTACTCGCCGGCGTAGATGTAGCCGCGGTCGTAGATCGCCTGCACGAACTTCTTCACGCGCTCCTCATGACGCTCCTGCGTCGTGCGGATGAAGTCGTCGTTCGCGACGTCGAGAGTCTTCAACAGCGGGAACCACGCCTCGCTGACGAGCTTGTCGACCCACTCCTGCGGGGTGACGCTGTTCGCCGCAGCGGCGCGCAGCATCTTCTGCCCGTGCTCATCGGTGCCCGTGAGCATCCAGGTGTCGTCGCCCGCCTGGCGGTGCCAGCGCGCGAGCGTGTCGACCGCCACCGAGGTGTACCCGTGACCGATGTGCGGCACATCGGAGGGGTAGTAGATGGGCGTGGTGATGTAGAACGATTCGCCTGCGGGCATGGAGCAATTCTAGGCGGCATCCCGAGGGTGGTTACGCCGCGGAATCACCCGCACTCACGCCACCGTCACGTCGATGCGATGCCAGCCCTGGGCGCCATCGGGCGCGGGAGGCGCCGGGTCGTCGGTCTGAACCTCGCCGTCGGCGCCAACGGCTCGGCACTCGATCGTGTGCGCTCCGGACTCCGCGGCCCAGGGCATGCTCCACTGCACCCAGGTGTCGGTCGAGATCGCGCTCGCGAGCTCGGCGGCCTGCCAGGGCCCGCCGTCGACACGCACCTCGACGCCCTCGACGCCGACGTGCTGATACCAGGCCATTCCGGCGATCACCGCGTCACCCGCCTCGACCTGCCGTCCGGCACGGGGCACGTCGATGCGGGATTGCAGCTTGATCGGACCGCGCTCCGACCACCCCCGCGGCGTCCAGTAGCCCATCGCCCGGTCGAAACGCGTGACCTCGAGCTCGGTGACCCACTTGGTCGCCGACACGTAGCCGTAGAGCCCGGGAACGACCATCCGCACCGGGAAGCCGTGCTCAATCGGCAGCGGCTCCCCGTTCATGCCGATGGCCAGCAACGCGTCGCGATCGTCGGTGAGAGCCTCGAGCGGAGAGGATGCGGTGAAGCCGTCGATCGAGGTCGACAGCACCATGTCGGCATCGCCCTGCACACCCGCGCGCGCCAGGAGTTCCCGAATCGGGTACCCGAGCCAGCGCGCGTTGCCGATGAGCGAGCCGCCCACCGTGTTCGACACGCAGGCGAGGGTCACGAACGACTCGGTCATCGGCAGTGCGAGCAGATCATCCCAGGTGACCACGACCTCCCGGTCGACCATCCCGTGGATGCGGAGCGACCAGTCGGCGGGATCGACCCGCGGCACGATCAGGGCGGTGTCGATGCGATAGAACTCCGCGTTCGGAGTGACGATCGGGGCGAGGCCGGGGATCTCGAGATCGGCGCCGACCGGCGGCGAAGCCGCGGCCATGCTCGGCTTCGGCAACCGGAGAGCCTCGCGCACCGCCTCGACCGACCGGGTCGCACCGCGGGAGATGTTGCCGGCCGCCAGGGCGATGAGTCCGGCGGCGGCGGTACCGGCGGTCCACAGCAGGAAGCGTCGCCGGTCGTCGTGATCCGGCGCGAAACCCGCGATGGGTCGGAGCCTGCGCGTGAGCATGCGCACGAAGATCACGGCCAGGCCACCGGCGATGATCCCCGGCGCCCAGGCGTAGGGCCCCGCGTTCGCTCGCGTGAGGGCGGTCACGACCGCCACGGCGCCCAGCACTCCGAAGATCGCGGCGCCGGCTCCCGGTCGACGCCGCTCGAGGATGCCGGCGGCGGCAGCCACCGCCGCGAGCACGAGACCGATGCCCACGAGCAGCGCCACCTTGTCGGCCGTGCCGAAGAGCGCGATCGCGGTGTCTTTCGCCCACGCCGGGGCGAGGTCGATCAGCCCGCCCCCGATCACCGCGAACGGACTCGCCTCCGGAGCGATGAGCGAGGCGGCGAGCTCGGCGACGCCCACACCGAGCGTGGCGGCCGCCAGCCCCGCCGCCGCAGCGAGCGCCCGATCGCGACCCGCCGTCGTCGACGTCATAGACGAAGTCGTCGGCGGCGACAGCGGCGTGCCCGGGTTCGCGTGCGTCATCTCATGAGAGTACGCCGCCTTCGTGCCTCACAGCGCGTTGCGGCGCGCGACCTCCCCGAGCCACCCCAGCGAGGGCTTCGGGGTGCGCTCGAACGTCTCGCGATCGAAGCCGATCAACCCGAAGGTCGGGGCGAATCCGCTCGCCCATTCGTAGTTGTCCAGGGCACTCCAGTGCTGATAGGCACGCACCTCGATGCCGTCGGAGATCGCGCGGTGCAGCCCTTCGAGCGCCCCCTGCGTGTAGGCGATGCGGCGGGTGTCGTCGGCGGTCGCGATACCGTTCTCGGTCACGAGCACCGGCACGCCCCCGCTGCGCTCCCAGGCGCTGCGCACCCCGAGCTCGAGCGCCTCGGGGAAGAACTCCCAGCCCGTGAGGGTGGTCTCCACGTCCGGCGACACGGGCAGGGGCCCCTGCGGTCCGACGAACGTGCGGGTGTACGCCTGCACGCCCACGAAGTCGTCGCCGGCGGACTGGTCGAGGTACCAGTGGTCGCGCGGGTCGCCGTACTCGGCGAGCATCTCGTCGGCACCGGGCTCGCCCGTGGAGTGGAACGCCTGCGTGGCGATCGTCCAGCCCGCCTGCACGCCCGACACCGAATGAACGATCTCGGAGGCGCGGTGGTGGGCGTCGAGGAGTGTGTCGGCGACCGCGAGGTCGGGATTCGGCAGTCCGAAGGCCACCAGGTTCGCGGCATCCTCACCGCCCGCGAGCATCGCCGCGATGTTCGGCTCGTTGATGGTGCAGACGTAGGTCACGCCGTCGAGGATCGGCAGCACCGTCTCGACGTAGCGCGAGAAGAGATCGACGGCGTCGTCGGCGCGCCAGAATCCGTCGCGCTGGAACCACTCCGGCACGGTGAAGTGCATCAGCGTCACGGTCGGGTCGAGCCCGTTGTCCTGGGCCGTGTCGATCATGCGGCGGTAGTGGTCGAGCATCGCCCGCGAGACGAAACCGCGCTCCGGCTCGATGCGCGCCCACTCGAGCGAGAACCGATAGGAGTTGAGCCCGGCCTCGGCCAGCAGCCGCATGTCCTCGGGATAGCGGTGCAGGTGATCGGCGGCGTCGCCGGAGGGCTCCACCATGGGCGATCCCGGAGCGTGCTCCATCCGCCACCAGTTGCTGGTCGTGTTGTTGCCCTCGACCTGGTGGGCGGCGGTGGCGGCGCCCCAGAGGAAGCCATCGGGGAAGACGAGCACGGATGCTCCTTTCATCGGGGTGGGTGTTCTATCGCGAGCGAGCAGGGTTGGGAACGGCGTCGAGCAGCTCGACCGTGTACGGGTCTTCGGGATGCTGGAGCACCTGAGCGGTCTCTCCCCGTTCGACGACCCGGCCGCTGTTGAGCACGAGGATGTTCTCGGTCACCAAGCGTGCGCTGAGCAGATCGTGCGTGATGTAGAGCATGCTGATGCCCCAGCGCTCGCGCAGATCCTCGAGCAGCGCGAGCACACCGGCGCGCAGCGACACGTCGAGCATCGACACCGGTTCGTCGGCGATCAGCACCTGCGGATCGCTCGCGAGAGCACGGGCGATCACCACGCGTTGGCGTTGACCGCCGGAGAGCTGGTGCGGCAGTTTCGCGGCGAACTGCTCGACCGGGGTGAGACCGACGGTCTCGAGGAGTTCGAGCACCCGCGCCCGTGCCTCCTGTCCCCGCAGCGGCGTGTAGTTGCGGATCGGGCGGCTGAGCGCGTATTCGACCGTGTGCAGCGGATTGAGCGCGGAGTACGGGTCCTGGAACACCATCTGCACGTCCTTGCGCAGCTCGCGGAGTCCTCCGCGTCGCAGCGACGTCACATCGATGTCACCGAAACGGACCGTCCCGGCCGTGGGCTTCTCGACGCCCGTGATGAGCTTGGCGATGGTGGACTTGCCCGAGCCGGAGGCACCGACGAGCGCGAGCGCTTCGCCGGGCTCCAGGCGGAACGACACGTCGTCGACGGCGGTCACGGCATCCTGCCCGCGCCGCGGAGCGGGGTACCGTTTCGAGACCCCTTCGAGGACGATCGCGGCATCCGCCCGCCGGGTGTCGCGCTGCGACACCGTGGGCAGCGTCTCGGTGACATCGGTGCGCGTCCTGCCCTCGCGGCGACGCGTGCCGAGATCGACGAATCCGGGGATCGAGATGGTCTCGGCGCGCGGATCGGCGTAATGGCTGAGCAGCATGCGCGTGTACTCGTCCTTCGGGTCGCGCAGGATGCTCTCGCTCGCCGCGTCCTCGACGATGCGCCCCTCGTGCATGACCATGACCCGATCGGTGGCCTCGAGAACGATGCCGAGATCATGGCTGATGAGGATCGCGGTGAACCGCTCCTCGTGCTGCAGGTCGCGGATCGTGTCCATCACCGCGTGCTGCACGAGCACGTCGAGCGCGGTCGTCGGTTCGTCGAACACCATCAGCTGGGGTTCCAGCGAGAGGGCGAGCGCGATCGATGCGCGCTGACGCATGCCGCCGGAGAGTTCGCTCGGGTAGCGCGCGAGCACCGCCGGATCGAGACCCACCTTCGCGATGAGGTCGCGGGCCCGGGCATCCCGCGCTTCGCGGGGCACGTGCCCATGGGCGGCGAAGATGTCCTGGAAGTGGTGGCCGACCGTGCGCACGGGGTTGAGGGCGTTCATGCCGGACTGCAGCACCATCGCGAAGCCGCCCTGCCGCTGACGGCGGAGCTCCTCGGCGTCCAGATCGCGGATGTCCTTCCCGTCGAACAGGATGCGGCCGCCGCTGATGCGCGCCGGAGGTTTCTGCAACCGGGTCAGCGCGAAGCCGAGGGTCGATTTGCCCGAACCGGACTCGCCGACGAGCCCCACGAACTCTCCTCGGCGGAGGGTGAACGACACGTCGTGCACGGCCTGCACGGGCTCCGCTCCCGGGGAGGCGTACTCCACCGACAGCTGCTCGACCTGCAGCAGGATCTGTTCGTCGGTCGTGGTGGTGGAGCTCATGGCGGTCATCGCCCCTTCCCTTCCCGCAGGCGCGGATTGGAGATGCCGTCCACGCCGAAGTTGATGAGTGTGAGGCTGAGCGCCAGCAGCGCGATGCAGAGACCGGGGGCGAACAGCAGCAGCCACTGCCCGGTGAGCAGCGAGTTCGAGTTCTGCGCCCAGTAGAGCATGGTGCCCCAGCTGACGATGCTGGAGTCGCCGAGGCCCAGGAACTCCAGACCCGCCTCGGCGAGGATCGCCGCCGTCGCCGCCCCGAAGAGCGTGCCGGCGATGATCGACGTCATGTTCGGCAGGATCTCGCGGAACACGATGCGCGCCGCGCTGTCGCCCGAGAACTGGGCGGAGGCGACGAAGTCGTTCCCCCGCAGCGACTGGGTCTGGCTGCGCAGCACGCGCGCACCCCACGCCCATCCAGTGACCACGATCACCGCGATGATCATGAGGATGCCGCCGTTCTGCAGGTACGCCGCGATCACGATCATGAGCGGAAGACCGGGGATCACCAGGAACAGGTTGACCACGAATCCGACGACCTCGCCCGAGAACCCGCGCATGTAGCCCCAGCTGAGACCGATGAGCACGGCGACGATCGTCGAGAGGATGCCCGCGGCGAACCCGACCATGAGGCTGATCTGCGAGCCGTAGATGAGTTGGCTCAGCACGTCCTCGCCCGCGGCCGTCGTGCCCAGCCAGTGCGCCGGCGACGCATCCGCGTTGCGGTCGAAGCCGTTCTCCTTCGGACCGTACGGGGCGAGTACCGGCGCGAACACCGCGACCAGCACGAAGAAGGAGAGCAGGCACAGGCCCAGGCGGGCCTTGCCGTTCGCCCACAGGGTGCCGAACATGCGTCCGACGGAGCGCCACCGGCTGGGCGCAGCGATGCGGCCGTCGGGGATCTTGACGTTGACTGTGGAGGGAGTCGTGCTCGGAGTAGTCATCGGCGGGTCCTTGGGTCCAGTGCGCCGTACAGGATGTCGACGAGGAAGTTGGCGATGAGCACGCTCACGGTGATCATCAGGAAGAGCGCCTGCATGAGCGGGTAGTCCTGCCCGATCACGGCGTTGAAGAGCAGGTACCCGATGCCCGGATAACCGAACACCTGCTCGACGAGGATCGATCCGCCGACCACGCCTCCGAGCGTGAGCCCGAAGCCGGTGAGGTTGGGGAGGATCGCGTTGCGTGCCGCATACCGCAGGGCGATCGTGCGCCCATGCAGTCCGTTCGCCTCGGCGAAGGTGATGTAGTCCTCACCGAGCGTGTTGATCATGGCGTTGCGCATGCCGATGATCCAGCCGCCCAACGAGGTGAGCAGGATCGTCACCGCCGGGAGGATCGCGTGGCGTATAAGCTCTCCGATGAACTCGAACGTGAACCCCGGCGTCGTGGTCGCCGAGTACGCGCCCGTGGTGGGGAACCAGTGCAGCACGTAGCCGAAGAAGAACAGCAGCAGCAGCGCCGTCCAGAAGTAGGGGAACGTGCTCAGGAACGAGCCGGTGAGCGTCGGCAGCGAGTCGAGCCACGTGCCGCGCCGCCAGGCAGCCGCGACGCCGATGAGCGTGCCGATCACGAAGGCGAGGATCGTGACGATCCCGACCAGACCGATCGTGTACGGCAGCGCCGTC
>Ga0326721_10000550_pt1 | contig 11399 bp, 10 predicted proteins | sample SGPome_FD_203951 | JGI IMG/M metagenome (GOLD analysis project Ga0326721, IMG submission 203951) | Soil microbial communities from Southern Great Plains, Lamont, Oklahoma, United States - SGP_1_2016 | ecosystem: Engineered > Artificial ecosystem > Soil microcosm > Unclassified | place: USA...
CCCCTCGCCGCGACGGTGTCCAGCCCAGCGGCGGCCTGATGCATCCGGTGTTCGGGCCGCTGGCCGCCGCCGTCGGCTGGACGCGGAGGCGGTTTCCGGCTCGGCGCCGAACGCGGTGTGCCATCCGCGGCGATGGTGTCCAACCGAGCGGCTACCTGATCAACCTTCAACACGGCGTGATCGACCGCGACTTTCAGAACCTGGTTGCCTACAGCTGTCAGCAACTCCCGGCCGGCGGCCTGCAACGCCTGCGTGCCGGCATCCCGGGTTCCGCCCGGGAGGGTCTGGCTCACACCCCTGCCAGCTCGGTTGGCGGTCGATGTCATGGCTCGCCCCTTCCATGCGTCCTCCGGCGATACCAGCTGCACGGCATCCGCCACTCGGCGTCGGGGGAGACGTTTCACCGAGCAGGAGCGCCGTCGGCTGCCACCAACCCTAGTGCCGCGTTAGGCCACGCAGGGCAGGTGATCGGGCCGCGGATCTTTGTTAACGTGCATGTTGTCGCCCCGGCCCCCGGTGACGCGAGTGGTCAAACGAGGACGCGCCGACCAGGGAGTTTCATGTCTGTCAGCTCGCGGGCTCTGTCGACCGAGCTGGGCCGCACCGACCGCGTTGGCGTCGCCGTTCAGGACCGTCGGGCCTGCGTGGACGGGGTGAAGTTGCAGTATCTGGAGGCCGGGTCCGGCCCACCGTTGTTGCTGCTGCACGGCCACGAGCAGAGCGCGACCAGCTGGCGGTGGGTGCTGCCCGTCCTCGCCCGGACGCATCGGGTGCTGGCCCTGAGCCTGCCCGGCCACGGCGACAGCGCCCCGGCGGTCGGCGGCTACGCCCCGGGCACCGACCTGGCCCCGCTCGTGGCCGACTTCCTCGACACCGTCGGCGTCGGGCCGCTGCATATGGTCGGGAACTCGGTGGGCGGTGCGGTCGCCTTGCGCCTGACCCTGGCCGACCCGGCCCGGGTGCAAACCCTGACCCTGGTCGACAGCGCCGGCCTGGGCCGTGCCGTGAACCCCCTGCTCGCCCTGGCCACCCTGCCCGTCATCGGCGAGCTGGCCGTCATGATCAGCCGCCTGCCCGGCGGAGCGATGCAGCGCACCTCAATGTCCGCTGCGATGCTGTTCGCCCAGCCGTTGCGGGTACCCAAGGAGTTCTTCACCGAGCAGCACGCCCTGGGACAGCGACCGGGCCAGCTCGAGGCCTCCACCGCCATGGCCCGTGCCCTATTCGACGCCACCGGACAACGCGAGGTCCTGCTCGACCAACTCCCCACCCTGACGATGCCCACCCTGGTCATCTGGGGCGGATGCGACTACCTCCTCCCCGCCTCGCAGGCCCAGGCCGCGGTGGACCGGCTGCCCCACGGGCGGCTCGCCCTGTTCGCCGAGTGCGGGCACCTACCCCACGTCGAGTGCCCCGACCGGTTCGCCACCGTACTGAGCGAATGGCTCGCCGAGCACGCCGACCCGTCCTGAGGACCCCTCATCGCACAGCCAGGCGTCCCGGCCGTCCACCCGGCCGGTCCTTGAGTTGTGTCCGGAACGACAAGCCGGACCGCCGAGGCATCCACGGCCCGGTGGCGGCGGCCTGGCCGATTTGGGATACGAAGGCGAGGCCGACCTGCTGCGCATCCCGATCAAGAAACCCCGCCGACAGCGCTGACCGTAGACCAGCAGGCCTACAGCGCCGTCCACGGCGCCCTGCGCTGCCTGGACGAACGCGCCAACTCCCTGCTCAAGACCACCTTCAATGCGCTACGCCGCTGGCGCGGCTGCCCTGGCGCATCGGCGACAGCGTCGCCGCAGCACTCGTCGTGCTCCACCACGAACACCACCGGACAGCAGGGAATCACGCACAGTGATCAACACGTTGCACGGAAAGGGTCACCGTCAACGCAACACGATACCGTAAGCAAGCAAATGAGATGTCAAGCTGCGACAGACTTGAGCCTTGCAGATAAGCTGCGTAGCCCGTACTCAAGTAAATCATTGAATGAACACCCGGGGGGCACAGTCTGAAGCGGCGCCCCGCAACTACCAACCCTGTTCTACTTGTACACCTCGTCTAATCGATGATCTCCGCCGCGATCCGTCCGCTCGAGCTCACCTTGTGTCCCTGCGACTCAGTTCGTGCCTAAACTGTGGCAGGCGGCCGCGTCCGCCGCTTCCCCCCCATTGGTTGGTTCTCGACTTGGCGGGTGTTGGACTGGAGGCCTGGCGCTCAACCGGCCGGCACTTGTCGATGTAAGGCTGCAGCGTCTCGCGGAACTTCGCAGCGTTTTCTCTGACAGGTCGCTCTCCCACTCCTGGCCACCCAGGCTGTACGTGACTGTCTCGCGTCCCCTCAGACCCGATGCCGATGCCGATGCCGTGCAGCGTAAGTGGATCAAGCCGTTCAGCTGCGATTCATTATTGATCATTCGGCGCGGGCGTGGCGTGATCGTGTTCGCGGAGGTGGCTAGCGTCGTCGCCGCCGATCTCCACACGATGCGCCAACCCTCACCACACGGATTACATCAACACCGAACGACCGCGAGCGACGACCATGAACAAACTGCGAGAGTTCGCTGGGTCTCGGCGCCGCACGTTGTCATTAAACCTCGTGGGACGTGAGTCTCCATCACGGCACGAGCCCAGATATGGGGCTACTTTCAGTTTCGAGCCGCGGACCGATTCTTCTGGTCAGCATCTCCTCGGCAGCGCTCGAATTCTGATCACGGAGTTGATTTGTCTCTCAGCACGCCCGGCCACGCCCTGCACGACGGATCGTCCGCGGCCTGGCCAAGGCCGGCGGCCGCGCCCACCACGACGCCTGAGTCACATCCCGGCCGGCCCGCCCGGTGATTCCGCGGCCCGGTCACCACGTTCTGTCTTCCTCCTCGACCCGAGGGGAAGTACGCGCACGACGATCCCGTGGAGACAACCCCCACGGCCCGGAAGGACACCATGACGATCACCAGCATGAGCAATCCGAGCACGATGACCGGCGCCCCCGTCCGGGGCACCGACGGGGACAAGCTCGGCAAGATCGACGCGATCTATCTCGACAACGCCACCAACGCACCCGAGTGGGCCGCAGTGAAAACCGGTCTGTTCGGCGGGCACATCACGCTGGTCCCGCTGGCCCGGGCCAGCTGGGACGGCGACACGCTCACCGTGCCCTTCGACAAGGTGGCCCTCAACGCCGCCCCGCACCACGATCCGAACGCCGCGATCAGCGCCCAGGACGAGGACGAGCTCTACCGCCACTACGGCCTCTCCACCGAGCGCCGCGACCTGACCGGCGCGCCCGGTGTGCAGGGCCGCGACACCTCCGGTCCCACCACCGACTCGGCGATGACCCGCTCCGAGGAGCAGCTCCGGGTCGGCACCGAGACCCGCGAGTCCGGTCGGGCACGGCTGCGCAAGCACGTGGTCACCGAGTACCAGCAGGTCATGGTGCCGGTCTCGCACGAAGAGGTCACCCTCGAGCGCGAGCCGATCACCGATGCCAACCGCGGTGACGCCTACAGCGGGCCCGCGATCTCCGCGGAGGAGCACGAGGTCACCCTGTACGCGCAGCGGCCCGTGGTCGGCACCGAGGCCGTCGCGGTCGAGCGGGTCAAGCTCGGCACCGAGACGGTCACCGAGACCGAGACCGTCGGCGGCGAGGTCCGCAAGGAGCAGATCGAGTTCGACACCACCGAAGACAGCACCGGCCGCAGCACGAACCGGTCCTGACGCGCCCGGCCGCCACCCCAGGACCGCAACCGCGCGCGGCCGGGTCCCCGCGGACGGCAGCCGATGGCAACCCCTACAGCACCGCCCCGGCATCACCGGGGCGGTGTTGTTCGAGCGTCGTTCGTCGTTCGGCAGATGAACAAGCAGGAAAGTCTGAACCCCACGAACGCCCCGTCAGTGTACGGCCGGTTGTGAATGGTGATCTCCTCGCGGCGGTACGCGGAAAGGAGCAGGCCTCGTCGCAATGCGGCAACCCTGCGCGTTGACATGCGACGAGTGGAGTCGCGGCTCAGGGAGCGGCGGGCGTGTAACGCGACGACGCCGACCCCAGATTGACAGGAGGGCCAAGCCGGGTTCCGGTGCTGCTGCGGTATGGCCCTGGCGGCCGGGTTTGGTGTGATCGAGCGCCGGGACTGGGCAGGGCGGCCGCTGCTGGGAACCCGCGGGGGAGCACGGCGCCATCGGGCGCGTGCAGGTTTCGCGCCATGCCGGTCCTGGTCATGAGTGCCCTCCGGGTCGTTGCTCCGACCGTCCTCCCCTTCGTCGCCGCCGCTCCCGCACCCCGCGCGGGATGTACCGTCCACCGTTGCCCACCGACCACTTGGGCTAGTGCGTCGACCACATACGTTCGCCGGGTCAGGGGGCGCGTGATTGGCGCCAGCGGTGTTGGCGTTCGCTGCGGATGCGAGTCGCCGACCGGTCAAGACTGGTGGTCACCGCGCTAGGAAAGCAACGGCGTCAGCGTTGGTCAGCCAGCTCTTGCTCGCCACACGCTCCCGAGACGACCGTCCGGCGCGCTCTTGCCCGGGCCGTACAGGCGGTGTCGCAGATCTCCCGGGACGTCTTCACGGTCTCGTGCACGACCCAGTAGAGGTCCGTCAACTGGACACGGAGTAATGCTGACTGCTGCAGAGCTTCGGACACGGACACTGCTTCGCCACCACGCGTCACCTCGGCGGTGTACCGGGGACGGCTTGCCGCAAACTTGTACGGAACTTCGTCATGCTGGAGTGCCGGTGAGACTAGCCGCGCACCTCGGGCAACAGCCGCCGGGCCGTCGAGGCCGCGCTGGCCGAGGAACCCACCCGGCTCGAGCAACCGACCACGGAGACGACGAAGACGACGAAGCCGGTCGCGAACACGACCGACCCGGCCTCGCGGCTGATGCCGACCCGCCACGGGTTCGTGCAGGGCTACAACGCTCAGTTCGCCGTCACCGCCGACCAGGTCATGATTGCCCTGCGAGTCGGGCAGAGCCCCAACAACCTGGCGGCGTTCGTGCCGATGATGAACGCCGCACAGGCCACCGCGGATCGGCTTCACGAACAAACCCGGGATCCCGGGCACGTGATCGGCGTGGTGCTCGCCGATGCCGGCTACGCCAGCGACGCCAACCTCGTCGCGCCCGGCCCAGACCGGCTCATCGCCCTCGGCAAGTCCCGCGACCAGGCCGAGGCAGCCCGCGTCTCACCGGCCGCAGGCGCGCCGCCCCCGGGAGCCACAGCTCGCCAGGTTCGCTTGACAGGCCCCCTACGGGTCTGCGCCCCACCTGACAGGTGGGTCGGGGCGACGCGCGGTCAGCTGTGGACGGTAGCGCTGTCGCGTCGTGGTCAGGAGTGCAGTTGGCTGCGCAGGCCGGCGAGGACGATGGCGAGTCCTTCGTCTAGTTCGGCGGAGCCGTCGTAGGTCGCGAGGGCGCCGGCGAGGGACCGGAGCCGGGGGAACTGGGTGAGGGGCAGCCGCTGCAGTCCGAGGCGGAGCAGGTCGTCGGTCTCGTCGGGGTTGTGGATCTGTTCCTGGAGTTCGTGCAGGACGTGGCCGTAGAGGAACCCGGTGAACAGCCGGGCGGCGTGCAGCGCGCCGTGTTGGTCGAACCCGGCAGCGCTGAACAGCTCGATCAGCTCCTCGAGGAGTTGGAGCGTACCCAGAGGTCGCAGAGCGAGCGGGCCGGACAGTGGCCGGGTCAGCAGCAGCGGCACCACCCGGGGGTGGGCCAGGGCGACCCGGCGGAACGTGTGCGCGATGCGGTGCAGGACCGCTTCCCAATTCGCGTCCCCGTTGCTGTTGGGCTCGCGGGGGGTGATGAGCTCCGCGGCGACCTGCTCGACGACGCCGTCGAGCAGGGCGTCCTTGTCCGCGGCGTGCCGATAGATGGCCATCGGGTCGCGGTGGAGAGCCTGTCCGAGCCGGCGCATGGTCAGCGCCTCGACGCCCTCGGCGTCGATGATCGCCACGGCATTGGTGAGGATCTGCTCACGAGTCAAGGCGGGTCGACGCCCGCTCGCCGGTGCGGCTGCAGGGCCAGCCTGATCAGTGCGGTTGGTCATAGTTTCCCTCCCGAACCTGGAATCGCTTGTGACGTTATAGGTCTACATGTAATGTCTACATCGTAGCGCCGTTCGGATCACAGGGCCAGCGCACCACGTGGCCCGGGCGTTCTGCCCGGATACGAACCGCACAGCGAAGGAGCGACATGACTCGAGCAACGAACCGACCGTCCGCGGCGACCCGGCGGACCGGCGGCCGCCAAACGACGCCCAACGCGTACGATCCGCGCGGCGAGCAGGATCTGCGCGACAACCAGGAGCTGGTGGGCGACCGCGACCGGGACGACGGCAACGAGCGGAATGACCGTACTGAGCGAGACGAGCGGGACTCCTACGACGAGCAGAGCGAGCAACGGGCGCGTCGCGAGCAGGATGCGTGCCGCGAGGACCGAGCCGATGACCGCGATGAGCGCAGCGAGCGGGTCGAGCGGGACTCCCGCGACGAGCAGAGCGACCAGCGGCAGCGCAGCGGGCAGGAGCTGCGCCGCGAGCAGGGTCGGGCGGGCCACCGCGATGAGTGGGGTTCCCACGACACGCGCGGCGAGCAGTGGCACGGTGACCACAGCGAGCTCGGTGACGGTCGCGAGCACCGCCGTGAGCCCGACGGCGTCCAGCGCACCGTGGAGCAGCTGACCGACCGGGCCAGGGCGGCGACGTCCAACCCTGGGGATGCGTTCGCACCCACCCCAGACATGTCGAAGGTCCTCACGGCGTGGTTCGACATGGCCGGGGACATGATGAAGCTGCAGCAGCAGTTCTTCAGCACCGTGCTGGGTGCCGAGAACACGAACGACCGCAACACCACGAAGGCCTGAGTCACCAGCTCAACGTGACAGACGCCTCCCGCAGGGGCAGAGGGCGGCCGGGAACGGCAACGTTCCCGGCCGCTCGGCGCCACCCGTCCTCCTGACCCGTCCATCACCGTGGGGTGGCTCCAGCTCGCAACGCCTCATTCATGTTGCAGCGATCGCCGCATCACCAGTGCGGACCGCACATCACGCCCGGGCACTCGCCCGCCGACCACGACATGAATCGAGAAACACATTGACCGTCACCGGGATCATCACCGCAATCGTCATCGGCGCGATCATCGGCGCCCTCGCCCGGCTCATCCTGCCCGGCCGGCAGAACATCCCGATCTGGCTGACGATCGTCGTCGGCATCGTCGCCGCCGTCATCGGCACCTTCCTGGCCCGTGCGCTGGGCATCTCCACCGCGACCAGCGGGATCGACTGGCTCGAGTTGCTGGTCCAGCTCGTCGTAGCCGTCATCGGTGTGGCTGTGGTCGTCGGCGTCTATAGCCGGCGCGGTGTCGGCCAGCGCGACCGACGCTGAAGCCCAGCGCTCAGCCCTGCAGCGCACCTCTGCAGGGCTCAGCAGAGTCGGGAACTTTCCTCCCCCGGACACCCGCACAACTCCCCACCCTGACGATGCCCGCCCTGGTCATCTGGGGCGGTTGCGGCTACGTCCTGCCCGCTTCGCATGCGCACGCCGCGGTGGATCGCCTGCCCCGCGGACGGCTCGCGCTGTTCGCCGACTGCGGACACCTGCCCCACGTGGAGAGCCCCGACCGGTTCGCCACCGTCCTGAGCGAGTGGCTCGCCGAGCACCACGACATCCTGAGAAGGCTTCACCATGGCAACATCTCAACCCTCCACGGCAGCAGCAACGCCCGATCTCGGGCAGCCGTCATCCGGGCAAGCGGCAGGTTCGGAGGCCTACCACAGCCAAGCCGGCCGCTACGACCAGCGCACCGACGCGTTCCGCCGTTGGCGCGAAATCGTGGTCGAGCACCTGCCCGCACAACGCGGTGACACGGTTCTCGACGTGGGCTGCGGCACCGGACTGTGCCTGCCGCTGCTGCAGCGAAAGGTCGGCCCGTCGGGCACCATCGTCGGGATCGACGCGTCGGCGCAGATGCTGGAGGTCGCCGGCGCCCGGGTCGCCGAACACGGCTGGGACAACGTGCACCTGTTCGCCGCCCCCGTCGCGCATTCGCCGCTCGACGTCGTGGCGGACGCCGCCCTGTTCTGCGCAGTGCACGACGTGCTGCAGTCCGCAGCCGCGCTGACTCACGTGTTCGAGCATCTGCGGCCCGGGGCGGCGGTGGCCGCCACCGGCGGGAAATGGCCGCCCCGCTGGAACGTGGCGCTGCGCGCCTGGGTGGCCGACCTGCACGCACCGTTCATCCACGACTTCACCGGCTTCGACCAGCCATGGCGGCTGCTGGCCGAGTTCGTCCCCGACCTGAAGGTGACGGAGCTGGGCTCCGGCGCCGGATACCTGGCGATCGGCCACGCCCGTGACCCACGCGACACCACCGAGTACTGAGGGAGGGCGACGATGGACACCACGACCGGCGGCACCACAAAGAGCAAGGCCGAACAAGCCGGAGACAGCACGTCACTGGAGTGGCTCGCCCGCGGCGGGTTGATCGCCTATGGCGTGGTCCACCTCCTGGTCGGCTGGCTGGCTCTGCAGATCGCCTGGGGCGCATCCGGCGGCACCAGCGCCGACACCTCCGGAGCACTGACCACACTGGCCCAACAACCCTTCGGCAAGATCCTGCTGTGGGTGGTCGCCCTCGGCCTGGTGGCACTCGCTCTCTGGCAGACCAGCGAGGCCATGTGGGGCCACCCCGATCAGGACCGCGGGAAGCGCATCCGCAAGCAGATCACCAGCGGCGCCAAGGCAGCGGTCTACGCCGCGCTTGCGGTCAGCGCAGCGCTGGTGGCGCTCGGCTCGGGCTCGTCAAGCTCGCAGTCCCAGGAGGAGGCCACCACAGGCGTCCTGGCCTGGCCCGGTGGCCGGGTGCTCGTCGTCGCCGCTGGTTTGGTCATTATCGGAGTCGGCATCGCCAGCATCATCAAGGGCATCAAGAAATCCTTCACCGAGGAGATCGAAACCTCGTCGATGTCCTCCGCAGCCCGCACGGGTGTGCTGCGGCTCGGGCAGGTCGGACACATCGCCAAGGGCGTGGCCATGAGCGTGGTCGGCGGCCTGCTCACCTACGCCACGGTCACCTTCGACCGGGAGACGGCCCAGGGACTCGACGGTGCCCTGCAGACCATCCTGGCCCAGCCGTTCGGACGGTTCCTGCTCACCGCGGTCGCCCTCGGATTCGCCGCCTTCGGTCTGTTCGCCATCCTCCAATCGCGCTACCGCCGCATGTGAAGGCGTCCTTCGACCGGATCGTGGTCATCTTCAACCCGCACAGCACGGGCGACGGACCGCAGCTGGCCGAGAAGCTGCACACGGACTTGATCGAGCGGCTGCCCGGGGTCCCGGTACACCTGTGCCCCACCGAACACGCCGGTCACGCCCGTGACCTCGCCCGCGACGCCGCGCAGACCGGGCATCCGCTGATCGTGTCGGTGAGTGGGGACGGCGGCTACAACGAGGTCGTCGACGGTGTCATGCAGGCCGGGAACGACAACGCGGTCTGCGCAGTCAGGGCAGCGGGCAACGCGAACGACCACCGCAGAACCACCGCGCAGCGTCCGCTCGTCGACGCCATCGCGGCCGGCGAGGTCCGCCGCATCGATCTGCTGCGCCTGACCATCGGCAACGGCATCCACGCCCGGACGCAGTACGCCCACTCCTACATCGGTATGGGCCTGACCCCGGTGATGGCGATCGACCTGGAGAAGGGCGGCAAGGGCTCGCTCAAGGAAATCGTGTCCGTGGTCCGGACCTTCGCCAAGTTCCGGCCCTTCACGATCCAGCTCGAGGACGGAACCCGGCGCAGCTTCGACAGCCTGCTGTTCGCCAACATCGCCGAAATGGCCAAGTACGCCACCCTCAGCGAGACCGGGCCCCCCGACGACGGACGGTTCGAGGTGATCATGCTGCCGCACACCGCGAAGTGGCGGGTTCTGGGCGTCGCCCTCAGAGCGGCCACACGCGGCCTGGGCCCCCAGCCGACCGCCGAGCACTACGCCTTCACCACCCTCAAGCCGATCCCCCTGCAGCTCGACGGCGAACTGCTCGCCCTCGATCCCGAGACGGCGGTGCGCGTTGACATCGCTCCCGCTGCCCTGGCCACCCTCGGCTGATCAACGTCTTCCCGGGACCGCAGAGCCCAGCCCTATCACGGAGATGCACGCCGTGGTGACCGCTTCCCGGCTCACCCGCCCCGAAGCGCCCGTGCTTTCGCCGACAACCGGTGCAGGCCCCTCCGTGTTTCGCAGTTTGGTTGATCATGTTCCGGCTGCCGCCCAGGCTGCGAGAACGGCTCGGGTTTCTTGCGGGGTGGCCTGCTCAGGGCATGGGCCGTGAAATCTGGCGGCGATGATGACGCGGCGGAGCTTGACGGCCATGTCGTCATAGGGCGGCTCGGTCTTGGTGGTGTACCAGCGGGCCCGGGTCCGGTGACCGGTCACGTCCTGGGGGGCGTGTCCGTGCAGCGTGTACCAGACGGTGACCACGCTGAAGCAGATCAACCCGAACGGCACCGTTCGTTCCACGGCGCGACGTGTCCGATTGCGGGTCTGGCCCACACCGATGATCCGGCGGGCGTCGGCGAAGGCCTGCTCGATTCCCCACCGTGCGGCATAGCGGGCGACCAGATCTTCGGCGGAGGATTCGAGATCGGTGGTGACTAACGGAAGGCCATAACCGCGGTCGTCGCGGCCTCGAGTTCGGGGCTCGTCGTCGCGGACCAGAATGATGCGCACGGTTCGGCTGCGAAACGATCCGTACCAGAGGCAGACCCGTTCGGTGATCTGCACGGTGTCGGTGCGCCCGTACCGGCGGACCTGGGTGGTGCGCCAGGTGTTGGTGGTGGTGGCGAGGGCGGCGACATCGGCCGGGGTGCCCAACCGGCAACGCGGGTGCGCGGTCGCCCGGAGCGCCCGGTGCGCGGTGGGGGCAGTTCGTGGAGCACCGAGGTGACCTTCAACCGGCTCGTCCAGGTGATCCGCCCGTCCAGGTCGCGCAGGCGTTCCCCGACGTAGGCCGCGTCGCCGACCACGTGCACCGCCCGGTCCGGGTAGCGGGCGGCGATCAACTCGGCCAGCTGCCGGGCGTAGGCGATCTTTCCGGTGTGCCGGGGTCGCCACAACCGGGCCAGCACCGGCAGGCACACCGGGCGGGACACAAACGACAGCTGCACCACGATGCCGGCCACGACCCAGCAGTTGCCGAAGCCGATGGGGTTGAAGGCCCTTCGCCGCCCCGTCGTGATGCCACGCCACCCCGAACACCCTCTTCCCGGACCGCTTGAACAAGGTGTCGTCGACCGCGATCGTGAGCGCAGAATCCGCAGGGAGCATTCGGGCCACGATCAGATCGGCCAGGGCCAATCCGAGCGCGTCGCTCGACCAACGGGCGTTGGTGAACAATCGATGTGCGCGGC
>Ga0326721_10000551_pt1 | contig 11395 bp, 10 predicted proteins | sample SGPome_FD_203951 | JGI IMG/M metagenome (GOLD analysis project Ga0326721, IMG submission 203951) | Soil microbial communities from Southern Great Plains, Lamont, Oklahoma, United States - SGP_1_2016 | ecosystem: Engineered > Artificial ecosystem > Soil microcosm > Unclassified | place: USA...
ATTCAGGCCCGTGACTGGGTGGCTGGCCGTCGACGCAGAACCCACGAAGGCCTCTTCAAGGCTACTCGCCGTCTCGTGTCGATGCACGTCGGCCTTCCCCTACCTGAAGACACGACGTTCACGATCGCATGGGGCTACCGCCCCACGGGAGTGCTGCAAACCTGGCATGCCTGGACAGTCAACTACACGGTGCTCGTCCGAATTCCGGATGGGTTCGCGCAGTACATGCCAACCGACCCGGAGAACTTCCGCTTTCCAGGGACAGTCTGGCACAATCTGGAAGAAGCTCCCTTGATCGCCCGTCCTTCGGGCCTGACGATCAGCGCGCTTTCACGGCCGCGCTGCGGCTTATTGGGTAGCAATTACCCAGCCCTCGCATCATCGCTTGAGATCTTAGGTAAAAGATCTCGCGATAATGCGAGGTCTTTTACTTTTCTACACCACTATATAGCTACTTAAGTCTTGCAGCTTGCACTAAAATAATATATACACATATTAGACACACACGTGTCTTACTTCCGCGATGCATGACAAGAGGAGAATCATGAGTCTCGTCATCCCTTGGCAAGAACGCGACCGTCTATGGCTCCCTGATCAAAACATGTGGGGCCGTGGCTACGGCGGCAAGGGTCTGACACTTACAGATCTCAACGAAACAGCCGCCTCCATCGCCGCCAGGCCGCCATATAACTATGGACCTCGCCTGCTCGTCTCAACCCCAGGGTTTGAGATACGTGACAACGAATTCCGGCTACCAAGCGGCTTCGACGCCATGAACTACCCAGGGCGCCAGAACATCCCCGATCATCTACTCGAGCCAGATACAGCAACGTCACCGCCGGACGAACCAGTTCCGTGGTACGTGCCCTGGAAGCTGCAGGAGCTCTACCTCGATCAGGGATACGCGCTGGATCAAAACGGACGAGCGTGCAACCCTCACGGAACATCTCTCTGCTTGCACGGTCAGCCCGGCCTCAACACCAACCTCGGCGCTGCTTGGTGGGGCGGTGAAACGATTGAAGTTGAGATTATCGTCGCTAACGCGTCTCACGTCCTCCTACAGACAGGGAGACGCAGAGGAAGCAACGGTGAAGTGGAATTTCCGCTGATCATGCGCGGAGTCGTCATGCCCGAGGATTACGGCATCAGCACGACTGATTGGGTTCAGCGTAACCGGCGCGTATCGCTCGAAGGGATCCACGCCGCCGTCCCTCGGATCGTCCAGGAGCAAAGCGGCATCGTGCTATCAACGAGCACGCATATCGACATCGTCTGGGGATATCGTCCTTCGGGAGCATTCCAGACATGGAATGCTTGGAACCTCGTCTATGTAGTTCGTGCCTGGGTCACCAGAGACATGCAGGACTGGGCTACGCCGATCCGACCGAGTCTGAAAGCGAAGTGGCATACCACGGAAAGAGTTCAGGAGTACGTCGGTCTGATGGACGTCGACCAGCAACGCAGCTACAAGGCAGCCATGGGGGGCTAAGGATCGTCTCCCATGACCACCGCGCCCCGTTTTCACCGCTTGAGCAAGAAAAGGAGCTCGCAGTGATGCGGGGTCCTTTTCTTTATAGTACCGTGTCTAGTCGCGTTTTAGCATGACCGTAAAGGCTTCACTTGGGATATCAACCTTACCAAAGCGCTTCATACGTTTCTTGCCTTTTGCTTGCTTTGCAAGTACTTTCTTTTTACGAGAGACGTCACCACCATAGAGGCCTGTTGTGACATCTTTACGATACGCTGAGAGATCGGCACGAGCAATAAACTTGCCTCCGATAGCTGCTTGAAGCGCCACTTGGAAATTTTGACGAGGAATAACTTCTTTGAGCTTATCCACTACCTCTCGGCCAAGTCGTTGAGATTCACTACGGTGTGACATAACGGAAAGTGCATCAACAATTTCTCCGGCTACATAGAAATCCACTTTTACCAAATCCTCAACCCGATACTCGTCAAGTTCATAGTTGAAACTCCCATACCCACTGGTTACCGATTTAAGCTGATCATAAAAGTCAGTAAGTAAGTTCGCAAGAGGAGCCTCAAAGCTGACCAGCGCTCGCTCATCAATGTAACTAAGATTCTTCTGACGGCCACGTTTTGCAACGATCAGTTGGATAACGTTACCGATAAACTCTTGAGGCACGACAATCTCACCCTTAATCCAAGGCTCCTTAATTTTTTCAATCTTCGTAGGGTCGGGAAGATCACTCGCCGACTTTATATCCAGCTCTTCACCGCTCTTGAGTGTTATCTGATAATCTGTTGACGGATTAGTGACCACGAGATCAAGATTGTATTCTCGTTCAAGACGCTCACGAATAATATCCATATGAAGAAGCCCGAGAAAACCAATACGAACACCAAAACCAAGTACGGGTGAGTTTTCCGGCTCAAACTGGAGGGCCGAATCACTCAGGCTAAGCTTTTCAATCGCCTCTTTAAGCTCATTGTAGTCTTCATTAGAAACGGGGAAGAAGCCAGCATATACAAATGGTTTGACGTTTTTGTATCCAGGCAGCATCTTATCCGCACGGGAACGTTTGACCGTTACCGTATCTCCCACTTTCGCATCTCGCGTAGATTTAAGATTCGTCACAATATATCCAATTTGTCCTGTGGCCATATCTTGCTGCGGACTCATCGTTGGAGCGAGCGTGCCAACTTCAAGAGCAATACCATGGGCGCCAGTTGCAAGCATCTCAATGGCATCACCTTTTTTGATAGTTCCGTCAACGACACGAGTATAGAGAATGACTCCACGATAATCATCATAATAGCTATCGAAGATGAGCGCTCTCGTTGGCTGGTCCGGGTTACCCTGCGGCGGAACAATACGATCAACAACCGCATCAAGCACTTCAAGTACACCCTCACCTGTCTTTGCGCTAATTTTTAGAATGTCTTCTTGCCTACAACCAAGAAGATTAATGATTTCAGCAGATACTCTCGGGACATCAGCCGCGGGAAGGTCAATTTTATTCAGTACTGGAATAAGCGTCAGGTCAGCGGCAAGCGCCAAGTAAACATTTGCGAGCGTCTGCGCCTGAATGCCCTGACTCGCATCAACAACAAGAATAGCTCCCTCGCACGCTTCAAGGCTTCTTGACACTTCGTAGCTAAAGTCTACATGACCAGGCGTATCTATAAGATTAAGATCATGCTCCTTGTAGCGCATGCGTACGGGCGCAAGCTTAATAGTAATACCTTTTTCCCGTTCAAGATCCATACTATCAAGTAGCTGAGATTTCATATCTCGCTTTAAGACTGTTCCCGTCAACTCCATCATACGATCAGCAAGTGTCGACTTGCCGTGGTCGATATGCGCAATAATACAAAAATTTCTGATTTCTGATTGTTTCATAGTTTATCAGAGGTGATTATAACAGTTTTAGCTGGCTCGCCCAAACAGCAGCGATTTAACACGACTAATAATAGGGTCTGCTTCAGATATTTTCATAAGCTTGCTTAAAAAGACATACGAAGTTGCACTAACAAGCACGATGGCAGTAAACTTTGGAAAAGTTGCAAAGAAGCTTTGATCATCCGCGCCAAGCTGAAAGATCTGAACCGTCACATAACTGACTACGCCCATAACTATTGTTGCTCCTGTCATTCTTCCTACGGCATGCACAAATTCAAAATCAAAAAGACCACGGATTCGTCTCGACATAACGAAGAATAAGATCATCACCTCGACAAAGGCGACAATTGACTGCGCCCATGCGAGTCCGTAGGCACCCATGCCCAGCGACATCGTAAACCAAATAGCAAGTACAATATTGAGAGCGATAGCAAATATGGATATATAAAGAGGTGTTTTGGTGTCCTGTTGGGCATAGAAACTCCGAGCAGCAATATAGTAGATGGAGCGGAAAAGAATAGCGACAACCAGCGTTCCAAGCAGGCCAGCCATAAGTGGATCACCACCATTCTGGATAAAGTTAACAAGATACCCTCTTGAAAAGAATGTGATAGTCGCTACTGGCATAGCTAACCAAATAATAACTCGCAGAACGGATTGCAGTTCTTTTTTGAAGAGATCGGGACGACCCTGCGTAAGACGTTCTGTCATTTTGGGAAATGCAGCCGTACTGATGGCTACACCGATAAGGTTAATCGGCGCAAGATGAAGCGTTGTTGCTTGTTGGTAGGCACGAACGGTTCCGGCAATCATACGCGAAGCCAAATTCATCTCGACCAATCCATTCAAGTAATCAGCACCCTGGTCAAGTGAGCGAGGCGGCAAGAGGCGTAATACCTGACGGAACCCTTTGTTCTTCCAGTAGATCTTGAAGCGATAATCAAACCCTAATCCCATGAGACCGATTGAGCTCACGACAAGCTGCAGAACTGACCCAAGTACAACACCTAATGCGACACCCATGATACCCCCATCGAATACCTGCCAGCCGAAGATATTAATCCCACCTGTGAAAAACACCGTACCAATAATAATGCCAATGTTGTATATTGTCGGAGCCAGGGCATAAAACGTAAAGCGGCCAACAGCCTGTTGCATACTGGCAATAACCGTCGCCACTGCGAACAAGAACGGGTTAACCGCAATAACCCGCATCATACTGATTGCCAGGTTACGTCCCGACTCATCAAGACCAGGACCGACAATATAACGTACCAGCGGTTCGGCAAACATGATAATCAGGACGCTCGCAACAAGAGTTGCGAGCGCCATGAAGTTGATCATACTCGTTGATAGCTCCCAGGCTGATTTCTTATTGCCCGATGCGAGACGTTGATTAAATACTGGTATAAACGTAACACTGAGAGCACCCGAGACAAGAATCACAAACATAAAGTCCGGGATCGTGAATGCGACAGTGTATGCGTCAATACCTACAGGATAGGTTTTAAGATAGTAACCATTGAGGAGTCGATCTCGGAAAAAGCCAAGCAAACTTGAAAGGAGCATAGATCCAGCAAGCAGCGATGCTGCATGCTGGACTGACAGCTTCATATTTGCCCTTGCTACAGCGCTTCGTACTCGACCCATATGGCAAATTGCCTACAGCTTCTTAATAAAGCTTGGCCTCCGAAGGAAGTTTTGCATCTTTGAGCAATTCCTTTACTTTATCCTCCTCAACTGTTTCATCAACAAGCAAAGCATTGGCAAGTTTCTCGAGACTCGGACGATTATGAAGAATGACCGCTTCTGCACGGCGTGCAGCTTCTTTAATGAGGTTCTCGACTTCTTTATCAATCTCTTTTGCAGTGTCGTCACTATAAGGACGTTCGTGAGTTAACTTATCAAAGACGATTCCGCCATTATCTTCATGGAAGACCTGGTCACGAAGCTTCGTGCCCATACCCTGCTCAATAATCATATCGCGGGCAATCTCAGTCGCTTTGCGAAGATCTGAGCCAGCACCTGTCGTAATGCCGTCTGGCCCATACAGAATCTTCTCGGCAACACGTCCACCCATAGCGCGGGCAAGGATATCCTTGAATTCATATACGTTTGTGTAGCTCTTATCTTCAGGAGGAAGAAACCAGGTAACACCCCCCGTACTTCCACGAGGAATAATAGTCACCTTGTGAACCGGATCGCTGTCAGGAAGGATATGACCAACAATGGCATGTCCTGCTTCGTGATAGGCAGTCAGCTGCTTTTCTTTTTCGCTCATGACTTTAGCTTTACGCTCCGGGCCAATGGCTACTTTTTCAAAGGCTTCAGTAAGATCCTTGTTGCTAATCTTCTTGGCATTACGGCGAGCTGCAATAATAGCTGCTTCGTTTGCCATATTTGCAAGGTCAGCTCCAGATGAACCGGCTGTTTTCGCTGCAAGTGAATCGATCTTAAGCGTCTCGTCAGCTGGCTTATTCTTGAAGTGAACCTTCAAAATCGCTTCACGATCACGTCGTTCAGGAAGCATGATATTCGTACGACGGTCAAAACGACCAGGACGCAGAAGAGCTGGATCGAGCACGTCTGCACGGTTTGTTGCAGCAAGGATAATAACATTTGTCCCTGTCTCAAATCCATCCATCTCAACCAAAATTTGATTCAGCGTCTGCTCGCGCTCGTCATGACCACCGCCCATGCCGCTTCCTCGCTTACGACCGACGGCGTCGATCTCATCTATAAAGATAATGGCCGGAGCATTCTTTTTTGCTTTCGCAAACAAGTCACGAACACGACTAGCACCCACACCGACAAACATTTCAACAAATTCTGAACCAGAAATCGAAAAGAAAGGTACGTTTGCTTCTCCTGCAACTGCACGAGCAAGCATGGTTTTACCGGTGCCTGGATTACCGACAAGCAGAACACCCTTTGGAATCTTAGCGCCAAGCTGTTCATACTTTTTTGGATGCTTCAGAAAGTCAACTACCTCTTCAAGATCCTGCTTAGCAGAGTCGTTGCCCGCGATGTCATCAAAAATAACTTTTTCTTTGTCGATGCCATAAAGCTTCGCCTTTGATTTACCAAAGCCCATTGCTTGATTGTTCTGTCCTTGAGCCTGACGCATCATAAACATGAAAAAGCCTGCTATTAGGACAACTGGCACGATAATTATCGCCAGATTCCAAAGCGTATTACCGAGTTCAGACGGCTGTTGGATAGACACTTCTGTCTTATCCTGCTTCAAACCCTGTTCGTAAATACTACTATTGCTTTCCTTGATCGATTTCTCGGTCGGGTCTTTCTGACCCTTCGGTGTCACCTTGACTTCATTGCCTTGGATTTCCAGTTTTGTAATTTCGCCTGCATTCGCGCGACGGATGACATCGGAAATGGATACCTCTTTGAGGTTGCCGTGCGGAGAAGCAAAGGCTATCACCACCAATACGATGAATACTAAAATAGTCCAAAAAAGACTGAGTCGGATTATATTGCTCATCTTTTTAGGTGCTTGTTGCTTCGTTGCCATAAAAAATCTAGTTTCCCTTTCTAGGTACAGTTCATATAAGAAAATCCCACTTTACTAAGTGTAGCATTTTTCAAATAGCTTCGACAATAAAAGTACGTCTCGTAAAGTGAAGACGCGCCCCGCTACCAAGCTCGAGGATCGTCCCAGGCTGAGCTGTCTTAACCGCAAGTAGCCCCCGCTCGATTTGAGGACGAGTCGGACTCGTTCCCATTCTGGCAAAAATGACTGCCCGGAAAAGCTCACCTGCCGAGAGGTCATCAGTATGAATAAAGAGATACCGTGAATAGGTATGGTCCGGGATGAGGTATCTTGTTGTTTCTTCGTCAATATGTCGCTTCAAGGCAACTTGACGTTTCCATATATCGAGCACTGCTTGTTTTTGTTCTTTGGAAAGTCCAGTTCCAAGACGACGCCGAACCCGATTACGAAGATATTTCGTTTCCTTATTCGTACTATCCTCTACCCACTCCAGTCGTCGTGCCACAGCATATGTATGAAGCATGTCTTTTGTGAGCTGCAGAAGTGGACGATGAATAGCGCCCCCGTCAAGAATAGCGCTACCACGCCAACCTGTCCCCCGGGTGAGATTAATACCAATCGTCTCAATAACGTCATCCGCATGGTGAGCGGTGACGATATGTGCTTGATACTTCTGCGCTTGGTCGTGCAGAAAAGCGTATCGCCTCGTTCGAGCTAGCTCCTCACTTGCCTCACTCCCCAACTCCTCCCGTCTTGAGACAAACGGCACGTCATACTTCTTCGCAAGCTCGCCAACAAAACGCGCATCAGCCACCGATTCCGACCTCACTCCATGATCAAAGTGCGCCACAATAAGTTCATGATCACCCAATCGAGCGAGCATATCAAGTAAAACCACTGAATCAACCCCACCACTCACCGCTATGAGATATCGCACGTCATCCCCACCTTTTAGAAACAATCACCGCAGCCCAAATACCGAAAAAACCACCGAGCAGCCCTCCTAGCAAGCTCCAGCCGCTGAACATGTCTGTATCACCAAAAAGCGTCGGCACATAGGCGCCGGCGATGCTAAAGACAGTCGCAAAAAGAAGAATCGTCCTTTTATCCATCTAGTCTCTATTATAACTCGATTGTCATTACATTCTAAAAAACAAAAAATCCCATAGGCTGAGATATGGATCGAGGCCGACGAAGATAGTATACATCTCCGTCGGCCGCCCGCCCGAACTGCTACTACATTTAAATAGCGTCAGGAGCCTCAACGAGGTCGTGTTCAGTCCAAACCAATCGGGTGCTTTCGGGTGCACTCCAATGGCATTCACCAACTTCCACAGCCACTGGCTCGTCCTCGCAGTACAGAAGTTCGACGTAGACAAGCATTGTTTTGCCTCGATCAATTGTGACCATAAATGGCACATTCCTGTTCGCAGCATCAAGAGCTTCACGAAGCACTCGATTTAGAATAGGATCAGATGGCCTGATCGGTGTTTCATAAGCATACAACACAACCTCCCGGATTGTCGTCTCATGGGCAGTCGCTTATTATACAATTTTTTGGTTATATATCATACCTTTCGTAAGGGCATACTTCCACCACTTTGCTATACTAAGTAGCATGCAGTATGTCCGTCCCACTCCAAGGAGAGACTCATGCGCATTCCTAGGCGTCGTCGGAAAGGCTCAGGTTTTCCGCTCGCCAAGACGGCCGTCGGAGGGAGTTCCCTCCTCGCGGTAGCAGGACTCGTTTACTACTTCGTCGGCATCGACAAGATTCGCGCCGCAGGAGGAAGAGTCCGTGATCGTGTTCGTGGACGAAAGTCTGCCACGTGAGCCGCAACCTGATCACCTCATAGAAACCCGGCGCACCCTTATGCCTCGGATTACTCCGTAGCAGGCAAAATAGCCTCCAGAGTAATCCTGAGGCTATTTTGCTTTTTAGGAACTGGCACTTACTTTGGATTTCATAGCATATCAGTCTCTTCCACCAGGTCGTGTCTATTGACTTTATGCTTATTATTTGCTATAATAAGTGCTGTCAGTACGTGCACATATCACCCTAGGGAGATCCCATGCTTGGTTCAAGAAAAAGCTTGCGCGGCTCGATCATCGAGATCGGAGCGATAGCTCTCGCCATCGCGTTCCTCGCCGGGTTCATGTACTACTTCACCGATGAGGGCAAGGCCCGGCGTGCAGTGGAAGCGCTCGGCTACACCAACATCACGATCGTCGACAAGAGCATCGCCTGGCCCTTCACCGGGTGCAGCGATGAAGACGACGCCAAGTTCAAGGTCCACGGCACCGGCCCTGATGGCAAGGTACGTACCATCACGGTGTGCGCCGGACCGTTCAAGGGCGGTACCGTTCGCGCTCTCTGACGCCCTTAAGCCTCGGTTACCCGTAGCAGGCACACAGCCTCCGGTGTAATCCGGGGCTGTTTGTTTTTTCAATAGCGGGCGATGCGACATTGACTTTTGTTACATAATTCATATAATGTACTAATTCCCTGTTCTCGGGAATCTCCATACCGACAAAAGGACGTGGTAGTAATGCCTCTGTTCAGATCAGCAATGTGGGACAGGCCAGTGCCCACCCACCAAACTAAGCAGATGAGCAAGGCGCTCTTCAGCATCGTGATGACGGGCTATATCGCGCTGGGCATCGTGGCCTCCATGGGGCTCTCGCAGCTCACGAAAGGCTATGAGTTCGCCAGCAACAGCCAGGTCGTCACGACCGCGATCGCCGTCTTCTTCGTCTCGATGGGTGGCGCCGCAATCGCTATCAGGAGCCACCGACCTGGGTTTTCCCTTCTCGGATACGTCCTGGTCGCTGGACCGTTCGGGCTCTTCTTGGGCCCCGTGTTCGCCAAGTACCCGGACGCCAGTATTGTCCGAGCATTCATCGCATCGACACTCATCGTCATTCTGTTCGGCGTCGTTGGCGCCGTGATACCGGAAGACTTCAGTAAGCTCGTCTCGGCGCTCTCGATCATCATCTTGGTCGCGCTGGTCGGTTATCTCATTGCGCCGATCGCAAGCACCTTCGGCATCGATGTCGGCGGCCCGCTGCACATCATGGACTGGATCCTGATCATCGTGTTCGCCCTCATGACCACAGTCGACTGGAACCGAGCCATCGGTCGCGGCGTCTTCACACACGACGCAGCCATCGACTCGGCACTGGCTGTCTACCTGGACTGGCTGAACATCTTCATCCGGATTCTCGGGTTCAACCCGCCAGCCTCGAGCTGACCAACAAGAACCGCTGAGAACGGGGAAGTCCAGACTATCAACGGTCTGGACTTTTCCTATTTCAGGCGTTTTAGCTCAAAGATAGCGAGTACTTCCAAACGGAATCTTCTGCTTTACATAGATACCCGTACCAAGCGTATCCGCCGTATGGATCATGCGATCCCCAAACCTCTTATTGATCATATCTACCGTCTCTGTGACATGACGTTCACGAACAAGCTGATCACCGAATAGACTCAGCTGCGCGTCCTCATCGTCGCTGAGTTGATAGCAACTCACCCCAATCTCATAAATACCGCCCGGCACATTCGCAAACAAAAGCATCGCTTGAGCATAGATGGCGTTATCACTAAAGAAGGGTAACTCACTCATTCGACGAGCATGCCAATACCCTTTTTCTTTTGTGCGCGCATAGACGAGTACACCACGAGCCACCTTGCCCTGTGAACGAAGCCTACCACCTACCGACTCACAAAGATGATGGAGCCGTTGGACTATCTTTGCATGAGATAGATCTCGAGACTCCAGAACGTATTGTCTACCGACGGTTTTTAGGTCATGAGTGACGTCATCCACTTCATAACCGCGAAGTCGTTGATGCCACTGCACACCGACGATACTTTTAAACACAATGTGCTGCAGCGTCTGAACGTCAGCATCTAAAAATTCAAGTGGCGTATAAATGCCAACTGTATTGAGGCGACGCTCATTTTGACTGGCTATCCCGGTAAGATCAGTCAGCTTCAGCGTGGCAAGCGTCTGGCGTATATTCGCATGATTAATGACATCAAGCCCGTCAGGTTTATGAAGACCGGCGGCTGTCTTGGCAAGAAAGCGGTTCGTACTAATGCCGACGTTACAGCGCATCGCTCGACCTACTTCAGTTTTTAGGCGATATTTCATCTCATGGCCAATTTCCACAAGGTCGCGAGTACGCATCGCTTCTGTGGTCTGATGGAAATCTATGATACCTTCGTCAATACTTTTCATTGTCACGTGGGCAGAATACTGCTTCATAATATCCATAAGTTTGTGGTATACGAAGCGATACTTCGGTGGATCACTCTCTATCCCAACCAGCTCAGGGACAAGCTTCACCGCATCTTTGAACTTCATACCAACCGTGACACCTAGCCGTTTCGCTTCATAACTTGCCGTGACGATCGAGGTATTCTCAGTTCGGCGATTCAGCACTGCTACTGGGCGACCTCGAAGCATTGGCCGAGCTTGTTGCTCAATCGAGGCAAAACATGAATTAAGATCGATGTGCAT
>Ga0326721_10000552_pt1 | contig 11373 bp, 20 predicted proteins | sample SGPome_FD_203951 | JGI IMG/M metagenome (GOLD analysis project Ga0326721, IMG submission 203951) | Soil microbial communities from Southern Great Plains, Lamont, Oklahoma, United States - SGP_1_2016 | ecosystem: Engineered > Artificial ecosystem > Soil microcosm > Unclassified | place: USA...
CCACGAAGGGACAGCAGTGATGCGTGCGTACCTGCGGAGGGTCCTGTTCAGCCTGGACCTCGGCATCGGTCAGCTGATGGACGGCGCCTACCAGGTGATCACCGCACCCATCCACGCGCTCGGCCGGGAGGAAGCCACATGATCGCCACCCTCATCGTGGCCGGCCTCGTCATCGGCGTGCTGCTGCTGTGCACCGGCGTCTACCTCGAGCACCGCGAGGATGAGCAGTGATGGGCGCCGGCGTCACGCTGTACTGCGACCAGGACACCGCGCAGCACCACTGCCACAACCGCTTCGAGACGCGCCTCACCCGCATCCCCTACGCCCGCGACGCCGCCCGCGCCGAAGGCTGGACCTGGCGGCAGGGCTACCTGCTGTGCCCCACCTGCAGCGTCCGCGAGTACGGACCCCACCTGAAGCGCCGAGACGCGAAGGACAAGCACTGATGGCCCTGTACCTGACCGCGAAGTGCGACGGCATGATGCCGCCCGGCTCGAAGGAACGATGCCGAGCAGGGTTCTCCCTGCAAGCCGACGTGTGGATCTCCGACGACTTCGGCGACCAGGTCGCCGACGTGGACACGTTCATGGACAAGGCCATGACCGCCGGCTGGACCCAAGACACCGACGAGTGCGACCACACGCTGCACCAGTTCTGCCCCGCCTGCACCCGCCACCGAGCAGAGGGCACCGCATGACCGCCGATGTCAGCGTCGTCGTCCGGGTCGACCCGATCACCGGGGACATGACCCGCATCGTCGGGGTCTACACGAACCCGGCCCTCGCCCGACGCGTGTGCCTGCGCTCGAACAACGCCATCGTCCTAGCCGGCCCTGTCGACCGCGAATGGGGCCGGCCGAAGTGATGCTCATCGACTGGATCGGCGGATGGGTCAGCCACGCCCTGGCCGCCTACCTCGGGATGATCGTGGGCCTCATCGGCGGGGCCTTCCTGTCCTGGTACGGGGAGATGAGCAAGAGCTGGGATGAGATGGCTGAGCAGGCCTACCGCCAGCAGGGCAGTACCACCCCGGAGGGGGACCACCGTGCCTGACGAGATCCTCGCTGTAGCCGGACCCGAGCACTGGATCGTGGGCCAGCTGGAGTGGATCGACGGGCAGCTGTCCAACCAGGTACGCAACAGGGCCAGGCACCGCACCGACGTGCAGCTGTACGCCAGGGTGCAGGCACACCTACCCCTGCGCTACCACCAGCAGCAGGTAGACCACTGCACCACCCGCATAGACGAGCTACTAGACCTCCGCCTCCGTGTAGTGCAGAGGGCAGCACAGGAAGGGCAGCACTGATGGGCCAAGGCCTGCCATGTGAGAGCTGTGAGCAGGGCGAGCACAGCGCATGCTTCGGCATCGCATGCGCATGCACACACATCACATGCGCACCAAGGCGAAGCACACGCATGACACATCAGCCATTCGCTGTGCTCGACACATGGACACAGCACAAGCACAGTGAGATGAGCGATGGCGAAGAACGGTAAGACAACAACAGAGCTCGGACTTGGATGGCGACACAAGCAACAGCGTGAGTGGTTGCTCTCACGTCACATCGACGGCTCGCCTTGTCCTTGCCTGACACTCAACGACTGTGGTCCGTCATGCCTGTGCCGACCGCACGGCCAAGGACTACCCATGTACCGCGACGCCTACCGGAACCCCGACCACGAACCACTAGAGGCCGACCACTCGAACCCAAGAGCACTCGGCGGCACACTCGCAGACAGGCTGATGCTCAGCACCTGCAACCGCTCACGCGGAGACGGCACACGCTATGCCCAATACACGCGAGAGTCTTGGTCCCGAGACTGGCTCAACGGAGACGTGACGTTCCGACGCCGCATCCCAACGAGGTAGGGGGGGGTCAAAGATCACGACGGCCCCCGGGCGGCCCCCGCCGCTCAGTCGCGAAATTTCCCCCCAGCCATCCCAGAAAACGGTGAGGTGAGCAGCGTGAGCAGGAAGCGTGAGCACGACGAGGAGCCGGCGACGGTGAGCGTCAGCGGCATGGCGTTCGCGTTGATGGCGGTGGATTTGCCGGTGTGGATGGATGCGCCGGCGGCGTGGGAGGCGTCGGACGCGGTGGAGCGCAACGAGTACATGGCGCGGGCGCGGTTCGTGCTGGATGTAGCGGAGACGACGCGGCATGCGCCGGGTGAGCTGCGGTGGGAGGAGGGGCGGCCGGAGCACATGCACCCGGCGGCGCTGGCGTCGTTGCCGCAGGTGGCGCGAACGCATCGGGGGCTGCAGATCACGACCCCGGCGCGGCCGCATCCGGTGCAGCTGGGGGATCAGCGGGCGGAGTGCACGTGTGGCCGGTGGCAGTTCGAGGACGAGCCGGAACCGTCGAAGCACATCACGGGGTGCGCGGTGACGCAGCTGGTCGAGTGGGCACCGGGAGGCGGCGACTGATGGATCAGCACCGCCGTGAGTGGCTGATTGACGTAGGGATGGGCGCGTTCGCGGGGCTGGTGCTGTTCGTGGCGCTGGTCGGTGCGGTCGTGGCGTTCGTGTCGTGATCGACGTGCTGCTGCGGGCAGTGGCCTTGGGGCCGGTGGTGTTCTGCCTGGAGATGGCGCGGCGGGCAGCGGTGCAGCTGTGGCGGGAGCGGCGGTGATCACCGAGTACCGGTGGGAGGGCCGGCGGCGGTTGGCGGCGTCGCTGGGGCGGCTGGCGACGATCCGGGCGCGGTCGACGACGGATCCGCACCTGCAGGGCCCGTGGCGGCCGACGCTGGTCCGGACGTGGTCGTGCGTGCAGTGCCCGTATACGGCGGTGATCGCCGGGACGGAGGACTCGGCGGCGGCGGTGGCGGATGCGCATCGGGAGCGGGAGCACAGGAGGCAGCGGTGAGTGACGAGGTGCTGGTGTTCTGGACGGGTGAGCACTACGAGGTGCGCCGGGTCGTGGAGGGCGGATCGAGCGAGATCATCGCGCGATGCCCGCACTGCCAGGCGGGGGTGCCGCGCGCTGAGGTGCAGCTGCCGCCGTCGTCGTCGCTGCGCCGGCTGGGGCGGAGGTTCCTGGGTCGTGGCTGAGATGACGTACGTGGTGAGGTTCCGGTGCCAGTTCTGCGGCCGGCGGGAGACGCAGGAGCTGTCGACGCCGCTGGGCCCGGGCGAGGGGCTGGTGTTCCGCCACACGTGCTCGGACTCGTGGTCGTCGCCATTCCTGCTGGACGGGGTGCGTCGTGGCTGAGCCGGAGTGCACGTGCCCGGAGATCGACGAGCGGCCGTGGCAGCCACCGCGCCGGGTGCTGTCGGTGTTCTGCCCGGTGCATCAGCACGTGGCTAAGGAGAACGCGGAGCGGATCGCGGCGGAGTTCAAGGCGAGGCAGCAGCGGGGGAGGCGTCGTGGCTGAGGCTCCGGTGGTGCGCGGGTCGGCGGAGCACGAAGCGACGGTGTCGCGGCTGGCGGACTTCCTGGCTCGCCACGAGCGGGGGGTGAGCGCCTATTCGTGCTGGTGTGGGTGGCAGCACACGTCGGTGCCGCATGTGGAGCACGTGGCAGCGCTGATGGCCGCTCAGCGGCCGTGGGAGGGGGAGCGTCGTGGGTGAGCGGCAGTGGATGGATGACCCGCGGTACGCCGGCCAGCCGGAGGGCCCGCTGCAGCAGGCCGTCGGGCGGGAGCTGGTGGAGATGGGGTGGCGGGAGGGCATGTCCGAGCGGCTGGGGACGCTGGGGCATCAGGCGCTGTCGATCGCGGAGAACATCGACAGCGTCGGCGGCGCCAAGGCGTATTGGGTCGCGGGCGCGAACAAAGAGCTACGGGAGACGATGAGGGAGGCTCGGGAGGCGGTCGCGACGGCGGACGCGGGGAAGGTGGACGCGGACGGGAAGCGGGAAGAGGCAGAGGTTGCGGACTTCGAGGCGAGGCGCGCATCGCGGCGCCGTCCGCGGCCTACTGCTGAGGGGTAGCCGGTGACGGCGGCGCTGGCGGTCCCGCGGGCACCGATCCGCGGGGAGCAGACGCCGCGGATCCGGCAGCTGGCGTTCCGGGACGACTTCTGCGTGCCGTGCGGCACCGGCGAGCTGGACGACGACATTTGCGCCGGCCACCACGCGGTGGAGTTCTACCGGAAGATGACCGGCCGCGTGGTGATGCCGTGGCAGGAGTACGCGGTGGTCGCGCTGATGGCGGAGCGCACCGCGGAGGCGGACGTGTTCGCCGACGAGAACGGGGAGCTGGACGACCCGTACCTCGAGATCGCCTCGGACGACTGGAAATGGGCCGCCTCGAACGGCGTGCTGATCGTCGCCCGGCAGAACGGCAAGGGCGACGTACTGCTGATCATCGAGCTGTACCACATGTGCGTGCTGAAGGCGCGCCGCGTGTTCCACACCGCGCAGCTGCAGCGGACCGCGACGGACGCGCACAAGCGGATGGCGGACGTGATCCGGCAGTCCCCGAAGCTGCTGGCGATGCTCCGCAACGGGGAGAAAGGCATCCGCTCCGGTAAGGGCGACGAGCGGATCGTGTGGGCCGACGGCCGGGAGATCCTGTTCTTCACCCGCTCGGACAATGCGGGCCGCGGTCTGTTCGGTGACCTGCTCATCTGCGACGAGGCCTACGACCTGACCGACGGGGAGCTCGCCGCGCTCCGCCCCATGATCAAGACTTCCCCGTCGCCGCAGGTCATCTATGCCAGCACGCCGGTGGACGGCGACGCCATGCCGAACGGCTACGTGCTGGCCGGGATCCGGCAGAAGGCGCTGGCCGGCGCGCCCCGCACGACGTGGGTGGAGTGGTCGGTGCCGGAGCGGGAGGCGGACGCGAAGGGCCCGGACCCGCGGCTGAAGGACCCGCGGTGCTGGGCGCAGGCCAACCCGTCCCTGGGGATGCGCATCGCCGGCGGCCGGGTGCTGCTGACACTGGAGACCATCGAGGACGACCTGAACAGCCTGGGGCCGCGGAAGTTCCTCGTCGAGGACCTGTGCGCACCCGACTGGTGGCCGAACCCGGACGAGCTGGAGGCGGAGGACCGGCCGTTCGACGCCGAGGAATGGACGCTGCGGGCGGACCCGGGCATCGCGCTGCTGGACCCGACGGTGCTGGGCATTGACCGGTCCCCGGGCGGCAAGACCAGCGTCACCGCGGCCGGCTGGACCGGCGACGGCCGCTGGTCCTTCGACGTGATCGCCTGCCGGCCGGGCACGGACTGGGTGCTGGACGTGGTGGCGGCGCTGGTGGAGAACTTCAGCCCGGCGGCGCTGGTCATCGACGCCGTGTCCCCGGCGGCGGCGCTGATCCCGAAGCTGAAGGCCGAGGGCATCGAGCCGATCGTGACCAACACCCAGGAGCTGGTGCAGGCGTGCACCGGAATGGCTGACGACTTCGACGAGGGCCGGTTCGTGCCGCACCGGCCAGACCCGGACGTGCAGCGCGCGGTGGAGATCGTCACGTGGCGGAACATCGGGACCGGCGGCGCGCGGGCGTACGACCGGAAGGGCCTGGGGGACATCAGCGTGCTGGTGTCGGCGGCGCTGGCCGGCTGGGGGCTGCAGCGGGAAGTGGTGGAGTCTGCGGCTCGACCGAAGACGACGGAGCCGCTGCCGTTAGAGTCCGAGATGGCGCCGGACACGGCGGCCGCCGGTTTCAACCCGTTGACCGTCGCGTTCTGAGGATGTGCCCGTGAGGATGTACGCCGGAAGATCGCGGCCCCGTGACCCGTTCCTGCGCGTCCCGCGGCCCGTCAACGGGTTCCGCCGCTATCTCCGGTCGGGGTTCGTTGAGCTGCACGCGCTCGGCCGTTTCGTGGGGGTCCTCTGGTGACGCGGCCGGCCACGACGGCATCCGGCCTGATCGTTCCGCGGGGGGTGGAGACCGAGCGCGGGCACGGGTTGGGCCGCAACTGGTGGGACGAGTGGACCGAGGACCCGGTCCCGGAGATGCAGTGGCCGTTCAACATCCCGATCTTCACGCAGATGGCGAAGTCGGACCCGCAGTGCAAGAGCGTGCTGCGCGCCGTGAGCCTGCCGGTGACGCAGACGCGGTGGCGGATCGACCCGCGTGAGGCGCCGGACGAGGTGGTGACGTTCATCTCGCAGAACCTGGGGCTGCCGATCGTCGGAGTGTCCGACGAGCCGGAGACGCTGCCGCGGGAGCGGGACCGGTTCTCCTGGACGGGGCACCTGTCCGAGGCGCTGCTGATGACCCGCTGGGGGCACATGCCCTTCGAGCAGGTGTATCGGTTTGACGAGGCGTCGGGGAAGTTCTACCTGCGGAAGCTGGCCGCGCGGTGGCCGCGGACGCTGGAGCGGTTCGAGGTCGCGCGCGACGGCGGCCTGCGGTGGATAGAGCAGAAGCGGCTGGCCGGTGATACGACGGTCGGCAACATCAAGCTGCCGATTGACTCCCTGGTCGTGTACGTGCACGAGAAAGAGGGCGGGGACTGGACGGGCAACAGCCTGCTCCGCCCGGCCTACGGGCACTGGCTGCTGAAGCGCCAGGCGCTGCGGTCGTGGAGCGTGCGCGACGACCGGAACAGCATGGGCGTGCCCATCTATGAGGCCGCGATGCAAGAGACCAGCCTCGACAAGGGCCTGCAGATCGCCCGGGACCACCGCTCCGGCGTCACGGCGGGCGCGGCCATCCCCAACGGCGCGAAGTTCCGCCTGATGGGCGTCGAGGGCCAGCTGCCCGACGTGGAGCATCAGGTGCGCTACCACGACGAGTCCATTCGGAACGCGGTGCTGGCGCACTTCCTGAACCTCGGCCAGCAGTCCGGCACCGGCAGCTACGCCCTCGGCTCCAGCTTCCTCGACTTCTTCGTCATGTCGCTGCAGTCCCTGGGGCAGTCGGTGGCGGACACCGCGACGATGCACGTCGTCGAAGACCTGGTGGACCTGAATTTCGGGCCGGACGTGCAGGCGCCGCGGATCGTGTTCGACCCGATCGGGCAGTCCCCGTCGGCGGTGAACACCGCGGTGCAGATGCTCATCGGCGCCGGCGCCGTCTTCCCCGACCCCGAGCTCGACGCGTTCGTGCGGCAGCTGAACGGCCTGCCGCCGAAGGCTCCGCTGCCGAACCCGCGGACGCCGGCCGGCGCCGCGGCCCCACCCCCCGGGTCCCCCGGCAGCGGCCGGCCGACCGAAGAGTCTGAGGAGACCGACTAGATGCCGTCCGTCGTGCTGGTCGACCGGGACGGTGCCGAGCACACCGTGTCGACGCTGCTGGACCTGCAGCACCGGGTGTTCCGCAACGGCATGCGCCCGGACTCGGGGACGCTGGCGCAGGCCGTGGCGACCGTCGCCAACGGCCAGCCGGTGCCGGCGGCGCTGCAGCGGCTGCTCGACGAGTTCGGGGAGGTCGGCTCGGGTGGGCAGACCCTGAGCCAGGCGACCTCGGTCTACAACTTCAAGGCCGGCAACACGCGCCGGCTGCGGTCGGCGCTGGGCATGGCCCGTGCGCGGACCGGCACGGCGCGGCTGGCGTTCCTCGGCGACTCGGTGACCGCCGGGCAGGGGTCGACGCGCGGCACGAACGACCCGACGGCGTTCCTGCGTCAGGAGCTGCAGTCCCGCGGGTTCCTCGCGGCCGACCTGTCGCATTCCTACAGCGGGGTGGATGACCCGCGGATCACCTACGAGGGTGGCGGGTTCGCCTTCCCGTGGGGCGAGGTGACGGGCACGCCGGGCACCTGCACCGGCTGGGGCACCGTGTTCGAGCTGTGGACCACCACGCTGGCGCAGCCGTTCACCGTCGCCATCGACGGCGGCGCGCCGCAGACGTTCACCCCGTCCGGCGCCAACCCGCCCGGCATCCAGCGGTTCGCGGTCACCGGGCTGACCGACGCGCAGCACACGGCGACGATCACCCGCACGACCGGTACCGGGTCGGTGTTCATCTTCGACTCCGGTTTCCGCCCGCACGCCGGGGTGGTGCTGCATAACGCCGGCATGTCCGGGGCGACGGTCGGCAACTGGCTGGAGGCCGCGGCTTGGCAGGGCGCGACGCGGGAGTACACCGCCGAGTGGACGCTGTTCGGCGTCGCGTCCGCCATCGACCCCGACCTCGCGGTGATCGAGCTCGGCCTGAACGACCGCTGGCAGAGCGTGTCGGTCGCGACCTACCGATCCCAGCTGGGCACGCTGGTGGACCGGGCGCGGGTGAAGGGCGCCACGGTCGCGCTGGCGGTCAGCAACTCGCCGCAGGGCGGGGAGGCCGACTCGGCTAACCCGAAGTGGGCCGAGTACGTGGGTGCCGTCTACGCGGTGGCCGACGACAAGGACTGCCCGCTGCTCGACCTCACGCACCGGTGGGGGCCGTTCGACACCTACAACCGCGACGGTCATCCGCTGGACCTCGCCTACGACGGCGCGCACCTGACGGCGGCCGGGAACGCCGCGAAGGCGCAGGCGTGGATCAACCTGCTCGGTCTGTGACCGCTGTTCGAGTCCTCGCACCGCTCCGTGAGAACAGCTGTGCGATCATCGCCGAGACGCCTAGGAGGGCCCTTTTATGCCTGAAGCGCCGCGCAAGTGGTGGGACATCAAGGCCGCGGCCGGCAGTAAGGCCACCATCCGCATTTACGGAGACATCGGCGACAGCTGGTGGGGCGACTCGGTCAGCGCCAAGAGCTTCAGCGACGAGCTCGAAGAGCTGGGCCCGCTGTCGCAGATCGAGCTGCACCTGAACTCGCCGGGCGGGGACGCCTTCGACGGCGTCGCGATCATGAACGTGCTGCGGGACCACGCCGCGGACGTGACCGTCGTCGTCGACGGGCTGGCCGCCTCCGCGGCGAGCATCATCGCGATGGCCGGCGACACCGTCGTGATGGGCCGCGGCTCGCAGATGATGATCCACGACGCCGCCAGCTACGGGTTCGGGAACGCCGCCGAACTCCGCAAGGCCGCGCAGATCCTCGACTCGATCAGCGACAGCATGGCCGCGGTGTACGCGGAGCGCGCCGGCGGCTCGGCCACCGACTGGCGCGCGGTGATGGCCGAGGAGACCTGGTACACGGCCGAGGAAGCCGTCGAGGCCGGCCTCGCCACCGAAGTGCGCAACATCAAGGCGGACAGCGACGACGGGGACGTGGAGCCGCGGGAGGCCGCGGCGCGCGCCATGGCCGGCTCGCGGTTCGCCGCGCGCTTCCGCTACACGGGCCGGGCAGCTGCGCCGACCCCACGACGCCCCGCCGCGACCGTGCGGCGGGCAGACACACAGGAAGGGAGCCGGGACGTGGAGTTCACCACCGACCAGCTGACCACCCTGCGCGAACTCGGACTGCCCGTCGATCAGGACCCGGCGACCCTCGTCGCCGCGGTGGCTGAGGCGCTGGCCGAGCAGGCGCAGGTCGACCCCGCCCCGGCCGCGGCCGCGCAGCTGCCCCCGGGCGTCGTCGCGATCGGCGGTGACGTGCTGGCGCAGCTGCAGGCCGACGCCGCGCAGGGCCGGGCCGCGCGGGAGGACCAGGTGCGCGAGCGCCGCGACAACATCGTGAACCGGGCGCTGCGTGAGGGCCGGATCACCGCCGCGACGCGGGAGACCTGGCGCGCGGAGCTCGACCGGAACGAGGAGGGCACCGCGGCGCTGCTGCAGACCCTCACCCCGGTCGTGAACACCGCGGAGACCGGTCACGACGGCGGCTCGCTGGACAAGGCCGAGGTCATCACCTCGTACGAGCAGGTCGTCGAGGACCCCCGTTACCAGCGCATCTGGAAGGACTGACCCATGCCCGCAGTTCCTCAGGTCACCAAGGGCGGCCCCCGGTCGTACGTCGTCGTCGCCGGCCAGTCGGTCGCGGCGGGCACGTTCGTCGAGGGCCGCGCCGGTGGGCGTATCGGCACGGCCGCGGCCGGCACCACGCGGGCGCTCGGCGTCGCTCTGCAGGACGCCATCGCCCCGGAGCAGCTGGTCACGACCGCCACGAACAACGGCGGCCGGCCGGTGCTGAACATGACCACGCTGCCGCAGAACGTGGCCGTCGCGTACGGCTTCGTCGAGGTCAACGTCGTGTTCTCCGCGGCCGCGCAGTTCGGTGACCGCCTCGTCGTCACCGCCAACGGGCAGGTGGCCCCCGCGGGCGCCACGCCCGATCAGCGGACCGTTGTCGGCATCTGCACCAGCCCGTCCGGCGTCTCCGGCGCCGGTCAGGTCGGTCTGGTCCGAGTCACCATCTGATCTCGCTCCGGCGACCTGACCTAGAAAGAGAGTGACGCGATGACCGCGCCCACCTACACCGTGGGGAGCATCCACGACGGCTCGGCGACGACCGTGTCCGACATGCTCGCCAACCCCCTGTTCATCCCGGCCCGGCTGTTCGAGCTGCTGAACAATGCGTTCCTGACGGACGTGGTGTTCCGCGACGCGGGCCGCAACTCGGCCGGCGTCGTCGCCTTCGAGGCCAACGTGCCGAGCTTCCTGTCGGGCGACCCGGAGGCCATCGCCGAGTACGGCGAGATCCCGGTCAGCATCGGGACGCGCGGCACGCCGTCGTTCGCGGTCGGCATCAAGCGTGGCCTCGCCGTGCGGGTGTCCCGCGAGATGCGGGACGAGAACCGCGTCGACGACGTGCGCCGGCAGATGACGCAGCTGACCAACACGATGATCCGCGCCGAGGAGAGGGCCCTGCGCTCGCTGCTCGAGGTGGCGACGATCCCGGCGATCACGGCGTCCGCGTCGTGGTCGACCACCGGGAAGCCGCGCCTCGACATCGCCAACGGCGTCAACCTGGTCAGCTCGCAGAACCAGGGTCAGGGCACCGAGGACATCCTCGGCTTCCGCCCCGACACGCTGATCATCCCGGCCGGCATGGAGCCGGTCCTGATGAACAACGACGACTTCCTGAAGGTCTACAACGCCGGCGCGAACTCGGCCGAGGACATCCGCTACACCGGCCGCCTGCCCGGGAACGTGCTCGGCCTGGACGTGCTCACGTCGCGGTTCTGGCCGTCGAACCGTGCGCTGCTCATCGAGCGGGGCACCGTCGGGTTCCGCTCGGACACCCGGCCGCTCGAGGTCACCCCCATGTACGGCGAGGGCGGCGGCCCCAACGGTGGCCCGACCGAGTCGTGGCGGACCGACACCACCCGCAAGCGCGTCCTTGGGATCGACACCCCCAAGGCCGCCGCGTGGATCAACGGGATTGTCTGAGGAGGCCTGACGTGACCAGTGCAGAGACCGAGCCGAAGGCCGGCCGTTACGAGCTGCTCGACGACCAGTGGCAGCAGATCACCAGCGAGCCGGGCGACCCGTTCCTGACCACGAAGCTGTGGCGGCGCGGGGACATCGTGGAGCTGAACGAGGAGGACGCCCGGCGCATGTCGGCGACCAACTCGGTGGCCCCCGAGGGTGAGCTCGAGCGGCAGCAGGCGGAGGCGGTGCAGGCGCAGTACCTCGCGGTGCTGAACCAGCTG
>Ga0326721_10000553_pt1 | contig 11343 bp, 9 predicted proteins | sample SGPome_FD_203951 | JGI IMG/M metagenome (GOLD analysis project Ga0326721, IMG submission 203951) | Soil microbial communities from Southern Great Plains, Lamont, Oklahoma, United States - SGP_1_2016 | ecosystem: Engineered > Artificial ecosystem > Soil microcosm > Unclassified | place: USA...
CGTGCGGTACGGCGTGTCTTGACCCCTCACGCCGAGGGCCCGAAGGGGCCGGGACGGACGCCCGGGTCAGCGGACGAGCGACTGGATGGCCGCGGCCGCCGCGCCGCGCGCCCAGTCCTGGAAGGTGTGGGGGCGCGTGATGATCGGGCAGCGCGCGGCGGCGCCGAACGCGTGCGCGTCGAACGCGTTGCGGAGCGTCTCGTCGAAGAGGTCGAAGTTCGACACGCCCTCACCGCCGATGAGCACGACCTGGGGGCCGGTGAGATTCACGAGCGTCGCGATCGCGGTGCCGATGATCGTCGCCGCCTCGCGGAACGCGGCTTCGGCGGCGGGGTCTGCGTCGTGCGCGAGGCGCACGGCCTCGTCGATGCCGATCGGGCGACCGTGCGCGGCAGACACCGCTGCCTCGATCGCGCCGGTCGATGCGGCGGCTTCCACGCAGCCCCGTCGCCCGCATGGGCAGAGGTGCCGCGGGTCGGCGAGCGGCAGGTGGCCGATCTCGCCCGACACCCCGTAGGCGCCGGTGACGACTTCGCCGTTCAGGTGCAGGCCGCTGCCGATGCCCCGCCCGATGGTGACGATCGCGAACGAGTCGGTGCCGACTCCCACCCCGAACCAGTGCTCGCCGACGGTGAGGGCGTGCACGTCGTTCTCGAGCGTGACGGGGCGGCCGAGGCGTTCCTGCAGCGCGCCGCCGAAGTCTTCGTCGGTCCAGCCCATGAGCGCCGAGTCGCGCACGATTCCGGTATCGGAATCCACATCGCCCGAGACCGAGACGCCGAGGCCGGCGATCGCATCGGCCCTGCCGTCGAGCTGTCGCTCGAGCTCACCGACGACGTCGACGATCGCATCGAGCACCGTCTCGGGGTCGTGCGCGGCGAGGGGTCGACGCTCGGCGGCGAGCACGGTGGTGGTGAGGTCGGTCGCGACGGCGATGATCTCGTCGACGTTCACCTTGACGCCGAGCATGATCATCGCTCCGGGGATGATCGAGACGGGGGCGACCGGGCGTCCGGGGTTTCCGTCGCGGTGCGCGGCGGGCGGAGCATCCACGAGGCCGGCTGCGACGAGCGGCGAGACGGCCTTGGTGACCGCCGCCTGCGACAGGCCGGTGTGCCGGGCGATGTCGATGCGGCTGATCGGGCTGCGCGTGAGGATCGTCGCGAACACCTTCGACCCGGCATCCGACGCGGAGCGGATGAGGGTGGTGCGTGCTGCGGTGTCGTGATCCATCGGTGTCCTCGCTTGTTATCGGCAACGCTAGCGAATCGGCGCGAGATGCGCCGCCGCGAACTCCAGCGCGTTCTCCTCATCGAGGTCGCCGCCGGCCTCGTGCCCGTTGTAGGGCCACAGCACGATTCGCTTCTCGCCGCCGTAGGCCGTGAAGGCGGGCAGGACGGATGCCGGGGGTGTGACCCCGTCGTGCAGACCGGTGCTGAGCAGTGCCGGGGCATTGGCTCGCTTGGCGTGGTTGACGCCGTCGAAGTAGCGCAGGGTGTCGAGGGCCCTCGCCGTGTCGAGACGCCGGTCGGCGAAGTACTGGGTGAGCAGGGAGTAGGGCGCTTCGTCGCTGAGATCGGCCGCGCGGTTGAGTTCGCTCAGGAACGGCGCCTGGATGATCGCGACCGCCAGGTCGGGCACGAGTCCTGCCATGGCGAGTGCGATGCCACCGCCCTGGCTGGCGCCGACGACGCCCACCCGCGCGGGGTCGACCTGGGGGAGCGAACGCAGCGCTTCGACGGCCCGCACGGCGTCGGCGTACACGCGCCGGTAGTAGTACTCGTGCGGGGAGCGCAGACCGCGGGTGAGGAATCCACCCGCCGATGGGCCGCCGTCGGGGTGATCGTCGTCGGTGTGACCGTGCCCTTGCCCACGGGCGTCGACGACGAGATGCGCGTAGCCTGCGGCGGCCCAGCGCAGATCGCGCAACGCGTGCCCGCGTCCGTTGCCGTAACCGAAGAACTGCACGAGTCCGGGCAGTGGTTCCGTGGCGCCGTGGGGCACGCGCAACCAGGCGTGGATCTGCGTGCCTCCGAACCCGGCGAACGTCACCTCGTAGGCGTCGATGACCGAGAGGAGCGTCGGGTGCGGTTCGATCGTCACGCCCAGCGGATGCTCGCGCGTCTCGGCGAGCGTCTCGGCCCAGAAGGCGTCGAAATCGTCGGGTTCGGTCTGCGTGGTCGGTTCATCGACCACGGTGAACTCACCGCGCATCGAGGCCTCCCGCGGCGAGGGTGAGAGCATCCGTGAGTTCTGCGACCGGCACCACCACGGTCGCGCCGGCGGGCACATGCACCGATGCGCGGCGTCCGCGATGCTCGACGACGACCGTGCGGTCGTCGTCGAGCCGGTTGTGCAGCTGCGCCTCGATGAGCACTCCGTCGCTCCAGGCGAGGTCGGCGACCAGGCCGGTGCGCACGCCGATGCCCTGCGCGTCGCCCTGCGTCCATGCGGCGGGGAGCGCGGGCAGCAGGCGCACGACCCCGCCGTGGCTCTGCACGAGCATCTCGGCGATCGCCGCCGGGAACCCGAGGTTCGCATCGATCTGGAACGGCGGGTGCGTGCTGAAGAGGTTGGGAAGCAGCCCGCCCCACTCCGAGCCGTCGACCGGACCATGCCGGGTCGCATCGCCGTCGAACGGCGTGAGAGCCTCGTCGAGCAGCGAGGCCGCGGTCTCGCCGTCGCCGATGCGGGCGCGGAGCGCGATCTTCCACGCCCACGACCAGCCCATCGCGCCCGGACCGCGCGCGTCGAGCAGACGCACGGCGGCGTCGAACAGCCCGGGCGTGCGCTCGCGGGTGGTGATGTCGAGGGGATACACGCCGACCATCGGGGTCATGTGGCGGTGCAGCGGCTCGACCTCGACCACGTCGGCCGACCATTCGCCGATGCGTCCGTCGGCGCGGATGGTGAGGGGCAGGAGCGCGGCGAGCGCCTGCTCGATCTCTGCGACCAGGCCGGCCTCATCGACGGCGAGCGCATCGATCGCGGTCAGTGCGCGTTCGAGCAGACCCTGGATGAGCAGCAGGTCGGATGCCGAGGTCAGGCCGATCGCGGTGCCCTCGCCGTCAGCGGCGAAGAACGAGTTCTCGGGCGAGGTCGACGGCGAGGTGCGCAGCCGTCCGTCGGCGTCGGGAACCAGCCAGTCGAGGCTGAACTCCACGGCGCCGCGCAGCACCGGCCAGATGCGGGTGCGCAGCAGGTCGACGTCGCCGCCGAACTCGTACGCATCCCAGAGGTTGTGGCTCAGCCACACGCCGCCGAGCATCCAGATCGCCCAGCTCGGCGCGCCGTGTCCGCCGCCTACGGGGAGCGTCCAGCCCCACACGTCGCTGTTGTGGTGGGCGACCCAGCCGCGCGCCCCGTAGAGGTCGCGGGCGACGTCGGCGCCGTTCTCGGCGAGCTTCTCGACCAGTGCCAGCAGCGGTTCGAGCGAGTCGTTCATGCCGAGCAGGGGAGCCGACCAGTAGTTCATCTCGGTGTTGATATTGATCGTGTAGTTCGACGACCAGGCGGGCTGCAGCTGGTCGTTCCAGATGCCCTGCAGGTTCGCCGCGGGGCTGCCCGCCCGCGATGCCGAGGCCAGCAGGTACACGCCGAACTCGGCGATCACCGTCGCCTTGAGCGCCGGGTCGGAGCCGTGCAGGATGTCGCGGTCGACATCCCACGTGCCCTCCCGGCGACCGCCGATCGCGAACCTCGCCCGCACGAGGCGTCGCCGGTCGGCGACGTGCTCGTCGAACAGTGCGGATGCGTCGCGGCTGGCCGCGGCATCCGCCTGTGTTCTGGCAAGGTCCCGGATCGCCTCGCGTGAGGCGGTCCGCCACTCCTCGTCCGCGCCGGCCCACCACGACGCGGCGCGGGACGAAGTGGAGAGGGCGATCAGCAGTCGTCGGGCTCCTCGGATGGTCGTGCCCGTGGGCGTGACCTCCGCGAGGCCGTCGGTGCGCCAGGTGGCGGCGACCGCGGCGAAGGCGTCGAAGCCCTCGTCGCCGTCTTCCGCGTACCGCAGCGGGTGCACCGAGGATTCATGCAGGGGCGCCCCGTCGATGGGCGCCACCACGTCGAGTGTGATCCGGTCGCTGCGCACGTCGAGGCCGACGCCGCGCAGGGGAGTGGTGAGGGCGACGGATGCCGTGAACTCCACGTCGCTCTCGATCTCGACGATCAGCGCCTGTGCCGGGGCCGACACCCACGAGCGTCGGCGCACGGTGCCACTGGGAATGGCCATCGTCTCGATCAGCACGGCTTCGTCGAGGTCGAGGATGCGTGCGGGGTCGCCGGCGACGGCATCCGCGATGTGCACCTCGAGGTCGCCGAGTGGCAGGAACTCCTGCGAGTAGGGGCCTTCGAAGGCCATCAGCAGTTCTTCGGCGGTGCGCACGTCGCCCGTGTCGAGCGCGGCACGGATCTCGGCGAGGCGTTCGGGGCCCGCTCCGGCGGCGAGCACGTCGCGGAGTGCGATGGCGGGTCCGTCCGGTGTTCCCGACCACAGGGTCGAGTCGTTGAGGGCGTAGCGACCGGATGCTCCGCCGAAGGCCATCGCACCGATACGGCCGTTCCCCAGCGTGGTGGCCTCCTCCCAGGTGGAGGCCGGCGCGCGCCAGCAGAGCTGGAGCGTCCGGGCCGGGTTCGAGGGGGTTTCGGCGGCTGAGAGCGACATGCGTCTTCCTGTGGGGTCCGGCGGCATCCTGGCCCCTCGCGGGGATCCTGTCATCAATGACAGACCTCGGATGTTTGCTTGCGGTCTCAGCGTATTCATGATTAATTACCGATGTCAAGTAATTGGTCGGGGTGGCGAGAGGTGTTTTGGGGGCCACTCGCAACCCGGCTCTTCTGGGGACCGCGCGACGGAGCGCTGGGGTGTTTCACCGTCGAAACCACCGAGAGGAAATCATGATCGATACCACCCATGCCACCACGAGATGGCGAGGGGTGGCGGCATTCGCCGCCGTCGCGCTCGCACTCGGATCGGGCACCGCCGCCGCGAACGCGGCGACACCGGCCGAAGCATCCGCCACCGGAGCGGCATCGACGCTCGTCGCCTCCACGAACACCGATGAGGAACCGCTCGGCTCACGCCCCTATATGGGCTGGAGCAGCTACAGCATGCAGGTCTACGCGGGCAACGGCCAGTCGTGGATCACCGCCGACCGCATCATCTCGCAGTCCGACGCCATGCACGAGAAGCTGCAGGACGCCGGCTACGAGTACATCAACATCGATGCCGGCTGGAACGGCGGCGTCGACGACTACGGGCGTCCGGTGCCGAGCACCACCCTGTATCCGAACGGGCTGCAGGCAGTGATCGACCACGTGCACGGCAACGGCCAAAAGATCGGCCTCTACTTCATCCCCGGCATCTCGGCCGAAGTCTACGAAGCCGAGCTGCCGATCTTCGGCGCCCCCGAATGCACCACCGGCGACGTCGTCAAGCGTCCGCTTCAGCAGGCCGACTACTGGGGCATCGGGCACCGCATCGACTTCTCGACCCCGTGCGGGCAGGCGTACATCGACTCGATCGCCGACATGCTCGGCGAATGGGGCATCGATTTCGTCAAGTTCGACAGCGTGACCCCCGGGTCGGGCGTGGGTGACCTCTCGCTCGACGCCCGCGACGACGTGGCCGCGTGGTCGCAGGCGCTCGAACGCAACAACATCTGGTTCGAGCTCTCGTGGGCCCTCGACATCCGCTATGCCGACTACTGGAAGGAGCACGCGAACGGCTGGCGCATCGACTGGGACGTCGAGTGCTACTGCGAGAACGAGGCGCTCACCACGTGGGACAACATCGCGCGGCTCTTCCCGAAGGCCGCCGAGTGGTGGCGTCACGCCGGACCGGCGTCGGGCTGGAACGACTTCGACTCGCTCAACGTCGGCAACGGCAAGATGGACGGCCTGACGAAGGACGAGCGTCGCACCGCGGCCACGTTCTGGGCCGTCTCGGCCGCACCGATGTACGTCGGCAACGACCTCACGAACCTCGACGACTACGGCCTCGAACTGCTCACCAACAAAGAGGTCATCGCCGTCAACCAGGCGGGGCGCCCCGCGCATCCGGTATCGACGGCCACGTCGCGCCAGACCTGGTTCTCGACCAACCCCGACGGTTCTGTCACAGTGGCGGTCTTCAACCTCGGACGCACCGATGCCGACATCACCGTGTCGCTGGCCGATCTGGGCATCGCCGGCGAGGTCAAGGTGCGCGACCTCTGGACGAAGAAGAACCTCGGCAAGACGACCGGCGAGTTCGTCGCCACCGACGTGCCCCTGCACGGCACGCGTCTGTTCACCTTCACGCCTGCGAAGAAGAGCACGATCACGCTCAACGACGACGACGCACGTCTGGGTTACGAGGGCGCGTGGACGCGCAACGGCGGCGCCGAGGTGCCCGCGCGTGCGCAGGCGCTCACGGTCTCGTCGTTCGACTCGTCGCAGGGCGGTCAGGCCCCCGAAGCCGGACCGTCGAACGTGCGCACGATCAACAACAACGACCCCGGCATCGTCTACAGCGGAACCTGGAGTCAGAGCGGCGGCCGCGGTATGGGCGACTATCAGGACGACGTGCACTACGCCGAGGCCAACGGGTCGGCGTTCGAGTACTCGTTCGTCGGCACGGGCATCGACTGGTTCACCGAGAAGCACGCATCTCAGGGCGAGGCCGAGATCTATCTCGACGGCGTGCTCGTCGAGACGGTCGACACCTTCCAGGCCGATGGCCGCGGGGTGCAGCAGAAGGTGTACTCGGTGCGCGATCTGCCGAACGGATCGCACACGCTGCGTGTCGTGAAGAAGTCGGGGCAGTTCCTGCTGAGCGACCGGATCGACATCGTGCAAGAGGGCGTGATCGACGTCGACCACCTGGCGTTCGATCGGGCGCAGCCGGAGGATGCCGTCGTCACGCTGCTGCGGGACCCGAGCGAGCTCCTCGGCATCTACCGTGACGGAGCAGGGCTGGTGAGCGGTGTGGACTACACGATCGAGGGTGACGAGCTGACGTTCCCCACGGCCCTGCTGGCGTCGCTGCCCGACGGCGACTCGGCCCTGGAGCTGCGCTTCCGCGGCGACTTCCGCGACGACGTGCATGCCACGGCCGACGACGGAGCCGCCGTCTCGATGACGTTCAGCGGTTCGAGCGTGACCGTCACCGGCGCGATCGGCCCCGACCAGGGCACGGCCGAGATCTATCTCGACGGCCAGCTGGTCGAGACGGTCGACCTGCACGGTGACGTGCGGCTCACCCAGCAGGAACTCTTCACCCGAGCAGATCTCAAGAAGGGGGAGCACACGATCAAGATCGTGAAGACCTCCGGCGATCTGCTGCGCATCGACGCGCTGTCGTACGTGACGCGCTGAGCACCGGGGTGCGGGCGGCGGCCGTACGCCGCCCGCACCGCGTACGAATCCGACGGCGCGACATTGACCTCCCGAGACCTCGATGCAGGTGCTTGACTGGGAGAGACCAGCGGAAGGATTTCCCATGGGCACGACGAACGAAGCGGATGCTGACAACGATCTGGTAGAGAGGCTCTCGACTGCGGCATGTTGGCAGCTGCTCGAACAGGGAGAGTTGGGAAGGCTGGCCGTCGACGGGGTCGATGGTCGTCCGGATGTCTTCCCGGTGAACTACCTCGTTCACGCGGGCTCCCTCTTCATCCGCACCGCGCCGGGCTCAAAACTCGCCGACATCGCGGCGCATCCGGATGCCGCGTTCGAGGTCGACGGCGATGGCGAGGCGTTCCGGTGGAGCGTGGTCGTTCGTGGTTCGGCGCACGTCGTCGTGAACGATGACGACATCCGAGAGTCCGGCGTCGATTCCCTGTCTTCGTGGAACCCGACGCGCAAAGACCGGTTCATTCGGCTGACACCGGTGACCGTGACGGGACGCCGGTTCCGTCGTCGGCTCCCGGACGTCCGTTCCCACGCCGCGACGGGCGGAGCCGATGCGGCCTCAGCGTCGGGTGATCAGTCGCCCGACGCCGACACGCGTCACACGCGGCCGGTGCCGATCCCTCACTTCCCACCCGCGCGGGAAGAGCCGGTCTAGCACGGGGCGTTCCGCCAGCGAGAGGAACGCCGAGGCGATCTCATCCGCCGTGCGCGAGCACCTGCAGCCCAATGACCGCGAGGCCGAGCACGGCTTCGGCGCCGAGGGCGACCAGCCGCTGGAACCAGGTGAGCGGGATGCGCCGCACGGCGACCCAGCCGATCACGACCAGCGAGACGACGAGCGCGATCGCTCCCGCGAGCAGCGCCGTGTCGGTGTCCCAGACATCGAGCGCCGCGAGCCCGAGGAAGATGAACGGCAGCGCGACGGTGCTCAGCGCCCCGAAGCTCGTGCCGACCGCGTGGCGCAGCTCGGGTTGCGTGAAGAGCCGGCCGTGCACGACGAGATGCGAGACCAGGTCGGCGGTGAAAACGGCGAGCAGGGTGCCGAGCACGGTGACGATCAGTGTCGTCGCCGCCCCGCCGGGCGTCACGTGTCCGTGCACCGAGAGCGTGATCACGACGGCCAGCGAGGCGAACGTCAGATAGATGCGCTCCTTGAGGTGAGCGGCTCGGGCCGCGCGTTCGGCCTCATCGATCTCGGGGGTCATCCCAGTTCCTGTCGGTCGGCCGTGCGGAGTCAGCAGTTCGCGTCGAGATAGTCGCGAATCGTCGTGGCGGGGGCATCGATCTCTTTGACGATCTCGAAGATGCGCGTGTTGGCGACCGCTCCATTGTCGGGGATGGTCTCCGCGATGTCGACGGTCTCCGCGTACAGATCGCGCACCTGGGTCCACTCGGTGGCGATGTCGGCCGGCGGCGTCGTGGCGTCGAAGATCTCGACGCGCGACGAGAGGTCGGCGATGGTCGTGTCGGCGGGCATCGCGACCTGGAAAATGCCGGGAGTCGCGAGGGTGCCGCCGGCATCCTCGTACTCCTGGCAGAAGTCGCCACCCGATGCTGTGGGGGCATCGGATGCGGGAGACTCGTCGTTCGACGACGTGGCTCCGCCCGCGCATCCGGCGAGCAGGGAGACCGCGGCGATCGCGATGACGGACTGGGCGAGCGCGAGTGCGCGGGTGCGGGGCACGGGGTTCTCCTCGAGGTGGCGGGGCGTCGATCGCGGGCGGCGACGCGGGGAAGGTCGCTTCCAGCTTGGTTGCGGCCGCGCGATCGTCGGGGAGGCCGGGCGGGATGTCGAGTTCTCCCTCCTGCTCAGCCGGCGTTGCCGGGCGCGATCACCAACCGTGTGCCCCAGGGGTCGGAGAGGCGCAGTGCATGGCCGTCGTCCGCGCTGTCGATGCCGTGGGAACGCAGGCGCTCGCCGAGGGCCTCGACGTCGTCGCGTGTGGGCACGACGATGCGCACGTCGCCCAGCCCGAGCGAGGCGGCGCGGGGCCCGGCGCCGGCGCTGTTCCACGTGTTCATGCCGATGTGGTGGTGGTAACCGCCGGCCGAGACGAACAGCGCGCTGCCCAGGTCGGCCGTCACATCGAAGCCGAGCGCATCGACGTAGAAACGCTTCGCGCTCGGGATGTCGCCGACCTGCAGGTGAACATGGCCGATCGTCGCCGTGTCACCCTGCGCGACGGCATCCTCGTCCTGCAGCCAACGGCGCAGGAACTCGTTCGGATCGAGCGGCAGCGATCCCATCTGCACCGACCCGTCGGCGAGCACGTTCCACTGGTCGCGCGGGCGGTCGTGGTACAGCTCGAGGCCGTTGCCCTCGGGGTCGGTGAAGTAGAACGCTTCGCTGACGAGGTGGTCGGCGGACCCGGCATAGGTCTGCGGCACGCGTTCGGCCATCGAGCGGAGGGATGCCGCGAGCCGCTGCTCATCCTGGAACAGGATGGCCGTGTGATAGAGCCCGGCGCTGCGCGGGCTGCCGGTGGGGAGGTCTTTCTCCTGGCGCAGCGTCATGATCTTCTGCGTGCCGCGCCCGAGCACGGTGGTGGCGCCCGACTGGTCGAGCACGTCGAGTGTGACGGCCCGCTGGTAGTAGTCCGTCATGGCATCGAGGTCGCGCACGAGCAGCTCGACGGTGTCCATCTGCGTGCCGTTGGGGGCTGCACCGTTCGTGCGGACGGATGCCGCGCGCCACGCGTCGGCGGAGGGGAGCGAACTCATCGGATGCTTCTTCCTGCGAGATTGTTGATATTTCAACTAACCGGCGCGAGGTGGAGAGTATTCCCCGGTCGGAGCGGCCGTCGGATCTTCATGAGCCCTTCTGATGCGTCTACCCAGCGACCCGGAAGACGTCGCTCGCCCGGCGCCGGGATTTGCGATGTTCCGCGACTCCGGTATTCTCTGCTGCAACAGACGCTCAGGGGGGCCTGAGGCTGAATCGGAGGGGGCCGTCATGGCTGGACATGATTTTGGTGCAACATACAGCGAGATGGAAGGCGCGGCAGCGCGTCTCCGCGACGGGCGCAGCACCGTCACGGACACTCTGAAGGAGCTTCAGGGTGTCATCGATGACCTGGTGCAGGACGGGTTCAAGACGGAGAACGCGTCGGATGCTTATTCGACGGCGTACTCGGAGCTGACGGCATCCCTCGACGACGCAGCCGAGGCCGTGAACGACATGGCGCAGGCTCTGGACCGCATGGCGGACTCGATCCGCGACAAGGACTCCGAGCTCGCCGGCGGCTGACCCGGGCTCGCGGGGAGGCGCCGTGGTGCTGACCGACGATCAGGATCCGGGCCTTCCCTCCATCCGCTCGCACGTCTTGCGAACGGATCTGTCTCCTCGGTCGAGGTGACGGGATGAGTTTCGGGCGGGCAGCTGCCGGTAGCGGCGTTGCGGTCGGCCCTGGGGTGCGAGGGGGTGCGTTATGGGCATGATGCTGCCCAATGAGTTGATCTGGATCATGGAGAAGCTCGGGTTCGAATGGCCGGACATCGATGAGGACGAGCTGCGCCGCGGTGGCGTGATCATCAGCACATTCCGGGACGAACTGGAGGACCGGCTGCAAGCCGTGGACCGGAAGGTCAACGGCGATATCGCCGCCGCGATGCGCGGCCAGGCAGGGCCGGCGTTCGTGTCCGCATGGAACACGAACCGGTCGCAGAACCTGCAGAGCCTGCTCGATCTGCTCGGTCCAGTGCAGCCCGGGCTGGAGATCGGTGCCGGGGTTGTCACGGGCCTGAAGCTCAAGGTCATAGCGGACATCACGTCGACGTTGCTGATTCTGATTCCGATGCTCACCAACCCGGTCACCGCCGCCGGCGCCGGGGGGATGCTGCTGTTGAAGAAGAAGCTGCTGGATGCCGCCGTCGACATCGCCGTCGAGCAGGTGCTGAACCAGGTGCTGCCGATGGCAATCGAACCGCTGGCGGAGGAACTCCCCGGTGTGA
>Ga0326721_10000554_pt1 | contig 11337 bp, 9 predicted proteins | sample SGPome_FD_203951 | JGI IMG/M metagenome (GOLD analysis project Ga0326721, IMG submission 203951) | Soil microbial communities from Southern Great Plains, Lamont, Oklahoma, United States - SGP_1_2016 | ecosystem: Engineered > Artificial ecosystem > Soil microcosm > Unclassified | place: USA...
TTGGGGCAGCAGCACGGTCTGCACGAACTGCCCGTGAGTGAGCCCGACCGCCCGGGTGATCTCGTCCTCGGTATCACCGAGGTTGGCCGACAGCAGCACGCCGCCGTCCGGCTGGTCCAGGGAGCCGAGCCGCCAGAGCTTGACGGTCATGTGCGCCGGGGTGGTGCCGGCGCCCTTCCTCTTCGGCCGCTGGTGGCTGGGCGTGCGCCGGATTCGGAACAGCCCGCTCTGCGTCTCGAAGATCAGCTCGACCACCGGCTCACTGGCCGGTGGCGCGTGCTGGGACTTCAGCCGCTCGACGGCGGCCGACCGCTGCGCCAGCTTGCCGTACAGGGCGAAGCTGATCGCGTCGAGGACGGTGGACTTGCCGGAGCCGTTAGGGCCTTCGAGCAGGAACAGCCCGCCTGCGCCGAACTGGCTGAAGTCGATCTCGACGTGGCCGGCGAACGGTCCGATCGCGGTCATGCTGAGCCGGTGCAGCCGCATCAGCCACCGCCTGGCCGGGCCTCGGCGCGGGCCGCGGCCTGATAGGCCCGCTCGAACAGGTCCAGTTCGAGGTCCACAGCGGCCAGCCCGGTGACATGCTCGATGAAGTCGGCGCCCAGCTGACGAGGGCTCGGGGCCAGGGCGGCGACCGGCGAGCTGGAGCCGGCGGGCCGCGCGCCGGCCGGCTGGTGCAGGATCTGCAGGACGTGCGGGTAGTGCGATTTCACCCGCTCGAACAGCTGATCCGGCCGGGACCGGTCGGTGACGACCAACCGGACCCAGTCCTCGACGTGCCGGTCATCGGCCAGCAGCTCGGCCAGGGCGCCGGTCAGCTCCGCCATCGCACGGGGCTGGCGCAGCGGCACCTCAGTCACGACGAGCGGCCCAACCGGCGGTAGGTCGACCAGGGAGACTGACTTGGTGTGGGCCTGCTCTGAGAAGGAGTACCGCAGCGGTGAGCCGGAGTACCGCAACATGCAGCCGGCCGAGCCCCGTGGCTGCTGGGCGCCGTGCAGGTGTCCGAGCGCCACATAGTCCACGCCGTCGAAGGTGCCGGCCGCGATGCTGTCGACGCCGCCGACCACGATGGACCGCTCACTCTCGCTGGGCAGGCCGCCGACCACGAAGGCGTGCGCCATCACCACCGACCGGATGCCCGGCGGCCGGCTGGCCAGATCCTGGCGGACCCGCTCCATCGCCGCGGCCATCACCGCCTGGTGGGAGCGTTCCAGCGGCTGGTCGCCCGGCGCCAGCGCCACCCGCGCGGCATCGGGATCGAGGTAGGGCAGCGGATAGACCGCCACCTGAGCGGCCCCCTCGGAATCACCGCCCAGCAGCAACGGGCGGCCCACCGAGGCCAGGTCGGTCCGCAGCCGGAGCCGCTCGGTGAACAGCTCGGCGCCGAAGCCCAGCCGGATCGCCGAATCGTGGTTGCCGGCGGTGACGATCACGGTGCTGTGCTTGATCAACTCGGCCAGCGTGCTGGCGAACAGGGCGACCGCCTCGACCGGGGGAACCGCCCGGTCATAGACGTCGCCAGCGATCAGCACGGCCTCGATCGGGACGCCGTCGGGCGGTTGCGCGACCAGCTGGCAGATCTGGTTCAGCACGTCCCGCTGGGCATCGAGCAGGTCGACGCCATGCAGCGTGCGACCCAGATGCCAGTCGGAGGTGTGCAGGAACCGCATGCGAAGAAAGCTACAAGCGCCCCCCGACAGAATCGCGCAACGACTCAGCCGCGGACGATGCGGCCGCGCAACCACTCAGCCGCGCCCGACGCGGCCGCGCGCGACGTCAGCCGCGCCCGGCGCAGCCGGCGCCAGCCCCGAGGCTTGTCAGGACAGCCGGTGCGCGCCAGCTGCGGGGGTCACCGAGAAGCTGACCGGTTCCGGATAATCCCGGCCGGCGTAGGCCGCTGCCACCGCGAGCGCCGCGGCCCGGGCCTGGGCCGGTTCCATCAGCCCGATCACGCAGCCGCCGAAGCCGCCCCCGGTCATCCGGGCCCCGAAGGCGCCGAAGGCCAGCATCACCTCCACCGCCAGGTCCACCTCGGGCACGGTGATCTCGAAGTCGTCGCGCATGCTGGCGTGTGACGCGGTCAGCAGCGGCCCGATCTGGCGCAGCTGGCCGGTACGCAGCAGGCCCGCGCAGGCCAGCGTCCGGTCGTTCTCGGTGATCACGTGCCGGGCTCGCTTGCGCAGCGTCTCATCCGGCAGCCGGTCCATCGCCTCGGCCAGCTCCTCCAGGCTCAGGTTACGCAGCGCCGGCACGCCCAGCAACCGGGCGGCCTCCTCGCAGGCAGCGCGGCGCTCGCCGTACAGGCCGTCGGTGAGCTGGTGCGGCGCCTTGGTGTCGATCACCAGCAGGGCAAGCCCGGCCGCCTCCAGGTCGAAGGGAACCGGTTCCACCGCCAGCGTGCGCATGTCGCACAGCAGCACCCGGTCGCGCTCGCCGAAGATCGAGGCCAGCTGGTCCATGCCGCCGGTCGGAGCGCCGACGAAGTCGTTCTCGGCCTGCCTGGCCAGCGCCACCAGCTCCGATCGCTCCAGGCCCAAGCCCAGCTGATCGTTGAGCGCGGCGGCCACCGAGCATTCCAACGCGGCCGAGGACGACAACCCTGCCCCGGACGGCACGTCCCCGTCGACGCTGATCGACAGGCCCGGCAGCTGGTGACCGCGTTCGGCGATCGCCCAAGCCACCCCCGCGGCGTAGCCGGCCCACTCGTCCGGGCCGGTCAGGACGCCGGGCCGCAGGTCGGCCAGCGCGATCTCCACCGGAGCGTCCCGCTGGGCCGATACCACCTCGAGCACCGGCTCGGCCAGCGGCGAGACGGTGGCGGTGCAGCCCTGTGGAATCGCCATCGGCAGGCAGAAACCGTCGTTGTAGTCGGTGTGCTCGCCGATCAGGTTCACCCGGCCGGGGGCGCGCCAGGTGGACTCGAGCTGCTCGGCCGGTTCGGACGTGCTAGCCATCCCCACCCCCTGACGCGCCGACGAGCTCCGGGCGCAGCCGCTGGAAGAACTCCCAGGCGTCGGCGACCATCCGGTCCAGGTCCCGGGTGGGCCGCCAGTCCAGCTCGGCCGCCGCCTTGTCGTTGGAGGCGATCAGCACCGCCGGATCGCCCGGGCGGTTGGGCGCATCCACCGCCGGGGTGGGCCGTCCGGTGATCCGGCGTACCGAGTCGATGACCTCGCGCACCGAGGAGCCCGCGCCCGAGCCGAGGTTGTAGATCAGGTGGCTGCCGGCGCCGGCCGGGCCGCTGCTGGCCCGGTCCAGCGCGCGCAGGTGGGCGTCGGCCAGGTCCAGGACGTGGATGTAGTCGCGGATGCAGGAGCCGTCCGGGGTCGGGTAGTGCACCCCGTTCACCTGCAACCGCGGGCGCAGGCCGGCGGCCACCTGCAGCGCGATCGGGATCAGGTGGGTCTCGGTGGCGTGCCGCTCGCCGTAGCAGCCGGCTGAGTCGTCAGAGGCGATCCGGGCGCCGGCGACGTTGAAGTAGCGCAGGCTGACCGCCGAGAACCCGTGCGCCGCCGCATAGCTGGTCAGCATGTGGTCGACGGCCAGCTTGCTCGCCCCGTACGGGTTGGTCGGCCGGGTGGGCGAGGACTCCAGGATCGGCACCCTCTCCGGCTCGCCGTAGGTCGCCGCGGTGGAGGAGAACACGATCGTGCGGACCTCGTGGCGGCGCATCGACTCCAGCAGCGCCAGGCTGCCGGCGGTGTTGTTCTGCCAGTACAGCTCGGGCGCGGTGACCGACTCCGGCACCAGCGACTTGGCCGCGAAGTGCATCACCGCGTCGAACTGCCGGGCCGCCAGCACCGGGTCGGCCTCGGTGACGCTCGCCTCGACGAACTCCGCCCCGGCCGGGACGGCGTCGGCGTGCCCGGTGGACAGGTCATCCAGCACCGTGACGTGATGGCCGGCGTCCAGCAGCTCGGCGGAGACCACGCTTCCGATATAACCGGCGCCGCCGGTCACGAGTACGCGCATGGTGGCTGCCGGCTCTCCGTTCGGGTTGTGATGACGTTCGACCCTACACTCGCAGAAGTTGCCCGGCGAAAGCCATCAATGACGGCCAAGGAGCGCACCCAGCGATGAACGGCACCGTGCTCAATGTCTGCATCGTGCTGGGGCTGATCATGATCGAGGGGCTGTTCGTCGGCGCGGAGATCGCGCTGGTGTCGCTGCGCGAAGGGCAGGCCAAGGCGATGGCAGACGCCGGCCGGCGCGGCGAGGCGGTTGCCAGGCTGCTGGCCGATCCGAACCGGTTCCTGGCCGCCGTGCAGATCGGGGTCACCTCGACCGCGCTGCTGTCCTCGGCGTTCGGCGCGGTGACGCTGTCGGAAGCGACCAAGGACGCGCTGGTCCGCAACGGGGTCGGCCAGACGCTGGCGGGGGTGATCGGAATCGTCGGGGTCACCCTGGTGATCTCGTTCGTCACCCTGGTCATCGGCGAGCTGGCCCCCAAGCGGATCGGCCTGCAACGGCCGGAGGGGACCGCGTTGCTGTTCGGGCCGAGCCTGGATCGGATCGCGACGCTGTTCCGCCCGCTGATCTGGCTGCTGTCGAGGTCCACCGACCTGGTGGTCCGGGTGCTGGGCGGTGATCCGCACGCCGGCCGCGACAGCATCAGCGAGGAGGAGCTGCGCGGCCTGGTTGCCGCGCACGAGTCCCTGACCAGCGACGAGCGGCGGCTGATCGACGACGTCTTCGCCGCCGGCGAGCGATCGATCAGCGAGGTGATGATCTCGCGTACCGAGGTGGTCTTCCTCGAAGCCGGCATGACGGTCAGCCGGGCAGCCAAGCTGGTCGGTGAGGCGCCGCACTCCCGCTACCCGGTGATCGGCCAGAGCAATGACGACGTGCTGGGCTTCGTCCACATCCGGGACCTGATCATGGGCGCTCCCGGGCTGGACCCCTCGACCGACCGGTCGCTGGTGGTCGGTGAGCTGGTGCGCGAGGTCAAGGTGCTGCCGGGCTCGAAGAAGGTGCTGGTCGCGCTGAGCGAGATGCGCCGCGAAGGCCACCACCTGGCCATCGTGGTCGATGAGTACGGCGGCACCGACGGCATCGTCACGCTGGAGGACCTGATCGAGGAGGTCATCGGCGATATCCGCGACGAGTACGACTCCCAGGACTCCTCGGCCCGCCGGCTGACCGGCGGGATCGTCGAGGTGGACGGCCGGTGCAACCTCGACGAGTTCGCCGAGTACGCCGGCTTCGAGCTGCCCGACGGCCCGTATGAGACGGCCGGCGGCTTCCTGATGGCCCGCCTGGGCAAGCTGCCGGCGGTCGGTGACCGGGTGGAGATCAACGACCACCTGGTCGAGGTGCTGGAGATCGAGGGCCGGCGGGCGTCCCGGCTGCGGGTCGAGCCGCTGCCCGATCCGGAAGCTGCCACGGCGGGCTGACGGCTGGCGGCGCTGCCCATCGGCCGGCGCCGGCCGGGGTTCCGGTGGCGGTTCGGGCGAGTGAGATGGTTAAGTGGCATGTATCGCCGGGGTAGAAATTGGCTCGCCCAATCGCTGGTGAAGTGGCTCGGCCCGGCCGATGATATGAACTGGATAGCCTGAAAAAACAGCGATGCCAGCGCCCTTGATGAGGAATTTTCTGTGTCACAACCGCGATACGCCCCTCGCCGGGCGCGTCTGACGTTGTCGCTTACCCGAACCGTCACCAGCGCCGCCGCGCTCGCGGCGCTGGCCCTGGTCTGTGGGCCGGTGCTGGAATCCTCCGGCAACAGCTCCGCCGCGCAGGCAGCGGCAGCCGTCAGCACCCCGGAGGAAACCGGCAGCACCGGCTCCGCCGCCCCCGCCCCGGTCCCGGCGCGCTGGAACGGCCCGCTGCCGATCCGGCCGTCCCGGATCACCAAGGTGGCCCCGGGCAGCGTCGCCGATGGCCCGGCCATCGAGGCTGCCGTGGTCGGTCCGCCCGGCGCCACCGGAGCGCTCGGCATTCCGCTGCTGGTGCTGCGGGCCTACCACCGGGCCGCCGACCAGCTCGCGGTCGAGCAGCCGTCCTGCAAGCTGCCGTGGTGGCTGCTGGCCGGCATCGGGCACACCGAGTCCGGGCACGCCGAGTCCGGCCGGCTGACCGCCGACGGCACCACCCGCGGCCGGATCCTCGGCCCGCGGCTCAACGGCGGCATCCCCGGCGACGCGATCATCACCGACACCGACAAGGGCCGCTACGACGGCGACAAGGTGTATGACCGGGCGGTCGGTCCGATGCAGTTCATCCCCTCGACCTGGGCGCGCTGGGGCGCTGACGGCAACGCCGACGGCAAGATCGACCCGAGCAATATCTTCGACGCCACCCTGGCCGCCGGGCGCTACCTCTGCGCCGACGACCGGGATCTGTCGACCCCGGCCGGCCTGCGAGCCGCCGTGCTGAGCTACAACCATTCCGCGCCGTACCTCGCCACCGTGCTGGCGTGGGGGATGGCCTACCGGGATGGCGCCGGGGCGGTGCCGGACAGCCCGCTGCCGGTCGTCAGCGACGTCACCAAGGTCCGGCCGCCGAGGTCCAGCCGGCCGCCGAAGCCGGCCACCAACCCCAGCAAGCTGCCGAGCCAGACCCCGGCGCCGTCGAACTCATCGCCTGCCGGCTCGGCCTCGGCTACTGCCAGCTCGCCGGGCTCCTCGTCCGCCTCGGCCACCGCTACCCCCTCCCAGAGCTCCAGCTGCCCCTCGGCCAGCCCGTCGCCGACCGACTCGGCGTCCAGCAGCGGCACCAGGGAATCGGCCGCGACCCAGTCACTGACCGGTTCGAGCGCCGGCAGGGCGGGCACCGCGACGGCCAGCGCCAGCCCCGACGGGCAGGCGAGCACCGCGACGTCGAGCGCCAGCCGGGTCCAGTCAGCCTCCGCGCAGTCGTTCAGCGCGCAGTCGTCCACTGCCAAGTCCTCGACGATGGCTTCGGCCAGCGACAGCACGACCGCCTCGCCCAGTGCGAGCAGCTGCACGCCGTGACCTTCCTGCTGGCCGGGCATCCAGGGTGCCCGTCCGGATGGAATGATGTGGCTTCGTGACCAACCAACCGCGGGTCCTGTCCGGCATCCAGCCGACCGGCGAATCCATGCAGCTCGGCAACTACCTCGGTGCGGTGCGGAACTGGGTCCAGATGCAGGACGGCTTTGACGCCTACTACTGCGTGGTGGACCTGCACGCGATCACCCTGGACCCGCCTGAGCCCGCGGCGTTGCGCCAGCGGACCCGGATCGTGGCCGCCCAGCTGCTGGCGGCGGGTCTGGACCCGGGCCGGTGCGCGCTGTTCGTGCAGTCGCACGTCCCGGAGCATCCGCAGCTGTCCTGGGTGCTGGAGTGCCTGACCGGCTTCGGCGAGGCCAGCCGGATGACCCAGTTCAAGGACAAGTCGGCCAAGGCAGGCGCTGACCGGCAGGGGGTGGGGCTGTTCACCTACCCGATCCTGCAGGCCGCCGACATCCTGCTCTATCAGGCCGATCAGGTCCCGATCGGCGAGGATCAGCGCCAGCACCTGGAGCTCACCCGCAACCTCGCCCAGCGGTTCAATGCCCGCTACGGCCAGACCTTCGTGGTGCCCGAGGCCTTCATCCCCACGGGGGCGGCCAAGATCCTGGACCTGCAGGACCCGACAGCGAAGATGTCGAAGTCCCGGCCCGAAGCCGGCACCATCTACCTCGCCGACGAGCCGGCGGTGATCACCAAGAAGCTGCGGCGGGCGGTCACCGACAACGACGGCGAGATCCGCTATGACCCCGAGCTCAAGCCGGGCCTGTCCAACCTGATGGCGATCCACGCCTCGTTCACCGGCTCCGGCGTCGAGGCGGTGGAGAAGGAGTTCAGCGGCCAGGGCTACGGCGCGCTGAAGAACGCCGTCGCCGAGTCGGTGATCGCCTTCGCCCAGCCGTTCGCGGCCCGCAGCCGCGAGTTGCTGGACGACCCCGCCGAGCTGGACCGGATCCTGGCCAGGGGGGCCGAGCGGGCCCGGGCGCTGGCGTCGGTCACCGTCGCCGACGCCTATGCCAAGGTCGGCTTCCTGCCGGCTGTCGTAGGCGCGTGATGGGCAACCCAATCACGGTGGGCGTCGCCCTGGCGATACCCGAGCCGCACGCCGCTGTGCTGGCCGGCTGGCGCCGACGGATCGGGGACCCCGAAGCCGGCAAGGTCCCTCCCCATGTGACCTTGCTGCCACCCACCGAGATCGAGGCCGACCAGCTCGAACTCGTCGAGAAGCACTTGGCCGAGGCCGCCACCGCGGTGCTGCCGTTCACCATGAGGCTGGCCGGCACCGGGTCGTTCCGGCCGGTCTCGCAGGTGGTGTTCGTGCAGGTCTCCTCCGGCATCGCCCAGTGCGAGCTGTTGGAGCGAGCGGTGCGCCGTGAGCCGATCGTGCGCGAGGTGGAGTTTCCCTATCATCCGCACGTCACGGTCGGCCACGACTTGGCCGATGAGCGCCTGGACGAGGCCTACGAGGGGCTGCGCGACTTCGTCGCCCAGTTCCGGATGGAGGCGTTCACGCTGTACGCCCAGGACGGCGACGGCACCTGGCGCCCGCATCGCGAGTACCCCCTGATGGGTTTGTAGAGCCGTGCCGCTTCCCGCGGCGCTGGCCCGGCTCCGCACCGGCGCCGCCCGGCGATGGGGGGCGCTCAAGCAGGCGCGGCCCGCCCTCGGCCACCTGGCCGCGGCCTATCAGCACTACCAGCGCAATCACGGCAACGACCTGGCTGCGGCCATCACCTACTTCAGCTTCCTGGCGCTGTTCCCGCTCGTCCTGCTCGGCGTCTCGGTCACCGCCTTCGTGCTGGCGTCCCGGCCTGAGTTGCAGGGCGAGCTGTTCACCAACCTCAGCTCGGACCTGCCCGGCGGGTTCGGCGACACGGTGCGCCAGACGATCCAGGGCGCCATCGACAAGCGGGCCGGCGTGGGCGTGATCGGCCTGGCCGGCGTGCTGCTGGCGGGCCTGGGCTGGATCGCGAACCTGCGCACCGCGATCGACACCGTCTGGGGCCTGCCGGCCAGAAAACGCGCCTTCCTCGCGGCCAAGGCAGCCGACGCGGTGGTGCTGGCCGGCCTGGGCATCGGGGCTGCGGCCTCGGTGGCCGTCACCGCCGGCGGGACCGCGGCCAGCAGCCTGGTGCTGCGCGGCTTGGGGCTCGACCACGTCACCGGCGCCGGGACCGCCAGCTGGTGCCTGGGGATCCTGCTGGGTATCGCCGGCAGCATGGTGATCTTCGGCTGGCTGATGATCAAGCTGCCCGACATCCGGGTGCCCCGGCGGATCGCGTTGCGGGCCACCCTGCTCGCCGCGGTCGGCTTCGAGGTGTTGAAGCTGGTCGGGACGTTCTACATCGCCAGGATCACCGGGTCGCCGGCCGGCGCGGTGATCGGGCCGGTGGTCGGGGTGCTGGTCTGGATCTACCTGGTCGCGCGCTACCAGTTGTTCTGCGTCGCCTGGGCCGCGACGGCGCTGGCCGGCGGCGAACCGGCGCAGCCAGGCTCGATCAGCGATGTGGCCGCGGCGGTGCAGGGGCCGGGACTGCCCAGCGCCAGCGCGGCGGTGGTGATCCGACCGGCAGCGAGGGCGGCCGGGCTGCTCACCACCGGCGCAGCTCTCGGCGCCGGATCGCTGGCCGCGCTCCAGAGATGGCGCCACCGAGCCACCGACCGCCACCGACCAGCGCGCTGACCGGGCCCGAGTTCAACGGCGCCGCAGGACCCGGCGAATAATGCAGTCATGCGGTTGACCAGGCGGGTGTCGATGTTGCTGATCGGCTTCGGCGTCTGGTCCTGGATCATCTGGCCGACCTTTCTGAAGAACATCTGGCAGGACGGCCGGTCCTGGCAGGACGGCCCGACCGCCTTCTTCGGCGTGCATCTGGCGCTGACCGTGGTGTCGCTGGCGTTCGGCACCGCCATCGGCTGGCTCGGCATCCGGGGCTGGCGGGCCGTGCGGGCCGCCGCCGGCTGACCCTGCGACCACCGAGCTGGGCCGAGCACACACCCACCGCCTACCCCCGGACGCCGAAGGAGACTGCAGAATGGCCGACTTCGTCGCGGCGATCGACCAGGGCACCACCAGCACCCGGTGCATGATCTTCGACCACGGCGGCAAGGAGCGCGCCAAGCATCAGCTCGAACATGCCCAGATCCTGCCCCGGGCCGGCTGGGTGGAGCACGATCCGGTGGAGATCTGGCAGCGCGCCGAGGCGGTGCTGCAGGCCGCTCTCAGCACCGCCGGGCTGGCCGCTGGTGACGTCGCGGCGCTGGGCATCACCAACCAGCGGGAGACGGCGGTGGTCTGGAACCGCCGCACCGGACGTCCCTACTACAACGCCATCGTCTGGCAGGACACCCGCACCGACCGGATCGCCGCCGAGCTGGACCGCGACGGCCGGGGCGGGGTGATCCGCGCGAAGGCCGGCCTGCCACCGGCGACCTACTTCTCGGGCGCCAAGATCCAGTGGATCCTGCAGAACGTCGACGGGGTGCGGGCCGCGGCCGAGTCGGGCGAGGCGGTGTTCGGCAACACCGACAGCTGGCTGCTGTGGAACCTGACCGGGGGCAGCTCCGGCGGTGTGCACCTCACCGACGTCACCAACGCCAGCCGGACGATGCTGATGGACCTGCGCACCCTCGATTGGGACGAGGAGTTGCTGTCGTTCTTCGACATCCCGCGGGCGATGCTTCCGCAGATCCGGCCGTCCTCGGACCCGGCCGGCTACGGCGAGGTCGCCGCCGGGGCGGCCGCCGGGGTCGTTCTGACCGGGGATCTCGGCGACCAGCAGGCCGCCACCGTCGGCCAGGTCTGCTTCGCCCCGGGCGAGGCCAAGAACACCTACGGCACCGGCAACTTCATGCTCCTCAACACCGGCACCGAGCTGGTCCGCTCGGAGGCCGGCCTGCTGACGACCGTCTGCTACAAGTTCGGTGACGCCGACGCCGTCTACGCCCTCGAGGGCTCGATCGCGGTGACCGGCTCGGCCGTGCAGTGGCTGCGCGACCAGCTCGGCATCATCAGCGGTGCCGCGCAGAGCGAGTCGCTGGCCCGCCAGGTCGACGACAACGGCGGGGTCTACTTCGTGCCGGCGTTCTCCGGTCTCTTCGCGCCGTACTGGCGCTCGGACGCGCGCGGCGCGATCGTCGGGCTCTCGCGCTTCAACACCAACGCCCACCTGGCCCGCGCCACCCTGGAGGCGATCTGCTACCAGAGCCGCGACGTCGCCGAGGCGATGGAGAAGGACTCCGGGGTGCACCTGGAGACGCTCAAGGTCGACGGCGGCGTCACCGCCAACGAGCTGTGCATGCAGATCCAGGCCGACGTGCTCGGCGTGCCGGTCAGCCGGCCCGTCGTCGCGGAGACCACGGC
>Ga0326721_10000555_pt1 | contig 11332 bp, 11 predicted proteins | sample SGPome_FD_203951 | JGI IMG/M metagenome (GOLD analysis project Ga0326721, IMG submission 203951) | Soil microbial communities from Southern Great Plains, Lamont, Oklahoma, United States - SGP_1_2016 | ecosystem: Engineered > Artificial ecosystem > Soil microcosm > Unclassified | place: USA...
CCTCAGCCGAACCGATTGGCGCTTTCCCCGAGCCTGACGACCTAGCCCCTCGACGTGGTCGTGCACGATGACCTCGGCAAGAGGTCATCGTGCACAACCACCTCGAAGGGGAGCAATGCCGGGGCAAGGGGATCCGACCGAATTGGCGGCGAGGTTCGAGCTGGCGGCTGAGGTCGATCGGGTGATTGCCGATGTGGCCTGGCTGAGCGAGTCGCCGCGGGGCCGAGGGCATCATCCGGAAGCCATGGAGCGGGCCGAAAAGTACGTATATGCGCGACTTTCGGAGGCTGGCTGGAATGTTCGGGCGGCGCCGTTCGAGCAGCGTTGGGCTCTCGGAGTCAGCGATGCCGGTGGACGTCCCCCGCTCTGGCGCCGGATTCGGCTTTTCCGGCGCGTGCAGGGAGTCAACCTGCTCGCCGAACTGCCGGGCCGGGCGCCTGACCGCTGCGTCCTTCTGGTTGCGCACTTGGACTCGGTGGCCTGTAGCCCGGGAGCCGATGACAATGCGTCGGGCGTCGCAGCTCTCCTGGAATGCGCTCGCTTGCTTGCCGGGCTCCCCGAACCGCCGGCGGTGAAACTTGCTGTGGTCGATCTGGAGGAGCTCGGCAAGCTGGGTTCGCGTGCCCTGGCGAAGGATGCCGAGTTCACCGGCAATGTCGATGCGGTGATATGTCTGGAATCCGTGGGGATATTCAGCGAGGAACCGCATACTCAGCGGCTGGGCGGTCTGGGGCTCATCTTTCGCGATCTGGCCAGGCGGGTTTCCGCCAATCAGCATCGTGGTGACTTCGCGCTCGTGATTCACCGCAGATCCAGCACCGCGGTTGCGCAGGCGATGGTCGCGGCCGGCGCGGCATTGCGCGTGCCGTTGCCGGTGCTCCTCGCCCGGGATCCCCGCTCCGACGGCTGGCGGGGCCTCCTGGCAACCGTTTTCGTTCCGCTGTTGGCCAACTTCGACAGATCCGACCATGCCCCGTTCTGGAACCGGGGGATACCCGCAGTCATGCTCACCACGACGGCCCCCTTCCGGAATCGGCATTACCACCTGGAAGGCGATCGGCCGGAGGAATTGGACTACCCGCGACTGACCGCGTTGGCCGCGATGGTGTCGGCCGCGGCGGCCACCATGATCACGCGGGCGGTGCCTGCGGCAGATCAGTGACCGTCGGCTCGCCGTGTCGTGGGTGCGGGTTGCGTTCCATGCTCCGCCGGTAAAGGAAGCTGCCCAACGAACCGGCGAGCGCCGCGACGACGGTGATCCCGATGAACTCGATCACTACGTCCAACACCATCCCGGCGCCGGTCACCGGGTTGCGCATTTGCGAGGACACGGTGAACAGCTGGGTCGTCGTCCAGAAGATGGCGTCGCTGAAGTGGTGGATGTCGGAGCGCGGGACGTCGTCCTCCAGTCGCCAGGCGAGCACGCTGGCCACCGCGTCCACCATCAGGACGGCACCGATCAGGACCGAGAGCCGCTCGCGAAGATGCAGGTGGTTCGGGGTACTGCCGTGCATGATCGCCGCCAGTTCGCCCGAGAGCGTGGTCTTGCCGCTGGTCCGGTCGGCGCTCATGCGCTGACCGCCGGTCCGGAGAGCGTCCAGTCCGGGTTCTGCACCGTCTGAGTCAGGTCCCGGCCACGAATCTCCCGTTCGCAATGCCGGCAGGTCCAAGCCGGGTCCAGTTCATGCCCGCAGTCGTGTTCCAGAAGCAGCGGCCGGTCGTCGCGGGCCCAGCGATCGCCCCACAGCATCAAGGCCTGCAACACCGGCTGAAGTTCCCGGCCGGCCGGGGTGAGGAAGTACTCGAAACGAGCCGGTCGATCTTGGTACTGCCGGCGTTCGACCACCCCGGCAGCTTGCAACGTTTTCAGCCGGGCGGCGATCCGATCCCGAGGGGCGCCGGTGTTGCGGGCGATCTCGTCGAACCGCCGGTTGCCGAGCAAGATCTCGCGGATCGCCAGCAGCGACCAGCGTTCGCCGATGACCTGCAGAGCCGAAGCCATTGAGCAGGGGCGACCCGGTATCTGCGGAAGCGCTTCCATGCACACAGGTTGCCATTCCGAACTGACATTGGCGAACATCCACAGACTCTGAGCAGCGAATGTTCACCTAAACACCCCTAGGCTGGGTTGTCATGACCGTACTCGGCACGGGGGCCAAGGGATCAGGCACGCTTTCCGGCACTGTGCGCTGGGGTGTGATCGGTACCGGAGGCATCGCGGCGAAGTTCGTGGCAGACCTGGCACTGCTGCCGGATGCCGAGGTCGTAGCCGTCGGCTCGCGCAGCGCAGACGGTGCGGCAGACTTCGGCGACCGGTTCCAGATCGACCGCCGGCACGCCTCGTACGCGGATCTGGTCGCCGACCCAGACATTGACGCCGTGTACATCGCCACTCCGCACCCGTTCCACGCCGAGCACGCGTTGCAGGCGATTGCGGCCGGGAAGCCGGTGCTGGTCGAGAAACCCTTCGCGATGAACGCGGGTGAGGCCCGGAGCGTGGTCGACGCGGCTCGGGCGGCCGGAGTGTTCTGCATGGAAGCGATGTGGACACGCTTCCTGCCGCACATGATCCGGCTCCGCGAACTGCTGGCCGAGGGCGCGCTGGGCGAGATCCTCGCGGTGTCGGCGGACCAGGGCATGCGGTTCGAGCCGGATCCGGAGCACCGGTTGTTCGCCCCGGAGCTGGGTGGCGGCGCCCTGCTCGACCTGGGCATCTACCCGTTCTCGTTCGCCTCGATGGTGCTTGGCGTGCCGGAAACGGTGCGGGCCAGCGCCACCTCCGCGTTCACCGGTGTCGACCAGACCACCTCGGCGGTGCTGACCTACTCCGGCGGGGCGCACGCCGTCGTGATCTGCACCTCGGCCGCGGCCACCCCGATGCGCGCCTGGGTGGCCGGTACTCAGGGCCGGATCGAGATCGACCGGCCCTGGTACCAGGCGACGTCCTTCACCCTGACCCGGATGGACGGCAGCACCGAGCGCTACGAGACGCCGGCCGGCGTGGTGCAGGACATCGCACAAGGCCGGGCGAAAGGAATGCGGTTCGAAGCCGCCGAGCTGGGTCGCTGCTTGCGCGCCGGGCTCCTGGAGAGCCCGGTGATGCCGCTGGACGAGACGGTCTCGATCCTCGGCACGCTGGATGAGGTGCGCGACCAGATCGGCCTGAGTTATGCGACCAGGCTAGGCAAGTGACCGATCAGTCGAACGGCAGGTTCTGCACGCACAACCGATAGTCGGAGTAGATCTGCCGATACCGATCGAGGGCTGCGACCCGGTCACCGGTCTCCAGGTGCTCGAGGGTTTCCCGGTAGCCGGCCAGCCAGATCGCCCACACCTTGCTGTCCGGCGTGAGAGCCAGGATCCGCAAGGTTCTGGCTACCACGAGGTCGATGTGGGTCTGGAGTTCCCGATTGCCACTGGCTTCGGTGATCATGCTGCTGAAGCGGGCCCCCACCTCGGCCGCCGCGGTGACCTCTCCCCGCCGGAGGCTCTCGTCGAACTCCCGGTACTGCCTGCGTAGCGTCGTCAGATGGGCCGCCGTGAGGTGCTGCATCCCCCACTCGAATCCGGCACAGGTCAGCACGGCCATCACATCGATCAGATCGAGCGCGTTCTTCCGGGTGACGTGGGTGACGTGCCGGGTGCGGTTCGGGGCGACGTCGATCAGACCTTCGGCGGCCAGCTGAGCGATGGCCTCGCGGACGGGTGTGATGCTCAGGCCGACTCTGGCGGCCACCTCGGCATCCTTCAGAACGGTACCCGGTGTCAGCTTGCCGTTGACGATTTCGGTGCGCAGTTGCTGCAGCACCGCTTCCTTGCGAGTGACAGGTAAGGCGTAGGACATACAAAGGCTCCCCGGTGTGGCTGGCTCTCCCTCGATCATCGTAGGTGTCCGGTGCCTGACAGGGGGGACTTACAGTGGAGCCCGTCAACACACGATGTCCGGACCACTAAGGAGTGCCCCAAGTGAGTGTGGACGCGCGGCGTGCCCAGCGCTTCAAGTACGTCGGCTTCGAATTGGAGCCGGATCTGAACCGGGTTCTCTGCAGCTACCGACTGGAGGGCTTGGCCGGTTCCGACTCCAGCCGGGACTTTCACGAGGTGATTTCGTTTCCCGGCGGCGGTGACTGGTCGCAGCCTGCGGTCGTCGAGGCGGCCCGGCTGCTGTTTCTGCTGACCGGGGTGTCGTACTACAAGGCCGGCGCGCCGGCCCTGATCGACTTCGGGACCACTGCGCTGACCGCCACCGAGTCGCGCTTCCTGCGTGAGTACTACCTGGAAGGTCTGGGGGAGTTCAGCTACCGCAACGAACTCGACCTGTCCGACCTGACGTTCCAGGCCGAGACGCTGGTTCGGGAAGCTCCGGCCGGCTATCAACCGACCGATGGTCGTCCGCTGGTGCCGTTCGGTGGCGGAGTCGACTCGATCGTCTCCGTGGAACTGATCCGGAAGCAGGTGGACGACGTCGCGCTGTTCGTCGTCAACCGTCCCGGTGACCGATTCGACGCCATCGAGGAGCCGGCCCGGGTCACCGGGCTGCCCGTCGTCCGGGCCGAGCGTTCCATCGACGAGCAGGTGCTGCGCTCGCGTGAACTGGGCTTCCTGAACGGCCACGTGCCGGTCACCGGAATCATCTCGGCGATCGCCGTGCTGGCCGCCGTGCTCGAGGGCCGCGACGCGGTGGTGCTCTCGAACGAGTGGTCGGCGTCCTCGGCGACCCTTGAGGTGGCCGGGAGAAAGATCAACCACCAGTGGTCCAAGAGCGAGGCGTTCGAGGCGGGTTTCCGGGAGCTGATCGCCGAGAGCATCGGTGCGCGGCCGGACTACTTCTCCCTGCTCCGGCCGTTGACCGAGGTCTGGATCGCGGCCCGGTTCGCCGAGTCCCCGCAGTACCTGGATCACTTCCGAAGCTGCAACCGGGCCTTCCACATCGACCAGGCCCGGCGGCTGGACCACTGGTGTGGTGTCTGCGACAAGTGCTGCTTCATCGACCTCGTGCTGGCGCCGTTCGTCGATGAACCCACGCTGCGGCGGGTGTTCGGCCAGGTGACCGAACCGCTGGCGAACGAGGACCTGACCGAGAGCTTCCGCCGATTGCTGGCGCTGACCCCGGATGCGAAGCCCTGGGAATGCGTCGGCGATGTCTCGGAGAGCAGGGTGGCCGCCCGGCTGGCCGCCGAGCGTCCGGACCGGGCGGGCAACTCACTGCTGGCCAATTTGGTCAAGGAAGCGGCCACGTTCGTCGATCCGAGCGCCGACGAGCTGATGCGCCCGATCGGCACGGATTTCATTCCGCAGCGATACCGGCGTGTCTGATTCTCGGCCGGGAGACCCGCTCCCGCGTTCCACCTACGCGTGGTCCGACCTGCCCGGATTGACGGTCGGCATCTACGGCCTGGGCACCGAGGGTGAGGCCAGCCTGCGCGCTTGCCACGCTCGGGGAATTGAGCCGGTGCTGGTGGACGACGCTGCTGGCCGCCAGTCGGAGGGTCGACCGGTGCTGGCCACCGCGGCCGGCGGTCTGGCGGCACTGGCGGACTGCGACGTCGTGATCAAAAGTCCGGGGATCAGTCCGTACGGGCCGGCCGTCCAGTCGCTGGCCCAGGCCGGGGTGGCAATCGTCGGTGGCCTCGGGCTTTGGCTGCAGGAGGCGGACCCATCCCGAGTGGTCGTCGTCACCGGCACCAAGGGTAAGAGCACTACCACCACGATCCTCGGGCACCTGCTGCGCGGTCTCGGACACCGCTGCCTGGTCGGCGGCAACATCGGGGTACCGCCGTTCGACCCGGTGGTGGCCGCGGAGAAGTACGACTACTGGGTGATCGAGGTGTCCAGCTATCAGGCCACGGACGTCGCGACGTCCCCACCGGTGGTCGGGCTCACCTCGCTCAACCCAGATCACCTGCCCTGGCATTCGGACGACGTGGAGACCTACTACCGGGACAAGCTCTCGCTGTGTTCCCAGCCAGGCGCTCGCTGGACGGTGGCGAACGGCGACAGTGAGCTGATCCGCGCTCGCCGGGACCTGCTTGGCCCCCAGGTTCAGTGGGTGCATGCCGGCGATGATCCGGACAGCCGATGGATGCAGCCGCTGCAGCTTTTGGGCACCCATAACCGGCGAAACGCGCTGATCGCCCGGGAGTTGCTGCGTCGACTCGAGGTTCCAGGAGCGGACGACGAGGCCGCCCTCCGGAGCGCGGCCGAGGGTTTCGCCGGGCTGGAGAGCCGGCTGGCGGTGATCGGCTCGGTCGGCGGGGTGACCTTCGTGGACGACGGACTGTCGACGAACGTGCTGCCCACCCTGGCCGCGGTGGAGGCGTTCGCCGAGCGTCCAGTGGCCTTGATCGTCGGCGGACAAGATCGAGGCATCGATTACACGTCGCTGGCGGAAGGGCTGCGCTCGCGCGGTCCGGCGCCGCTGCTGGTGCTGACCGTCCCGGACAATGGGCCCCGAATCCGGGCGGCGTTGCTGGCCACCGACCTCGGGCCGGCGGTGACCGTGGCCGAAGCGGCCGACCTGGCCGATGCCGTCGAACAGGGCTACGCGTGGGCCGGGCCGGACGGTGTCGTGCTGTTGTCCCCGGCCGCGCCGAGCTTCGGCCGGTTCCGCGACTACCGTCATCGCGGCGAGGCCTTCGCTGCGGCAATGGATAAGATTCGAGATCGTGAGCGATAGCCTCAACGACTCCCACGCCCTGCTTGAGCACCCGTCCGTGGTTCGGGTTCGCACCGCCCTCGAGGCGGGCGGTGCGGACAGTGCCGTCGTCATCCTCGATGAGCACGCCCGCACGGCAGCCGCGGCGGCCGAACAACTCGGCGTCACCGTGGCGCAGATCGCCAACTCGCTGATCTTCGCTCTACCTGCGACGGCTGGTGCCGAACCGGAGGCGCTGCTGGTGCTCACGTCCGGTGCGCATCGGGTCGATACCGTCAAGGTCGCCGCGCTGATCGGGGTGGAACGCTTGGACCGGGCCGAGCCGGCGTTCGTGCGAGACCGGACCGGCTTCCCCATCGGCGGGGTAGCACCGGTCGGGCACCCGACCCCGGTCCGGACGCTGATCGACGTCACCCTGGCCGAACATCTCCAGATCTGGGCCGCGGCCGGTCACCCGCGATCGGTCTTTCCTACCTCATACGCCGAATTGTTGCGGTTGACCGGGGGTTCCGCGATCGAGGTGGCCTGAGCAGATAACCGCCTCACCCGTTCGGCCGATCGGTGTCAGCCCGGTTCGCGCCGACGGAGAACGGGGGCGTCCGTCCTCGTCAGCTCAGGAGGACCGCAATGACGGTGAAGTATCGGCTGGTCACGCGAAGCGATTTCGATGGCCTGGTGTGTGCGGTCCTGCTGCGGGCCCTGGACATGATCGATGAAATCACCTTCGTGCATCCCAAGGATGTCCAGGACGGCATCATCCCGGTCACCGATCGCGACATCCTCACCAACCTGCCGTACGCGCCCGCCGCGCACATCGTCTTCGACCACCACCACAGTGAGACGTTGCGGGCCGAAGGCACTGCGGCCAATCACGTGATCGATGCCGAGGCACCCTCCGCCGCACGCGTTGTCTTTGACCATTTCGGTGGGGTGAAAGCCTTTCCGCGGATCTCCATGGAGCTGATGTGGGCCGTGGATCAGGCTGACTCGGCCGACTACGAGTTGCATGACATCCTCCGGCCCACGGAGTGGACGCTGCTGAACTTCCTGATGGACAGCCGGACCGGGCTGGGCCGGTTCCGGGATTTCCGGATCTCCAACTATCAGCTGATGATGGATCTGATCGACGAGGTGCTCCGGGAAGACTCGGTAGCCGAGATCCTGGCCACGCCGGACGTCGCCGAGCGGGTCGCCCTGTACCAGCAGCAGACCACGCTGTTCATCGAGCAACTCCGCCGCGTCTCCACGGTGCAGGGTGATCTCGTGGTGGTCGACCTACGCGAGGAGGAGATCATCCACGCCGGCAACCGGTTCATGATCTACGCCTTGTATCCAGAATGCCGGGTTTCGGCGCATCTGATCTGGGGCAAGCAGAAGCAGAACATGGTGATCGCGGTGGGTAAATCGATCTTGGATCGGACGTCGCCCACCGACATCGGTGCGTTGATGCTCAAGTACGGCGGCGGCGGGCACCACGCCGCCGGCACCTGTCAGGTGCCCGCCGACGAGGCCGAGCAGGTGCTGTTCGAGATCATCGCGGTGGTGAACGAGTCCGTCCCGGTCGCCTGACTGGATCACACGGTGGCGGCCAGGGCAGCCGGCAGCCAGTCGATCAGGCGGCCGGCGGTCCAGGCCGGGGCCTCCAGCATCGGGACGTGACCGACCCCGGTCGCGACCTCGAACCGCCAGGACGGGTTCGCCGCGGCGGCCTGCCGCGCCGCTCGGATCGGGATCAACCGGTCGCGATCTCCGTGGATCAGCATCACCGGCATCCGTAGCCCGTTCAGCACGGCCGCGTATCTCCGTCGCCGGGCCAGGATCCAGGCCAGGGAACGGGCAGCCAGCAGCATGTCGGCCTCGGCGTTGAGGACCGCTCCGCGCTGGCGGGCCAAGGCGATGTGCTGGTCGATCACATCGTGCGGGATCTTGGCTGGGTCGGCGCAACACAGCTTGAGGATCCGCAGGGTGGCCTGCGCTGCGGTCAGCGGTGGGCGCCGCCGGTTAACCGCTCGCCGGGCCGGGCCGGGCAGTCCGAACCCGGCGAAGACGGACATCATCAGCGGGTCGGGCACGCTCAGCGCAGGTGGCAGGGCGGGATTGAGCAGAACGACGGCACTCACCGTCTGTGGTTCCTCGGCCGCCTGCAAGGCGGTGATCAACCCGCCCATCGAGTTCCCTACCAGGACCGCCGGGCGGTCCGCCACCTCGGCCAGAAAACGGTGCAGGAGCAGGCGGTTCCCGGTCACGGTGGCCGACCTGGGGTGGCCACCGGTGAGCCCGAATCCGGCCAGGTCCAGGGCCATCACGCGATAACGGTCGGTCAACAGCGGCGCGATCACTGACCAGTTCGCATGCGATCCGCCCAGCCCGTGCACGCACACCAAGAGCGGAGCGTCGACCGGGCCGCCGTGATCCACGTAGTGCACCGGTCCGTCGAGATCGATCCAGCAGGACGGCGCTGACGGCGTATAACCGGCGATATCCATCGCACACGTCTACCCTGCGCCGCTGTCACTGGCAAGAGCACATTTCCCGAGGTTGGCAGAGCATGGGAGATTGGCTGCCTGACAACAGAATTGATCACTTCGGTAGGTCATGCCAGGTGGTGACCGAACAGAGGGAGAACATGGTGGACGACGACAAGGTGCAGGTACTCGTCCCGTGGGCGCAGAACCAGGAGCACGCCCCGACGAAGCTGTCCGTGGCGGTCTACGACGGTGCCACCGCAGGCGGCCCGGCGGATCTGGATCTGTCGGCCGTCGAGCTGTACGTGATGCCCTACGGTCGACCCGCGGCGCGCGATCTGATTGCCCAGTTGCCGTCGCTGCGCGCGCTGCAGGTGCTGACCGCGGGATTCGACGACGTGCTCGCCGTCCTTCCCGATGGTGTCGAGCTGCACAACGGCACCGGATTGCACGACGCCAGCACCGCTGAGCACGCGCTGGCCCTGATCCTGGCGGCGCAACGGGACCTGCCCCGATGGGCCGCCGATCAGCAGGCGCAGCGCTGGGCGCCGAGGTACACCCGGTCGCTGGCGGATTCTCGGGTACTCATCGTCGGCTACGGCAACATCGGGCGGGCGATCGAGCAACGGTTGCTGCCGTTCGAGACCACGGTGACCAGGATGGCCCGGCGGGCTCGACCGGAGGACGACGTCCATCCGATCGAAGATCTCCATCGGTTGCTGCCCGAGGCGGACGTGCTCGTGCTGGTCCTGCCCCAGAACGAGCAGACTCAGGGATTGCTCGGCGCCGCTGAGCTGGCGTTGCTGCCCGACGATGCCCTGGTGGTCAACGTCGGGCGCGGCCCTGCCCTGAACACCGCCGCCTTGCTGGCCGAGCGCGGCCGGATCCGGGCGGCGCTGGACGTGGTCGATCCCGAGCCGCTGCCGCCGGGGCATCCGCTATGGGCAGCACCTGGGGTTTACCTCACCCCGCACGTCGCCGGCGGCTCGGCCACCTTCCCGCCGCGCGCCCGCCGGTTCATCGACGACCAACTGCGTCGCTGGGCGAGCGGCGAGCCGCTGATCAACCGGGTCAGGTAAGGGCTCCGGCAATAGGACCGCTAAACCCGGTGACGATGGCCGGCGGTGATGTGGTTCAGTGCAGCTATGTCCTTGCCGGGTGACAATCCCTTCGCCGTCCGAAGCACGCTCGAGTACGGCCTGCCGCCTTTCGACCTGATCCGCGAAGAGCACTACTTGCCCGCCTTCGAGGAAGGCATGGCCGAGCAGCGCCGCGAGCTGGAGGTGATCGCCGGCGATCCGGCTGCGCCCTCGCTGCAGAACACCCTGGAAGCGCTGGAGAGGTCGGGCGCCCTGTTGTCCCGGGTGTCGCAGGTGTTCTTCAACTTGATCTCCTCGAACGTGACCGACGGGATGCGCGCGGTGGAGGCGGCCGTCGTCCCACAATTGGCCGCCCACCAGGATGCGCTCCTGATGGACCCACGGTTGTTCGCTCGGGTGACCGGGCTCGTCGAGCGGCGAGAAGAGCTCGGGTTGGACGGCGAGCAGCGGCGACTGCTGGAGCGCTACCACCTCGACATGATCCGGGCCGGAGCCGCGCTGGCGCAGCCGCAGCAGGTCCGGTTGCGGGAGATCAACCAGGAGCTCAGCACGCTCGGCACGATCTTCCGGAACAACCTGCAAGCGGACAGCAACGACCTGGCCGTGCACGTGAAGAGCGCCGATGAACTGGCCGGGTTGCCGGACGACGTGATCGCCGCGGCGGCGGACGCGGCCGCTGCTCGGGAGCTGGACGGCTACCTGATCACCTTGATTCTGCCCAGCAGCCAGCCGGCCCTGTCCGCACTGACCGATCGCGGTCTGCGCGAACGCTTGCATCGGGCGGCGGTCAGCCGAGGACGGCGAGGCAACGAGCATGACACTCGGGCCGCGCTGACCCGGATCGTCGCCCTTCGCGTCGAACGGGCAACCCTGCTCGGGTACCCCACGCACGCGGCCTACATCGTTGCCGACCAGACCGCCGGCAGCGTCGAGTCGGTGATGTCCCTGCTGACCGCACTGGTCGAGCCCGCGGTCGAGAATGCCAAGGCCGAACAGCGAGAACTGACGGCGAGGTTGCACGCGGACGGGTACCAGGGCGAACTCCAGCCGTGGGACTGGCCGTACTACGAAGAGCTGGTCGCCCAGGAACGGTTCGCCCGGGACACCACGGC
>Ga0326721_10000556_pt1 | contig 11328 bp, 9 predicted proteins | sample SGPome_FD_203951 | JGI IMG/M metagenome (GOLD analysis project Ga0326721, IMG submission 203951) | Soil microbial communities from Southern Great Plains, Lamont, Oklahoma, United States - SGP_1_2016 | ecosystem: Engineered > Artificial ecosystem > Soil microcosm > Unclassified | place: USA...
GGGAGGTCTCCCTCGAGGGCATGATCGCCGGCTTCACCCAGACCAAGCAGATCAACGTGCGCCTCGGCCACGGAGCCACCCCCGCGCCGCGCACGGGACCCTGACCGGGCGCGGCACCACCGTGTCCTGCTCCGCCGCGGTCGTCCGCGGCGTGGTGCCCACCGGCCGGACGTGGCCGGTCGGCACCCGGCTGAACCGTCGCCCCGACGACCTGGCGATGACCTGACCCTGGAGGACGGATGGCCAGCTACACCGCGACCGCGATCTGCGAGGGCGACCACTGGGTGGTCGACGTCGCGGGTGTCGGTACGACCCAGGCCGACAGCGTCGACGACGTCGAGGAGATGGCGCTCGATCTCGTCGTCGCGATGACCCACACCGCCCCCGAGGAGGTGCACCTCCAGGTGCGCATCGTCTGATCCGGGCGACGTCTTCTTCGACACCTGCGTCTACCACCAGCCCGGCATCGACCTCCTGTTCGAGGTCGTCGACGTCGACACCATCCTGTTCGGCTCCGAGATGGTCGGGGCCGTGCGGGGGATCGACCAGCGCACCGGCCACCACGTCGACGACACCCGCCGCTACGTCGAGGCGGTCGGGCCGGCGCCCGGCGACCGGGAAAAGGTCTTCGAGCGCAACGCCCGCCGCGTGTACCCGCGGTTGGACGCCGCCCTGGCCGCACGGGGGCGGTGATCGGGGGACGGCGGCGCCCACCACCGTCGGGGTGCGACGCGCCCGTGGAGGGGCCGGTGGTGGCGCCCGTGGCGGACCCCTCAGAAGTTGACGAGGAACGAGTGCTCGGGATCGTGGTGTCCCTCGATCAGTCGCACCGTGCGCGAGCGGGAGCGCATCGACAGCGAGTGGGTGACGATGCGGTGCGGCTCGAAGCGCACGCCCTTGAGCAGCGCCCCGTCGGTGACGCCGGTCGCCGCGAAGAACACGTCGTCGCCGCTGACCAGGTCGGTCGTGGTGAGGACCCGCTCGAGGTCGTACCCCCTGTCGAGCGCGGCGCGCCGCTCGTCGTCGTCCCGGGCGACCAGCTGGCCGATGAGCTCACCTCCGAGGCACCTCAGTGCGCAGGCGGCGAGGACGCCCTCGGGGGTGCCTCCGGTCCCGACGAGGAGGTCCACACCCGTCCCGGGAGTGACGGCCATGATGGAGCCGGCGACGTCGCCGTCGAGGAGGAAGCGGATCCGGGCGCCGGCGCGACGGATGTCGGAGACGAGCCCGGCATGCCGCGGGCGGTCGAGCACCGCGACCGTCAGGTCGGGCACGGCGCGGTCGCTCGCTGCGGCGATCGTCGCGAGCGTGTCGCCGATGGGTGCGTCGAGGTCCACCGACGCGGCCACGCTCCCGGGCACGACGAGCTTCTTCATGTAGACGGCCGGTCCGGGGTCGAACATGGTGCCCCGCGGGGCCACCCCGAGCACGCTGACGGCGTCGGGCAGGCTCCTCGCGGTGAGGGTGGTGCCGTCGACGGGGTCGACGGCGATGTCCCACTCGGGTCCGGTGCCGTCACCCACGCGTTCCCCGTTGTAGAGCATCGGAGCCTGGTCCTTCTCGCCCTCCCCGATGACGACGACACCGTTCATCCGGACCGAGCCGAGGACGGGCCGCATGGCGTCGACGGCCGCGGCGTCCACCTGGTCCTTGTCCCCGTACCCCAGGTAGCGGGAGCAGTTGATCGCTGCCGCCTCGGTGGCGCGGACGAGTTCCAGGGCGAGGTTGCGTTCGGGGTCGGCGGTGATCTGGCCGGGGGCTCGGGACGCGATCTGACTCATGCCTGAGGTCCTGTCGGAGGGGACGGCGCTCGGGATCCCGCGAGGCGGTCCTGCGGACCAGGTCGCGGGTGCGGACGGACGGAGCAGCAGCTGCGGGCAGCGCGTCAGCGTGACACACCAGCGCCCCCGGCGTGGCCGCGTGCGTTGCGGTCGGACCGCGACATCCGCGACCCCGGCGTCGCTCCGTCCGGTCACCGGTGGTGGTCGGGCCGACCGGCCGTCCCGACCGGACGGTGGCCGGGCCGTCAGTCCCGCGTCGGCCCGCGTCCGGGGAGGCTCGCCGCGGGGAGCTGCTGCAGTCCCAGCGCCCGCTCCAGCAACCGGAACCGGTAGGCCGCCGTCAGGAGGGCGAACCAGAGGACCAGCGCCGGCAGGACCGTCCGGAAGACCGGGTCGGCGGCGTGGGTGAGCCCGAAGTAGTCGGTGAACGGCTCGACGAACAACCCGCCGGTGAACGCGACGACCAGCACGGCCACGAGCACCGCGGGCCGCCGGTCGCCGTCGGGCCGGGTCCATGATGCGAGGAGCCGGTTCGGCGGTTTCAGGAAGAGGATCAGCAGGAACGCGGCGTAGGAGACGAAGGTGGACAGCGCCGTCTGGGCGCCGATCGTCGCCGCCGCCTCGGCGAAGCCGACGTCGCTGGAGGAGACCCCGGTGTAGCGCTCGAACTCGCTGACGACGAAGCCGGGGACGACGGAGTCGCTGAACCCCGTGAGCAGCGTCGTGTAATGGTGGGCGTACACCGCGACGCCGCCTGCGGCGGTGACCACCATGGCCGGGACGACGAACCGCCACAGCGACGTCAGCAGGTGGGGGTCCGGCGGTGCGGGGCGGGCCCACATCGTGAGGAAGAGGGTCGGCAGGCCGACGGTCAGCAGGGTCAACCCGACGTTGGCGGGGGAGTAGGGGAACCCCAGGCCGAGCATCGTCACCGCGAGGATCACCAGGCCCTGCGTGCCGACCCGGGCGAGGAACACCTGCATCGAGGTGCCGATGCCGGAGATGATCCGCCGGCCCTCCTGCTGCGCGGGTAGCAGCGCGGTCAGCGAGTCGTCGGTCAGCACGATGTCGGCGACGTCGCGGGTGACGGCGCTGCCGCTGCGCATCGCCACGCCGACGTGGGCCCGCTTGAGCGCGCGGGCGTCGTTGACCCCGTCGCCGACCATCGCGACGTAGCGACCCTGCCGGCGCAGGGAGGCGACGAGCCGCTCCTTCTGCTCCGGGGCGATCCGGCCGAACACCGTCGTCCGGGCCGCCACGTCGTCGAACTCCCGGTCGGTGAGCGCGTCGAGGTCGGCGCCGGTCACCGGGTCCCCGCCGTCCAGCCCGGCCTGCCGGGCGAGCGCCGCCACCGTGCGGGGGTCGTCGCCGGAGACCACCTTCACCGCGGTGCCGCCGGCGATCAGCCCGGCGAGGGTCCCGGGCACGTCCGGCCGCAGCTCGTCGGCGAGGGCCACCACGGCCAGGGGCTCCAGCGCCGGCAGCCGCGGCCGCCCGGTGTCGTCGCGCAGCCGGGCAGCCGGATCGGCGGCGCGCGCGACGACCAGGACCCGCAGCCCCTGCCCGGTCAGCGCGGTCACCGTGTCGGTGAGGGGTGCGCCGGACAGGGCCGGCGCCAGGGCGTCCGGCGCGCCCAGGACCAGGACCCCGTCGTCGGTGCGCAGCGCGCTCCACCGCAGCGAGGAGGAGAACGGCACCTCCTCCCGCACCTCCCACGGCGCGCCGGGGAGCGCCGCGGCCAGTGCCGAGGAGGTCAGGTTGGCGGCGGTGGTGCTGCGGGCCAGGGAGCCGACCAGGTGCTCCACGGCCGCGGCCCCGAGCCGGCCGACCGGCCGGACCTCCGCGAGCGAGAGGCGGCCGGTGGTCAGCGTCCCGGTCTTGTCGGTGCAGACGACGTCGACGTTGCTCACCGACTCCACGGCGTTGACCTGCTGCACGAGGGCGCCCTTGCCCGAGCTCTTCGCCGCGCCGACGGTGTAGGCCACCGCCACGAGGAAGAACAGCCCGTAGGGCACCAGACCTGACAGCACCGCCGTGGTCTGCACGACGCGCACCAGCGAGAACCCCTCCAGCGCGGCCTGCAGCAGGATCGTGGCGCTCATCAGCGCCACCAGGACCATGACCAGCCGGACGACGAACTCGATGCGGCGCTGCAGCGGGGTCGTGTCCGTGGACGCCTGGCGGGCCTCGGCGGTCAGCCGGCTGGCGTAGCTCGACGCGCCGACGTCCCGGGCGAGCTGGGAGCCCCCGCCGCCGACGCAGGAGCTGCCCGACAGCAGGTCCTCGCCGGGCCCGCGCAGCTGCGGCTCGGACTCGCCGGTGAGCAGCGACTCGTCCACCTCGACCCGGCCGCCGTCGAGGAGCGGGCCGTCGACGACGACCTGGTCGCCGGGACGCACGCTCAGCACGTCCCCGCGGACGACGTCCTCCTGCGCCACCGAGGTCTCCCGGCCGTCGCGGAGCACGGTGACCCGGCTGCGGCCCAGCAGCTGCAACCGGTCGAGCTTGCGCTTGGCCCGGATCTCCTGGACGGCGCTGATCGCCGCGTTGACCAGCCCGAGCCCGACGCTGGTGAAGGCGTCGTTGTAGCGGCCCAGCGCCAGCAGCGCCGCGCCGATCACGAACAGGATGACGGTGAAGAACGAGAAGACGTTGGTGCGCAGGATCCGGGCGTAGCTGCGGGACGACGCGCTGACGGCGACGTTGCCCTCACCGCGCCGCCGCCGGGCCTCGGCCTCCCGCGAGGTGAGGCCCGCCACCCCGGCGAGGTCGGTCCCCGCGTCGGTCTCCTGCACGTCCATCCCGCTCGTTCCCCCCGGAGGTCGTCCCGGCGCGCCGGGAGGCGGACCGGCCGGCCGGCCCGGCGCGCCCGCGGCCGTCCCCGGCGGGACCTCGTGCCGTCTGGGAGTCTCCCCCGCAGCGCGCGGGACCGCTGCGCCGGAGCGTTCCCCACCGGACGGCCGGACGCCGCCAGGCGCGCCCACCCGGAGCGGCGAGGCGGCCCGGAGGGCGGCGGCCGGGCCGGCGAGCCCTCCGGCGCCGGCGAGCCCGCCGCGGACCACCCCGTGCGCCCGCGACCGGCCCGGGTGCGAGGCGGGGCACGGGAGCCGTGGTCGTGCCCGTCACTGTCGCTGCGTGCTGTGGAACCGCCCTGGACGGCCGCTGTGCCTAGGCTGGGGACGTCAGCGCGGCGCCGGGCGGGCGGGCCGGGCGGTGGGCCGGCGTGCTGGGCAACCCGCGGCTCGTGGAGGGGCACCGCCCGTCCGCGAGGTGGGGGACCGGCCGGCGGTCCGCGCCGCACGGCGAGGAGGTGGACGGGTGACGGGGAACTGCTGCGCCGGCGACGGCCGCGTCGGGGGCGGCTCCGCCGGCATCCGGGTCCTGCTCGTCGACGACCACCCGATGGTGCGCAGGGCACTCGCCGAAGCGCTGTCCGACGAGGACGACCTCACCGTCGTCGGCGAGTGCGAGGACGGGGGGCAGGCGGTGGAGGCCGCCGAGCGGCTACGACCCGACGTCGTGTTCATGGACGTGTCCATGGCCGGGACGGACGGGCTGGCGGCCACGGCGGCGCTGCGTGCGGCCCGACCCGAGGCCCGGGTGATCGTGCTGACCGGGGAGGGCCCCGAGGTGGGACCCGAGGCCGTGGTCGCCGGTGCGCACGCCCTGGTGCCGAAGGGCACCCGTCTCGGTCCGCTGCTCCGCTGCCTGCGCACGGTCGCCGACGGCGGCACGGACTGTCCCTACTGCCTGTGACGACCTCCGGCCGCCGTCGGCTGTCGCCGGTGGCCGGTCCGGAGCAGGATGGGCGGCGCCGTTCGCAGCCACCCGAACGGAGGGTGCGGACCGCGGTCCGCCCCTGACCTCCCCAGCCGCACGCTGCGGGCCAGGAGGCGCCGAGATGTCCCGTTCCCTCCGGAGCACGTCGGCCGCGGTGCTGGCCGGCCTCCTGCTCACCTGGCTGCCCGCGCCGACGGCCCTGGCCGCGCCCGCGCCGGGTCGGCCGCCCGTCGTCCACACCCAGTCGGGGGCGGTGAGCGGCGTGCAGGCCGACGGTGTGGACGGCTACCTCGGCATCCCGTACGCCGCACCGCCCGTCGGAGAGCTGCGGTGGAGCCCACCGCAGCCGCCCGCGCGGTGGGACGGCGTCCGGGCGGCCGACGCCTACGGCAACCGCTGCCCGGCGACCGAGAGCACGAACGGCCCGCGCTCGGAGACCGAGGACTGCCTGTTCGTCAACGTGCAGCGCCCTGCCGGCACCACGCCCGAGGACCGTCTCCCGGTCTACGTGTTCATCCACGGCGGCGGCCTGGTCAACGGCAGCTCCAACCAGGCCGACATGGCCGCGATGGTCGCGGCGACCGGGATCGTCGGGGTCACGATGAACTACCGGCTCGGCGTCCTCGGCTTCCTGGGGCACCCGCAGCTCACCGCGCGCCAGGGCGAGTCCGGCAACTACGGGCTGATGGACCAGCAGGCGGCGCTGCGCTGGGTGCAGGAGAACATCGCCGCCTTCGGCGGCGACCCCGCGCGGGTGACGATCGGCGGGGAGTCGGCCGGCGGGTGGTCGGTCTGCTCCCACCTCGTCGCCCCGGGGTCCCGGGACCTGTTCGCCGGGGCCATGATCCAGAGCGGCTCCTGTCCGAGCCGGAGCCAGGACGCCGCGGACGCCGAGGGCGAGGTCGTCGCGCAGGCGGTGGGGTGCGCCCAGCTCGCGAGCGCGGTGGCCTGCCTGCGCGGCACGCCGGTGGGCGAGCTGATCGACGCGCCGATCCCGATCGTCCCGCCGGTCGCCGGCACGCCGTTCCTGCCGGTGGCCCCGCGGGAGGCGGTCCGCAGGGGGGACCTCGCGGACGTCCCCGTGGTCGTCGGGGCCACCCGGGACGAGGGCCGCACCTTCATGGCCGGGAGCATCGGCTGGACCGGGGAGCAGTACGAGACCTGGGTCCGCGACGCCTTCGCCGGGGACGCCGACGCCGTCCTGGCCCGCTACCCGTGGCCGGCCGACGCCAACGAGTTCACCGGCGCCTACCTCTCCGGCGCGATCGTCACCGACGCCGGCATCGCGTTCGGCATCGGCGGCTGTGCCAACCGGGCGCTCACCCGTGACCTCGCCGCGCACGTGCCGACGTGGGCCTACGAGTTCGCCGCCCGCACCGGGCCCGGGGTGCAGCCGATCCCGGGCTACGAGTGGGGTGCGGGGCACGCCGCCGAACTGGCGTACCTGTTCCCGAGCTTCGACAACGGCGTGCCCATCGCGCCCACGTTCGACGCCGGGGAGCAGCAGCTGGCGGCGGAGATGAAGCAGTACTGGGGCGCCTTCGTCCGGCAGGGCGACCCCGGCGTCCCCGGGCAGGCGGACTGGCCGTCGTACGACGCCGAGCAGGTCGTGCTCTCCCTGCAGCCGGCCGGCCGGAGCGCCGCCGTCCCCGACGCCGCGGTCGCCGAGGAGCACCAGTGCGCGTTCTGGGACCCGCTGACCGCCGACGGCGCCTGACCGGACCGGCGCGGTCGGCCGACGGCGGAGACCCGACCCGGGCCGTGCTCCCGGTCCGTTCCCGCTCGGCCTGCTGCGGGGCTGCCGACGTCCGCGCAGCGGCGGGGACGCTCAGGGCTCGATCAGGCCGGTGCGGATGGCGTAGCGGGTGAGCTGGGTCCGGTCCCGCATCTCCAGCTTCTGCAGGACGTTGGCCCGGTGCCGCTCGACGGTCTTGACGCTGATCACGAGCAGGGCTGCGATCTCCTGCGAGGAGCGGCCCTCGGCGATGAGCTTGACGACCTCCGTCTCGCGTGCCGAGAGGATGCTGCCGGGCAGGCGTTCCCCGCGGCCGGCGCGCTGCAGGTACTCGCGCATGAGCGCGGTCAGGGCAGCCGGGTGGATGAACGGTTCCTCGCGCATGACGGCACGGCAGGCCTCGACGAGGTCGCGGTCGGCGACGGACTTGAGCACGTAGCCGGAGGCGCCGGCGCGCAGCGCCTCGAAGAAGTACTGGTCGTTGTCGTACATCGACAGCAGCAGGATGCGCGTGCCCGGGGAGCGGCGGGACAGCTCCCGGGCCGCCTGCAGGCCGGTGAGCCGGGGCATGGCGACGTCGAGGACGGCGAGGTCGATGGCGTGCACCCGGGCCAGGGCCAGTGCCTCCGCGCCGTCGCCGGCCTCGGCGACGACGGTCAGGTCCGGCTCGCCGTCCAGGATCAACCGCACGCCGCGGCGCACGAGGGCGTGGTCGTCCGCGAGCAGGATCCGGGTGGGAGCCGGGCGGGTCACCGGTGGCCTGCCGTCCCCGGCGCCGGGACGAGCAGCCGCAGCTCGGTCCCGCCGTCCTGGTGGGGTCCGATGGTCAGCGTCGCGGCGACGAGCACCGCCCGTTCCCGCATGCCGCGGATCCCCGCCCCCTCGCGGTTGTCGCCGAGACCGCGGCCGTCGTCGGCGACCCGCAGCTGCACGGCGTCGCCGGCGAAGGTGGGCGTCAGGTCGACGCAGACGCGGCCGGCGGCGGCGTGCCGGGCGACGTTGGTGAGCGCCTCCTGCGCCACCCGGTAGACGACCAGTTCGGCGTCCGGCCCGAGCGGCGGGAGGTCGGGGGAGAGGCGCCGGCACACCTGGGCGCCGGTGAGCCGGGCGTGCTCGGTCGCCAGCGAGGTCAGGGCGCTGACCAGGCCCAGGTCGTCGAGCACGCCCGGGCGCAGCCGCCGGACCACCTGCCGCACCTCGTCGAGGCTGGCCCGCGCGGTCTCCTGCACGAGCAGCACCTCGGGCCGGAGCTCGGCCGGTGCCCGGTCGGCCACCTGCCGCATGCCCAGCAGGACCGCGGTCAGGCTCTGCCCGACCTCGTCGTGCAGTTCCTGGGCGACCCGGCGACGCTCGGCCTCCTGCGCGGCCAGCGCCTGCCCGCTGGAGGCGGCGCGCTCGGCCTCGAGGCGGTCGAGCATGGCGTTGAAGCTGCTGATGAGGTCGGCGGCCGGGCCGCTGCCCGGCTCCGGCAGCCGCTGGCCGGGGCGGAGCAGGTCGACGTCCTCCATCAGGCTCCGCAGCCGGTCCAGCGGTCCCAGCACCGCGCGGAGCAGCACCCCGTTGGCCACCAGCATCACGGTCAGGCCGACGGACAGGACCAGCGCCTCGCGGGCGAGCACGGGCGTGGAGACGGTGGCCGGCGAGGCCGCCAGCACCGCGGTGCCGACCGCGAAGACGGCGCCGTTGACCAGGCACACCCGCCAGAACAGCGGCAGACCCCGCCCTGCCTCGCGCCGTGGTCCCTGCCCCATCCGCTGCCCCTGCCGCCCGGCTCCGGTGACCGATGCCGTAGAGCCTGGGACACCGGAGGCCACCGGCCAAGGTCCCGTGCCCGAGATGGGGCCCACCACCCATGCCGTTCCGGCCGGAATGGGTGCTGCCACGGATTCCGCCCAGCCGACCTGCCGGCTCAGGATCTCCCGTGTGGGCCGGTGATCGGCAGGCGCAGGCGGACGTCCACGAGGAGGCCGGGTGCACCACGTCGCTGAGGCACTCCTCGCCCTCGGCGGCGCCTTCCTCGTGTGCGGTCTGGTCGCGCGCGCCGGTGTGCCGATCGGGCTGCCGACCATCCCGCTGTTCATGCTCGCCGGCCTGCTGCTGGGACCGAACACGCCGGGGTTCGTCCTGGTCGGTGACCCGGCGGACCTCGCGCTGGTCGCCCGCCTCGGCCTGGTGTTCCTCCTGTTCTACCTGGGCCTGGAGTTCTCCCTCGGCCAGCTGACGTCCGGCGGGCGGCGGCTGGCGGTCGCGGCCGCGGTCTACCTGGGCCTGAACGTCGGCGGTGGCCTGGTGCTGGGCTCCGCGCTGGGCTGGGGGACGTCGGAGGCCTTCGTGGTGGCCGGCATCGTCGGCATCTCCTCGTCCGCCATCGTGACCAAGCTGCTGGTCGAGACGCGGCGGCTCGGCAACCCCGAGACCCGCGTCATCCTCGGGATCATCGTCATCGAGGACCTCTTCCTCGCCCTCTACCTGGCCCTGCTGCAGCCGGTCCTCGGCGGCGCCTCCGGCGTGCTCGAGGCCGTCCTCGGCATGGGCGTCGCCTTCACGTTCCTGCTGGTGCTGACCGTGGTGGCCCGGCACGGGACCCGGTGGGTCGGTGCGCTGCTGCGGACCAAGGACGACGAGATCGTCGTCGTCCTCGCCCTGGGGTTGGCGATCAGCACGGCCGGCGCGGGGGAGCACCTGGGCGTCTCCGACGCGATCGGCGCGTTCATGATCGGCCTGATCCTGGCCTCCACCCCGGCCGCCCGCCGGCTGCGGCAGCTCACCCATCCGCTGCGGGACGGCTTCGGGGCGATCTTCTTCTTCCACTTCGGCCTGACGATCGACATCGGGGACGTCCTCGCGGTGCTCCCGCAGGTCCTCGCCGCCGCCGCCGCGACGGTCGTGCTGGCGGTCGTGGCCGGCATCGTCGCCGCCCGCCTGCACGGCCTCGGGCGCCTCGGAGCGGCGAACATCGGCCTGACCGTGCTGACCCGCGGCGAGTTCTCCCTGGTCCTCGCCTCGCTGGCGCTGGCCGCCGGACTCGATCCCCGGCTCGGCTCGTTCGCCGCCGGCTACGTCCTCGTCCTCGCCGTCCTCGGCCCGATCGCGGTCTACTCCTCCCCGCGCCTGGCCCGGGGGATCCCGCGCCGCCTCGTCCCCGGGGGCCGGGAGCCGGTCCGAGGGAGCCGGGAGCCGGTCCGAGGGGCCGACGGCGTGCCGCTGGACCTGGACGTCGGGACCTCGTCCCTGCACGAACTGGGCACCGACCTCCTGCAGGTCCGGGTCCTGCCCGGGTCCCGCCTGCACGGCGTCTACATGAGCGAACTGCGCCTCCCCGACGGGGCGACCCCCGGCCTGCTCGCGCGCGACGGGACCACCTCCGCGGTGGCGCCGCACACCCGGCTGCGCACCGGCGACGTCCTGCTGGTCTTCACGCGGCCCGCCCAGCGCCCCGACACCGAACGCCGCATCCTCGCCGTCCACCGCAGCGGCCGGCTGGCCCACTGGCTGGGCGACACCGGCTCGTGAGCGCACGGCCGGACCGCGACGCGCTCGGACGGCCACCCCGGCCGTCGGTGCTGACCGTGCTGCCGCGGTCTCAGGGGCCCGCGCGGTCGATCAGCCGGGACAGCACGACCTCGCTGCGGGTCTGGTGCACGTTGGGCTGCTGCCGCAGCCGTTCGATGGCCTCCTCCAGGTGCGGGATGTCGGCGGCCAGGATGTGGACCAGCGCGTCCGCGGAGCCGGTGACGCTCCACGCGCCGACGACCTCGGGGACCTCCCCGAGACTGCGCCGCAGCTCCAGCGGGGACGGCGTCCCCTCCCAGAACACCTCCACGTAGGCCTCGGTCGTCCAGCCGAGCACCTCCGGGTCGACCAGCGCGGTGAAGCCCCGGATCACCCCGTCGGCCAGCAGCCGGTCCACGCGGCGCTTCACCGCCGGCGCGGACAGCCCGACCTCGTCGCCGATGACGGCGTACGTGGCGCGGGCGTCGCGGGTCAGGCAGCCGATGATCTGCCGGTCGAGCGGGTCCAGGCGGTCCGTGG
>Ga0326721_10000557_pt1 | contig 11328 bp, 10 predicted proteins | sample SGPome_FD_203951 | JGI IMG/M metagenome (GOLD analysis project Ga0326721, IMG submission 203951) | Soil microbial communities from Southern Great Plains, Lamont, Oklahoma, United States - SGP_1_2016 | ecosystem: Engineered > Artificial ecosystem > Soil microcosm > Unclassified | place: USA...
TGGCCGGCGGAAACCTTGATGCTCCAGTCCTCGACGGTCATCCGCAGCGCCAAGGTGGCCGCCAGCTCCTTGGCGCTGTGCCGGCGGACCTCGGCGATCCGGCCGGGGATCAGCGCGTCGGTGAGGATGTCCAGCGCCCTGACCTTCTGCTCGCCGTCCAGGGCGGTACAGCAGCCGAACAGCACCGCGCTGCGGTAGTGCATCGAGGACTCGAACGCGGACCTGGCCACCAGCATCCCGTCGAGCGCGGTGACCGCCAGCGACACCGGGATGCCGGTCGCGATCAGCCGCAGCCACCGCGAGCCGGTCGAGCCATGCAGCAGCACGTCCGCGCCGTCGCGGGCGACCGCGATCGGCAGCACGAACGGCTGGCCGTCCTCGGTGACGAAGCCGACATGCCCGACCGGGACGTCGGCCAGCAGCTGGCCCAGCGCGGCCTGGTCGGCGCCGACCCGCTCAGGCATCCGGGTCGGGCGAACCCGTTCGGGCCGGCTCGCTGGGTGTCCTGGCTCCTCACGCGAGCGCCCATCGTCGGAGCCGCTCATCGGCCGAGCGCCCGGTTCACCACAGCGGCCAGCCGGGACGGGCGGCCGTAGCGGTCCTCGGCCCGGTCGGCCCAGCTCATCGCGCGCAGCCCGGCGTTGGCGCCCAGCCACCGCAACGGCTCGACCTCCCAGGCCGGCGACCGGTGCCCGACCCAGGGCAGGCTGGTGAGCTCGGTGTCGCGGCCCAGCACCAGGTCCGTCAGCGTCCGCCCGGCCAGGTTGGCCGCAGCCACCCCGTCACCGGCATAGCCGCCGGCCCAGGCCAGGCCGCTCGACCGGTCCAGCCCCACCGAAGGATGCCAGTCCCGGCTGATCCCGAGCGGCCCGCCCCAGCGGTGGCTGATCGACGCGCCGGCCGCGGCCGGCAGCAACCGGTCCAGGGCTGAGCGCAGCGCCGCGAACACCGCCGGCGCCCGGTCATAACCGGGCGAGATCCGGGACCCGAAGTGATAGGGCGCGCCCCGGCCGCCGAACAGCAGCCGGTCATCGGCGCTGCGCTGGCCGTAAATGATCAGGTGCCGGAAGTCGGCGAAGGTCTCCCGGGCTGCCAGCCCCAGCTGGTCCCAGGTCCGCTGCGGCAACGGCTCGGTGGCGATCATCAGGGAGTACACCGGCGCGACGCTACGCCGGTAGCCCGGCAACCGGGCGCTGAATCCCTCAGTCGCCCGGACGATCACCTCGGCTCGCAGGTCGCCGTGCGCGGTGCGGACCCGGCCCGGCCCGATGCTCAGCGCGGCGGTCTGCTCGTAGAGGTCGACTCCGAGGTCCGCCACCCGGGCGGCCAGCGAGCGGGCCAGCTTGGCCGGATGCAGCGCCGCGCAGTGCGGGGTGTAGACCCCGCCCAGCACCGAGCTGCCGGCCAGCCGTCGCGAGGCGGCAGCCGCGTCGAGCAGCTCGACGTCTGCGGGCCCGAAGCCGAACATCCGGGCCTGCTCGACCTCCTCGACGGCCCGGCGCAGCTGCGGCTGGCTGCGGGCCAGCGTGACGGTCCCGCCGGCCGCCCAGTCGGCGGCCAGGCCATCGGCCGCGATGACCCGTCCCACCTCGGCGACGGTGGCCTGCATCGCCCGGTACTGCCGGACGGCGGCGGCGCGGCCGTGCTCGCGGGCCAGCCGGGCCAGCGACACCGGGTACAGCGCCGAGCACCAGCCACCGTTGCGCCCGGACGCGCCGAACCCGGCGATCTCGGCCTCGACCAGGGCGATCCGCAGCGCGGGGTCGGCGAGCTTGAGGTAATACGCCGTCCACAGCCCGGTGTAGCCGGCGCCCACGATGGCGATGTCGACCGCCCGCGCGCCCGGGCCGGCGGCAGCCAGCGACGGGCGCGGGGTCAGGTCGTCGCCGGCGGTGGCGTGCCAGAACGACAGGTCGCGGTAGGTCAGCCGAGCACCTCGGCGATGGCGCGGCTGTCATAGCCCAAGGCCTGGCCGACCTGGGCGTTGGTGAGCTCGCCGGCGTGGGTGCTGAGGCCGAGGGCCAGCGCCTTGTCGGCACGCAGCGCGTCCTGCCAGCCGCGGTTGGCCAGCTCCACGGCGTAGGGCAGCGTGACGTTGGTCAGCGCGTAGGTCGAGGTGTGCGGCACCGCGCCGGGCATGTTGGCCACGCAGTAGAAGAGCGAGTCGTGCACCTGGTAGGTCGGCTCGGCGTGCGTGGTCGGCCGGGAGTCCTCGAAGCAGCCGCCCTGGTCGATGGAGATGTCGACCAGCACCGAACCGGGCTTCATCCGCGATACCAGCTCGTTGCTGATCAGCATCGGGGCCTTGGCGCCCGGGATCAGCACCGCGCCGATCACCAGGTCGGCATCCAGCACCGCCTTCTCCACCTCGTAGGCGTTGGAGGCGACGGTCTGGCAGTGGCCCTGGTAGATGGCGTCCATCTGGCGCAGCCGGGCGACGTTGCGGTCGAGCAGCAGCACCTCGGCCTGCATGCCGAGGGCGATGGCGGCGGCGTTCTGGCCCGACACCCCGGCGCCGATCACCACGACCTTCGCCGCGTAGCAGCCGGGGACACCGCCCATCAGGACGCCGCGGCCGCCTCCGTGGCTCATCAGGTGGTACGAGCCGACCTGCGGGGCCAGCCGGCCGGCGACCTCGGACATCGGCGCCAGCAGCGGCAGCGAGCCGTCGGGCAGCTGGACGGTCTCGTAGGCGATCGAGGTGGTGCCGGCCTTGAGCAGCGCGTCGGTGCAGTCCCGGCCCGCGGCCAGGTGCAGGTAGGTGAACAGCACCTGGTCCGAGCGCATCCGGCCGTACTCCTCGGCGATCGGCTCCTTGACCTTGAGGATCAGGTCGCCCTCGGCCCAGACGTCGTCGGCGGTGGCCAGGATCTGCGCGCCGGCCGCCACGTAGTCCTGGTCCGGGATCGCGGACCCGAGACCGGCTTCGGCCTCGACATAGACCTGGTGGCCGTTGCGGATCAGCTCGTTGACTCCCGAGGGGGTGATCGCCACCCGGTACTCGTGGTTCTTCACCTCGCGGGGGATACCGACCTTCATGACGTCTCCTCTTCCATCGACTGTGACAGCTGATGACGTGTGGCCGGACAACCGCGGGACCGGGCCGTGGACCTTGGTTGCGCTCAGTTACGCAAGCCGTTACCCAAAACAATGAAGGATCGTCTAGCTGATTACTAGTGTACTGAAGGAAATTCTGTCAGAGTGCCTATATGAGCACCGCACGTTCGGATAAGACTGGCAGACCCAGGGTCCCGCCGAACAGCGTGCAGCTGCCCGGACGGCCCGGCAGGCGCTCGGGGACCGCCGAAACCGACGCCGATCCGGCGACCGGCCTGGATCAGGTGGACCGGGCCATCCTGCGGGCGCTCACCGCGGATGCCCGGATACCGAACAACGCCCTCGCCGACCTGGTCGGGGTGGCGCCGTCCACCTGCCTTGGCCGGGTCAGGTCGCTGCGCGAGCGAGGCGTGATCCGGGGCTTTCACGCCGATATCGACCCGGCCTCGGTCGGCCGCGCGATCCAGGCCATGATCGCCGTCCGGATGCAGTCGCACGCCCGCAGCCACATCGCCGAGTTCGCCGCGGCGGTGTCGCAGCTGCCGGAGGTGCTGAACGTGTTCTTCCTCGCCGGCGCCGATGACTTCCTGCTGCACGTCGCCGCCCGCGACACCGAGAACCTGCGCAACTTCGTGGTGGTCAACCTCAGCGGCAATCCCGACGTGGCCCTCACCGAGACCAATCTGATCTTCGAGCACATCCGCTCCGGCGCGGGCTCCTGACCTCCGCCGGTCGGCGCGCCCTAGATCTTGCTGGCGCCCTCGATCAGCACCGCGCGCAGGATCTGCTCCATCTCGTCGAACTCGGCCTGGCCGCAGATCAGCGGCGGCGAGAGCTGGATGACCGGATCGCCCCGGTCATCGGCGCGGCAGTACAGGCCGGCCTCGAACAGCGCCTTGGACAGGAAGCCGCGCAGCAGCCGCTCGGCCTCGTCGTCGTCGAAGGTCTCCTTGGTGGCCTTGTCCTTGACCAGCTCGATCCCGTAGAAGTAGCCGTCACCGCGGACGTCGCCGACGATCGGCAGGTCCAGCAGCTTCTCCAGCGTCGTCCGGAAGGCGTTCTCGTTGCCCAGCACCCGCTGGTTGAGCCCCTCCCGCTCGAAGATGTCGAGGTTGGCCATCGCGACCGCCGAGGAGACCGGGTGGCCGCCGAAGGTGTAGCCGTGCGGGAAGTAGGTGGTCCCGTGCAGGAACGGCTCGATCAGCCGGTCGGTGACGATGCACGCGCCGATCGGGGAGTAGCCCGAGGTCATGCCCTTGGCGCAGGTGATCATGTCGGGGAGGTAGTCGAACTTCTCGCAGCCGAACATCGTGCCCAGCCGGCCGAAGGAGCAGATGGTTTCATCCGACACCAGTAGCACGTCGTAGGTGTCGCAGATCTCGCGGACCCGCTGGAAGTACCCCGGCGGCGGCGGGAAGCAGCCACCGGAGTTCTGCACCGGCTCCAGGAACACGGCCGCGACCGACTCCGGGCCCTCCATGATGATCGCCGCCTCGATCTGGTCGGCGGCCCACTGGCCGAACATCTTCAGGTCATCGCCATAGATCGGCGCCCGGTAGAAGTTGGTGTTGGGCACCTTGTGCGCGCCCGGCACCAGCGGCTCGAACATCGTCTTCGCGCTCGGGATGCCGGTGAGGGCCAGCGCGCCCTGCGGGGTGCCGTGATAGGCCACGTAACGCGAGATCACCTTGTGCTTCTCGGGCTTTCCGGTGAGCTTGAAATACTGCTTGGCCAGCTTCCAGGCCGTCTCGACCGCCTCGCCGCCGCCGGTGGTGAAGAACACCCGGTTGAGATCGCCGGGGGTGTGCCCCGCCAGCCGCTCGGCAAGCTGGATGGCCTTGGGGTGGGCATAGGACCAGAGCGGGAAGTAGGCCAGCTGGCTGGCCTGCTTGGCGGCGGCCTCGGCGAGCTCGCGCCGGCCGTGCCCGGCCTGCACCGTGAACAGGCCGGAGAGCCCGTCCAGGTACCGCCGGCCCTGGATGTCGTAGATGTAGGCGCCCTCGCCACGCTCGATGATCGGCACCGGCGAGTCCTGGTAGGAGGAGAGCCTGGTGAAATGCATCCAGAGGTGGTCACGGGCCGCGGCGGCGAGCCGGTCGGCCTGCTCGCTGTCGTAGCTGGTGTCGGGTTCAAAGCTGCTGGTTGTCATGCGATACCCCAGTTGTAGGTCTGCTTCTTGAGCTTCAGGTACATGAATGTTTCGGTGCGGCGGACCCCGGCAAGCTTGCGGATCCGTTCGTTGACGAGCTCCAACAGATGGTCGTCATCGATCACCACCGCCTCGGCGAGAATGTCGAAGGAGCCTGCGGTCAGCACCACGTACACCAGCTCGGGGATCTCGGCCAGCGCCGTGGCGGCGCTTTCCAGGTCACCCTCGATATTGATGCCGATCATCATCTGCCGGGCGAATCCGATCTGCTGCGGATCTGCCACCGCGACGATCTGCACCGTGCCGGACTCGACCAGCTTCTGGACCCGCTGCCGGACCGCCGCTTCCGACAACCCGACCGCCTTGCCGATGCTGGCGTAGGGCCGACGGCCATCCTGCTGCAACTGCTCCACGATGGCCTTGGAAGTGTCGTCCAGCTGTTGGCGTCCAGCTCGGCGCCGTGACACTGACATGGAACGAATACTGCAGCACCAAGGCCGCTTTTGCAAGTGAATCCGAAGCACTTCACCGCTTGGAGCCGCCATATCATCCGCCTGTAGGCGTCACCACGGTGCCGGCCCGGTCAACCGCCCGTGCCTGCGATCGGGGCGCTGCCGGCTGCTGGGCGCCTCCGAAGTCGCGATTGGGCAGCCATGACGGAAACGTCGCTGGAATTCGTTGCCACCCGGTGAAATCGAAACGGAATTGCTCGGCGTCTGGAAGCCGAAGATGCCAGCATCCGTGGCTAGCATGGCCTAGATCCGTGACGCAGCGTCGCGCGCTGATCGATAGGGGAGACACCATGACCGACCGCCCTTCCGAGCAGGATTCCGGCTTCGATCCCGCCCTGGCCCGAGGGCTGCTCAGCCGTCGCAGCATGCTTGCCGGAATGGGGGCGACCGGCCTGGCCAGCCTGCTCGCCGCCTGCGGCACCAAGGGCACCGCCACCAAGGCCAACCCGTCGTCGCAGGCCGCGGAGGATCGCTCGGACACCGAGAAGGTGCTCAGCTGGTCCAACTGGCCCGAGTACATCGATGTCGACGACAAGACCAAGACCCACCCGACGCTGGACGCCTTCACCAAGCAGACCGGCATCAAGGTCACCTACACCGAGGACTACAACGACAACGACGAGTTCTTCGCCAAGGTCCAGCCGCAGCTGCGGGCCAACGCCGACACCGGCCGCGACGTCTGGTGCTCCACCGACTGGATGGTCGCCAAGCTGGTCCGGCTGAACTGGGTGCAGAAGCTGGACAAGGCCAACATCCCCAACGCCAAGAACCTCCAGGACACCCTGGCGAACGTCGAGTTCGACCCCGGACGCCAGTTCTCGCTGCCCTGGCAGTCCGGCTTCACCGGCATCGGCTACAACCCCAAGGCGACCGGCGGCAAGAAGATCGAGACCCTGGATCAGCTGTTCACCGACAAGTCGCTCAAGGGCAAGGTCACCCTGCTCACCGAGATGCGCGACACCGTCGGGATGACGCTGCTGGCGATGGGCAAGGACCCGGCGAAGTTCACCGATTCCGACTTCGACGCCGCGATCACGCAACTGACCGAGGTCAAGGACAGCGGCCAGCTCAAGGGCTTCACCGGCAACGAGTACGGCAAGGGCCTGGCTTCCGGCGACATCGCGGCGTGCCTGGCCTGGACCGGCGACGTGGTCCAGCTGCAGGCCGACAACCCCAGCCTGGGCTACACCCTGCCGATGACCGGGCACATGATCTGGTCGGACAACTTCGTGATCCCGAACAAGGCCAAGCACAAGAAGAACGCCGAGATCCTGATCAATTACTTCTATGACCCGAAGGTGATGGCGCAGGTCGTGGACTACGTCAACTACATCTCCGTGGTCAAGGGCGCCGAGGAGATCCTGGTGGCCGACGATCCGGACGTGGCCAAGAATCCGCTGATCTTCCCGTCCGAGGAGGTGCTGGGCCGGGCGCATGTCTTCCGCGGCCTGACCGAGGCCGAGGAGACCAAGTACAACAAGGCGTTCCAGGCCCTGACCACCGGCGGCTGAGCGGTTGCGACCGCGGAAGGGGAGCGCCCCGGCCATGGCAGGGCCCGCTGCCGGAAACGATCCCGGCGACCTGGTGCTGTCCTCGCTGACCAAGCGGTTCGGCCCGTTCACCGCCGTGGACAACGTGGATCTGAGCATCCCGCAGGGCTCGTTCTTCGCCCTGCTCGGTCCGTCCGGCTGTGGCAAGACGACCACCCTGCGGATGGTTGCCGGGCTGGAGCAGCCGACCGTCGGCGAGATCCGGATCGGCGGCCACGACATCACCTACGACAAGCCCTACCGGCGGCCGGTCAACACCGTCTTCCAGAGCTACGCGCTGTTTCCGCACCTGACCGTCTGGGAGAACGTCGCGTTCGGGCTGAAGCGGCGCCGGTCGGAGCAGGTGGACTCCCAGGTCGCCGACGTCCTGGAGCTGACCGAGCTGCAGGCCCTGGCCGCCCGCAAGCCCGCGCAGCTGTCCGGCGGCCAGCAGCAGCGGGTAGCGCTGGCCCGGGCGATCGTCAACCAGCCGGCGGTGCTGCTGCTCGACGAGCCGCTGGGCGCCCTGGACCTGAAGTTGCGCCGGCAGATGCAGGTGGAGCTCAAGCGGATCCAGACCGAGGTCGGGTTGACCTTCGTGCACGTCACGCACGACCAGGAGGAGGCCATGACGATGGCCGACACCATCGCCGTGATGAACGCCGGCCGGATCGAGCAGCTGGGAGCGCCGGCCGAGCTGTATGAGAACCCGGCCACCACGTTCACGGCGAACTTCCTCGGCCAGTCCAATCTGATCCGGGCCACCGTCCGCGACCGGCAGGCGGAGTCGGCGACCGTGGCGCTGCCCAGCGGAACGCTGCGGGTGCCGGCGAGCCGGCTGCCCGGCGGGGTCGACGACGTCTGGGTCGGCGTCCGGCCCGAGAAGATCTCGGTGGCAGGCGAGCCGGTCCACGGCGAGGCGATCCCGGCGGGTCTGAACCGGATACCCGGCGCCGTCGTCACCGACGCCAGCTTCATGGGCGTCAGCACCCAGTACCTGGTACGCACCCCGTGGGGCCAGGAGCTGATGGTGTTCGAGCAGAACCGCAGCAGCGCGGGCATCCACCGGCCCGGTGACCAGGTCAGCCTCAGCTTCGCGGCCGAGCACACCTTCGCCCTGGACGCCGGCCAGGACGCCGAGGCAGGCATCGACCTGGACGAGGCGCCCTCGTGACCGCCACCCCGGCCGCCCGAGCCGCCCCAGCAGCCCGGTCCCGCAGGCGGATCGCCGGCATGCCGTACTTCCTGCTGCTGCCGGGGTTGCTGTGGCTCGGGGTGTTCTTCGTCGTCCCGATGGTCTTCCTGCTCTCCCAATCCCTGCAGACCGGCACCCTGGAGACCGGGTACCAGCTCACCTTCCACTTCGCGACCTACAGCGACGCGATGGCGCAGTTCTTCCGGCAGTTCCTGCGCTCCTTCGAGTACGCCTTCCTGGCCACCGTGCTGGCGCTGCTGATCGGCTACCCGCTGGCCTATGCCATCGCGCTGAAGTCCGGCCGGTGGAAGCCGGTGCTGCTGGTGATGGTGGTCGCCCCGTTCTTCACCAGCTTCCTGCTCCGGACGCTGGCCTGGCAGACCATCCTGAACTCCGATGGCCTGGTGATGAAGTTCTTCCGCGGCACCCACCTGATCCAGCTGACCACCGCTCTGGGCTGGACCAACGGCAGCCAGCTGCTGAGCTCGCCGCTGGCGGTGGTGACCGGCTTGACCTACAACTTCCTGCCGTTCATGGTCCTGCCGCTGTTCGCCAGCCTCGACCGGCTGGACCCGCGGCTGCTGGAGGCGGCCGGCGATCTGTATGCCAGCCCGCTGTCGGCGTTCCGCCGGGTGACGCTGCCGATGTCGATGCCGGGCGTGGTCGCCGGCACCCTGCTGACCTTCATCCCGGCGGCCGGGGACTACATCAACTCGCGGCTGCTGGGCAATCCGAACACCGCGATGATCGGGCAGACGATCGAGGGCTACTTCCTGCGGATCAACGACTATCCCACCGCCGCCGCGCTGTCGTTCGTGCTGATGTTCACCATCCTGGTCCTGGTCTCGGTCTACGTGCGCAAGTCCGGAACCGAGGAGCTGGTCTGATGGTCGCGACCTTGCCGCAGCGCGCGCGGGCCGCCGCCGCCCCGGCCGCCGCGCGCCGCCGCCGGTCGCCGTGGGCGGTGCTGCGCGAGAACGCCGTCTGGGTGGTGGCCGTGCTGGCGTTGGTCTACCTGCTGCTGCCGAACCTGGTGGTGGTGCTGTTCTCGTTCAACAAGCCCAACGGCCGCTTCAACTACACCTGGCAGCGGTTCTCCCTCGACGCCTGGCTGCATCCGTGCGCGGCGCCGGGGATGTGCGAATCCCTGGGCCTGTCACTCAAGATCGGGGTGGCAGCCACCCTCGCCTCGACCCTGCTGGGGACGATGATCGCCTTCGCCCTCGCCCGCTACCGCTTCCGCGGCCGGACCGGGTCCAACCTGCTGATCTTCCTGCCGATGGCCACCCCCGAGGTGGTGATGGGCTCGTCGTTGCTGACCCTGTTCGTCAGCATGGGCATCCCGCTGGGCAGGACGACGATCCTGATCGCGCACATCATGTTCTGCCTCAGCTATGTGGTGGTCACCGTCAAGGCCCGGATCGCGGGGCTCGATCCGGCGCTGGAGCAGGCCGCGGCCGACCTGTACGCCACCGAGTGGCAGACCTTCCGCCGGATCACGCTGCCGCTGGTCGCCCCGGGCATCGCCGCCGGGGCGTTGCTGGCCTTCTCGCTGTCCTTCGACGACTACATCATCACCAACTTCAACGCCTCGAACTCCTCGATCACCTTTCCGATGTACGTCTGGGGCGCCGCGGCGCGCGGGACGCCGGTGCAGATCAACGTCATCGGAACGGCGATGTTCGTGCTGGCGGTGCTCGCCGTGGCGCTGGGGCAACTGGCCGGCCGGCGCCGGGCCCGCTGAGCGCCCGCACTGAGCCGACCCGCCGACCCGCCGACCCGCCCGCACCCGCTGAGCCGCCCGCACCCGCTAAGAACGACTGGAGGACATATGGCGCGCTACGGCGCACAGTTCGGCCCCGACATCACCTTCCTCGGCGTGCCCCGGTGCGACTGGGCGGACCCGGCAAGCTATGCCGACGCCGACGTGGTGATCCTGGGGGCGCCGTTCGACGGCGGCACGTCGCACCGCGCGGGCACCCGGTTCGGCCCGCAGTTCATCCGGCAGAGCTGTTACCTGGCACACGACGGCAGCCGCCCGTCGCTGGCGCTGAGGGTGGACGGCCTGCGGGACCTGGTGGTCTATGACGCCGGGGACGTCGAGCTGTTCTCCGGCGACGCCGAGCGCTCGGTGCGCGACCTGCAGGTGGCGGTGCACGCGGTGGCCGCCACCGGGGCGATCCCGCTGATCCTGGGCGGCGACCACACCATCGCCTGGCCGGACGCGGCCGGCGTGGCCCAGCACCTGGGCCAGGGGAAGGTGTCGATGATCCACTTCGACGCGCACGCCGATACCGGCGACATCGAGTTCGGCTCGCTGATCGGGCACGGCCAGCCGATGCGGCGGCTGATCGAGTCCGGCGCCGTGCGTGGCGACCGGTTCCTGCAGATCGGCCTGCGCGGCTACTGGCCACCGCCGGAGACCCTGGACTGGATGGCCCAGCAGGGCATGCGGTCCTACGAGATGACCGAGATCACCGCCCGGGGCTTGGAGGCCTGCCTGACCGAGTCGTTCGCGATCGCCCTGGACGGCTGCGACGGGGTGTTCCTGTCCGTCGACATCGACGTGTGCGACCCCGGCCACGCGCCGGGCACCGGCACCCCGGAGCCCGGCGGCCTGACCGCCAGGCAGCTGCTCGACGCCGTCCGCCGGATCTGCTACGAGCTGCCGGTGGTCGGCATCGACCTGGTCGAGGTGTCGCCGCCCTACGACCACGCCGACATCACCTCGTTCCTGGCGAACCGGGTGGTGCTCGAGTCGCTGTCGGCCATCGCCCGCCGGCGCAAGGACGCCGCCGACGGCACCCGGTGGGATCCGTCCCAGCCCTTGCTGGAAGGCCGGTGACCGCGTGCGGCTGCTGATCCTGGGGGCCGGCGGGGTCGGCT
>Ga0326721_10000559_pt1 | contig 11316 bp, 12 predicted proteins | sample SGPome_FD_203951 | JGI IMG/M metagenome (GOLD analysis project Ga0326721, IMG submission 203951) | Soil microbial communities from Southern Great Plains, Lamont, Oklahoma, United States - SGP_1_2016 | ecosystem: Engineered > Artificial ecosystem > Soil microcosm > Unclassified | place: USA...
GTCGATGGCGGGAAAGCAGTCGTCGATCCGGCGCAGATCGACCAGGACGATTCCGCCGACCGCGCCGCGGGCCAGCTCGTCCCACATGAACCAGAAGCGGTCCTGGCCGGGCGTCCCGAACAGGTAGAGGATCAACTGCTCGTCAACGGTGATCCGGCCGAAGTCGAGTGCCACCGTGGTGGTCGACTTGTCCGGCACCATCGATGTCTCGTCGACGCCCTCGGACAGCTGGCTCATCAGCGCCTCGGTACGCAGCGGCGGGATCTCCGACAGCGTGCCGACCAGGGTGGTCTTGCCGACACCGAAGCCGCCGGCAATCAGGATCTTCAGGCCGATCGGTGAGGGCCGCTCCTCCCGGCTTGGGTCAGGGCCATAACCGGGGGCGGGCCCCGGCGGATAACTTGACACTGACCCGAGTGCCGAGCCGGGAACCGAACCGGGAGCCGCAGACCGGGGCATCTCGGCCCGGGTCCGCTCAGCGGGAGCGAAGTCCATCGAGCAGTCTCTCCAGTACGTGTCGGTTCGGGCGGCCGTTCTCGTCCATGCCGACCGGCATCGAGACGGTGAGGTACCCGGCGTCCGCAAGGTCACTGACCAATACTCGGGCGACGCCGATCGGAACATGCAAGGCCGCTCCGATCTCCGCCACGGAGATCGGTCGGCTGGTCATCATCAAGATGGCGTGCGATTCCATCTGGACCGACGACTCATTGCGGGTGCCGTACTCCGTCGCGGTGACCAACGTCTCCAAGCCCAGTTCTCGCCCGACCGAACGGGTGCGTCCCTGGGTCAAGGCGTAGGCGGGGACGACGCTGTCCCCTTCACGCCAACTGTTGTACGGCCCGGAGGTCACCTCGGCGACCAGGTCCCGCTGTCTCGAACGCCCGGTGTCAGAGCGTGACCGACCTGCTGGGCAAGGATGGTCATCTCGTAGCCGACCATGCCCATGTCGCACCCGAGATCGGCGACCACGGCCAGCATCGCGCCGCTGCTGATCTGGGTGACGAACAGGTGGCCACCGGCCAGCTCGACGATGGTCTGGGTCATGGCACCGAGCCGCACCAATTGCGCCGCCCCGTTGGCGAGACTGACCAGACCCGAGGTCGCGGCGGACAACTGATCGGCGAGGCGGTCGTCGACCTGCCCGGAGACGGCGACGCGCAGACCGTCGGCCGATACCACCAGAGCGTGGATGACGCCCGGCGTGGACTGCTGGAAACTGCCCAGCATCCAGTCGAGCTTGCCCCCCGCTTGGTTCGCTGTCATCACGGTCGATTCCCTTCGGAGTTGTCGTTCTCGGCGAGTGCTGCGCGTCGGCTTGCCTGGTAGCGGGACAACGCTTCTCGTGCTCGGGCGGCATCGGGGGGTGGTGCCGCCGGTTCGGCAGCGGCCAGCTGCCGATCGGCGTTCTGTCGGTCGCGTTGCAACTCCGGTGCGAGGTGGGCCTGCGGGGTGCGCCGCGAGAGCCGAAGCGGCGCATCCGGCGTAACCGGTGCGGAAGGGACGTCGGACACTCTATGGACTTCGGACGCCGAACGGACATCGGCCACCGAATGGGCGTCGGACACCGTCAGGGTCACGCCATGAACGATCCCGTTCGACCCGAGATCCGCGGCGTCGCTGACCTGCGCGGCCGAGGTCTCGGACGGCGCCTGGTCCGGGTGCGCTCCGGCGGCCCGGGCGGCCGCCTCGGACTCCCACCAGCCGTCCCAGTTGGGCCCGGTCCGCGGGATTCGGATGCCCACCGCCGGAGATTGCTCGATCCCGCTCGGCTCGCTTCTCGGGTCGCCGTCGGGGCTCGGGGCGCTGTCGCGCCTGCTGCTCGGGTCGCTCGCGGACTGCGGTTTCGGCCGGTCAGAGGGCTGAATCGTCGGGTTACCCCCCGATCCGCCGTTCCACTTGCTGATCGCCGCACCGGTCGATCCGCCGTTGCGGCTGCTGATCGGCCCGCTGGCCGGGCCGCCGTTCAGGCCGCCGTTCAGGCCGCCGGTCGGGCCTGCGCTCAAGCCTCCGCTCGTGCCGCCGGTCAGGCTGTCCCAGGAGGGCTGGTTGGGCGGTCCGACCGGCGATCCGGCGGCGGCCCCGTTGATCGGCACTCTTCCCGAGCCGTTCAGCGGGCCGTCGGGTCGCGGAATTCGTTGCGGGAGCGATCCCGCTTCCAGCGCGCCGGCCACCGGGAGGCCGGCGGGCGTCGCGAATTGCCCGGACGTGGACACCACCCGCGGTCGATCATTGGAGATGAACAGGGCCGGGGGGAGCAGGACGACGGCGGTGATCCCGGATCCGGCGGTCGCCGTGAGCACGACCCGGATCTCGTACCGGTGCGCCAGCCGGGCGATGACGTGCAGGCCGAGCCGGTTCGAGACCAACGCGTCCACGTCCCGGGGGGTGGCCAGCACCTCGTTGGCTTCGGCGAGGTGCTCGTCCGGCATCCCGACCCCCCAGTCCTCCACCGTGATCATCACGGAGCCGGGGGAGCGGATGTCCGGTGTGGTCCGGATCGTCACCTGCGATTCTGGCGGCGAGGACCGGACGGCGTTCTCGATCAGTTCGGCCAGCAGGTGAGTGAGGTCGATGACGGCGTGTCCGAGGACCGCCAGGCGCTCGTCCACGACGAAGGTGACCCGGCTGAGGTCTTCGGTCTCGGCGATCGCCGCCCGGACGACGTCGGTGAGTGGCACCGGCTTGCCCCAGACCCGGGGCGGTTCCTCGCCGGACAGCACCAGGAGGTTCTCGGCGTTGCGGCGGATCCGGGTGGCGAGGTGGTCCAGCCGGAACAGCCCGGCGAGCGCATCCGGGTCCCGCTCCGCATGCTCCAGCTGGCCGATGATCTCGAGCTGGCGATACAGCAGGCTCTGATTCCGGCGGGCCAGGTTGACCAGCAGCTCCGAGGCGAACCGGCGGCGCTGGATCTCGGCCTCGCCGAGTTCCTGGGTGAGGACGAGGGCTTTGTTCTGCTCATCCTCGTTGGTCCGCCAGAACAGGACGACGCCGACGCAGGCGGCCAATACCGCGACGCCATGGATCAGCGACCAGGTCCACGGATGCTGCATCGCGGACGCGTGATTGAACATCGAGTTCGGCCACAAGCTGGAGCCAATGCCGTGACTGAGCACCGTGAAGACGATGTTCCAGCCGAATGGTACCCAGTCCTGATAAAGAGCAATGAATCCGACAATAATGAAGAAGTGGAAATGGGCTTCGATCGCGCCGTTGGACAGCGAGACCAAGGCCGCCGAGCAATAGACGATGCCGGCGGTGGTGAAGAACGACGCGACTCGGCGGTTACGCGGCAACCCGCCGAGGATCCGCAACACCGCGATCGGGGTGACGGTGAACAAGATCGTCATCGCCGGGTGCTTCATGTAGAACCCGAACAGGGTCAAGGCCGGAAGGTGCAGCAGCAGTAGCCACTGCAGAATGCTGTGCCGCTTCTGCCAGACGGCGTCGTCCAGCAGGTTCCCTCGGGGCAGGAAGTCCCGCACCCGCCCCCACAGGGTTTCGGGTTTAGGGCGGATCGACGTGGCTGGGGTCTCGACTGTGGGTGTTCCGGCGAGGTCGGCGACGGCCATGACGCGCTGGCTCCTGAGCGATGAGTGGGGCGGGCGAACAAGGGCTGAACACGACCTTTTAGTGCGCGCAAAGTAACACCTCAGCATGTAATCCTGAATGTGATGGTGGTTATGAACACCCAGGGTGATGCTTTGTGGTGGCAGAAGCTCATTCTGTTCTCTTTGCGTGACCACTGCCTGGATCTTTGCTTGAGACTTTGAGGTTTTCACCCGAACGGGGGATGCGGACCGAAAGCGGCTCGGCGGCCCCGCCTGCCCGCCTTGCGCCGTTGCCGAGTGCTGTGGTGGCGGTCGCCGACCGTCTACCGTGGCGCCAACACATCTCGGGAGGTGCAGCCATGAGAAGGCCATCCGCGCCGACGCCGGTCGTCACCGGCGACTCAGCTCCGACTGCGGCGGACGACGTCATCACGATCTGCCAGGACCTGTTGCGGATCGACACCAGCAACTTTGGTGACGACAGCGGGCCCGGTGAGCGTCTCGCCGCGGAATACGTCGCGGGACTGCTGTCGGACGTGGGTCTCGAGCCGGACGTGTTCGAGAGCACCACCCGGCGGACCAGTCTGGTCGCCCGGATCCCCGGCGAGGACTCCAGCCGGCCGGCGCTGCTGGTCCACGGCCACCTGGACGTCGTCCCGGCGCAGGCCGATGACTGGCAGGTGGATCCGTTCTCCGGTGAGGTCAAGGACGACTGCCTGTGGGGCCGGGGCGCGGTCGACATGAAGGACATGGACGCGATCGTCCTGGCGACCGTCCGGGCGATGCTGCGTGAGGGTCGGCGTCCACCCCGTGACCTGGTCATCGCCTTTCTGGCGGACGAGGAAGCCGGTGGACGACTGGGATCACACTGGCTGGTCGACCGCCAGCCACAGCTGTTCGACGGGGTCAGCGAGGCGGTCAGCGAGGTCGGCGGGTTCTCCGTCGACCTGCTCGGGCGGCGGACGTACCTGTTGCAGACTGCGGAGAAGGGGATCGCCTGGCTGAAGCTGACCGCCACCGGCCGGGCCGGTCACGGCTCCCAGATCAACCCGGAGAACGCCGTCACCCGGCTGGCCGCTGCGGTCGCCCGGATCGGCGCCCACCAGTGGCCGGTCGAGGTACCGACCACCGTCCGGGCGTTCATCGACGGGGTCCGCGCGCAGACCGGCGTCGACCTCGCGGTCGGCGAGGAGGTGGACGTCGACGCGCTGCACGAGCTGTTCGGCACGACCGCGCGCTGGCTGGAGGCGACCGTCCGCAACACCGCCAACCCGACCATGCTGACCGCCGGCTATAAGCACAACGTCATTCCCGGGCAGGCCAGCGCGCTGGTCGACTGCCGCTACCTGCCCGGACGCAAGGACGAGCTGATGGCCAAGATCAGCGAGCTGGCCGGCCCGGACATCACCATCGAGACGTTGCACGGTGACGTCGCGCTGGAGGTGCCGTTCGAGGGCGATCTGGTTCAGGCCATGCAGACGGCCCTGCTCGAGCAGGATCCGGGCGCGGCGGTGCTGCCCTACTGCCTGTCCGGCGGCACCGACAACAAGGCGTTCAGCCGGCTGGGGATCAAGGGGTACGGCTTCGCTCCACTGCAACTGCCCACCGGGCTCGACTTCGCCGGGATGTTCCACGGCATCGACGAGCGGGTCCCGCTGGAAGCGCTGCGGTTCGGCGTCCGCACCTTCGATCGTTTCCTCGCCCTCAGCTGAAAGCAGTTCGCTCCACCCGCATGATTCGGCGGCGCAGCCAGATTCGACGGGCGCCGCCGAACGAGATCTGGACCCGGGCCAGTTCCCAGCGGCCGTACTCAGCGTGTTCTGTCAGCAGCCGACGGGCATCTGACCTGGTGGTGCCGCGTGGGAGCTTGATCATTCGATACTCGTAGTCGGCGGACATCGGGGTCGTCCCGGCAGACATCGGGGCGACTCGGCGCGTGGGATGGCGCAAGGGATCGCTCAAGGCTGCTCTCTTCATTCGCCGGTGGTCTGGCTGCTGGTCTCTAATGTCATCACGAACCGATACGGTCATGCCATGACGACGGAGCCACGAGCTGCGCTAGACCGACTCATCGCCGCTCTCGAGGCCCACTTGTCGGCCGCCGCCGGCCGAAAGGGCGAGGCGGACCCGGCTGTGGTCTCGGCCTATCAGGTCCTTGCCGACGCCTTCGAGTCCTATGACGAGGCGCTGTACGACGCCTACGACGAGGTGACGCCGTTCGTCCTCTACGACGACGCGGAGGACGCCTCGGACGACGAGGACGACGACGACCTCGAGGATCTTGAGGACGAAGAAGAGGATGACGAGGACGCGGAGTCCTCGAGCCACCTGTAGTCCTTCGGGTTCGCGAGCCCTTCCGGGGCTCCCGCGATCAGGTCGCGGCCAGCGACACCTCGTCCAGCGCGGTGAGGATCTCCGGCGGCAGCTCGATGTCCTCGCTCGCCAGTGACCCCCGGAACTGGGCCGCCGTCCGCGCGCCGACCAGCACCGAGGACACTCCCGGGCGGTCCCTGATCCAGGCCAGGGCCACCTCCAGCGGGGCACACCCGAGACCGTCCGCGGCGGTCAGGACGGCGTCCACGATCCGCCGGGAAACCCGGTCCAGGTAGGGCGCCACGAACGCGGCGAGATGCGGTGACGCCGCCCGGGAGTCGGCCGGGGTGCCGTTGCGGTACTTGCCGGTCAGCACGCCGCGCCCGAGCGGCGACCAGGCGATCACACCGAGCCCGAGGTGCGCGGCGGCCGGCATCAGCTCGCGCTCGATCGTCCGTTGCACCAGCGAGTACTCCGCCTGGACGGCGATCGGGGTGCCGGCACCGGCCCCGCCGGACGCGGCCAGCGCCGCCTGCCAGCCGTCGACGTTCGCGATCCCGGCGTAGCGGGCCCGTCCGGTGTCCACCGCGACGGCCAAGGCCGACAGCGTCTCCGCCAGCGGCACCCGAGAACTCCAGCCGGGCACCGTCCACAGATCGACGTGATCGACGCCGAGCCGGGTGAGCGACGCGTCCAGGGCGGTGAGCAGGGAACGCCGGGACACGTCCGGCCCGGTCCGGTACATCGGCACGGCGGCCTTCGCACAGATCACAATCTCATCACGGGAGGCCACCGCCCCCATCAGCTTGCCGAGCACTTCCTCACAGGTGCCTTCGCCGTAGGAGGTGCCGACGTCCACCAGCGAACCACCGGCGTCCAACAGGTCCCGGAGCTGCTCAGCCGCCTCGTGCTCGTCGGTGTCCCGACCCCAGGTCATCGTGCCCAGGCCGAGACGGGAGACGCGCAGGCCGGTGTGGCCGACGTACCTCTGCTCCATGACCGCTGAACCTAGGGCGTGGCCGAAGAATCTCCAACCGACTGCGACCGGCCCATACCACCCGGACCGGGCGGGGAAGGCTCCGTTCGGGTACCCCTGCCTGGATTCTCGGGACGACGACGCTAGGCTCGCGAGCCATGCGCTTGGGTGTGAATCTTGGATATTGGGGTGCCGGGAACGACGCGGACAATCTGGCGTTGGCTCTGGAGGCAGACCGGCTCGGTTACAGCGTCTGCTGGGTGGCCGAGGCCTACGGCTCGGACGCGCCGACGGTGCTGTCCTGGGTGGCGGCTCAAACCTCCCAGATCGACGTCGGGGCCGCGGTGATGCAGATCCCGGCTCGCACCCCGGCGATGACCGCGATGACGGCCGCCACCTTGGACACCCTGTCCGGCGGCCGGTTTCGGCTCGGCCTGGGCGTCTCCGGCCCGCAGGTGTCGGAGGGTTGGCACGGCGTCCGGTACGCCAAGCCGCTGACCCGCACCGAGGAGTACGTCGACATCGTCCGGATGGCGCTGCGCCGCGAACGGGTCCAGTACGACGGCAAGCACTTCACGTTGCCGTTGCCGGACGGGCCGGGCAAGGCGCTGAAGCTCACCGTGCACCCGGTCCGCGCCCAGATCCCGATCTACCTGGCCGCCGTCGGCCCGAAGAACCTCCAGCTCACCGGCCGGATCGCGGACGGCTGGCTGGCGATCTTCTTCTCGCCCGAGCAGGCCGCGCTCTCCCTGGACCCGATCAAGGCGGGCCGCGAGCAGGCCGGTCACTCCGGGCCTGACCTGATGCAGGGCTTCGACGTGGTCGCCTCCACCCCAGTGGTGTTCGACGACGACGTGGACGCCGCGGCCGCCCCGATCCGGGGTTTCGCCGCGCTGTACGTGGGCGGGATGGGCAGCCGGGAGCAGAACTTCTACAACGCGCTGGCCTGCCGGATGGGCTACGAGGCCGAGGCCGCGCAGGTCCAGGATCTGTACCTGAACAAGGAGTACGAGGCGGCAGCGGCAGCGATCCCGCGCGACTTCATCGATGCCACCAGCCTGATCGGCCCACCGGAACGGATCCGCGACCGGATGCAGTCCTTCGCCGAGGTCGGGGTCACCACACTGACGATCTCCCCGTTCGCGCCGACCCTGGAAGCCCGGGTGCAGACCCTGCGCCAGGCCGCCGACGCGCTCGAGGCAGCTGGCCTCGCGGAATGAGTTCGCTCGGATACATCGATGCGATCGTCCTGGGCGTGGTGGAAGGGCTCACCGAATTCCTTCCGGTCTCCAGCACCGGGCACCTGACGATCGCGGAGAAGCTGCTCGGCCAGGACATTGACGACCCCGCCGTGACCTCCTTCACCGCGATCATCCAGTTCGGCGCGATCGTGGCGACGTTCCTGTACTTCCGGTCGGACATCACCCGGCTGGCGATGGCCTGGTTTCGCGGGCTCGGGCGGTCCCGGGGCCGGCACAACCGCGCCGACCCGGACTACCGCTTCGCCTGGTTCGTGATCGCCGGGTCGACCCCGATCGTGATCATCGCGCTGGTGGCCGAACCACTGATCAAGGGCCCGCTGCGCAGCCTTTGGGTGGTCGCGGCGGCGCTGATCCTGTGGAGCGCGGTGATCTGGTACGCCGAGCGCAACCCGATCCAGAAGTACGAGGAGAACGAGCTCACCCTCCGCCAGGTACTGATCATCGGGCTGATGCAGTGCGTGGCCCTGGTCCCGGGGGTGTCCCGCTCCGGGGCCACCATCTCCGCCGGTCTGATGGTCGGCGCGACCCGAGTGGCCGCCACCCGGCTGTCGTTCTTCCTGGCGATCCCGGCACTGACCGGCGCCGGGTTGAAGTCGCTCGGCGACATCGACACCAGCGTGGTCGGGCTCGGACCGTTGCTGATCGGCACCGTGGTCTCGTTCGCCGTCGCCTACGCCTCGATCGCCTGGCTGCTCAAGCTCGTCGGCAGCCATTCGATCAACGTCTTCAACCCGTACCGGATCGCGCTCGGCGGGTTGCTCCTCGTGCTGCTGACGACCGGCCACCTCAGCGCCACGTAGACGCTCTAAGCTGCTCAGGTGCCTACTGTGCTGCTTGTTCGCCATGGCCGAACGGCAGCGAACGCCGGCGGTGTGCTGGCCGGCTGGACCCCGGGCGTCTCGCTCGACGACACCGGCCGAGCCCAGGCTGCCGCCCTGGCTCAGCGGATGGCGATCCTGCCGATCTCGCTGGCGGTCTCCAGCCCGCTGCAGCGCTGCCAGGAGACCGCCGAGATCCTGCTGGCCGACACCGTCGACGCGCCCCCCGCCAGGCTCGCCCGGCCGAAGCTGCTCACCGACGACCGGCTGGGCGAGTGCCGGTACGGCGACTGGACCGGCAAATCGCTGAAGGACCTGGTCAAGGAACCGCTGTGGCGGGTGGTGCAGGCTCATCCGTCGGCCGCGGTGTTTCCCGGCCCGGAGGGTGAGGCGATGCTGACCATGCAGCACCGCGCGGTCAGCGCGATCCGGGAGTACGACGCCCAGGTAGCCGCCGAGCACGGCGACGAGGCGCTCTGGGTCGCCTTCTCGCACGGGGACGTGATCAAGGCGATCCTGGCCGACGCGCTGGGCATGCACCTGGACGCCTTCCAGCGGCTCGTAGTCGACCCGTGCTCGGTGTCGGTGGTCCGGTTCACCCCGCTGCGACCGTTCGCCGTTCGGGTCAACGACTCCGGCGGTGACCTGGCTTCACTGGTCCCGCCACCGGCGAAGAAACGCCGTTCCAAGGCCCGCAACAAGGCGGTGTCCTCGGACGCCGTCGTCGGTGGTTCGGCAGGCGGTTCTGCAACCGGACCCGGAACGACGTAAGGTCATTGCTCATGCCCCGTCAGGTGTATGAATACGACCCTCCCGAGCGGTTTGTGGCCGGTACGACCGGGCAACCCGGCGGCCGAACGTTCTTCCTTCAGGCCCGTGCCGGTGGTCGGGTGACCACGGTCCAGCTGGAGAAGCAACAGGTCTCCGTGCTGGCCGAACGAGTCGACGAGCTGCTCGACGAGGTGCTGCGACGGTCCGCCGGTTCCGCCGCCGTACCTGCGCTGGCCCCGGTCTCCGCCGAGGACACGGCACCTCTCGACACCCCGATCGAGGAGGAGTTCCGGGTCGGCACGATGAGCCTGGCCTGGGACGGTGAACTCGAGCGAGTGGTGATCGAGTGCTTCGAGGCCGGCGACGCGACCGGGGAGGACGAGGAAGATCTCCCGGACGCCGACGATGACGCGGATGGCGCGGTGCTGCGGGTCTCGCTGGCCGGTGCGGCCGCGCGGGCCTTCGCCAAACGGGCACTCGCCGTCGTCTCCGCCGGTCGCCCGCCGTGCCCGTTCTGCGCGAACCCCCTCGACCCCGAGGGCCATGTCTGCCCTCGAGCCAACGGATACCGGCGCTGAACGCAGACCCGGTCGCGCCGTCCAGGCCCGCGGAGGGCGACCTGCTGGAGCTTCTGACCCGTGGTGACCTCGAGGTTCACGGCCGGCTCACCGACGCCAGCAACGCGACCCTCTACTCGACCGCCACCCTGGACGGCTCGGTGATCGGTTGCGTGTACAAACCGGTGGCGGGGGAGAAGCCGCTCTGGGACTTCCCGGCGCGGACCCTGGCCCGCCGCGAGGTCGCCGCCTACGAGCTGTCGGCTGCCAGCGGGCTGGGCGTCGTCCCACCGACCGTCCTTCGGGACGGGCCCTTCGGCCTCGGCAGCGTGCAGTGGTGGGTGAGTGGCGGTGAACTCGGGGCGTCGGGTGACTCGGCGGTTCCCGGTGATGGTCCGGCCGGGATCGGTGGGTTTCCGGCTGCCGCCGAGCCGGTGATGGGCGAGCTCGGGGCCGGGGTGATCGACGTCGTCCCGCCGCAGCGGGTGCCGGCTGGTTGGCTGCATGTGCTGGACGCCGAGGGCCGTGACGGCTCGCCGGTGGTCCTCGCCCACGCCGATGACCCGACCCTGCGCCGGATGGCGTTGTTCGATGCTGTGACGAACAACACGGACCGTAAGGGCGGGCACATCCTCCGGCACGCCTCCGGGTCGATCTACGGCGTCGATCACGGGCTCACGTTCAACCTGGAGGACAAGCTCCGGACCGTGCTCTGGGGCTGGGCCGGCGACCCGCTCGGCGACGAGGCGGTGGAGGTGCTGGATCGCCTGGTCACCGATCTTTCCGGGGCCAGCGCACTGCGGGCCACCCTGGAGGAATTGCTGTCCGGTCGCGAGGTCCACCGGACCGCCCGCCGGGCCGCCCAGCTGCTGCGCCGCCGCCGGTACCCGGAGCCGCCGCCCGACGGTTGGCACGCCATCCCCTGGCCGCCGTTCTGACGATCCGCCCAAGCTTCGCGCGGACTTCGCACCGTTGAACCCGTGATCGGACCGTCGAGCGATCCTGCTGGCCCGTGATCATGCACAGTTGCCCACCTCTTGGCCCGTGATCATGCACAGTTGCCCGCCT
>Ga0326721_10000560_pt1 | contig 11313 bp, 10 predicted proteins | sample SGPome_FD_203951 | JGI IMG/M metagenome (GOLD analysis project Ga0326721, IMG submission 203951) | Soil microbial communities from Southern Great Plains, Lamont, Oklahoma, United States - SGP_1_2016 | ecosystem: Engineered > Artificial ecosystem > Soil microcosm > Unclassified | place: USA...
CTGAATAGGCAGCAGATTTGCGCCGCATTGGGCGTGAGCGAGTCAACAATAAGGCGGCTGGAGCAGAATGGCCTACCATTCACCCCGGTCGGCGTCAGGTCAAAGCGGTACGACCTGGCAGAGTGCAAGAAGTGGTTAAAGGAGAATCAGCAGTGTCAATCTGGGAAGACAAAGCCGGTCGGAAGCACGTCGGAGTTATGGTCCAAGGCAAGCGAGTTCACCGCATCCTGCCGGAGGGTGCATCTGCGAGTGATGCCAAGCTCGTAGAAGCCGAGATCCGTGCCGCCGTGGCGCGGGCGCCGAAGACCGTGAACATCCCCGGCGATCCGCCGATGGCCGCCATCCTGGCGATCTACGTGGAGCACGCGCAGCACCTGCGCAGCGCGGAGACATCGGAATATCACGCGCGCCGCCTGGGTCCGTGGGCCGAGCGGTACAAGGCCAGCCAGGCGCAGGAGTTCGCCGACCACGTGATCAAGGACATGCGCGGCAGCTACGCGCCGGCCACGATCAACCGGTCGCTCGCCTGCGCGAAGAAGGGACTTGAGATCGCCTGGCGCCAGCGCCTGATCCCGGAGAACTATGGTCTGCGCATCAAGCTGCTGACGGTCAATAATAAGCGCGAGGTGTTCCTGAAGGTCGAGGAGGTCCGCCAGATCGCGCAGCACTGTTCGGAGCAGGCCCAGGCCGCAATCTGGTTCGCGCTGCTGACCGGCGCGCGCCGCGGCGAGATTTTCCGGATCCGGGCGGAACACATCGGCGTCGACACGATCAGCCTGCCGGCCAGCCACACGAAGACGAACCGCATGCGCGTGATCCCGATCATTCCCGCACTGCGCCCATGGTTGAAGCACTTCCCCCTGACGATCACCGTCGACGGCGTGAAGTCTGCCTGGCGCCGCGCGCGCGTGTCAGCCAGGATGGAGCACGTGAACTTCCACGACCTGCGACACTCGTGCGCGAGCATCATGCTGGGCCTGGGCGTGGACCTGTACACTATCAGCAAGGTGCTCGGGCACAGCACCGTGCAGACGACACAGAGATACGCCCACCTGCAGGTCGACGCGCAGCGCGCCGCGCTGGAGAAGCTGGGGGAGCTGGCCCACAAGTAGCCTGTGTAAAAACGTGTGTAATCCGGTGCAAATCAGTACCGGTTTATGGCGTGCTGGACAGTGGTTCACCCTATGAAGCGCTGCACGAAACCATCCTTCAATGGCATTCACACTGCAGGGGTCGCAAGTTCGAAACTTGCACTTCCCACCAGAATTTAGCTGAGAAATCAGCGACTTAAAGAGAGCCGGAGCGAATCGCTACCGGCTCTTTTTTTACCTGTGTAATTTTCCGGTGTAATTGGCCGTGCTCACGGTTGAGCAGAATCACCCCGCGCGAGCCGCGCACCGCTACCGTGGCAGCATGATACAACGCACCGACCACATCACCGCCAGCCGGGTGGACCTCGCGCTGATCCTGCTCCCCGAGATCACCTGGCTGGAGATATCCTGCATGCTCGCGCTCAGCGGGGTGCCGCCGGAGGTGGCGGCGAGGGTGCTGGCTCTGCCTGGTGCCCGGCGGGCGCCGCCGGAGACCCGATCGACGGCGGCAGCAGCAAACAGAATGCCCGGCCAGCCTCCTCGCTGAACAGGTAGACGTCGCCGTTGGGCGTCGCCAAGTGGAAGTCCATTACGGCACCAGCCCGTGCTCGCGTGCTGCCGTCTGGCAGGCTCGTCCAGTAGCCATGTGTTCCTCGACCGCCAGCTTCAGCGCGACAAGATCTCGCTCAGCGTCTGCTCGAACCAGCCGGCCGGCGGGATGGGCTTCATCGCTGCCGGAGGAAATTTCGGTTTCGGTGGGGGCGGCAGGTCCACAGATTGCGGCACCGACGTACACGCGCTGAGTAACAATGCGCTCACGCACAGGAGCAAGTTCTTCATTTTTGGCCTCGGTGATCTTGAGGTTGATGGCGCCCTGGGCGATCGCCAGGACGGAGTTCTCTTCAGTGCGGCGCATCACCGCGACAGCATCCCGCGCGGCGCGCTCGGCGGCGGCTGCGTCGTAGCCGGCCTGGTACCGCGCGCGGCTGTACTGGCGAATGCACAGTCCCGAGAAGATCAGCAGACAGACCAGCAGCAGGGCGCCGGCGACGAATCTTTCGAAGCGGCTCATGCCAGTTCCTTTGCGGCGCGGCGCGCGATGTCCAGGCATTCCATCAAGCCGTTGTCGCCTCCGTTGATCACTTCGCGCACCGCGGTGAGCTTGCCTTGTTCAGCAAGGAAGTTCAGGCTGCGGCCAGTCTTGTTGCCCTGATCCCAGAACCACGCCGCCGCCAGACAACCAATCTCGAGCTGCTCGATCAGCTCGGGATTCTTCAGCAGGTCGAGCCCTAGCGCAGCGCCGCACTTCTTGTAGTTAGCCCGGCCAGTGATCTGGATGGGGCCCCGCCCCCGGAAGTTCCAGCCGTCGCCGCTGACCGGGCCGCCATTGCCATTGCGGTATGCATAAGCGATGCAGGCGATGCTGCGCTGGTTTGCCGGGTGGGCTTCCGTGCGGCCGTAGTGGTTGGCCTGCGCCGGCGTGAAGCGGCCCTTGAACCCCGACACGGTGAGCAGGCGCTCCGCCGAATAGTTCAGGCTCTCGACCATGCGTGTCAGGTTCTTCGATTCGTGCAGCACCTGGGCGAGGAACACGGCGCGGCTTTCCTTGCTGGTGATGCCGAAGCGCGCCATCGCGGCCGTCAGCGGTTCGGCGAACTGCCTGGCGATCTCGCGGGGCACTGGCCCGATACGGGAAAGCTGATCGGCTGTGAGGGGCGTAGCGGCGACGACGGAGGCGGGAAGATCAGCGGGTTTCATCGGTCGTATCCTTGGCAGAGGGGAATTTCGTATCGAAGAGGGCTTCGGCTTTGAACAGCGCGCGGCTGCCCATGTGCGCGCCGATGCCGGTCAGGGCATAGGTCAGCGGCATGGGGAAGTCCTGCCACTGACAGATGTTGGCGGTGATGAGGCCGGCCAGGCCCGAGATCACGATCTCGCCGACAAACTCGGTGAAGTTCCAGGCGCGCACATGGCTCTCTCGCATCTTCCGGACGAACGAGGCGACGCCGCCCAGCAAGGTGATCAGGACCAGCCAGATCCAGGGGAGGATCTCGGCCCATTCGTTGGCGGGCGGATGAGGTGGTTTATCGAGCATGATCTGTCCTTATCGCGTGAGAGCGTCAAAGCTGATCGAGTCGAGGAACACCAGGTCGTTGAGCGCCATGGCGTCGAGGATCGCGACGCTACCGGCGTTGGTGATCTCAAGCGTGCGGGTTACCATCGCCCCGCCTGCCGTCTGCACATGGCAGGGGAAACGCATGTTGACGAGCGGACCCGGCGACACCGCGCCCAAGCTGATGTTGGCCCCGGCCGTCGTCATCTTGAGCACACCGGCGAACTGCACCCGGTAGGGGCGGTAATAGGCGCTGGCGGCAGCAAACGCCGGGTTGCCCATTTGAGCGGCGTTCCCGCTAAGGACAAAACCACCGGCACTTGACGAGAGGAGCTTTCGAGCAGCTGGGGCGGCCGCGCCTGCAAACGCGATGCGTGAGATGTCGAGGTCGCCGGCATTACGCTGGATCATGTAGGCGCCTGTTTGCGCCACGGTAATCGACATCAGGATGTTGCCGTGCGTGTACTGGCTCGCGTCGAAGGTCATCAGCGCCATGGCCGCGTCGCCGATATAGGTTTGCAAACCGTGGCCGATGTCCAGGCCCACCACGTTGGCGCCCAATTCGAAGCTGCGCCCGCTGGTGATGATGTTGTGCGAGCCGATCGTAAACCGCTGGACCTTGGTGGGACCGTATCCCATGCGCAGTACGGCGGCACCGCTGGTTCCCATGTCCACGTCCAGGTGCCCGATCGACACGTCGGTGACAAAGCTGTCGCCGCCGACCGTCAGCACGTCGGTTCCTGGCTTGAAGTTGCGCACCACCAGGTTCCCGATCTTGAACTTCGTCAGGAAAGGAGAAACGGTCTGGTCTGAAAAGAAGATGATCGTGCCAGGTTTCTGCTCGACGTTGTTCTGGAACCAGGAGTCCACCAGGATGTTGCCGAACTGGTTCTGTCTGCAGTAATTGGCCACGTTGGCGTTGAAGTTCATCGAATCGCCCATGCCGCCGCGCACGGTGAGGCTCGCGCACTGCAGGTCGATCGACTTAGACACGAAAGCATGCCAGCCGCCGATCGCTTCGATGCTGCCGATCTTTACGTTCTCAAGGTTCTCGAACAGCATCACATGCTTATAGGTCGCAGCATTACCATTCGTCGGCGCCGCTCCGAGTGCGATGATGCGGTCGCACTTTATGTTTTTGATCGTCGCCTGTGGTGCCGGATAGGTCGTGTTTGCGCCAGGGACAAATACCTCAGCAAAAGCGCCGTTGTACTTACTGTTCAGCACGTCGAGGCCACAATCGACGCCTAGGTCATAGCATTCGAAATCGTGCGCCAAGTTGAAGAGGGTGCCCTGCAGCACGGTGCCGCCTTCCAGCGCAGTGCCGGTCGCGTTGAGACGCGGCATGCCGGCGCCCTGAAGCCTGATCCCGCGCTTGGTGTTACCGATAAAAGGGCCTGCGCCGAAGTTGAAGTCGTTCGAATACAAACCTGAGATGTCGTAGGTTTTGGCCTCGAGCACGATCGTGGTGTACGGCGGCACCTTCTGCAGGGCTGTCTTGAGGTTGCCTCCGAACCGGTTCACGTGGACCACATCACGGAAGATCGATTCTGCAGTCCTCTCGACCTCGCTGTCCAGAGGCCCTTTCGTATGAACGAGGGAGGCGCCAGCAGCAGCGCCAAGCGAGCGCTTGTCGACCGCGTTCCCGATGAGACCTACACCGTCCGCCTCACCCAGCGCGGCAATTACGCCTGCAGCCGACCCAGCTACAGGCACAACCGCGACGGGATTCCCTTGCGCGTCGAAACCTAACAGCTTGCTTGCGCGTTTGGCGGCTGCTGGCAGCGGCGCTGGTCCCGTCGCGTCGGACTTGGGAGCAAGCAGCGCGCGGCTGAGGATGGTCAGGTGCTGCTGCAGCGCCATCCACAGGCGGTTGAGATCCGAATTTACGACCCGCGCAAGGAAGTCGCCGTTTTGCTGATAGTCGGTCAAGCGCTCGAGAGTGACGAGGCGTTCGAGGCGCACTTGCGCGAGCGGGCTAGGAGCGCCATCGAACGTGACGGTGCCGCCGGTCGGGATCCCGATCCCGTTGACGATGAAGCCAGAAGTGATCAGTTCGTCATTGAGGTAGACCAGCAGGTCGGACGCCTGCAGGACTTGGCAACCATAAGCAAACGTTACGGTAACGCCGTTGCCTACGTGGTGAAAAACGGTTTCTTGTGCGGATACGGACACAGCGGTCACTCCCAGAAGGAGCGCCGCTTAATGTCGACGCTCAGGTTTCGAGCGTCACCTCAAAGACGCCCGTCGAATGGCGCCAATCTTCGCGTGTATTGCCGGTCGGAATCCCGACCAAATGGTTAATGCGCACTGGCGCCTGCTCGATCGCCCCGGCGCCGCTGTCCAGGTAGTCGTCGGGCTGCTGCTTCACTGCCGGGTTCCAGTCCTTCATCTGGTCCCACAGCGGCCCGTTCAGGACGTCGACGTGCGCCCACAGCACGCCCGACTTCATCGGGGCTTCAAGCGCGCCGAGGATCCGCTCGTTTTTGTTGGCATTTTGGACAATTTCCGTCACGCCGCAGTTCAGCCGCCGCTGTTTAATTGCGCGCATCAGCAGCTTGCCGACGAAAGAGCCGACGCTGTTGGTCTCCACGTACACGTGCAGGATGTTCGCCTTCTGGATGATGTCGACCGCCTGCAGCACCTGGCCGCCGATGATCTCGGTGTTCCGGGTGTCGCTGAACTCGGCAAACTCGCCGGTCAGCCCCTCGCACACGTGCCAGTAGTGGTTGCCCAGGCTGTCGTCGTAGATAACGGAGAAGGCCGAGGCGTCGCCGCCGGCCTTGCCCAGGGAAGGGTCCCAGTAAGCGCGCCCGCTCACGATCTGGACTTTGCCGAGCATCATGCGCGTCTGGCGGTTCGCGCGCTCGAGCGTCGGCTGCAGGTCGTAGGCCTTGATTCGCTCCGGGTCGAGGCGGCTTTCGGTGATCGGTTTCGCTTCGAGCATGTATTGGCTGTCCCAGTAGTTGAGCGTGCGGGTTTTCTTGCGGCGCTTGGCGATGTCCTCGCGGGTGAAACGCTCCGGCCAGGCGCAGTGCGCATAGATGTCGAACACCACGCCCGGCGGGCTGGCGAACACGACCTCATTGCCCTCGACCCGATAGTCGGTGCCTTCGACCAGCAGGCGGGAAAACCGGTGGATTCCCAGCATGACGTATAGCCCGTCCTCGCCCGGGGTGAAGTCGAAGCGGTACCGGGTAGCCTTGCTGGTTTCCTCGTAGCGGACGCTCGATTCGAACAGCGGGATCTTCAGCAGCGCGGCGCCCGCAGCCACCTGCTCGGGGTAGATCGAGTTGTGGGTGTGCGGGGTGCCGATGTAGGTTTCGCGCCCGCCCGGCACCAGGATGAAGGTCGACTCCTGAATCTTGTTGCGCAGGTTCTCGCGGGCCTCGGCGGTCTTGATGTTCTTCGGGACCTCGACGTCGTCGTAGTCGATGTCGCGCGCGCGGGCGGAGGTCACGTTCTGGTTCACGCCGGTTGCGGTCATGCTGGCGTTTCGGGCGTCGACGGCGCCAGCCACCCAGAACATCTGGGCGCCGGGCTTCGTTGGCAGCATGCCGGCGCACAGCGGGTGCCGGCGCAGCACGTTGATGGTGTCGCGCGTGAGCTTCGTGGCCAGCGGGCCGTCGGCCGCCCAGATCAGAGATACCCAGGTGGGATCGCTGTACAGCTGCCATGCCTTGTAGACCGCGTAGATGGTCGACTTGGCCGCGCCCCGGAAGACCATCAGCACGCGCACCGGGTCGGCGCAGGTCTCCAGCCATTGGCAGATGCGGACGTGGAGCAGGGGGACCGTCCAGCCCTGCACCTTCGCCCACAGCACGAAGAACGCCAGGAAACTGACCTTATTTTCCATGGGCCTGCTTCTGGCTTTTTTGCAGCTTGTCGAGCAGCTTGGACGCTTCCTTTTCCGCTGCCTTCATTTCGGCATCGAGGCTGGTTTCCTCCTGGGCCTGCTCGGGGTCGGGCACGCCGCCCGCCCCACCGCCGCCGGAACGCATCTGGATGATGCCGATCAGGTTCGTGGTCCGGACGATCACGGACAGCGTCGCCGCGGCATTCTTCTTGCACCAGTAGCGGTCGCCCCGGGTTTGCTGGTCCATCGCGGCGATCGCCACCCCGTTGCCGGGCCAGACGGCCGGATCCGCTTCACCGATAAAAGCGTCGGTCAGCTTCTCGGTCAGCTCCTGCAGTTTTTCGTATTGATCTTGTCGCATCAGTTTCCTCCGATCGCTTCCATGTCCGGTGCGCGTTCCGGCGCACCAGTGCCTGGTTTCCACCAGTAATCCTGCCCCCAGTCCCGCTGCGCGCGCTGTTGCATGCGCGAAAGATATCCGGGGCTCAGGTTCTCTTGTAGAGCATGCAGGCCGGCATGGTCAAGTGCCGCTTTCGCGTACCACAGGTTGACGTAGGGGAGGTGGCTGCGAGCAGTCCGGATGCTCTCCGCGGCGAAGTGCGTGTCGTCCCCGTTCGCCGCCTCGTACAGGTTTTCTACGCCCAGCTTGTAGCCGATATCGAAGACGCTGCCCACGGTCGGCCCGGCCACGTTCTTGATCGCGTTGGCGGTGGCGTCGCCCGGGTTGGCGGTCGGATCCGTGAGCAGGAAGTCGCCGACGATACCCATGCCGCCGCCCTGGGCCATGGCGCGCATCCAGAATTTCGGGGTCGTCATATCGAGCGGGTCCTTGCCCTGGACGATCTGCTTGTTCTGGTAGGCGATAGCGCCCAGCGCGGTGAGGGAGGTCATCATGGCGGCGCCGTACATCAGCCGGTTGGCCATCATCGGAGCGCCGTCGACGGAGGGAGCGTCGAGCATCCGGCGCCAGTGACGCGATATCATCGCGATCGGGAAGCTCTTGAACTGCATGACGGAGCGCGCCAGTTCGCCGCGCACGGTGCCGCGCGACAGGCCGCCCGCGCTGGCGGCCGCCTTCGTGGCCAGGTCCGGGTTGATGACCGCGTACTCCGACTCGTCGGTGATCAGGCCGATCACCTTGGCCACCACCTCGCTCGAGCGCGCGTCGCCGCTGGCGTGGATGGCTTCCGGCGTGAGGAAGTCGGCGCCCTGGTAGTTCGTCAGCTGGCCAGCACGGATTACCTCCCAATCCGTTTCGGTGATGCCCTTGCGCGCCAGGTGCGACCGGTCCCATTCGGACAGCGCGGCCCAGTCCGTCTTCGCCAGCTTGGCCAGCCCGTTCATCATGGTCATCGAGAACGCGCGGCGCAGGGTGTCGGTCCAGGCATTCATCAGCGAGAGCTTCATCGTGGAGTTGGCCAGGCGGCCGCTCCAGTTGTTCTTGATGTTGTCGCCGCTCCAGCGGTTCAGGTTGGAGATCATCGAGTCGGCGATTACGCCGTGCATGGTCAGGAAGTCGCGGGTGTCGCCATCGAACTGCTTGCCGATGTTCTTCAGCGCTTCCCAGTAGGAGAGCTTGTTGAAGCCGGTCGTCACGAAGAAGGTTCCCACGTCGGTGACGCTCGACAGCACCGCGCTGGCCAGCTTGCCGAACACCTGGATATTGCGGGCGTCCTGCGCGATCCGCGCGAGGTTGCCGTTCTCGGCCATGCCGGTCTTGCCGCTGATCAGGTCCCAGTAGCTCTGGGGCGTCATGCCGAACGAGCGTTCGACGCCCACGTCAGCCTTTTCGGCCAGGTCGAACTGCAGCTTCATCTGCTGGGCAGGGTTGGGACCGTAGCGCTCGACCAGGGCGATGTCGCGCGAAAGGCCGCCGATGTGGCCCAGCATCGCGTCGTACATACTGCCGCCGCCGTACTGTCCCATGTAAGCCAGGTAGGCCTCGGCGTCCTTGAAGTGGATCTGGCGGCTGTCGCTGCCAGCGTTCGCGCGCGCGCCGCTGCCGCCGCCTTTCCCGGGCGTCATCTTGTTCAGGCCGCCGGTCGCGATGGTGTCCCACGCCGAGTTCAGCACGTCGGCCAGCTGCTGGTCGGTCAGGCGGGTGCCGTCTTCCTGGAAGTAGCGGTTGCGGTCCAGCAGCGGCAGGGTGTCCTGCACCCACTTGGCGCGCGCCGCCGCGTCGCCGCTGCCGCGCACGCGCCCCTGGTCGTGCGGCTGGGGGAGGTAACCATATTCCAGCTTGCCGACGTCGCCGCCGCCGGCGTTGAAACGCGTGCGCAGCTGCTCGATCGATTCCAGCCAGGCCACTGCCGCCTTCTGCGCGATCGCATTGCCGGTACCGGCTGCGCCGTTGCCGTAGATCTCGATGGCTAGGTCGCGCGTCATGCCTGGGTTCTGGGCATCGAACAGGAACATCAGCGCCTTGCGACCGGCGGTGGTCCCCTCGGTGCTGCCAACGGCGTCGAGCAGATCCATCAGGTGGCTCATCGTCTCGCGCTTGATCCCCTCGGCATAGTTGTCGGTCAGCTCCATTTCCTTGACCAGCGCCTTGTTGCGCCCGATCGCGTAGGACGCCATCAGGTCGCCCACCCGGGTCTCCATCGCGGCGGTCCTCACGATCTGCAGCTGGGCGCGCTGCACCTTGAGCGCCGCTTCCCCCTGGATGTCGGCCATGGCCTGCTGCGTCGCATCGAGCACGCGCTGGTCGGCGGACTTTCCACGCCATCCTGCTGGGTCAGCCCGGGCGAGGTTGCGCATCGTGGCGCTGATTCGGTCATCGATCTTCTTCACTTCGGCATCGGTCAAGGACCGGCCGGCGGCCTGCTGGACAGCTGCTCTGCACTGTGGTTTCATCGGGAATGCTCTCTTTTCTCAAAATGATTGGTGTAATCGCGGTGATGACCCTGATCATCCCGCTGACAGTCTGGGCCGGCTCCGGTAGCTGGCGCCATGGCCTGCAGGCGTTCGTCGCCTACCTGAAGATCATGGGCTACATCACCGGTGCCGGTCTGGTACTGGGCGGCATTTTCTGGATGGCCGGCTTAGGCGCTTCGTAGGAAACACTCGGCGGCCACCTGCAGCAGCGGCGCATCCTGCACGTCGCGCGCCGCCTCCGCCTTCACCGCCTCCAATGCATCGGCCAGCCGCATCGGCGCCGCCATCCCCTCCAACTGCACCATCATGTCGGGCGACAGCTTGGCGATCTCCGCGCTCTGCGCTTCCAGCGATGCGCCAATAGGGTTTGCTCCGGCTTTCGCGTTCGTTGCAGCCGGAGCCGGTTTTGATGCAGTTTCGGGGGGCTTTGATGCAGAAACCCCCGGTTCTGATGCAGTTTTCGGTGCTTTCGATTCGCCCAGGGCAGCCACGGCGTGTTTCACCGCCAGCGCAGCCGGGCGCGGGGTAGGGCTGTCGATCGCGGCGCGGTCAGCCCGCACCCGGGCAATCTGGCCGTCCAGGTCGGCGATCTGCTTCTGGGTCTCCGCTGCGGTGCGGTGGGCATCGAGCTGCTGCTGGAGGCGCCCGATCTGCGCATCCACGCCTTCGAGGCGGATCCCGATGTCCTTTTTCGCCGCGGCGAGTGCGGACTTGTAGCTGACGCCCTGCGCGGCCTGAATTTCCTTGGCCAGCGTGCGCAGCGCCTCGTCGGTGGCGACCGGCCGCGATTGCTCGAGCTGGGCGATCTCCGCGCGCAGCGGTGCGACGACGCCAGGGTCGACCAAGTTGGCCGCTTCAGGCAGCAGCTCGGCGCGCGACTGCTCGAGGCGGGTGGTCAGGTTGTCGAGCAGGCGGGCCTGGCTGAGGCTGTCGAGCGGAATGGCGGTTGCGACGTCGACGCGCGCGCCGGCGCCGACCTGGTCAGCGGCGCGCAGGACGGCTTCCAGGTGCTGCTGCGCGCCGGCGGCGTCGGCCGGGTCGCGCAGGTTCCATGATTCGATGGTGTCGCGCACCAGCTGCACCCGGGCAGCAGCTACCACTTCCGGATCAGCGGCAGCGGCGCGCCCGGCCTCGGTACCGCTGCGCTCGGCGATGAAGGCGTCGGTGCGCTCGAGGTATCCGCGGGTTTCCTTCGACGGCGCCGCGCGGCCTTCTTTCACGGCCTTACCAGCCTTGCCGCCGCCGTTGTAATGCGCGATCGCCGCGCGGACGTCGCCGTCGTACTGCGCGATCAGGTCCTTCATGAAGCGCGCACCGGCGTCGATCGAGGCGGCCGGGTCGCGCGGATCACCCTTACCGTATGCGGCCCAGGTGTCGTC
>Ga0326721_10000561_pt1 | contig 11306 bp, 4 predicted proteins | sample SGPome_FD_203951 | JGI IMG/M metagenome (GOLD analysis project Ga0326721, IMG submission 203951) | Soil microbial communities from Southern Great Plains, Lamont, Oklahoma, United States - SGP_1_2016 | ecosystem: Engineered > Artificial ecosystem > Soil microcosm > Unclassified | place: USA...
GGGGGGGCCCCCACCCGGTCGCCGGGGTGCGGCCCCCGCCGCCGTTCGGACAGGGGCTCTCAGGCGTTGACCACGAGCCCCAGCTCGGCCTTGTCGGCGATGTGCGGGTGCTGCGGCACCACCCGCACCGTGTAGCCGAACGGGCCGGAGCGGTCGATCGTGACGGAGCCGCTGAACCGGTGCCGGCCGCCGCCCAGGTCCCCGTTGGGGGCCAGCAGCGCGTACCTGCGCTCGTGGATGTGGTCCGTCTCGGAGACCCGGCCGTAGCCGATCTCCGCCCGGACGTCCTCGGGGGTGAGCGAGCCGAGGGTGACGTAGGCGTGGACCCGCAGCTCGTCGCCGATCTGCGGCTCCTGCTCGACGCCCTCCGCGTCGACGTGCTCGACGCTCACCTCCGGCCAGGCCTGGCGCACCCGGCCCACCCAGCGGGACTCGGCCCGGGCGGCCGCGAAGCCGTCCGCGGCCGCCCGCCGCTGGGAGCGGGCGGCGGGGACGTAGAGCTCCCGGACGTAGTCGTCGACCATCCGCTTGGCCGAGACCCGCGGGCCCAGGGTCGCGAGGGTGTGCCTGACCATGGCCAGCCACTGGTGCGGCACGCCGTCGGTGCCCGGCTCCGAGCCCTCGGCGGCCTCGCCGTAGAAGCGGGGGGCCACGTGGTTCTCGATGAGCTCGTACAGGGCCGCGGCCTCGATGTCGTCGCGCTCGTCCGGGTGCGCGCCCTCGTCGGCGGTGGGGATGGCCCAGCCGTTCTGACCGTCGTACATCTCGTCCCACCACCCGTCGAGCACCGAGAGGTTGAGCCCGCCGTTGAGGGCCGCCTTCATCCCGGACGTCCCGCAGGCCTCGAGCGGGCGCAGGGGGTTGTTCAGCCACACGTCGCAGCCGGGGAACAGGGTGCGGGCCATCGCGATGTCGTAGTTGGGCAGGAAGACGATGCGGTGGCGCACCTCGGGGTCGTCCGTGAAGCGCACGAGGTCCTGGATCATCCGCTTGCCCTGCTCGTCCGCGGGGTGGGACTTCCCGGCCACCACCAGTTGCACGGGACGCTCGGGGTTCAGCAGGATCTTCTTCAGCCGCTGCGGGTCGCGCAGCATGAGCGTCAGGCGCTTGTACGTCGGCACGCGCCGGGCGAAGCCGATGGTGAGCACGTCCGGGTCCAGCACCGAGTCGGTCCAGCCCAGCTCGGCGTCGGCCGCGCCGCGGGCCTTCCACGACGCCCGCAGCCGGGCGCGCACGTCCTGCACGAGCCGCTTGCGCAGCTCCCGGCGGACCGCCCACAGCTCGGTGTCCTCCACGGAGTAGACGTGCCGCCACCGGGCGGCCCGGTCCAGGTCCGTCCCGTGCGGGTCGAGGACCAGCTCGGCCATCCGCGGGTCGATCCAGCTGGTCACGTGCACGCCGTTGGTGATCGACCCGATCGGGACCTCGTCGTTGTCGAAGCCCGGCCACAGGCCCTGGAACATCTGCCGGGAGACGACGCCGTGCAGCTTCGCCACGCCGTTGGCCCGCTGGGCCAGGCGCAGGCCCATCACGGCCATGTTGAACTTCCCGGGGTCCCCGCCGTCGTAGTCCTCCGCGCCGAGGGCGAGGATGTTCGCGGTGGGCACCGACGGGGCGAGGCCGGCCTGGAAGAAGTGCTCGATCTGCGCGCGCTCGAAGCGGTCGATGCCGGCCGGGACGGGCGTGTGGGTGGTGAAGACCGTGCCGCAGCGCACCGCTGTGAGGGCCTCCTCCCACGTCATCGGCTCGGCGTCGCCGCGGGGCTCCATGAGCTCGGAGACGCGCTCGATGCCGGCGAAGCCGGCGTGGCCCTCGTTGCAGTGGTAGACCTCGGGCTCCGGGGCGCCGGTCAGGCGGCGGAAGACGCGCAGCGCGCGCACCCCGCCCATGCCCAGCAGCAGCTCCTGCTGGAGCCGGTGGTCGCCCCCGCCGCCGTAGAGCCGGTTCGTGATGCTGCGGGCGTGGTCGTCGTTGTCCGGGATGTCCGAGTCGAGCAGCAGCAGCGGGACGCGTCCGACGTCCGCACGCCAGATGTGCGCCGACAGGGACCGGCCGTTGGGCAGCGGCAGGGTCACCCTGGCCGGGGTGCCGTCCTCCTCCCGCAGCAGCGTCAGGGGCAGGCCGTCCGGGTCGAGGACCGGGTAGGTCTCCTGCTGCCACGCGTCCCGGGACAGGGACTGCTTGAAGTAGCCGTGCTGGTAGAACAGCCCGACGCCGACCACGGGCACGCCCAGGTCCGAGGCGCTCTTGAGGTGGTCCCCCGCGAGGATGCCGAGCCCGCCGGAGTACTGGGGGAGCACGGAGGTGATGCCGTACTCGGCGGAGAAGTAGGCGATCGACGCCGGCGCGTCGGCGGGCTGCGTCTGCTGGTACCAGAGCTCGTCGGTGAGGTAGCACTCGAGGTCGGCGTCGAGCTCCTCGATGCGCCGGACGGTCTCCGGGTCGTCGGCGATCTGCTGGATCTCCTCCCGGGTGAGCGAGCCCAGCAGCTTGACCGGGTCCCCGTGGACGGCCTCCCAGGCCTGGGGATTGAGGTCGGCGAAGAGCCGTTCGGTCGGGCGGTGCCACGACCAGCGCAGGTTCTTGGCCAGGCGGCTCAGGGGAGCGATGGACTCCGGCAGCACGGTGCGCACGGTGAATCTACGGATTGCCTTCACGCGGTCAGACTACCCGGCCGCCCCGCCGTGTCGCGGTAGTCAGCGGGCTTAACGATCGTCGGCTTTGTCGCTAACGTGGTGCGGGTGAGCCAAGCCAACACTCCTTCCCCGACCGACCCGGCCTCGCGCCCGGCCGGCACGCCCGCCCCTGACCCCTCGACGGCCCCGGCCGGCGAGATCCCGGACGCCGTCGTGGCCGAGGCCGTCGCGGCCGAGCCGCCCGCGAAGAAGGCCCCGGCGCGCCGTCGGAGCTCGACGGCCAAGAAGGCCGCCGAACCCGCGCCGGAGGCCGCCGACGCCGCGCCCGCGGCCGAGGAGCAGGCTCCCGCCGCGAAGAAGCCCGCCACGCGCAGGACGTCCGCCGCCAAGGCCTCCGCGGGGACCGCCACGAAGACCTCCGCCGCGGCCGCGGACAAGGCGCCCGCCGCCAAGAAGCCGGCCGCGCGCAAGGCCCCGGCCCGCCGCCGCAAGACGGCGTTCTCCCGCGAGAACCTGGTCTACGGACGGATCCCCGTCGTGGACGTGAGCCCGGCCGTCGAGGACGGCCGCTTCCCGGCCAAGGCCGTGCCCGGCCAGTCGATCCGCGTGGGCGCCACGGTGTTCCGGGAGGGGCACGACGCCCTGGGCGTCACCGCGGTGCTCTACGACCCGCAGGGCGCCGAGGCCGAGCGCGTGCCGATGCGGCTGCTGGTTCCCGGCACCGACCGCTACGAGGCCTGGCTGACCCCGTCCGCCGAGGGCGCCTGGTCCTTCGCGGTCGAGGGCTGGGGGGACCTCTACGAGACCTGGCGGCACGCCGCCGAGATCAAGGTCGGCGTCGGCCAGGACGTCGAGCTGATGATGGACGAGGGCGTGCTGCTCTTCGACCGCGCCGCCGCGGAGGAGGGCCGCCCGGGCTCCGACGCCGAGCTGTTCCGCTCGGTCTCCCGCACGCTCGCCGACCGCGAGCTGCCGGCCGAGGACCGGCTCGAGGCGGCCGTCTCGGCCGGGGTGCTGGCCGTCGTGGCCGAGCGCCCGGTGCGCGACCTCGTCACCGAGAGCCGCCGCTACCCGCTGAAGGTCGAGCGCGCCGCCGCCGGCCAGGGCTCCTGGTACGAGTTCTTCCCCCGCTCCGAGGGCGCCGTCCTCGACGCCGAGACGGGCACGTGGACCTCCGGCACCCTGCGCACCGCCGCCGAGCGGCTCGAGGCGGTCGCGGGCATGGGCTTCGACGTCATCTACCTGCCGCCGATCCACCCGATCGGGCGGGCCCACCGCAAGGGGCCGAACAACACCCTGGTGGCCGGGCCCCAGGACCCCGGGTCCCCGTGGGCCATCGGCGCTCCCGAGGGCGGGCACGACGCCATCCACCCGGACCTCGGCTCGTTCGAGGACTTCGACGCCTTCGTGGCCCGTGCCCAGCACGTCGGCCTGGAGGTCGCCCTGGACCTCGCGCTGCAGGCGTCGCCCGACCACCCGTGGGTGGCCGCCCACCCCGAGTGGTTCACGACCCGCGCCGACGGCTCGATCGCGTACGCGGAGAACCCGCCGAAGAAGTACCAGGACATCTACCCCCTGAACTTCGACAACGACCCCGAGGGGCTCTCCCTCGAGGTGCTGCGGATCGTGGAGCTGTGGATCTCCCACGGCGTGAAGATCTTCCGGGTCGACAACCCGCACACCAAGCCCCTGTGGTTCTGGGAGTGGCTGATCGGCACGGTCAACGCCAAGCACCCCGACGTGGTCTTCCTCGCCGAGGCCTTCACCCGCCCGGCCATGATGCAGGGCCTCGCCCGGGTCGGCTTCCAGCAGTCCTACTCCTACTTCACCTGGCGCAACACGAAGCAGGAGATCGAGGAGTACTTCCACGAGATCAGCCACGAGACCTCGGCGGTGTACCGGCCCAACTTCTTCGTCAACACCCCGGACATCCTCACGGAGTACCTCCAGTTCGGCGGTCCGGCGGCGTTCAAGGTCCGCGCCGTCCTCGCCGCCACCGGGTCGCCGCTGTGGGGCGTCTACGCGGGCTACGAGCTGTACGAGCACGTGGCCCGGCCCGGGGCGGAGGAGTACATCGACAACGAGAAGTACGAGTACCGTCCCCGCGACTTCGCCGGGGCGGAGGCGGCCGGCCGGTCCCTGGCCCCGTACCTGCGCCGGCTCAACGAGATCCGCCGCGGGCACGCGTCGCTGGGCGACCTGCAGAACCTCACCGTGCAGACCACGTCCGACGACGCGCTCGTCGCCTACTCGAAGACGAAGACCGTCGGCCACGGGGAGGCGGCCCAGAAGGACACGGTCATCGTCGTCGTCAACGTGGACCCGCACGCCGTGCGCGAGGGCACCGTGTGGCTGGACCTCGCGTCGCTGAACCTCGACGACGCCGACTTCAACGAGGACGGCAGCTTCTGGGTCGACGACCTGATCAGCGGCGAGTCGTGGAAGTGGGGCACGCACAACTACGTGCGCCTGGACCCGCACCACGAGCCCGCCCACGTCCTGCACGTCCGGCGCAACGTCAAGTAAGGGTCTCCGAGACCCCGTCGGGGGCCTCCCTGGGCGCCGCGCCCGGGGAGGCCCCCTCCAGCACCCACCTATTGCCCCACCTGTCCGAAAGGCGGCACCCCCGCATGAGCACCTCGCCGTACTCGCTCAATGCCCCCGGCATCTCCCACGACCCCGACTGGTTCCGCAAAGCGGTGTTCTACGAGGTGCTCGTCCGGGCGTTCTCCGACGCCAACGGTGACGGCTCCGGCGACTTCTCCGGCCTGATCGACAAGCTGGACTACCTGCAGTGGCTGGGGATCGACTGCCTGTGGATCCCCCCGTTCTACGAGTCCCCCCTGCGCGACGGCGGGTACGACATCTCCGACTACTACTCCGTCCTGGACGAGTTCGGCACGATCAGCGACTTCAAGCGGCTCGTGTCCGAGGCGCACGCCCGCGGCCTGCGCGTGATCACCGACCTCCCGCTGAACCACACGAGCGACCAGCACCCCTGGTTCCAGGCCTCCCGCGAGGACCCGGACGGGCCGTACGGCGACTTCTACGTCTGGTCGGACACGGACGAGCTGTACCAGGACGCCCGCATCATCTTCGTGGACCACGAGGAGTCGAACTGGACGTTCGACCCCATCCGCCGGCAGTTCTTCTGGCACCGGTTCTTCTCCCACCAGCCGGACCTCAACTTCGAGAACCCCGCCGTGGTGGAGGCCGTGTTCGACGTCGTGAAGTTCTGGCTGGACATGGGCATCGACGGCTTCCGCGCCGACGCGATCCCGTACCTGATCGAGGAGGAGGGGACCAACTGCGAGAACCTCCCGGGCACGCACGACTTCCTCGTGAAGCTGCGCGCCATGGTCGACGAGCAGTACCCGGGCCGCGTCATCATCGCGGAGGCCAACCAGATGCCGCACGAGGTGGTGGAGTACTACGGCACGGAGGAGAACCCCGAGTGCCACATGTGCTTCCACTTCCCGATCATGCCCCGCATCTTCTACGCGCTGCGGGACCAGAAGGCGACCCCGATCATCGACACGATGCGGGAGACCCCGGACATCCCGCGCGGCACGCAGTGGGGGACGTTCCTGCGCAACCACGACGAGCTGACCCTGGAGATGGTGACCACCGAGGAGCGCCAGGCCATGCTCGGCTGGTACGCCCCCGACTCCCGCATGCGCGCCAACGTGGGCATCCGCCGGCGCCTGGCGCCCCTGCTGGACAACTCGCGGGCCGAGCTGGAGCTCATCCACGCCCTGCTGCTGTCGCTGCCGGGCAGCCCGTTCCTGTACTACGGCGACGAGATCGGGATGGGCGACAACATCTGGCTCGCCGACCGCGACGCCTCTCGCACCCCGATGCAGTGGACCCCGGACCGCAACGCCGGGTTCTCCAAGGCCGATCCGGGCAAGCTCTACCTGCCGGTCGTCCAGTCCCTCGTGTACCACTACAACCAGGTCAACGTGGAGGCGCAGCTGGCGTCGTCGTCCTCCCTGCTGCACTGGATGCGCCAGATGCTGGCGGTGCGCAAGGCGCACCCGGCGTTCGGGCTGGGCTCCTACGTCAACGTGGAGACCGACCACGACTCCGTGCTGGCGTTCCTGCGCGTCCTGCCGGACGAGGAGACGGAGGACGGCCGCGGCGAGACCCTGCTGTGCCTGTTCAACCTCGCCCACACGCCCGCGTGCGCCCGCATCCGGCTGCCCGAGTACGCGGGCCGCGGCCTGCGCGAGCTCTTCGGCGGGGACCTGTTCGGGGAGGTCGACGAGGCCGGCGAGTACCGCATCACCCTGGGCAGCCAGGACTTCTTCTGGCTGCGCCTGCGGGCGGCCGCCCGCGACGACGGCACGCACCCGCACACCACGGCCCTGCCGATCATCACCCCCGCCCGGAGCTGAGGCGACCCGCTCCTGCCGCACCCTCCCCGCCCGCACCCGGAAGGACCTGACCACATGAGCGACCAGCACCCCGACGAGCTCCTCGACCTCCTGCGCCGGTGGCTGCCGCGGCAGCGGTGGTTCCCCTTCGGGGACGGCGGCGAGGGCGTGGCCCTGCGGGTCGCCGCGCAGCTCGCGCTGCCCGGCACCGGGACGGACGGGGACGGCGGATCCGCCGAGGCCCGCGTCCTGCTGGTGGAGGCACAGGAGGCGGGGCGCACCGAGCTGCTGCAGGTGCCCCTGACGTTCCGCGGGGCCCCGCTGGAGGGCGCCGAGCGGTTCCTCGTGGGCGCCCTGCCCGCCGCCCGGTCCGACGCCGGCACGCCGGAGCCGGGCGCCGAGGACCCGGGTGCGGAGGACGGGCGGAGCCCGCTGCGCACCGCCCGCCTGCTCCGCGACCGGGCCGCCCGCGCCGGGCGGGCGGTCGCCCAGCGCACGGGCCTGCCGCTGCCCGGGGCGGAGGACGCGCCGGCCGGGCCGTGGGTCTACGACGGCGTGGGCGACCCCGCCTTCGTGGGCCCGGCGCTCGCGCTCATGCAGCAGGACGGCTCCGCGGGCTCCGGGCCCCTCGGGCTGTCCGTGACCGGCGCGCACGGCGGGGCGCTGCGCGTGTCCTGGCCGGTCGAGGGCCGCGACCAGGTGCGCGTGATCGCCAGCGAGCAGTCCAACTCGTCGGTGATCCTCACCCCGCCCACCGGCACGGCCGACGCCGACGCCGTGATCGTGAAGTTCTTCCGCGTGGTGGGGGAGGGCCGCAACCCGGACGTCGAGGTGGGCCGGGAGCTCACCGCGCTCGGCTGCCCCGCGGTGCCGCGCACCTTCGGCTGGCTCGACGCCCGCTGGCGCTCGGGCCTGGCCGCCCACGAGGGGCAGCTCGCCGTGGCCACGGAGTTCCTCGCGGGCTCCGCGGACGCGTGGGCCCGGGCGGTCGCCGCCGGGGAGCGCGGGGAGGACTTCTCCGCGCCGGCCCGCGACCTCGGCCGCACCACCGCCCGCGTGCACCGCGACCTCGCGCGCGCGTTCGGCGCGCACGCCCCCGACGACGCCGCCCGCGCCCGCCTGCTCGAGGACCTGGCCGGCCGCATCCGCTGGGCGCGCACGGAGACCGGCACCCTCTTCGACGACCACGCCGCGCAGCTCGACGCGGTCCTGGCCGCCCTCGAGGACGTCGCCGAGCTGCCCGAGCTCCAGCGCATCCACGGCGACTACCACCTGGGCCAGGTGCTGCAGGCCGCCGACGGGCAGTTCAAGGTCCTGGACTTCGAGGGCGAGCCGCTGCGCCCGATCGAGGAGCGCACGCGCCCGGACGTGGCCCTGCGCGACGTCGTCGGGATGCTGCGCTCCTTCGACTACGCCGCCGCCTTCGCCGCGCGCGCGGGCGCCCGCGACGCCGAGGACTGGGGCCGGCGCGCGAGCGGCGCCTTCCTCGAGGGCTACGCGGAGGTCGCCGGCCGGGCCGTGGACCGCGGGTCCCCCCTGTTCCTGGCCCTGTGGCTCGACAAGGCCCTCTACGAGGTCGTCTACGAGCAGCGCAACCGCCCCGACTGGCTGGAGGTCCCGGCCTCGGCGGTGCGCCGTTCTCTGGAAGGCGTCCGGTCGCGTAGCGTGAACCCTGAACCCGCCGGTGCGGCCGCCACGGCCGCCACCGACCACGACGACGACAGCTCCCGGTCCGAGCTCCGCCCCCCGGCGGGACCGGGAACGGAAATCGAGGACGATGTGACAGCCAGCACCCCGCAGGACCGCCGCGACACCGCACCGGCCGGTGCCGCCGCGCCTGCTGCCAAGCCTGCTGCCGCCCCCGTGCCGGCCGGCGCCGCAGCACCTGCCGCCGCACCCGCCGGCGGGCCCGTCCCGGTGCCCGAGCACGTGCTGGCCGCCGTGTCCGAGGGCCGCCACCACGACCCGCACTCCGTGCTGGGCGCGCACCCGAACCCGGACGGCACCGTCACGGTGCGCGCGCTGCGCCGGTTCGCGACCGGGGTCGCCGTGATCACCGAGGACGGCAGGGTCGAGCTCGAGCACGAGTGGGGCGGGATCTTCACGGGCGTCGTCCCGGCCCGCGAGCCCGGCCGGATCCCGGACTACCGCCTGGAGGTCACCTACCGCGGCCTCGAGCCGCAGCGCGGCGACGACCCCTACCGCTTCGCGCCCACCCTGGGCGAGCTGGACCTGCACCTGATCGGGGAGGGCCGCCACGAGACGCTGTGGACGGTCCTCGGCGCCCACGTGCGCCGCTACCCCTCGGCGATGGGCGAGATCACGGGCGTGAGCTTCGCCGTGTGGGCCCCCAACGCCCAGGCCGTGCGCGTCATCGGCGACTTCAACGGCTGGGACGGCACGGAGCACGCCATGCGCTCGCTCGGCGGCTCGGGCGTGTGGGAGATCTTCGTCCCGGGCCTCGAATCCGGCGCGACCTACAAGTTCCGCCTGCTGGGCCGGGACGGCGGGTGGCGGGAGAAGGCCGACCCCATGGCCTTCGGCACCGAGGTCCCGCCGTCCACCGCGTCCCGGGTCTTCGAGTCCACCTACGAGTTCCAGGACGACGAGTGGATGGCCCGCCGGGCGAAGACCGATCCGCACAACGGCCCCATGAGCGTCTACGAGATGCACATCGGCTCGTGGCGGATGGGCCTGGACTACAAGGACCTCGCCACGGAGCTCGTGGAGTACCTCACCTGGCAGGGCTTCACCCACGTCGAGTTCATGCCCGTGGCCGAGCACCCGTTCGGCGGGTCGTGGGGCTACCAGGTCACGTCCTACTACGCGCCGTCGTCGCGCTTCGGCACCCCGGACGAGTTCCGCTACCTCGTCGACAAGCTGCACCAGGCCGGCATCGGCGTGCTCGTCGACTGGGTGCCGGGCCACTTCCCGAAGGACGAGTTCGCCTTGGCCCGGTTCGACGGGGAGGCCCTGTACGAGCACCCGGACCCGCGCCGCGGCGAGCACAAGGACTGGGGCACCCTGATCTTCGACTACGGGCGCAACGAGGTCCGCAACTTCCTGGTGGCCAACGCGTCCTACTGGCTCGAGGAGTTCCACGTCGACGGCCTGCGCGTGGACGCGGTCGCGTCGATGCTCTACCTGGACTACTCGCGCAACGACGGCGAGTGGGAGCCCAACGCCTTCGGCGGCCGCGAGAACCTCGAGGCCATCGCCTTCCTCAAGGAGGCCAACGCCACGGCGTACAAGCGCACCCCCGGCATCGTGATGATCGCCGAGGAGTCCACGTCCTTCCCGGGCGTCACCCGGCCGACCGACGCCGACGGGCTCGGCTTCGGGCTGAAGTGGAACATGGGCTGGATGAACGACACGCTCGAGTACATGGCCGAGGACCCGATCAACCGGTACTACCACCACAACAAGCTGACGTTCTCGCTCGTCTACGCGTTCTCCGAGAACTTCATGCTCCCGATCTCCCACGACGAGGTCGTCTACGGCAAGGGCTCGCTGCTGCGGAAGATGCCCGGAGACCGGTGGCAGCAGCTCGCCAACGTCCGCGCCTACCTCGCGTACATGTGGGCGCACCCGGGCAAGCAGCTGATCTTCATGGGCACCGAGTACGCCCAGGAGTCGGAGTGGTCGCAGGAGCACGGGCTGGACTGGTGGCTGTCCGAGACCCCGCCGCACAAGGGGGTCCAGGAGCTGGTCCGCACGCTCAACGACATCTACCGGGACACCCCGGCCCTGTACGAGAGGGACAACAACCCCGCCGGTTTCGAGTGGATCGACGCCGGCGACGCCGGGCGCAACACGCTGTCCTTCACCCGGTGGGACGAGCAGGGCAACCCGCTCGTGTGCGTGGCGAACTTCGCCGGCCACCCCCACAAGGACTTCCGCCTCGGGCTGCCGTGGGCGGGGGAGTGGGTCGAGGTGCTCAACACGGACTCCGAGCTCTTCGGCGGGTCCGGCGTCGGCAACCTGGGCAAGGTCACCGCCACCGAGGGAGCCCACAACGGCAGCCCGGCGTCCGCCGTGCTCACCGTCCCGCCGCTCGCGGTGCTGTACCTCAAGCCCGCCGAGGACTGACGCTGCGCCGGCCACGGCGCCGGCCACGCCGCTGCACCCAGCGAGGGGCCCGGGTCCGAGACCCGGGCCCCTCGGGCACCCCGGATCCGTGGCCGGGAGGCGCTGCCGGGCCCGGGTTGCACCGCCGCCGCAAAGGGAGTAACTTCTTCCGAGTCGCCGCGGCGAGGAACTCCTCCGGGAGAGCCCGGTGGCGGCGTCCTCCTCC